>ENA-ORXR01004346-ORXR01004346.1-marine-metagenome-genome-assembly--contig:-NODE-4346-length-11926-cov-21.320702_pt1 | contig 11926 bp, 8 predicted proteins | sample MGYA00237866_ERZ511479 | MGnify/ENA metagenome assembly ERZ511479 | reverse complement strand
TGCGTGACTGTTCACGACCCGTCCCCGGCTCATGCCGGGGGGTCGTGTCACCCCTGTCAGGGGGTTTCCCCCACAGTGGGGTCGGAGAGCGGAAAAACGAAAAATGCAAAGGGAGGGTAAATTCCATCAACCAGATAGTACAAGAGCATGCGGGGGGTGCAGTTAGCTGTGTACGAAAACGTACGAGGCGGCCACTCGCCCCCCGTCACGGACAAATACCAAGTGAAAGCATGCATAACATTGGGGTCTTCTTGGGATCCAGGACAGCCAACAAACAAATGCCATATCCATAGGTCCTCATCACAAACAGTTTCCATTTCCACGGTGCGTTTTACGCGCCGGTTCTGGTGCAGGCCGGAGAACGCCTGGGCGCAGTTCGACCACTCCCAATGGCTTCAGTCCAACGATCCCATACACCCAGGCAAGCTTCATTGAGCAATGCGCTCCAGAATACGCTCCAGCTCGGACGGGGTGGGGGGACGCAAACAAGCCGGGCCAAACCCATCTACGATAAATAGTAAGAGCTCTCGAACAGACATAGAAGTTGTCGATGCCGACAAACGAACGTATTCGTCGGTTCGGTCGGGCGCCTGTCCGTAAGAAATGAGTCTAAAAGCAGCCACCACATTTTACAAGGGGTGTGCCTGTCGTCTGCCCGTCGCGTTGATGCGCTGCGCAAAGAAGGGGCGATCCTTCATGGCATGATAGATACGCAAAAACACTGACCGTGGCACACGAAACTGTCTCTCAAAGTCCGCCTCGTCGTACACGGGAGGGGCGCCATTCAATCCAATATAGTGCCTCAAATAGCTCGCAAACCTGATCGAAAATCAAGGTGCTTGTCTGGCCGGCGGCCGGGCACCGAACCAATGTACCGCCGCCGGCCGAGCCGCGACCGGCGCAGGCGACGATGACAGCGCCACAACGCCTGCATGTGCGCCGCCACGGCCGTGGCAGCTTTGCCGTCGAAGAGGTCCGCCAGCAACGCGTCCACAGACACATCGAGTGGATCATCCATCCTGCGAGAAGGACGGTCTCCTCTACAGTGACGTCGTCCGTGAACACGGGCGTGGTGGCGCGCCTGTCGCCGTCACGCAATCCCGCCGCGCGGCGCCAAAAGGACCGCGTCACACTACCCCAGCCGACAGGACCACAAGAACACCCCGTTCTCGTGCCTGCAATATCCCCCGCCCCCCGCCGCGAGCGCGGACAGACGTGATGTCGCGAGACCGTGGACATCAACAGGGCCTGGGAACCGCCACTGACCTACCCCGATTCACGCGGTGGGCGCCCCAAAAGGCTTCGAGAAGCGATCCACCACACCCCCAAAGCGCGTCGAATGGGGGGTCCCGAAACGATCAGACCCGATAGATTCTTTTCTGGGTCTCGATAGTGATCGACATGATGGCAGACGGCCCCGGAAAGCCCCTGTTTCGGGCCGTGCGATTTGAAATCTGATCATGCCACGTGAGCACGTTTTCCGAAAGGATCCGAAGCGGCAACAGCCAATCGCACGCCGGGAAAAAATGGGGAGGAGACAGAGGTGTAATTATAATCATTTCTCACCTCAGATAAAATGATTATAATCACCCCTTGATTTTAAATCGTATGGGGCGATTTTTATTGATGATAATCATTGGCCATGATTATAATCATTGACGCCTCGCCTTTACGACAGAGCAGAAGTACGCATAAATTTATCAGAATTCTATCCAAGTTCACAATAGAAGGCCTAAGCCATCTTACTAAGCATCAAGTGCAAACCTACGAGTGTGACTTCGGCAGGGTTGCAAGCTGTGTTCCTGCCTAACGAGGACAGTGCCGACACCGACGCCGCTGAGTGGCAACTGATGGAGAGAAACAACGGTAAGGCCGAAGCGACATGTTATTCTGGGTAGTGAGACTCAGGTCTGGCCTGAGCGGTTGCGCGAGACGAAGCCGTGGCTTTGACAAAGCGTCCTCCTGGGCTCCAGCTGCTTCACGTGCCATGAAAAATGCATAGGTGGCCAGCATGGATCGACCACATCTGGCAACCTCACTCAGATGTACTATGTACGATGCTATGTGGCAACTGTGTACTGATGCCATGGCAACCTTGGCTTTTTCTGGAGAGGTCTGTCTTCATGTGCATGTGTTGCTCTCCGACGCTCTGTCACTTCGCTCAGACTCTGTCTTTGCTCTTCCCTGCGCGCAGAAGCGTCAGATTGCCATGCTCGTTGCCAGTTCTGCCATCTGTGGAAGCGTAGCGTGTGAGTGGAGCAGTGCATGTCCTTAGCATTGTTGACACCAATGACAGTCGTGGACTTGCCAAACAGCCAGTGAAGTTCATGAATCTGAAAGTTGGCGGGCCAATCACCTGTCTCTATCCTTTAGTAGCCCCCATAATGTGAGCCCAACTGTAAAGCACTTTTCATGCCCATGTGATTATAATCATCAGCTCCGTGATGTAAAATGATTATAATCATTAAAATCACCATGATTATAATCAAATAAAAATCACCTGCCACCTCTGGTTCTGTCTTTCTTTTCAGGCATACCAGCCAGGTGCAGTGCAGGTGCCTGAAACTTCTCCCAAACAGTTGTCATTCCTCTTGCAACAGCTCTCTATTCAAGGAGAGGCAAGACGTCATCGACGGAAGTAGCCCTTGACCGCGGCCAATGACGGCTCTGATCACCCAGATCATGGCCTTGATGCCCTTGAGGTCGGGCGCTGAGTGGGCAGGCCGGAGGAAAATCTCCAGCTTCATTTTTGCCCACCCCACACTGACTGCGGTTGAAACGGCAGGGGGGTGGCCCCACGGACCACGCACTGTCGCCGATAAAGCTCCCTGTACGCAGCTGCAGCTCGCGCGTCCCGCGCTAGCGCCGTTCAGCGAGCCCCCTCAGCTCGTTTGAGTGCCAGCCCGCTCGCACCGTGTGGCCGCCGGGCGGCGGGTCAAGGCGCCGACTTCCGGACGCGTCGCCCCCACTTTCCCCGCCTCGCTACCGGTGCCACGCTTGGCTTGCCAACAGCCTGCCGTCCGCACCGCCCGCTTCCACCACCCGCCGCTTCCGCCACCCGCCGCCGCCGTCTTCCCGGTGCTCCCCCCGCTCCCCAATCTGGCTCTCGGCCGCCGTCGCACGCACCGCCCTTGCGTCGGCCGCGTCCTGCGAGTCCCCCTCCTGCCCCCCCAGCCGTCGGTATGGCCTTTGTTTGCGGCGTGACGCCGCTGCGCGTCGTCGCCGCCCCCCACCGCCACGCCGCCCTTGCCATGACGTCCCGCCCTCCCGCCCCCACGGGAGGCACCGCCGTTGGCCGCGCCCGCTTCCTCCGCCTCGCCGCCGCTGCCGCCGCGGCTGCCGCCGCCGGCACGCTCACGGGCGCCGGGTCCGCGTTGGCGGGCGACCCTGCCAACAGCAGCCGTCCTGACGACATGTCGTCGGGCCGCAGCGGCCTCGTCGGCGGCCCGACGCCGACCAGGGAGGACCTGCCGGAGCGCACCCTGCGGCCGGGGGAGTCCCGGGCCCAGGGGGACGCAGAGGTGGCGGAGGAGCTGTCTGAGCGCCTCCGCCGGCGGGCAAACAAGACCAAATTCATCTATGGCGCGATGTGAGCGGGACGCGGCCGGGGGAGGGGGCGGGGCAGGGGCCCGGTCTTGCCAGGGGATTGGGGGGGAGATGGCATGGTCAGGGCAAGGGGGACGGACGACGTCGGTTGCGTTGCGGGTTGGGTGTGGGTGCTTGAGGGGGGGTCGAAACGAGTAGTGTGGTGTCGGGGGTTATGACACGCGTGCGCTCTCGGACCGGTCGGTGGCCGACAGGGCGAGGCGCCACTACTGTACAACTCATCAGATTTTGCTGCGCGCGCCCTCGTGTTGGGGCAGCCGATGGCAGCGGGGGGTCGCAAGAGCATGCGTCTGCGAGTGTGGAAGGGGCCGGCCAGGCGACTGACCAACAGTGCGTGCAAGAAGAGGAACATGCAAGTTACCGCCGCACTTGACGAATGTGTCTCGAACAGACCCAGCGCGTCTTTCGAGTTTCGATGTCGGCGCCACACGGTGCAAGGCGCCAAGAACAGCGGCAGCACACAGCGCTGTCGAGGCATCGTGCGTGGCGCTGCACTCCGCTGCGCACAGCACATGCTGGGATGATCACTACCTTCCCATGTGCACTGCGCTGTGCTCGCCACAAGTCATACAACATGCCTCTCTCATCCGTGCTCCCAAACGCCCAGCTCATACAGGCGTCGTGCGCACAATTTATACACACGAGCAGCGGACACTAGGAGGCCGAGTGGCAAAGGAGGCCGCGTGGCACCCCCTAGTACTGGCAAGCGAGGCCACGGAACTTGAATTCGTTCTTGGCCGGCATCGTGCACCCCGACCGCTTGATGACCACGTTGGCCGCGTAGTTGCCGCGCGCTACGCACTCCACGGTCGGCACGCCCGCGGCCATGCCGGCCAGGAAGCCGCCCGCAAACGCGTCACCGGCGCCGTTGGTGTCGACGAGCTCCGACGGCGCGCACGGGATGATGCCGTATGTGTCGACAGACCAGAGGCGCTCCGCGTCGCCAACAGCCACGATCGTCGGCTCCGCGCCCTGCGTGAAGACGACTGTGCGTGGGCGGGAGGACGCCTTGTCGGCGCGCGCGAGCTTGATGGCCACCTCCTTGACGTCGGTGGTGTCCCAGCCCATGGCCTTGGCCAGCACCCCGGCCTCGGCCTCGTTGCCAAAGTAGACGTCGACGTAGGGGAGGGCGGCCTTCATGGCCGCCAGGAAGGGGGGGACCTCCAGCAGAAACGGCGCCGACAGGTTCATCGCCAGCGTCTTGCCCGTCTCCTTGGCGTGCTCGCCAATCGCCTGCACCGTCTCGGGGGAAACGGTCAGGAAGAAGCCGGCAATATAAAACAGGCGTGCCTTGAGGACGAGCGCCCACTGCTTGGCGTCCTTAGCGTGGTCGACCGTGTACGTGTTGGCCGCCGACAGATTAGCGACCAGCGACCGCGCCGCCCCGCCGTCCGTCACCAACACGGCGCACGTCCCCGTCGGCTGCCCGCCGCCCGTGTAATAGTTGACCTTGACGCCGTCGGCGGTCGCTGACGCCGCCATTTTTTCCGCAAAGTCGTCCTGCCCGACGGCGCCAATGAAGCCCGTTGCCCCCGGGGTGCCCAGCATCCACTGGGCCACGCGGACGGCGTTTTGGGTGGCGCCACCGGCCGTGTAGGATGCCCCGTGCTCATCCCGCAGTTCCGTGTACAGGGGGAGGTGGGTTTCCTCAGCAAGGATGGCGTTGTTGGCCTCCAGCTTGTACTTGGTCAGCGTGTCGCTGGTGACATTGGCGGTCATGTCGAGCAGCGGGTTGCCGAGGCCAAGGAGGACCCCCTCTGGCACGCCGGCGCCGGCCGCTGATCCGTTGGTGTCCGCCATTGTCGAAGGTGGTGGGCGGCGAAGAGTCCGGAGCGTAGATGGAAGGGTGTAGCGGGAGAGAGCGTGTGGCGCGGCTGAAGACAGGGAGGGGGGGTGGCGGCAGTGAGGTGACAGTCGACGCACGCAATATAGGGCGATGAAGGGTCAGCAAGGCGCAGTCTCCGACGGCGGGTGTGGCCGGCGATCGCGAAGCCTGAGCTTACATTCTTGATCTTCAGAACAATTACCCTGGGTTCTCTCAGAAAGTACCGCATCAAGTTTACTGAGGGTGACGGTTCGGTCTACAACCTGCCGCCGCAATCCCTCTGTTGAAGTCGGGCAGCAACTGACACAGCGACCGTTCTTCAGTGTTATGGCGCGGAGGACCCCAGCTAGCGGGCGTCCCTGACCTGGCGCGAGCGCTGTCGCAACCGACGGGGGGATGAAGTGCGCTAGGTGGAGAACAAGCCAGAGAAGAGACAAAGGCGAAGGCAACAACCTGTATCGACCACCGCTTAGCTCCTATCCTGTGCGCCGAAGAATCTGCAGGCTCAAGCTGCAGGCTCACCCTCGTACAGTACGCAGGTGGCCCCTCGGGAGTGGCGGTGCACCACGTAGGCTCTCCCTGGCATCCACGCACCGACCTGCCACGGCACCGGCTGTCTGAATGCCGTGACACGGGCCCGCTATAGAGAGTGGCTCTGCGCCGCGTAGAAGCAACCCCCCACCGCATGTGTGCCCCTGTGAGAGTCGCTGCGACAGTCTAAGACAGCCGTGGCAGGCTGCTACTGATGCGCCGTCCACACAGCGCTCGGCACGCTCGTCGGAGGTTGGCTCACGCTGACCGCGACGCCGCCCTCGGACTGCGTCGTGCGCACGAAGCGTGGTCTGGCTCTCCCCGATACCCCGACGCGGCCGGCCAGATGAGCAGGCGGCGCGGCGTCGGCGTCGACGCTTCACGGCTGGTGGAGCAGGCGTTTGGACGGCCACCGCCTGCGGACGTGCGTGCACACGGCAGCCGCCCCTTCCCACTGCTCACGAACGTGCCAACGGCACTCAACTTTGGTCGGGGGTGACGGTCGGGGTGACGGCCGGCAGTTGGACGCGGGCAAGCAGGCGCCTGACGTTTGGGCTCACACATACGGCGCCGCAGTTGTCAGTGCGGAAGGCGGCAGTAGCCACAGGGAGAAAACCCGTCGACACGATAAAGACAGGGCCCTCACAACAATAAAGATTGCACAGGTGGATGTAACGGCAGGAAAGTGTGGTCCGTTCTGAGAAGCTGCCTCTAAAAAGAGGCGAAACACACAACAGCACGCCGAGCCGAAGATAAACAGCAGCAATCGAAAATCGGGACAACGGACACTACCACCCGCAGCTACCATGTACATGCACGGCCAACCGCCTCAGTCCGCCGTCACCACATCCACACGAATGGCGGACGAGATGCTGTCGACCAAAAAAAAAAAAGGGGTAAGGAAATGCAACCCACAACCCGCCACATGTACCTGTCAAGCACACCTCCCGGCGCCGTGCCGATGCACAGCGCCGCCAGCAGTTACTGTCCAGGCGGCATCGGCCTGGACGGATCAACCGCCGACAACGAGGTGGCTTCCGCCAAAACGCCACCGGCCCACCGGGCACCTGGTGACCTGCTCCCGCCCTACTCCAACGGGATGTCGCAGCACGTGCTCGTCAGCAGCTTTGTGACCACGTAAGAGTCAACGTCGCCCGACGGCCGCCGGTCCTCCAGATATCCACAGCCCTCATTGACCGTGTCGTGGCCGACACGGCAGCTCGCGCCGCGGTCGGCGGCGCCCCACGTAAACTTATCAATCGACGCAGTCTCGTGCTTGCCCGTCAGCCGCTCGCTGTTGTCTCCATAGTTCTTGATGTGGAGCTCGTGCTTAAGCGCCAACCGCTCCAGGGCGGGGATGATGGCACCCTCATAGCCGCCCGGTGCGCGCATGGCGACGGTGGAGAAGTTGGTGTGGCACCCCGAGCCGTTCCAGTCGCCCTTGACGGGCTTGGCGCTGTAGTCCACGCCAACGCCTTGCGTCTCGGCAATGCGCTCAAGGATATAGCGAGCCATCCACATCTGGTCGCCCTGTGCGACACCCATCACGGGGCCGACCTGGAACTCCCACTGGCCGCACGCAACCTCACCGTTGACCTGTGTAAAGAGAAAATAGGGAGAAGAAGCAAACAGCGAAGGAACAAGAGCAAACCACCAAGAGAAAAACAGCAAAGTCAGTCTCCACAGCACCAGCAGACCAAACGTCCGCCATGACGAGGCGTCCTCGCCGCGACCACACACCCCAGATGCCACCCACACGCGACACATCCACGCTCCCACAGCCACGAGCGGCAGCCCCGCCAACGTACCCCGCTGATTTGGATCCCGGCGTAGATGCACGCGCGCCAGTGCGCCTCAACGATCTGGCGCCCAAAGATGTACTTGGCGCCGACGCCACAGTAGTACCACTTTTGTGCCTCCGGCTCACCCTCATCCGGGAAGCCCAGCGGGCGCCCGGTCTTGAGGTTGGTCAGGAAGTACTCCTGCTCCAGACCAAACCACGGCTCCTCGTCCTTGGCCGCCTCCTGCACCTTGGCGCAGCTGAAACGGCTGTTGGTCGGCAGCGGCTCCCCAGCCGGCGTGTACGTGTCGCACATGACGAGGATGTTGTCGCCGGCGCGGAAGGGGTCCTTGAAGATGGCCTGCGGGCGGAGGATGACCTCCGAGTCGCTACCGGGCGCCTGCGACGTCGACGAGCCGTCATAGTTCCACTTGGGGAGGGCGGACGGAGCCTTGCCGAGGATCGACTTGGTCAGGGTGCGGCCCTTGGAGCGGAGCTTGCCGTACCCATCAATCCACACGTACTCGGCAAAGACCGAGTCCCCTTGGGGGAGGTTCAGCAGCGCCTCCATTGTGGTCGGCTTGAGGGAGAAAAGCGTGGTGGAAAAGGGGGACTAACGCGGATGGGCGACGTGCGAGATAAGTGGGGAGGGGGGAGGGAGGGGGGGTCAGAGAAAGGCCGATCGAGAGCGGCGAATGTGGGCGTCGGAAAAGTGTGCGGTGGAAATGCGGATGCGATGTGTGCGCGCCGGCAATGGCGGGCCTCTTGTACAGGAAACCCGAGCGCGGCCGCCGCACCACGCACCCCCCCCTCTCACAGAGAACAAAAATCAATGGCCGGCGCGTCGCGTGCGCGGAGGACCCCAGCCTGCATACCCTCCCCCCCCCCAGACATGAGGGGCGAGCGTCCCGGGTGGTAGTGGCGAGGGCGACCCCCCCAGAGCGGGTGGGAGGGGGGGGGCGAGAGAGGCGGCACGTGCGCTGGCGTGGACCGCCACGCCGGGTGGTAGCACGGAGACGGCCGTCCCCGCCGTGCACCAGCCACGGGCCCAGGCGGACAGCTCGCTGCAGCCAGGCCCCTTCTCCCTGCCAGTGGACGCAACAGGAACGTAGCGCGCGCGCCTGGCGGGGTCTGGTGTGGCACATCCGTGGTCCCCACTTGCCCAACCTCCCGTGCGCGGGCAGCCAGATCACGGACTGCAGGCCTGGCGGCCGCCCTCTGCGTGCCGCTATCGCCCCTGCTATGGCCTCCCGCCCAATGGAACCCGATCCGGGGCGGCTGGGGGACCAAAACGGCCTCTTTGAGTGGCCCATGCGGAGATGTCCAAACGGGCGGACCAACCCGCGGGAGTATTGTGCGACGCACAGCTGTAGGTTGGGAGGGAGTGTGGGGGCTGTGGGTGCTGGCAACCCGGCACGAGCAGCCTGCCGGCGGCGGTGCGGCACCCAGAGGCGCTGATGGAGCTGCGCCCTAAATCGGCAGCCACGCGCACGCTGCAACGCCGCCACGCGTTCACAGCCTGCGCAGGCAGCCGGAGGGGAAGCTGCGCGCGCCGGTCTCAGGTCGCCGGCCGGCGGCCCAGTCGCGCAACCGAGTCCGGTCCGTCCGGAGCCCTGCACCCGCGCACACCGAGAAGGGCGTTGGAGTGCCAAGGGCGCCCCAACAGGGAACAGCGCGGAAGACGCGCGCGGTGAGCCCCGCCCGAGCTGGGGCACGGCCGGGAGCGAGGCTCTGTTCAAGGCTCTCAGGCGTGCGGTCCGCATCACACCACGCCTCGCGCAAGCGACGTGCGGCCGGCAGTGCCGCGTCAGCATGCCCTGTCATCCATCACCAGCCCCACAACTATTCTGTGGCAACGCAGGCCTCAAGATGCCGCTCGCTTGACCAATGGGAGGACATGATCAGCCTAGAGTGCCCGTGAACGGGCGTGATACAACGTCTGGGAACACAGTTGGCTGGGACGTGGCCTGGCAAGCTCAACGGAAAACAAACGACGCAACTGGGGGGCTTGAAAAGTATCCTAGGGAAAGCAGACGCCTGAGTGGACCAGCCGGCGGTATCACAGCCAGTCATGACAATATCTGACTGGCCGAGGCGAGCGCGTCAACCAGTGGACCGGGCGCTGTGCTCGTCAGGAATTGGTTCCGGCCTTACACAAGAAGTTCGGGACCAGGAGCCTGGGACGACCGTCAGCCCGACACAATTGCCAGACTGGCATGGAGATAAACGCAGGCCATTGGTCGAGCGGAGCCCCCTTGGCCGCGGGCCCAGGTCGGGCATCTACTGGACGGTGCGGGGCCGCTGTGTGTCCTACCGTCTGGTCTTAACGAAGCGGCGTGCCCTATCATACCAGTGCTTTCTACATCCATCGAGCTGTCACGGCTAGGGTCAGTTCCTTGTCGTCAACGGGTATGGCATCAGGCACACGGGTAAGGCGCTCTGGCTTGGAAGGTTGACCCGTACGGCGCGCTCGTGTTGAGTTCGAGAGTCAACGAGCTGCGAAACCTGTCGCTGATGCCGAACAAGGAAAGCACCTACGATGACACGCACGGAGAGTCGCACCAAGAACAGTCGAGCTGCTCACACAATCTGTTGTACGGGCAACATCTGCATCGACGTCGAAGAGCCATTCTCGGCGCAGGCTTGCAGGCTCCGAAGAACACTAGCATCCTCTGTGTTTCACAGTGCCCACCGAGTGTGAGAGCCACACGCTCTATCTCCCCGACAGCAAAGCGAGGGAGACTTACTCGTTTTTGTAGGTTTGACTCTTCTCTGGGTGTGGCGGAGCGCACCCGCCACTATTTTGGCCGCCAGGCGGTGCCCGCAGTACGGCAGTCACCCCCCATCGTCCCGCAGTGCACACCTGCGCTCCGCAGTCCTGTGCCCATACTCAGCTTGCGTACGCGCGTCCCGTGTGAGCGCCCCCCTCCGCTTCCGATTTGGCCCGCTGCGGCATCCTAACGTACCGAGCCTGTGGTTCAACTGCCGTCCTACCCTCGGTCGCGTGCCTACGCGACGATCTCGTTGTCAGCACGCGCGCGTGGTTACTCGGAACCTCCCGCACTTGGCGTCGCCCGCTCGTGCCGGCCAGCACAGCCACATGCGGTGGGACACACTCGTACTGCGATGTGGGCCGTGCGCTTGCACCGCCACCTCGCACAGGGGGTGTACATGAGCTCGCGCTCCCCCTGCACTCCGGCCCAGACCTGGGCAACACGCTGGCCGCATCCCTTTTTGGGCGGACGCTGGTGGCTCACCTCCCTAGAGTGCACTACGCGCATGCGTTGGGGATTCTTTCCCTTTCCTGGGACCACAGAAAACCCTATTCGAAGCAGTTGAAGAAACGCCTTCAACGCTCGTGGGGCGCCAAGCACTGGAGAGGCGAAGCGACAAAGGGCAAGGTGACTTGAACATGCAGAGCGTTGACTCACTGATGCGAGAGCGGGGTCGGCAGTGAGAGCCACTGAGACTGCCTTCTGGATGGAAGAAACGTACACGTTGGGGGTGCGCTGAGCACATTTTTTTGTAGAGCCATGTGTGTGAGTCATCCGCGAGCTCTGCGGCTACGATGGCGCGTCTGATTGTGTCCCGCTGAGGGGTCCAACTGGCGGACCTGTCGTGAACGCCCACCCCCAGCACTGCCCCAGTGGTCCTCCAGCGGCTGACTACTACGTCTAGGCGTACTACTTAGATATTCAACTATCCATCTGGTTTGCAGGAACCTGGCCACACCCAATGCGACCCCTCCGTCGAAAAATCTCTGATCGAATCTATATCCGTCTGACCCCAGTTTTTAGCAACTGGCCGCCTGTGAGGGCTTAATCTAATCCTCTGCGGACAAGAAAAATATGACTCTGCTCAGGAGCTTCCTGCGATGTCGGCGGTCTTCTCCGTTTTCGCTGGGGCGCTCTCGTTTTTTCTCTAGAAAAAGCACGTGAGAAAATGCCTGTACCAGTTTTGACACAATGATGTTACAGTGGCTGATCAGCTGGAATCGCACATTACAGTGAGGAAAACTTATGTGATGAACGAGTATTTGACGCTCGGATCGCCCTCAGCCAGCCTCGGCGGTGTTGGGGGGGGTGGGGGTGCTGTCGGTGCGCGTGGTGGCGGTGGGGGTGCTGTTGGTGTTGGTGCCGCGGGGGGTGTTGGTGCTGCTCCCGCGTCGGCGGGGGCTGCTCCCC
>ENA-ORXR01004345-ORXR01004345.1-marine-metagenome-genome-assembly--contig:-NODE-4345-length-11927-cov-3.002954_pt1 | contig 11927 bp, 9 predicted proteins | sample MGYA00237866_ERZ511479 | MGnify/ENA metagenome assembly ERZ511479 | reverse complement strand
CCACCTGAAGAAGCATCCGGGCGCGCATGAACTGGCTCATAAAATCATGCTGGCGGGCTCTGCCTGTAAGCAAGATTTGCACCGCGAAGATGGCGAGAAGCTGGTTGCGCTGTGTAATGAGTTCTCTGAAATGTTCTGGGATATGAAGGGCGTCAAAACCAAAACTGCGCCCTGCCCCTATGCGCCAAATGTAGATGTGGTTTATCCGGATCTCTAAGCACGTTCTTCGTGTTTAAATGTTTCAAAGTGTCGGGGACAAGCATGGCCCCGACATTACGTGACGGGGACATTGTCTTCACCGTTAAAGCTAAACCCGCCGCCCTGCGCAGCGGGTTTATTTATGTGGTCAATCACAGCGACCTTGGATCAATAATTAAACGCCTCGGCGCGCGGGATAATGACCGCTACCGCTTAACCGCGGACAATCCGGCATCAACGCCCAGCGCCATTATGGGCCGTGTTGAGCCCGAGCGTATTACGCACCGCGTTGTCTTTGCTGCGGGGAAAGATAACGGCATTCGCCGTATTTTAGGCAAAGAAAAGCCCGCTGGTTAAGCGGGCTTTCTAATTTCAAATCTGACGGTTTATTAAGCCGTGACAGCCGTTTCTTTACTTGGCTCACCTGATGGACGTTTCACGCCGAGGAGCAGTAGCAGCGGCGAGGCTACAAAGATTGAGGAATATGTCCCGACAAAGACGCCCCAAATCATCGCAAAGCTAAAGCCGCGCAAGCCTTCACCGCCCAGAATATAAAGCGCTAATAGCGCGAGCAATGTCGTAACAGAGGTCATGATTGTCCGCGACAATGTATCATTGATGGAGAGGTTCAAGACATCCGGCAGATACATTTTTTTATATTTGCGCAAATTCTCTCTTATTCGGTCATAAACAATAACCGTGTCATTGAGCGAGTAGCCAACAATCGTCAGGATCGCCGCGACAATGGCGAGGTTAAATTCAATCTGGAACAGCTCAAACACCCCAAGCGTCAAGGCCACATCATGGGCAAGGGCCAGAACCGCGCCGAGCGCGAATTGCCACTCAAACCGGATCCAAATATAGAGCAGCACCATGGCAAGAGAGGCGACGACCGCGATCATACCTTTGGTCCTAAGCTCGCCGGAGACTTTTGAACCAATAACGCTTGCGCTCATATTGACCTGTTCTTCTCCGTCAGGACCAACTTTGACGCGCGGAATACCGAATTCGGTTTCGAGCATAGTTTGGACGCGTTTTAGTGTCGCCTGTTGCAACTCGGCATCTTGCAAAGAGATTTCGGACTCCGATCCTTCAAAAGGGTCTGTGGGGTCTTGCAAAGGATAGGAAAACCGGATGCCATTTTTGTTTTCATCTGAGAGTGAAATGGTCTGTACCTGAACGCTACCAATATCGAGCGCATTACCGGCCGCTCGAATGGCTTCCAAATCCGGCATTTCATCGACGGTGAATTGAATGACCGATCCGCCTTTAAAGTCGATACCGTAATTCAGGCCATTTGTGAAAAACAGAAACAGCGACGCCAAAACAGCAAGAACTGAAATTATACCGGCAATAATACGCATCTTGATGAACGGCACGCGCGGCTTCATCGGAAGCACTTTGACCATAGAAATATCAAACATGTGTGTCTCCTAAATCGGCAGCGCTTTGGGGCGCGCGCGCTTGTGCCAGAGGGATGTAAAGAGACGGGCCACAATAACAGCAGTAAAGACGCTCATCACAATCCCGATCATAAGTGTTATCGCAAAGCCGCGAATAGGGCCGGAGCCCACAAAATAGAGCGTCGCCGCCGCGATCAATGTCGTAATATTGGCATCCAAAATTGGCGCCATAGACAGGCGGTATCCCGTGTCAATTGCGTTTAGCGGAGGACGTCCATTCGCCGCCTCCTCGCGTATACGCTCGAAGATCAGCACATTGGCATCAACGGCCATACCGATCGTCAAAATAATCCCGGCAATGCCCGGCAAGGTCAGCGTCGCGCCGAGCAGAGAGAGCGCGGCGGCAATAAGAACAATATTAAAGGTCAGCGCAAGATTGGCAAAAAAACCAAAGCGGAAGCCGTACATTAAAAACATGAAAACACCGACGCCCGTCAGGCCAATCATGGCCGCAATTTTACCCGCGCGAATTGAGTCTTCGCCAAGTTCAGCGCCGACAGTTTGCTCTTCGACAACAAAAAGCTTAGCGGGCAGCGCCCCTGCATTGAGCAGCAAGGATAAATCCCGCGCGCTTTGCGACGTAAAGTTACCTTCAATGTAACCGCTCCCGCCGAGGATTCGACCATTAATACGCGGCGCGCTGATCACGACATCATCAAGTACAACAGCAAAGCGTTTGCCCATATTATTCGTGGTTGTGCGGCCAAAGGCGATAGCGCCTTTGGTGTTAAAGGTGAAGTTTACAATTGGATGTCCGTCCGGATGTGTCCCGGCCTGAGAGTTCTTGAGGTCCTCACCCGTAACTTCAGCGCGCTCTTTCAAAATATAAGGCGTTCCGTCTTCACCGAATTTCAAGATATGCAACGGGCGGGCCTTGCCCGTTTCAACCGCATTGCGCAGTTCGCCTGCATCGGCATCACGCACCAGATGAAAACTCATATTTGCGGTTTCTGAAATACGTTCTTTTATTTCATCTACATTTTTTGCGCCGGGAACTTGGAGTAAAATGCGGTCATCCCCCTCCGGCGCAATCGTCATTTCTGTGGTCCCCGTCGGGTCAATACGATTGCGCAATACATCAATCGATTGATCAATCGTTGTTTCTTTGATGTATTCTATATTTTCTTTGGTCAGGGTCAGGCGAAAACCCCGCTCCCCGACTTGCTCCACACGTAGCGTCTTTGGACCGCCTATGGAATTTTCTCTGACCGGACCTGCAAGTCCTTGTAGGGCTTTCATCGCATCAGCCATTTGCTCGGGCTTTGATACGCGGCCTGTAATCGCTTTACCCTCGATAGTAATCGGCGATGTGAGTATTCTCGCTTTTTGCAGCGCCGATCTCGTCGAAGTCAGTTCATTTTTGAGCGTTCGCTCTTCCAGATTTTCCACATCGACCTCGAGAAGCATATGCGCGCCGCCTTGTAGATCAAGGCCAAGATTTATCGTCTCGCTGGGCATGAAACCCGGTAATTTATCGCGCATATCCTGATTTAGCAGGTTTGGAGCGGCAAATATGATGCCAAGCAAAAGCGCCAGCGTAATCATGATGATCTTGAAGCGGGAAAAATATAACATGGGGGCCTCTACCTTCCACCGCAAAGCGCGGCGGCTTTGTCGGGTGAAAGATTATTTTTTTGCTTTTTTAGCGGTCGTTTTTTTACCGGTGTCATTGGCCGGAGCTGGCTTGCCGCGCACATCAGCAATGGCGCTTTTCGCGAATTTGAGTCTGACCCCTTCAGCAACCTCGACTGTCACATCATCATCAGAGACCTTAGTGACCTTACCGATGATCCCGCCATTCGTAATCACATTATCACCGCGCGTCAGGTTAGCTTGCATCGTTTGCACCGCTTTCATCCGCTTTTGCTGTGGACGCCAGAGCAGAAAATAGAAAATCGCAATTAGCGGAATGAAGATGATGAAGGAGCCTAAACCGCCTCCGCCGGCAGGGGGCGCAGCTTGCATTAATGGGAAGAGCATAAATACCTCGATGAATAGTGATAGCGCAGATCAATTCCCCGCGCGGTTGAGAGATATATAGAGAGCGCGCTTTTAAACGCAACGGGCAGAGGCCTAAGTTTTTCTCTTAAAATCAAAAAACCGCACCCGAATGACGGATGCGGCTTTGGATAATCTATATTAAATTGCTTATTGCGCGCAGTGATTTTGCGGCAAGCTCAGAATTTGACCGGGCTGCAATGTGCTGTTTACAGAAATGTTGGATAGGGCTGCAATTTCCTCTTCTGAAACACAGCTGCGTTCGGCAATGGAATAAAGCGTGTCACCGGGCAAAACCGCATGAATATCACCGTTATAGGGCGGAAGAATATCCCGCGTTACGGCGCGGCGCGTATTATAATCCAGCGGTAAATCCTGAGTGACTGTAACGGTCTGGCTGGGGATCGCCAGAACTTGGCCAATCTGAATTTTGTCACCGCGAAGACCATTTGCATTCATAATGGCAGAAGCTTTTAGCCCGCCATAACGCTGCCCAATATTGAAAAGCGTGTCGCCCTTAACAACAACATGCTGCGCTGAAGACGTCATCTGTGAATAAGATGTCGTCTGCGGGATGTAGCTTGTTTCCGTTCCGGCAGAAATGACGGAGGTCCCGTAAGTATTCGAATACACCGGAGCGGGCTGCTGGGTATATGTCGGAACGGGCTGCGTGAAAATTTCAACGCTGCCGCCTGAGTAATCCGTGTAAGTGCGGTCTGTTGCGGCGATAGCTTCCTCAGCAGAACTATATGTCTTCGCAATCGGATATTGGCTAATCTGGCCTTGGCTCTGAGCTGCATATGTGCCGCTCTGCTGCGATTGATATGTCCGAATAGCCTCGGCCTCAGCTGCAGTAGAGCTGTAAGTCTGCGCTAATGCTCCCGGCGCAGCGATAATAAGGGCGGCAAATGCGGCGCCGCGGAAAATAGTGGTATTCATAATATGCTCCCATACTCACTTCGCGCGCAAAATGGGGCATTATGGTTAAATTTATATGAATTAAATCATAGCGCTTTGGACTTCCCGCTTTCGAAATCGGGTATATCGAGAGGCAAAATTATACGCGATTGCCCGTCGTGATAAATGGTAAGCTGCCCCGCAATGATACTCGCAATCCGGCCATTCTCAGCGAGTTGATTTAAAAGCGACCCCGGGATTTTAGCCAGATTTCCGGCAACCAGAATACGGTCAAAGGGCGCCTGCCCGCCCCATCCGCGCGACCCGTCACCATGGCGCTGCGTAACATTCGCCGTCGCCGTATTTGAATATATCCCTCGAGCGCGCAGCAGCAGGCGTTGATAGCGCTGAACCAGATAGGTCCGCGCGCTGAGCTTGCCGCAGAGCGCAGCGAGATAGCCGCTCCCCTCTCCGGCAACCAAAACTTTATGCCCAATCTTAATCTGCGCGGACTGCATCATTACGGCCAGTGCGAAAGGCGGCGCAAGCATTGAGGCGCAAGGAAGCGGCAGCGATATTTCGTCATAAGCCCGCACATAATCGGCGGGCTCGACATATTTCTCGCGCGGAACCGTTTCAAAGGCGCGCAGCACATCTATGTCATGGATACCGCTGCGCCGCAGCCGCAAGATCATATCCATTTGCCCCGGATTCATTACGTCTCAAAGCTCTGCGCCAAATCATCCAATGCGCCTAAATGGGTCAGATCGGTGTGGAGCGGCGTGACAGAAATATAGCCATCATATATGGCGCGTAGATCTGTACCGGCCGGCGGATTACTGAGCTGCCCGCCATAGGTTAGCCAGTAATAATGGCCGCCGCGCGGGTGATCACGGCGCACGGTCCCGGTCATATGAAAATCACGGTGGCCTTGGCGGGTGACCTGCACGCCTTCAACATTATCGGGCGCGCGATCCGGGAAATTGACATTTAGGACAACATCTTTGGGCCAGCCTATCGCCACCAATCGCTCGATCACTTTTGGGCCATGCGCGAGCGCCGTGTCCCAAGGCAGGCTCCGCGCATTTTGAAATCCTTTGGCCAGCGACAGCGCAATTGACGGCACGCCCATCTGCATGCCCTGCAGCGCGCCCGCTACCGTGCCCGAAAATGTGACATCTTCGGCCAGGTTCTGCCCGCGATTCACGCCAGACAGCACGAGATCCGGCGGACTATCCTTTAGCACTTCACGCATAGCCAGGATCACGCTGTCAGTGGGCGTGCCCGAAACGCTAAAGACTTTATCTTCGACTTTGCGCAGCATCAGGGGATTATGAAGCGAGACGCCGCGAGACGCCGCGCTTTGCTCTGTCGCCGGCGCGACGACCCACACATCATCGCTAATCTTAGCCGCAATTTCACGCAGCACATCCATGCCCCGCGCATGGAGGCCATCATCATTTGTCAGAAGTATTTTCATAAGGCGGTGTTAAGCCAGCGCGTGATAGGCGGCAAGGATAAGCGTCTAATAAAGCCCGTCCTCCAAAACATCTTCGGCAGGCGGCTCAGGGACAGGCGCAGGCGCGGGCTGCTTTGCGCCCGGCTTAGCCTCTTCGCTTTCTTCGCCAAGATCGCCCAATAAGAGGTCATCAATGCTCGCGCCCTCATCACCTGTCGTCTCGGCGGGGGTCACGCCGCCAAATCCTGCAATGAAACTATTCGTTCCGCCGCTATTGCCGCCAAGTGTTGAGCTTCCGCCAAGCTGCGGCTCTGTGCCGGGGCGGAAGGCTTCGAGAATTGTATTGGGCGCGCCGATAAATGACGCCTCGCCGGATGTCGCATCAACAGGGGCGAGCACAACGCCCTCGGGAATGCGGAAAGGAACGATGGGTTCATCCTTTAGCGCTTCGCGCGCGAAGCTGCGCCAAATGGGCAAAGCTGCTCTCGCGCCGGTCTCATTCATCGGCTCCGGCGAGTCCATACCGACATAAACGCCGATGACCAGGTCCGGCGTAAAGCCCATAAACCACGCATCAATTTCGTCATTGGTTGTCCCCGTCTTGCCGCCCAATGGACGCCCAAGTTGTTTAAGACCCGCGCCCGTACCGCGCTGCACGGTGCCTTCCAGCATTGACGTCATTTGATACGCTGCAACGCTGTCAATAACTTGCTCGCGATTATCAAGCAGCTGCGGCGGTAATTGGCCGGTATAGCTCTCGGCGTTACATCCGACGCATTCGCGCATGTCAGCCTTAAATATCGTTTTGCCTTTTGAGTCCTGTACGCGGTCGATAATCATCGGCTCAACGGCTTTGCCGCCATTGACGATACTGGCATAGCCGCCCGCCAGTCGCATAACCGTCGTCTCGCCCGCGCCAAGAGACCAGGCCAGCTCGGAGCGCACATCATCATAAATGCCTGTGCGCTTTCCAATATCAATAACCGGCCGCATCCCCATATCATTGGCGAGGCGAACGGTCATGGCATTACGGGATTTCTCAATCCCCAAACGCATGGTGGAGAGGCCATAAAATTTGTCTTAATAATTCTCGGGCTTATACAGGCAAGGCGCTAGATCATCGCCGAGGTCAATTTCAAGGCCGCTATCGACAATCGCCTCCGGGTCAACATTGTCCTGCACCTGCCCGCCATCCACGGCGCAATCTTCTTGATCGCGTTCAATCACAAAGGGCGCATCCAGAATTTGGCTGGCGGGGGTGTAGCCATTTTCCAGAGCGGCCAAATAAACAAACGGTTTAAAGGCTGAGCCGGGTTGGCGTTTGGCCTGCGTGGCGCGGTTAAACTGGCTTTGATTAAAACTGTATCCCCCCACCAGCGCGAGGACGCGGCCCGTATGGGCGTCCATAGCAATCAACCCGCCATTGACGACCGGCACTTGCTCAAGCGCATATGTGCCCTCTTTCTTTTTCGCGGAGACAAGTATGACATCGCCCTTTTTCAAAACATCCGTCACGCTTTTCAGCGTCGGTCCAACATCCGGGCCATTAGGCAGATCTTTGCGGGCCCATTTCATATCATCAAAAGCGAGCGTCCCTTTGATTTGATTGATTTTTTCAACAGGAGGCTCGCCGTCTTCGCTCTCGACCTCTACGGTTTCCAGCAGGCCAATATCGGCGGATTTTGATGTCGCTTTCAGGACGACAGCTTTCTGCCAGTCATCAATGTCACGCGGCACGTCAACCGCTTGCAGACTCTCCGTCCAATCACTTGAGACATCAAGCGTTCCAATCGGACCGCGATAGCCGTGACGCTTGTCAAATTCTTCCAGCCCTTGGCGCATGGCGCGGCGCGCCGCTTGCTGCATTGTCGTGTCCAAAGTGGTACGAACGGACAAGCCGCCGCTATAGACATATTGATCGACGACTTCACGCTCACCGTCTTCCGCAGCATTTTCCTGAGCTTCTTCTTCGTCCACAGCATACATGTCAAAAAGCTTGCGGCGGGCTTCTTCGACGAAATATTCAGCCGCCAGATATTCTTCACCCTCAAGGCGCTCATTGGCCACTAAGGGTTCGACTTTGGCCTCATCGGCAACGTCTTGAGTGATATAGCCATCTTCGACCATGCGCCCAAGAACATATTGGCGGCGGTTCATCGCGCGCTGTAATGTATTGGGTCTGTCGAGACGATAATTATCAGGGCCTTTGGGCAGCAGCGCCATATAGGCCATCTCGCCGACAGTCAGCTCATTCATGGGCTTGCCGAAATAATTGAGTGACGCGGCGGCAATGCCATATGAGCGGCGACCAAACCAAATCTCGTTGAGATAAAGCTCTAAAATCTGATCTTTGGTCAGCGCCTTTTCAATCCGGCGGGCAATGGCGATTTCGCGAACCTTGCGCTTAATCGAGTAATCATCGCCGACAATAAAGTTCTTCGCCACTTGCTGCGTCAGTGTTGACGTGCCGCCAATGCGCTTGCCTTGCAGCTTGGACGGTATCGCCATCAGCGCGGCGCGCGTCAGGCCAATAGGGTCCCAGCCATTATGAGTATAAAAGCGCTGATCTTCTGTGGCGACGAAGGCATGTTGCAGCTCTTTGGGGATGGCATCGATAGGAACAAAGATGCGGGGCTCGCTCGCATATTCTGCGATAAGCTTCCCGTCGCCGGCGTGAACGCGGGTCATCTCGGCGGGGCGGTAATCCTGAATAGCGGCAAGATCAGGCAGATTGCGCGTCCAGCTAAAGATAAGAATGCCGACGATCAACAAGGCGATTAAGCCGCCGGCAAAACCGAGGCCGAAGACCCATTTGAAAAACCGCCATAATTTCCCGCGCTTTTTAGCGGGTTTGGCGGGCGGCGGGGCAAGTGGCGCGGTATCGCTCATGTCAATCTCAATTCAGTAAAGCCTTACGCGGCCATGGTGCAGGTTAAATCTGGCGCAAACATGGCATATCTGCAACGATTCTGTGCAGATTTAACAGCCTATTGCGGGCTATTTTTCAACCTCAGCAAAATAACGGTCTATTGACGTGGCGATCGCGCCCATTTTGCGGCGGCGGTCCGCGGCGCTGTTCAGGAGTTTCTCATCTTTATTGTTCGACAGAAAGCCCATTTCAATCAAGACGGCGGGCACGTCAGGGGCCAGCAACACAAACAGACCCGCGCGGCGATGGGTGTTGCCTAAAACATCCGTGACCTTCGCAAGCTCAGGGACCAAAATATCAGCAAAGGCCGAGCTTTGGCTAAAGGTTTTGCGCTGCGCCAGATCAACAAGAATGTCATCGACGTCTTTAGGCGTGCTGTTTAGGTCAACGTCCAAAATCCAGTTCTGACTATTGACCAATCGCGTCGAGCGCTTTCGGGCGTGATCGGCGATGGTATAGACGGACGCCCCGCGCGTTGTGCTCTTGCCCGCGCTATCGGCGTGCAGCGAGATGAACAGGTCCGCTTTGGCGCGGCGGGCGCGGCGCACGCGCTCGTCAAGTTCGACAAAGACGTCATTATCACGGGTTAGAACAACCGAGTAACGTCCTGTTTTTTCTAATTGTTTCTTTAACTCCTTGGCCGCGCGCAAGGTCACGGATTTTTCTTTTGTCCCGCCCTTCCCGAGTGCGCCCGGATCATATCCGCCGTGACCGGGATCGATTACAATTATTTTTTTACGGATTTTAACCACTTTGGCCTGTTGAGCTGCGGCCTCTAAGCTCGGTTTCAACCGCGGGATAGGAATGCCGCGCGGCGATATGCGCGGCGCAGACCTTGCCCGCTGCGGGGCTGCGATCTCAGCGCGCTGCGCGCCAACGGGTAAGCGAAGCGTCACAATCGTATGGGTCCCGCTATGCGTATATCCTGAGAGCTGGGCAAATTCGGCCATATCAATGACCACGCGCGCGCCCTCACCTCTTGGGGCGTAGCGCACGCCTTTGGCCGCGCCTCTGGGCTCGAGCTCTGCGCTTTTGACGCCATTGGTTATCGCGTCAGGCAGATCAATCACAACGCGCGGCGATCCGCCATCCAGCGTAAAGACGCGCGGCTCACTCACCACACCGTCATATTTAATCGTTATATGTGTCTGCTCACCTGCATCCGTTAGCGTAATATGGCTCAGCCCGCCCGCCATTACAGGCGCGGCGGCGCATATCGCCGTCCACAGCAGCGCAAATATGAATATGAGTCGTAACATCATAAGGTCTTTGACCACGGCTTTCTAAAGGAGTGGTTACCAAGGCCTTAATTCTCACAGCTTTGGCGCTCTAAAAACAGGCAGGCGGTTGAATTGTCTTGCAATTTAGCCGCGCCGTGCCATTTAGAGAGAGTCGGATGAGCGTAACAGGCCTGACAGGCTAGCCTCTCCGACATAATATGCGCGGCACATGCCGGCGCAACTATACAGAGAGTTCATATGCACGCCACGGCATCGCTTAACACTTCAGAGCCGGGACACTGTCCCCGCGGCGAAGCTGCGCGTGCGGCAACATTTAATTATCACACAGATATATCGTCAATCCTTCGACTAAGTGGTGAAGGCGCGCTCCGGCGCAGCCCCGCTTATGATCGAGTGGCGATCGGAGTTTTACATGTCAAAGAAAATGTTAATCGACGCCTCCCACCCGGAAGAAACCCGGGTCGTCGTCGTCAATCACAACCGAGTCGAAGAACTTGATTTCGAAAGTGCCGCCAAGCGTCAGCTGCGCGGCAATGTCTACTTAGCGAAAGTTACGCGCGTAGAGCCGTCCTTACAGGCGGCCTTTGTCGATTTTGGCGGAAATCGTCATGGTTTTCTGGCTTTTAGCGAAATCCATCCAGACTACTACCAAATCCCGCACGCCGATAAAATGAAGCTCCTCGAAGCCGAAGAGGCTGAAACACGCGATGACGAGGATGATGACGAAGACGAGAAACCAAAACCCAAGTCCAAAGGCCGGAATCGCCGCAGATCTGCGAGTGCCAAAAAAGGGGCCAAAGTTATAAAGCCTGCCGAGGATCATGAGGACGAAGGCGAAGACCCGCTACGCAAGGCATCAAGCAGCTATGCCGTCGCCGCTCGTCTTGCACTGTCCAATCCTGATGATGAGATTGACCCAACGGCGCAGGCCGCCCAGAACTTCGTCGTCGCAAAAAATCTAAAAACGGTTGAGTTTGACCCGTCCATCGTTCCCGACGATCCCGAAGAAGACGATCAGGATGACGACGAAATTGACGCGGAGCTCGCCGAAGACGCCGCCGATGAGGACGACAAAGAAGTCGCCGCCGAGCAGGCCAAGATGGACAAAAAACGCCGCCGCCAGCAATCGCGCCGCCGTTATAAAATCCAAGAAGTTGTCAAACGCGGCCAAGTTCTACTGGTTCAAGCCGTTAAAGAAGAGCGCGGTAATAAGGGCGCGGCGCTGACGACATATCTATCTCTTGCCGGGCGCTATTGTGTCCTGATGCCAAACACACCGCGCGGCGGCGGCATTTCGCGTAAAATCGCAAATGGGGCTGACCGCAAGCGCCTCAAGGGCATCATGTCCGGCCTTGAAGTTCCAAGAGGTATGGGTGTTATTGTACGCACGGCCGGAGCCAAGCGGACTCAGACCGATATTGAACGTGACTATGATTACCTGGCGCGTCTGTGGGAAACCATCCGCACCAAAACGCTTGAATCCTCTGCGCCCAGCCTGATCCACCAAGAAGGCGATCTTGTTAAACGCTCTTTGCGCGACATGTTCAGCAAAGACACAGAACAAGTGCTCGTGTCAGGCCGCGAGGCCTATGAGCAAGCGCGCGACTTCATCGAAATGTTGATGCCGGCCCAAGCCGAAAATGTTGTTGAATATGTCGACGACATTCCGCTATTTTTGCGCTATCAAGTTGAACAACAAATTGAGGCCAGCCTTGACCCTGTCGCGCAGCTAAAGTCCGGGG
>ENA-ORXR01004344-ORXR01004344.1-marine-metagenome-genome-assembly--contig:-NODE-4344-length-11927-cov-3.046582_pt1 | contig 11927 bp, 9 predicted proteins | sample MGYA00237866_ERZ511479 | MGnify/ENA metagenome assembly ERZ511479 | reverse complement strand
CCTCGCTGACGACTACGAACCGCGCCGATTCGCCCCACAAAGCGCGAGCGTCGCCGAGTGCTACCGTTTGGGCGTGGAGCCAGAGCGAACCGCTGACCGCAACAATGACGAGACCGACGAGCCACACCTCTCTGCGGCGCAGCAGCCGTCGCATCAACGATGGTGCCCATAGCACTCGCAATGAGCGGGTACGCCTGGCGATTGAATTGTGGCGTGGTAGTCGAACGCGAACAGCCATGGCTCGCCTCCCTGTCCTGAGTTGTCAGATGCGGGGAAGCACGTGGGCAGCAAAGCGTTGTTGCGGTGGCCCGGTAGTGGGCCGCAGATCAGCGTGTCAGTCCGAGCTCTTCGACGACGAAGTCTTCGATGTCGAACTCTTTGCCGTTGAACTGGTGTCTGCCTTCTTGGGGCTGTCGGTCGAAGACGAGGTCGACGACGATTCGGTAACCGACGACGAGCTGCTTCCGGAATCTGAGCCAGCCGACTTTGCCGATCCACCGCGGCTGTCGTTCTTGTAGAAACCGGTGCCCCTGAAGGTGATGCCGGGCGCGCTGAATACCTTGGTCACCTTCCCTCGGCCGCTCTTGGCGCAGCCTTCAGGACTCTTACCCGACTTCTTGGTCGGGCATTTCGTCAAGGTGTCTTCGGAGAATGCTTGCTCGATCTCGAAGTCGATCTGGCAAGTCTCGCAGTGATAGTCGTACGTTGGCATATCTCGGCTGACAGACTAGCGGCAGTGGATTTCGATTGGCTCCTGGTCGTGGGCGCATTTATTTTGGGAACGTTCCCCTCGGCGCTTCTCATCGGCAGAATTGTCGGCCACAATCCCACGCGCGAAGGCTCGGGAAATCCGGGTGCAACGAACATGTTTCGGATCGCAGGCCTCAAAGCCGGCGGAGCCACGTTGGTCATCGACATCGCCAAGGCGCTCGTCGCGGCGCTCATCGGCCGGGCGGTCGGCGGACAAACACTTGCTGCGTGGTGCGGTGCTGCGGCGGTCGTTGGCCACATCTATCCGATCATGCGCAGCAGTCGTGGGGGCAAGGGCGTGGCCTGTTTTGGTGGCCTGACCATCGGCGCGTGGCCGATCTTGGCGCCGATCGCAGGGGTGATGTGGCTCGGCAGCGCCAAGCTCTCGGGTCACTCCTTCATCGGGGCCATGGTGGGCACCCCAACCGTGGCGATCGGCACGATGGTCCTAGGACGCCCGCTCGCCGAAATCCTGATTGCTTGGGCGATGACGATTCTCATCATCAGCCGTCATCACAAGAACATCTCCGACTATCTGGATGCCAGAACGCCTTGACCAAGATCGGCGACCCGCCGGTTTCGAAAATCAGCGTCACGGGGTTCACAGTTCTCATGGGCCACTAACCTTTGCTTATGCCAACTGTACGTAAAGCCGTCATTCCAGCTGCAGGGCTCGGGACCCGTTTCCTGCCAGCGACCAAGGCCGTGCCCAAAGAGATGCTGCCAATTGTTGACAAGCCGGCTATTCAGTATGTGATTGAGGAAGCAGTCGGTGCGGGTATCGAAGATATCTTGGTGATCACGGCGCCATCGAAGAAGGCGCTCGAGGACCACTTCGACACCAACTACGAGCTCGAAGGCCTTCTCGAAGCACGAGGCAAGACCGAAATGCTCGATCTCGTCCAAGCCATCTCGTCGATGATCAAGCTGCACTTCACGCGCCAGGGCCGGCCGTTGGGTCTTGGTCATGCCATTGGCATGGCTCGCAGTTTCGTCGGCGACGAACCGTTTGCGGTGCTGCTTCCCGACGACATCCTCGTCGATGACGGGGCACTTTTGCGGCGCATGATCGAGGTGCAAGGCGAAACCGGTTCTGCCGTGATTGCTGCTGGTCACTATCCGCTTGAAGAAGTTATCTCCTATGGCGTAATCGACCCGATCAGTGTCAATGGCGACCGCATCGAGGTCCGCAAGATCGTAGAGAAACCGCCGATTGAGCAGGCGGCGTCGAACTATGGACTGGCACCAGGACGGTATGTGTTCCCGTCGGCGATCTTCGATGAGATCGATGCCACCCCACCTGGCGTTGGCGGTGAGATCCAGATCACCGATGCCATCGACGCCATGATTTCTAAGGGCGGCGTCACTGCATGCTTGAATCCGGGCAAACGTTACGACGCCGGACAAAAGCTCGACTATCTCCGAGCCAACATCGAGTTGGCGCTGGCCCATCCTGAGCTTGGCGACGAGGTCCGAGCGATGTTGACCAAGATCGTGAAGGCCGAAGGTATCGGATGATCCCTTTAGGCGAAGCCCAGGACTACGTCCTTAGCGGAACGACACCGGTAGGCACGATGTCGACCCCGATCGCAGATGCCCTCGGCCTGGTGACCGCTGTGCCAATCATGTGTAACGAGCTCGTTCCGCCGTTCAACAACACGGCGGTCGATGGGTACGCAGTCATGGCCGCCGATACCGCCGGCGCTCCGGTCGATCTCCAGGTCATCGGCGCCATCGCAGCGGGCGAAGCTCCTACGATTGCGATAACTCCTGGCACTGCGATTCGGATCATGACCGGAGCGCCGCTGCCCGACGGCGCCGATGCAATTGTGATGGTCGAAGAAACCACCACTGCGGCCGATGATCTCACCGTCACCATCAACTCGCCGGTCGACGTCGATGCTGCGGTGCGCCGGGCTGGCGAAGACATGCAGCCCGGCCAGCAAGTCTTTCCGACCGGAACCTTGCTCCAGCCCGGTCATCTGGGCGTTCTCGCCACGCTCGGCCTCGAAGAAATCGTGACTCATCGGCGACCAACCGTCGGCGTCATTTCGACCGGCGATGAGCTCATCGAAGGGCCCCAGCAGCTCGCGCCCGGCCAGATCCGTGATTCGAATCGCCGCACCTTGCTCTCGATGGTTGCCCAAACCGGCTGCGAAGCGATCGACCTTGGGCTCATCCGCGACGACGAGGCCGCCGTCGAAGCCGCATTGCGCAGCGGCGCCGACCAATGCGACGCAATCATCACGAGCGGCGGTGTAAGCATGGGCGACTTCGACTTCGTCAAATTGGTGCTCAGCCGCATCGCCGATATGCGATGGATGCAGATAGCAATCAAACCGGCCAAACCAATGGCGTTTGGCCGACTGGGTCGCACGCCAATTTTCGGGCTCCCCGGCAATCCAGTCTCGTCGATGGTCTCCTATGAGCTGCTGGCCCGACCGGGTCTTCGTCACATGATGGGAATCACCGGCGACGAGCGGCACCGACCCCGTATTCGAGCAACTGCCGAAGGCCCGCTGCCGAGACGGTCCGATGGCAAGACCCACTTCGCCCGTGTCAACCTTCGCTGGGTCGATGGCACTGCGACCGTTCGATCTGCCGGCGGGCAGGGATCACATCAATTGTCAGCTATGGCGGGCGCCGATGCTCTGGCAGTTTTGCCCGACGGCGAAGGAGCCGAAGTCGGCGATTCGGTTGACATCATTGCTTTGCACAGCGACTGAGCAAGCGTCGACCCGCTGATGCCGTGCTTATCCACCTGGGGTCGCGACGGTCAGATGACCACCTTGGGTGCTTATATGTTGTTCCGCCATCAGCTAGAACTATGAGCCAATGAAGACCGAGTACGCACCCGACAACACACGATCGTCGATAATGATCGTGCTTGGACTCGCGGCGGTCATGACCCTGATCGCAGTCTTGGTCGGCCTGAGCGAGAAGCCTCAAGTCGAATTCGTCGGCGTTGCGGCCGGATCTGGCAACCAACCTGCCGCCGTGGCTCCCGCTGCGAACTTCGGCTTCGATTCCGACGGCACTACTGGCGGTGCCGACGACGGGGCCGACGCCGTAGCCAACGCTGCCGGTGACAATGCGGCCTCCGATGATGAGCTGGGCGAACCGTTCGACGAAGCACTCTCCGATTCCCAGCGAGCGCTACCCGACACGATCATCGTCGTGCCGACCGTCGAACCCACCGCAACTCCCGAGGTCGCCGCCGCAGTTGCTCCTACCGCTGTCCCTGACGCCGAGACCGAAGCTGGCGCTCTCGCAGCCGACGCCCTTGGCACCGCCGTGCTTCCAACCACGTCGGGCACGACCCAAGGCGCATTCTTCACCAAAAGTGACGAGGCCGAGGGGGCCCGGGTCGACCAGAACCTGATCACGATCAGCTACGCGCCAGACGGCACCGGCTCGTTCCAAGGCGTCCTCGACATCACCTACCCCGACGGCACCCACATCTTGATGAACATGTCGGGGCCCATCACCTGGACCACCGCCAATCCGCAGGTCGATGCGACACTCACCGGGGCATTCACGCTCGACGCGCCGATCGCGATCGACAGCATCGCCAGCAACGACGCCGAACTCACCATCAGCAGTCTGGCAACCGGATCTGGCTCGCTGTGCACGCCGCAGTGTTTCGGGTTCACCTTCACCTCGCCCCTCTAGGCGCGGCCCGGGCTGCGGCCAAGCACGCCGCGTGCACCATGGCTGGCGGGTTGCGTCCTGCTAGCTCTTAGACCCGGTGACGAGCAGGCCATCGAAAGTCCCGCTTCGCCCTGCGCTTAGGCTGAAAGCGGCGCAGCGGCGAGCACCGACTCCAGCGCCATGAGCCCATGTATGCGCGCCTGCGTCGTGCGGGACATCGACGAAGGCTCTACGGCCTGAAAACGCAGCGTCTTGACGCCGCGCCCACCATGTCTCGGTCCAACTTGTCGCTTTAGGACTGGGACCAGGAAACAGATATGGGGAAGAGCCGCCAGCGTGTCACAGGGCGGTGCAATACTCGATCAATGCCTCAGGACGAGCTGCCGTTGCCAGCTGACTTTGCGCGAGAAGTAATCGATGTTTCGGTCGCCGACGAGATGTCAGACTCTTTTCTTGCGTACTCGCTGTCGGTGATCACGAGTCGAGCAATCCCCGATGTCCGCGACGGACTCAAACCGGTCCAACGAAGAATTCTCTACTCCATGCTCAATATGGGTATCCGCCCGACCGGGCCGCACCGCAAATGTGCTCGAGTGGTCGGCGACACGATGGGTAACTTCCACCCCCACGGCGACTCGGCCATCTACGACGCGCTCGTACGCTTGGGGCAGGACTTTGCTCGCAACGTCACACTGATCGACCCCCAGGGAAACTTCGGCAGTCTCGACGAACCGCCTGCTGCGCATCGATACACCGAGTGCCGGTTGAGCAATGCAGCAATGGCCATGCTCGGCGAACTGGACGAAGACACGGTCGAGTTCACGACCACCTACGACGGCGAGTCGACCGAACCGCAGTATCTGCCGGGCCTGGTGCCCAACCTGTTGGTCAACGGCACCACTGGCATTGCGGTTGGCATGGCGACGTCGATGGCGCCCCACAACCTGGCCGAAGTCGCCAAAGCGATCGAGTTGGTGCTGACCCAACGCCGCCCGAAACCGACCACCGAAGAGCTGATGACGCACGTGCCCGGGCCTGACTTTCCGTCGGGTGGCATTGTAATCAATCGTGAAATGGCCGAGATCTACGCCAGCGGCCGAGGCTCGATCACGGTGCGGGCCAAAGCACACGTCGAGCAACTCACCCCCAAGCGCCAAGGCATCATCGTCACCGAATTGCCCTATCTGGTCGGTCCCGAAAAGATCATGGAAAAGGTCAACGGTCTGTTGCAGGCCGACAAGCTCAAGGGCGTCGCTTCGATCACCAACCTGAGCGACCGCACCTCGGGGCTTCGCCTCCAGATTGATTGCGAGATCGGCGTGAACCCGCAGGCTGTTCTTGCCCAGCTGTACCGAATGACACCCCTCGAAGACACCTTTGGTATTAACAACGTGGCCTTGGTCAACGGCGTGCCGACGACGCTGTCGCTCTATGACCTGTGCAAGCACTACGTCGACCACCGACTCGACATCATCCAGAAGCGCACCGACTTTCGTCTGGAGAGGGCCCGAGCTCGCCTCCACGTCGTTCTCGGCCTTCTCATCGCGCTCGACAACATCGACCAAGTCATTGCCATCATCCGCAGTTCCGAGACCGTTGCCGAAGCCCGCACTGAACTGATGGAACAGTTAGACCTCAGCGAGATTCAGGCCACCCATATTCTGGATATGCAGTTCCGACGCCTGGTGGGGCTCGAACGTCAGAAGCTGATCGACGAGCGCGAAGAACTGCTTGCCACCATCGACGACTTCGAGAAGCTGCTCGCGAGCGACAATCGTCAACGCAAACTTGTCATCGCCGAGCTCAACGAACTCGTCGAAGAGTACGGGCACCCTCGCCGAACCGAGATCGTGGCCGAAGCCGACATCGAAACCTTCACCAAGGCCGATATTGCCGCACCCGCCGACGTCGCCGACGAGGACTGCATCGTCAGCCTGTCGACGTCGGGCCAGGTCGGGCGCGAACCGTTCGATGGCGCAAAGCGCGCCAAGCCAGGGCGTCACGACTTGGTTGTCGCCACAATCGAAACGAACACCGCCTCTTCGCTGTGGGCAATCACGACCGAAGGACGAGCACTCTCGGCGCTTACTCACACCGCTGGCGACGTGTCATCTCGCACCCGGGGCAGCGCCGCCAATCAGCTCTTTGGCATGAATCGCAACGAAGAAGCGCTGATGATCGTGTCGGGCCCGATTCAAGGCCACATCGTCCTGGTGAGCCAAAACGGAGTCGTCAAACGACTCAGTGTCGAAGAGCTCGAAGCCACGCGTTCGGGCAGTACCGTTATGCGCCTCAAAGATGGCGACCTCCTCGCCGCCGCGTTCGGGTGTCCCGATGGCGTCGACATCGTGATGGTCGCCGACAATGCCAATGTGCTGCGCACGAGCGTCGATGGCATCAGTGTTCAGGGCCGCGGTGCTGCGGGCGTTGCTGGCATGAAGCTCAAAGATGGCGCCAAGATTCTTGCGGCTGGCCCAGTCAACCCCGACGTGTGGGACGGCTCCATTGTTTCGGTGACCTCGGCCGCCGAAGCTAAGGCCACGCCATTGGATGAAATTGCGGCCAAGGGCCGGGGCGGCGGAGGCGTACGGCTCACCAAGCTCAAAGATGGCGACACCCTGCGCGCGGCCTACATCGGTTCAACCGAGAATCTGTGGGTGCTGATGTCGACCGACGACGACGCCAGCAAGCTCGACCCGGTGCCGGTTCCATTCTCGATCGAGCCCACCAAACGCGATCTCGTCAGCAGCGGTACCGACCGTCAGATACTAAGCATCGGCGTCGTGCGGTGGGGCTGATGCACTCGCCTGCTGTTCGCCGACCGCTGTTTGCCGACCCACCGCCCGGTAGATAACCACCACCACCACCACGAAAGCACTTCTCATGGCTACCAAAAAGTCGCCGAGTTATAACGCCGCAGCAATCGAGACACTCGAAGGCCTCGATGCCGTGCGCAAACGCCCCGGCATGTACATCGGCGGCACGGGCAGCCAAGGGCTCACCCATCTTGTGTGGGAGCTCATCGACAACGGGGTCGACGAGGCAGCAGGCGGCTACGCCAACAAGATCGAGATCGTCTTTCACCGAGATCGATCGATCGAAGTCATCGACAACGGCCGCGGGATACCCATTGGCAAACACCCAAAACACAAGGTCTCGGCGCTCGAAGTCGTACTGACCGAGTTGCACGCGGGCGGCAAGTTCGGCGGCGGCGCCTACGGCGCGTCCGGTGGTTTGCACGGCGTGGGCGCATCGGTCGTCAACGCGCTCAGCGCCAAGATGGCGGCCGAGGTCGATCGCGAAGGCCACACCTGGAAGCTCGAGTTCCAGAATCAAAAGGCGGGACGTTTCACCGGCAGCACGTTCAAGGCTGGTCACGAACTCGAAAAAATCAAGAAGATCTCCAAGAACAAAACCGGTAGCCGCATTCGCTTCTGGCCCGATTGGGACATCTTCGATGCCGATGCCACGATCGAGTACGACGATGTTCGCGACCGCGCGGCTCGGGCGACCTTCTTGGTGCCAGGCCTCAAGATCAAGCTGGTCGACAAGCGCACCGGATCGAAACGAGAAGACGAATTCTTGTCGCGTGGCGGCCTCAAAGATCTGGTCGAGTACGAAACATCCGGCGACACCGTGACCCGAGTGATCACCTTCAGCGGCATTGAGACCTTCGAAGAGAAGGTGCCGGTCAACGGAAAGATGACCAAGGTCGAACGAGAGTGCACGGTCGATGTCGCCTTGCGGTGGACCGCTGGTTACGAGACATCGGTTTCGTCGTTCGTCAACACCGTGCCCACACCCGACGGCGGAACACACCTCAACGGTTTCGAACGAGCGCTGACCCGTGCCATCAACGACAAGCTGTTGCCGGGGACCAAGAAGCTGGCAAAGCTCGCCAAACAAGACAAAGACCGCGCCGTCAAAGACGACGTGCACGAGGGCCTTATCGCTGCCATCAAAGTCACCTTCCCCGAACCCCAGTTCCGAGGCCAGACCAAACGAGAGCTGGGCACACCTGCGGTGCAGAGCATCGTGTACGAGGTCGTCAAGACGGGACTGACCAACTGGTTCGACGGCGAAGGCCCGAAGTCTCACGTCAATGCGCTGCGAGACAAGGTTGCTACCGCGATCTTGAACCGGGTGGCGTCGAGACAGATGCTCGAGAACAAACGCAAGGCCGCAAGCTTCGGATCTGCAGGCATGCCCGCCAAACTTGCTGACTGCCGCACCCACGGCATGGACAGCGAACTACTCATCGTCGAGGGCGACTCGGCTGCGGGTCCGGCCAAAGCAGGACGAGACAGCAAGACCATGGCGATCCTGCCACTACGAGGCAAGGTCGTTAACGCTGCCAAGGCGACCATGAAGCAAGTACTCGATAACAGCGAAGCCCAAGCACTGTTCACTGCGGTAGGAGCCGGCAGCGGCGAGTCCTTCGACCTTGATTCGGCCCGTTATGGCCGCATCGTCATCCTTTGCGATGCCGATGTCGACGGCAGCCACATTCGCTGCCTGTTGCTAACGCTGATGCACAAGTACATGCGCCCGATGCTCGAAGCCGGTCGGATCTATGCCGCCCAGCCGCCGCTGTTCACCACCAAGATCAACGGCGAGAACTACCGGGCATTCTCCCCCGAAGAGAAAGACGAAATCACCGCCGAGTTGAGCAAGGGAAACCGTCGGGCCGAAAACATCCGCTGGCAGCGGTTCAAGGGCCTGGGCGAGATGAACGTCGACGAGTTGGCAGCGGCCGCCCTCGACCCCGAAACCCGCATCCTCAAACGACTGACCATGCACGACGCGGCCCAGGCCGCTGCGGCCGCCAAGATGTTCGATGTCCTCATGGGATCAAACGTCGAAAGCCGACGCGACTACATCATCAAAGAAACCGCCCTCTTCGACCGCGAAGCCCTCGACGTCTAATGGGTCGACCCCCGACTGTCAAGTACCCTGGGCTCGTTGACGGTACCGAGCACTGTTCTAGCGGCCGAACTTCCACGTCATCAGCACCAGCATCACGGCGAGCGAAAGATGAAGAATGCCGCCAAGCATTGCCTTTCGGTCTTCGCCGATGTTGAAGACGCGTAACCAGTTCGGAGGGTAAATCGCGGCGGTCAGCACCAGGATCACTATCCAAAGGGCACCACCGACCGAGAGCCAGGTTTGTTGAAAGTTATATGCCTTATCGCCTGCGCCCTGGCCACTGAGACCGACCATTGCTCCGCCTGCGATTCCAGCGACCAGGAACATCGGGAACATGATCTTGGACGCTGTCTCATTGACAAGGTCTTGCATTGCATGGCCAGACGACCGCCGGGCACGTACCGCAATCATCGGCGCAATAAACGCCATGCCAACGCCCAGAATCACACTGAAGATGTGCACGAGGTACACGATGTTGTAGGGCGTATCCCAAAGAGCTGCGATCATGCTGGCAAGACTAGTGCTCTGCCCGAGGCTTCGCAGTGTCAGATAAATGACCCAGCAACGTCTCTTTTGGGGAGCGGTCGCGAACTGTCGTACCCCAGTGGTAGAACTACATCTATGGAATTCGTCGATGACCAGCCGGCAGAGCTTGCCGAGCCAGATGTCCCAGATATCGAGGTCGCCGACGAACATCTGGGCTTGGGCAATGACTACCGGCCTCGCCATCTTTCGCCGAGCAGCGCCAGCCTGTATCAACAATGCCCCCGCAAGTGGCGCCATCGTTATGTCGACCGGCTACCTGACCCTCCAGGGGAACCTGCGCTTGTAGGCACCTTTGCGCACCTCGTGCTCGAACATCTTCTGCAAAAGCCCGAAGGCGAACGCTCACAAGATGCCGCCAAGAAGTTAGCCCGAGATCACTGGCCCGAGATCGAACACGACAAGGACTATGTCGCACTTGGACTGACCGACAGCCAAGCCAAAACGTTTCGGTGGAAAGCGTGGGAAGCCATCGCCGGATTATGGACGCTCGAGAATCCCGACGAAACCGAAGTACACGCCACCGAACACGAGGTCCAGGTCGACATCGGCGGCGTTCCGTTTCGCGGCATCATCGACCGGGTCGACATCGTCAAAGAGTCACTGGTGATCAGCGACTACAAGTCGGGCAAGGCTCCCGACGACCGATATCGGCATCGCCCACTCAAGCAAGTCTTGCTGTATGCCGCTGCGGTCGAGGCGAGCTTCGGTCAACGCCCGCTGGGTGCACGCTTGCTCTATCTGGGGCAACGAACATTGGGTGTCCGAGTCACCCAACAGAACCTTTCCGACGCAGTCGACGAACTCGCCACAACTTGGTCATCGTTGACCAACGACTGCGAGTCCAACGAGTTCGCAACCTCAACCGGACCGTTGTGTGCATGGTGTCCGTTTCTGGCTGAATGCCCCGACGGCCAGCAGGAAGTCGTGTCACGAAACGAAGCTGGATCGGTTCGTGCCGATGCCCCTGGCCTTGCGGTGATCTACGCCCAGGCGGGATAGCTACGTCGGCTTGCTGGCGGCTAGCTGCGCCAGCGGATTTCGATGTGTTTGTGTAGCCATCGCACAATGACGAGGCCAGCAATGGCACCAACGGCGGAACCCACCTTGGCCAATCGGATCAGCTGATCATCAGGGGGTGCTGGCACCGGGGTCACCGTCGGGCGACTGAAACTGTCGTCGCCTGATCCCGGCAACCGGCCACTATGTACCCCCGCATCCACGCCCTCACCGTAGCTCGCATTGGCGTAGTCCGCGAGTCCAAGCTCAATGTGGACTCATGCAGACGTCATGGCTTTGGTCACATCCCCACAGACCGCGTGCCATTTGGGGTGTGAAAGTATTACCGTTGTGTGACGGAAACGCCGTATGGTCTTTCCTCTGCACTCATAGTTACTCGCTGTATGACTCCTCTCCGCCCCCAAACGTCGGCTGCCGGCCGCCCAAACCGTGGCCCACTCACCCGTGGGCGCGCCGCGCGAGTCGTCGGCACCGCAGTTGCAGGTGTGCTTGCGCTGCTGGCGCTGAACACCTTGCAGTCCAACTCCGGGGATTCGGCGACCGGGGTCGCTACCCAATCGGTCCTGAGCCTGCCATTCGCCAACAACGAACCGACTGCAACGCCTGAGATAGCTCCCACGCCCTATCCCACCACGGCCCCGATACTGGCTCCAACGGCGACACCGACCCCTGCACCCACTGTGGCGCCACCGCCCACGGCCACCGCCGTGCCGCCAACACCCATACCCACTGCGACCGCCGCCCCGGTACCACCAACCGCCGTACCCGAACCGGCCGTCGCGGCCGCACCGGAACCGGCCGTTGTCGCTGCCGACGCTGCGGTTGCTTCAGAGGCCACCGAGCAAGAACTGCAGCCCACACCAGAACCAACTGTCTCGGTTGCACCGGAACCCACACCAGAACCAACGCTCGAACCCACGCTCGAACCAACACCAGAACCGACGCCGGAACCAACGCCGATTCCTGTCGCTGACCCTGCGACCCTCGAGGCCTACGTGCTGGGCGAAATAAACGACGTGCGAGCAAATGCTGGTCTC
>ENA-ORXR01004341-ORXR01004341.1-marine-metagenome-genome-assembly--contig:-NODE-4341-length-11938-cov-14.883737_pt1 | contig 11938 bp, 11 predicted proteins | sample MGYA00237866_ERZ511479 | MGnify/ENA metagenome assembly ERZ511479 | reverse complement strand
ACGTAATCAACCGTCCACCCCGCCTCTCGCAGCTCCTGCGCGAAGTGGCGCATGGCAGAGAATAAAAAGACCAGTTTCGTCCGATGATGCGGGACGTGCTCTGCTTCATGCGCGACCTCCATCATGAGGACGACGGAGTCTTCCATATCCGACGCCGCGAGGCTCGAAAGCGTGTGGCTCAGTTGGTCAGCGAAGACGGGTATCAAGGTGCGGGTCATATAGGTGATACGAACCGAAACAGATTAGGGCCGTAAATTTGTCACCGCCCCTGCCCGCCGCGCGTATAAGATACATGGCTCACAAGAAACCAAATCTCCCGACTAAGATATGCACCGTCTGCGAGAAGCCCTTTACCTGGCGGAAGAAGTGGGAACGGGTCTGGGATGAGGTCAAATATTGTAGCGAGCGATGCCGCAGAGACCCAAAAAATAAGCCCAAAGGACTAGCCAAATGAAATTTGAATCTTTCGGTGATAATCTACGTGTCATTCTGGTCGGCAGTTCGGGCGGCATTGGGGCAGCACTCTTGGAGGCGTTGATTGACAGCCCGCAGGTCTCCCGCATCCATACGCTCTCCCGCTCCGGGCGCAGCCACCCGTCTAGCAAAGTTGCCAATCTGACCTTTGATTTCACGGATGAGGATAGCCTCATCGCGGCGGCGCAAGCGCTGGAGGAAGTGAAACCCTTCGACATGATAATCGTCGCAACGGGCCTGCTGCAGGGGAACGGTATCTCGCCCGAGAAAAACATGCGCGCCATGTCTTTTGACGGCTTTGCCAAGAGCTTCGAAGCCAATACTATCGGTCCCGCAATGACCGCGAAATATCTTGTGCCGCTGCTTAACCGCAACTCAAAATCGGTCTTCGCAGCTCTGTCGGCGCGGGTCGGCAGTATTTCAGATAATCGCCTCGGCGGCTGGTATGCTTACCGGGCGTCGAAAGCGGCTTTGAACATGGTGTTGAAGACGATCGCCATAGAAATCGGGCGGCGGTTTAAAACTCAGATCATTATCGGGCTTCACCCCGGCACGGTCGATACGGACTTGTCAAAACCGTTTCAGGGCAATGTCCCCGAAGGCAAACTCTTCACACCGGAATTTGCCGCTGAAAAACTCTTATTCGTCATTGACGGCGCTACCCCGGAAGACAGCGGAAATCTATTCGACTGGGCCGGGAAACAGGTCGAGTTCTGAGCGCTGCTTGAGATATTTTGCGACAAAGGCTTTCGTTAGGTCAACTTTCTTTGACCCTGCCGCGACATCCAGCTCATGCACCAATGCGCGTAGCGCATCGACGGAACGTTCAGTTTGGCGCAACACATAAGTGACAACATCTTGTCCAACCGTCCGTCCCACCTGCGCAAACAAGGCGCGTAAAATCGGCTCCAAAGACTCCTCATCATGTTCCGCCAAAGTCAGGGTCGGCATCGCGAGAAGACGGGAATTCAAGTCCGGCAAGGTCACGCCCCACGCTTTCGGAGACAGGGCACTCGCCAGCACCAATCCAAAACTCTGACCGGCGAGGGCGCGATTTATAGCATCGAAAAGGATCTCTTCATCGGATAGATTCGCATCATCAATAAATTCACCGGCAAATTCAGTAGACCAAGCCGCGCCCAAATGCGTCTTCCCCGAACCGGCAGGCCCCAAGAGTAAAAATGCCCCGCTCGGCCAACGCTCCCTCGCCCGTAACATCGTCACGGCGGCTTGGTTGCCGGGCGTGACATGAAATGTGGAAAAGCTTTGGCGTAACTCCGGCCGCAGGTTCAACGGAATTTGAGACATGATGCGCTGCTTAGGAACGTGTGAAAACAAGCCCCATGCCCGGGTTTTGCTCAACACGCACGCCCTTAAATCGCAGCTCGTTGGACAAGCGCGCAACGTCGCCGCCATAAGAGATTGTCATCAACGCACCATCTTTCGAGAGTGCATCCAATCGCGCGCCCTTAATCTGCGCAGACGTATTGATCGCCTCTTGAAGCGCAATCCAATCGCGGTGTGAGTTATAGAGGACGGAGACCGTTGTCGTTACCATCTCTCCGCCGACAGTGGCGGAGGCCTGTTTCCAATCAGATTCCAAGCGCGAAACAACGTTATCAGCGAAACGCGCCCCATCAATATCGGGCTGGACGAAGAAACTCTTGCGGCTGCCTGTATCCAAGGAAATGTCTGTGACAGACCCGCTCGGCTCAACAATCAAAACTTGATTGAGACCGTATTTCGCAGCAACAGCGTTCAGCTCAGCATCGGACGGATTGCTGGGGAGAGACATGACATCCTCAGAACTGGCAACTCGCAAAGGCGTTAAGGCATAAGCCAGACGCGGATCTGCAAATGCGGATTGTATGCTCATGTCGCTTCTGAGGGCCAAGTCACGGATGATCACGAGACGTTCTTGGGCTTGGGAACTGACGAGTGTTAAGTTGTTCTCTCTCAAAAACTGCTGAACCTGCGACGGATTAAAGGCGACCGTGATTTCGGCTAAAAAGCGATTGGCCGAGCGTTGCTGTTGACTGGGTTCCAGCGCGCGAATCATGCGGGCGACAATTTCTTGCGTAAGCGGCGGCAGCGGATTTGCGGCGCGTTCTTGCTCTAGTGTCAGGCGATCAAATAATTTAGTGGCGGCGACCAATTGCCCCTCGGCCATCGCTTGTGTCTGCGCCTCAATCGCCGTGGCTGCCGTGGCGTCGACTTTAATGCCGCCCACTGTGAAGGGATCGCCCGCAAAGGCACGGGACGCGCCAAGCAGGAAAAAGACGAAAAAAGCAGCGATAAAACGTTTCATAGGCGAGTAGATAGACCAGTAAGCCCCAATCGCCAAGCCCGCGCACAGCTTTCATGCAGCCCCGTCTTGCGCGCGCCTTGCGAAAATGGTCCAAGGCGGTGAATTTTACAGGCTTATCTACAGGACTGCGCACATGGCCCCGACTCCCTCGGATAAAAATGGTCTCTCTTACGCTGATGCCGGCGTTTCCATCGATGCAGGCGACGCCCTCGTCGACCGCATCAAGCCCATGGTCAAATCCACCCGTAGATCAGGCGCTGATGGCACCATCGGCGGATTTGGCGGCGCATTTGATTTAAAAGCCGCAGGGTTCAATGACCCTATCCTTATTTCCGGCACGGACGGCGTTGGCACAAAACTCCGCATAGCAATTGATACGGGTCGTCTGGATACGGTCGGCATTGATCTTGTCGCCATGTGTGCAAATGATGTTTTGGCCAATGGCGCAGAGCCGCTGTTCTTCCTCGATTATTACGCGACGGGGAAACTCACCTCTGACAACGCCGCCGCCGTGGTGTCCGGTATTGCGGAAGGCTGCCGCCAGGCGGGCTGCGCGCTTATCGGCGGGGAAACGGCCGAAATGCCCGGTATGTATGAAGGTGATGACTTCGACCTCGCGGGCTTTGTTGTCGGCGCCGTTGAACGCGATGCCATGCTGCCTCGGCACAGCGATATGGACGGCGGCGATATGTTGATTGGCCTCGAAAGCTCGGGCCCGCATTCGAACGGCTATTCGCTTATCCGCAAAATCGTCGAACGCTCCGGTCTCAGCTGGGACGATGAAGCGCCCTTCGCCGACGCTCCGCTCGCAGAGTCCCTGCTGACCCCAACGCGGCTTTATATTAAATCTCTCCTGCCCCTCATTCGCAGCGGGCTGGTCTCAGGACTCGCGCATATTACCGGCGGCGGCCTGACAGATAACACACCTCGCATGTTGCCGGATGGCCTCGTGCCTGAGTTTGACTTTGCCTCTTGGGATCGCCCGGCCGTGTTCAAATGGTTGCAAGAGACAGGCGGCGTGGAAGAGGAAGAAATGCGCCGTGCCTTTAACTGCGGCATTGGCATGGTTCTATGCGTCAAAGCTGATGATATGCCTGAAGTTCTGGAAAGGCTCGAAGCCGCCGGCGAAGCTGCGCATGTTATCGGGCAGTTAAAACGCGTCGCGACCTGTGCCTAAGCGCGTCCCGACGGCGGTCCTGATTTCGGGGACCGGATCAAATATGACCGCTTTGATAGAAGCGGCGCAAGCGCCTGACTATCCTGCTGACATTCAGCTCGTCATTTCAAATCGCCCTGAGGCCCTAGGGCTCCACAAAGCTGACGCGCTCGGCGTGAAAGCCATCTGCATTGATCATCGCGATTATAAGAAACGCTCGGAATTCGAAGCGGAACTCGATGCTGCCCTCCGCGCCCACGGGATCGACTTTATCGCCTGCGCAGGCTTCATGCGCGTTTTGGGCGAGAATTTCGTTCAGGCGTGGTCAGGAAAAATAATCAATATTCATCCCTCGCTATTACCGAAATATAAAGGTCTTCATACGCATACACGCGCTATTGAGGCCGGTGATGAAAAACATGGCTGCACAGTTCATTGGGTTAATGAAGGCGTGGATGAAGGCAAGATTATCGCCCAATCCGAGCTTGATATCCTACCGGATGACACGCCGGACGATTTGGCGAAACGTGTGCAGGCCCTCGAACATACTCTCTACCCCGAAGCCCTAAAGGCCGCGGTAACAAATGCTTAACGATGTTTCGGATTAACCTTTGAGTAACCCCAATTCGTAAGCCTCCCCTAAAACTTTCTTTATATAAAGCTTAATGGAACGTCAGCCTCGTGGTTGGGTTTCGTTATCTCTCGTCAAAAGTAAAACGGGAACAAATGCTTTGGGTTGAGCGGGATAGATTATGTTTGGGAAATTAAATAGATTTAGAATTTTAAGACGATTTCGCGATGACAAAAAGGGCAACGTTGCCGTTATGTTTAGCGTCAGCGCAATCGCCATAATCGGTATGTCAGGCGCGGCAATGGATTATGCAACGCTTTCCAGTGCGCAGGCGCGCAGCCAGTCCATTTCAGATCAACTGGCTTTGGCAGCGGCAGTTTATGTGAGGGATAATGGCGGCGCTCCTGCGCCTTCCGTTGGGGAAGATGGGAACATATCGGATAATCCGTCTTCAGACTCAGGATTTCTGGATAAGTCCTTTAAAACATACACCGCCGCAGAGCTCGGTTATGAGTTCAAAGGATGGGTTGAAGGCGGCGCGGAGAATGTCATCATTGAGGTTAGCTATGACGACGTCAACCGCGAGGTAACCACCAGGGTTTACGGAACGACCATACCCACATTCATGCAGGTTTTAGGGCCCCATGATTTAAAATTTTCGGCGGAATCTACCGCGAAATATCAAGAATTGGACTTTAACGATCCTGCCTCTGTTTTGCTAATTTTAGATAATTCAGGCTCCATGGCGTTCGATGACAAACCAATGGTTTATGACAGTAAAAAGGATAAATGGTTAGATCAGGATAATGCACAACCGCGTATCGACGCGCTCCAGTCAAATGCAACTTCATTTATGTCAACATTATCCTCTCTTGTCGGCAACCAAGATGATGACGATGATAAAGTTCTAAGAACAGGGATGATGGCGTACAACACGGAGACGATTTCGTCCCGCTCAGTTTCTATGCGTTGGAACACCAGTGATGTCACAAATAGCCTGAAAAATATGGTGGCCAATGGCGGAACTAATTCTGCACCGCCAATAGGCACCGCAAGAAGTTGGATGTCTCTTGAAGATAATGTTCATGAGAAAATACACGGGAAAGATCCGTTGGAATTCGTTATCTTTATGACTGACGGTGTGAACACATCAGGTGGAACGACTTGGACGAAGGAAGACGGCACCGGCCAGTGGTATGGCGAAAAATGCACCCAGTATCGCAGGAGAGGTGGCTGCAAACGTTACGCTTGGGATACGGTGGAGAGTGAAACTAGGCCGACCGAAGGGCGAAACTGGGAAGAAGGAAAATGGGAACCGACGGCTAACATTGGGTCAGTTGCAGATTGTACGGCCATGAAGAATGATGGCGTCAGAATTTACACCATTGGTTTCGCACTACAAGAAGGTTGGTATGATACCAACGGATATTTTGGCGACAATAGTTATAAATACATCGATGCGGATGTTCGTGACCAAGCCTATGCCTTCCTCGCAAGTTGCGCCTCAGAGGCTGACACATTCTTAACGGCTGAAAATGCTGAGGAACTCGAGGACGCGTTTTCGCGAATTGGGGCTGACATCCAAACTGAGATCATTCGCCTGTCAAACTAAGCCTTGGTAAATGGGTGAGACACAAAGAAAAAGGCCGGGTCACCCCGGCCTTTTTTATTTGTATTTTTGAGATCAGTCAGAGCATTTCTTTTAAACTAGGAATGGCGCTAACCTACTATTTCGTCTTCGGAGAAGAAGAACGCGATTTCTTCAATTGCTGTTTCTGGCGCGTCGGAGCCGTGAACGGTGTTGGCATCGATGCTTTCCGCAAATTCCGCGCGGATCGTGCCGGCGTCGGCGTCGGCAGGGTTCGTCGCGCCCATGACATCGCGGTAGGCTTTAATAGCGTTCTCGCCTTCGAGCACCTGAACAACGACCGGACCGGACATCATAAATTTCACGAGATCGCCGTAAAATGGGCGCTCTTTATGCACAGCGTAAAAACCGCCGGCTTGCTCTTTTGTGAGCTGCACGCGCTTTTGCGCGATGATGCGCAGACCGGCTTCTTCGATTTTTGCGTTAACTTTACCTGTGATATTGCGCTTTGTCGCGTCAGGCTTGATGATTGAAAATGTACGTTGGACGGCCATGGGAAACTCCAGTTCGGCAGTGTATTAATCTTGGCGGGCACATAATGCGGGCTTGCCGCAGTGTAAAGGCGATATAAGAGTGTAAAGGCGATATAGGACAGCAGTTGTGCTTCATATTAATGACCTGACATATCGGATCGAAGGACGTCCCCTCTTCACGCAAGCGACTCTGGCCATCAATGAGGGCCATAAAGTTGGACTTGTGGGGCGGAACGGAACCGGGAAATCCACGCTTTTTCGGCTGATCAAGGGCGACATCAGCCCGGATGACGGCGAAATAAATCTGCGGAAAAATATGAAATTGGGCGTCGTCGACCAAGAAGTTCCCAGCGGTCCACAAAGTCTGATCGACACTGTTTTAGAGGCAGATAAGGAGCGTAAATCCCTCCTCGCCGAAGCCGATACTGCGGCCGACCCTATGCGGATTGCGGCGATACATACGCGTTTATCGGATATTGACGCCTATTCCGCCGAAGCGCGCGGCGCGTCTATTCTATCGGGACTCGGTTTTACGGCAGACGATCAGTTGAAACCCTGTTCTGATTTTTCCGGCGGTTGGCGCATGCGGGTTGCCCTCGCCGCCATGCTATTCGCCCAGCCTGACCTGCTGCTGCTCGATGAGCCAACGAACTATCTGGATGTAGAAGGCGCGGTTTGGCTTGAAGCGCATATTCGCAAATATCGCGGCACGGTCTTTGTCATTTCCCATGACCGAGATTTTCTCAACACGGCTGTCACTCATATCGCGCATTTACACGGCGGAAAATTATCAGGCTACACGGGAAATTACGACACATTTGAACGGCAACTTGCCGAACGCAACCGCCTTGATATGGCGATGATGGCGAAGCAAGAAGATGAACGGCGAAAGCTCCAGGCCTTCGTCACGCGGTTCAAAGCCAAAGCCTCTAAAGCCAAACAAGCGCAAAGCCGTGTGAAAAAACTCGCGAAGATGCAGCCGGTTGCGACGATTATAAATGACCCGATTGCGCCGATTGATTTGCCCGGTCCTGAGCGGTCATTATCGCCGCCGATGGTGCGTTTCGATGACGTCGCGTTGGGCTACGGCGATCTCGTTGTTTTGCGCGGCATCAATCAGCGAATTGATCCAGACGACAGGATCGGAATTTTGGGCAAGAACGGACAGGGCAAGTCTACCTTTGCGAAAGCCATCATGGATGAGCTGAAACCCCTTCTGTTAGATCCGGCAAAGCCGGGTTTTATCAAGCGTCATAAAAAACTTCGTATCGGCTATTTCGCGCAGCACCAAATCGATGCCCTCAATCCAAAAGCGTCCGCCTATGATCATATCGTTGAGCTTATGCCGGACGCTACTGAGGCCCAGCGGCGCGCGCGGCTGGCTAATTTCGGATTAGGACAGAAAAATGCGGAAACCCCGGCCGGTGATTTATCCGGCGGGGAAAAAGCGCGGCTTCTATTTTCGCTCGTCGGGTTTCACAAACCTCATCTTCTTGTGCTCGACGAACCCGCAAACCATCTGGACATCGACAGCCGTGCGCAGCTAATTCAAAGCCTCAATGATTACGAGGGCGCCGTTATTGTCATCTCACATGATCGTAACTTGCTGGAAGCTGTCGTTGATAGGCTATGGCTCGTGGACTCCGGAAAGGTTGAGAGCTTTGACGGCTCGCTTGACGACTACCGAGCGCTTCAATTGGAGAAGACGAAAACCGAAAAGAAGCAGAAGCCAAAAGAAGAAAACTCCCGAAAGCGGCATCGTCAAGACCGTGCCAAAGCTCTCAAAGAATTGGCACCATATAAAAACGTGGCGACAAGTTTGGAGATGATGATTGTAAGCGCAGAAGCCCAATTGCGAACCATTGATACGCGCCTTACCCGAGAGGATCTATTTACGACGAGTCCTGATGAAGCTGTTAAGCTTAGTCAAACGCGTGCCAAGACAGCTGACCTTATCGAGTCCTTAGAATTGGACTGGCTTGCCGCTCTTGAAAAATATGAGAAGGAGCGGGAGCGCAGAGGATTGGACTAGGCCGAGCTTCATTTCAAAATCGGAAATCTGAAATCGGCCTAACGGCAATCAATTTCCTGAATGTAGCCATTATCATCCAATTGGATCGTCAATCGGTCCTCGACTTCCGGGCCTAGATTTAAGCGGTCAACGCGGGTCGTAATCGCGGGCGCATATAGAGATTGCCCGGGCAGATAATCGCGCACTTCCAAAAAGGGCGGCGCGTCATAAAAACTGTCATCCGGGCTATAGCCAAAACCTTCGTCTTGAGCCGGTTTGATGACGCGTTTTCGCCCGGGTAACCCCGCGACGAAAATAGCACCTTCATGCTGGCCCAGGAGCCCCATATAAAGCTGCGACCGGCAAGAGTCGACGGGCGGGACCCGCGGCGTTGGTTGCGCATTTAAAAAATCAGGTCGCGTATATTGGCCCTGCCCCGGCAAAGGTTGATATTCCGGATAATAGCTCATTGGACTGCCATAGGAACAGGCAGAAAGAACCGAAATGCTAGTGAGAATGGCAAGAAAACGAATCATACCCTTGTAATCGCGCCAAAGCGTTTACGCCGCGTTAACCATAGCCTATGGAATTACGCATGAGTCAGCCACGTCACACAAAGTTTTTGCGGCGCGTTGGCTGGATTTTAGTCCTCATCCTCGCGGCGGCCTCCTCGGCGCATTTGCTGCGCACGGCGCTGCGGGCCAGTGAGAACAAAGCGATACTGATTGCGGCCCTCGCCTTTGCGCTTTGCGTCATATTCAAATTGGGCCGCCGAGATTTGGCCGCAGCGGCAGATCTGCCGCCTCGCAAACGCCCCTACATCCCGCTAAGCACCATCCCCGTTTTATTGCTGGCGATTTGGGCGGCTAATGCGCGGCTCTTTGGTGCGTTCGATGTCAGCGCCGTATTGTTTCACCTAAAGCACAGTCTGGCCTATGACGGCGTCGGCGATGATGTTGTGGAGTTTGCCGCCTATCTCATATTTGCGCTTCTCCTCATTGCCTGCCTCAGCTACCTCGCGAAACGAGACCGCAGAATGGCCGTGTTGGAACGCATCGCGGCAGTTGCCCTGCTCCTCATCAATCCCGCGGCGAGCTATGCCTATGACCGCCTGCTGAACCCGGACCGGAATGGGCTGAAACTCGACCAAGCCTATAGGGCTGTGGACATTTCGGCGACGGCAGAACGCCCCAAAAATCTAATCGTGATTTACCTCGAGAGTATGGAATCAACCTATTCGGAGCCCGTATTCGAGACTGCGTTTGACGATCTCAATACGCTCTCTGCCCAAGGTTTGCGCGTAAATGGCATGACCCAGATCCAAGACACCGCGTGGACCATGGCGGGTCTCGTCGCGAGCCAATGCGGCGTTCCGCTGCTGAGCTATGGCTTGGTCATGAAAAACCGCATGAAGAACATTGAGACGTTCCTGCCGAATGCCGAGTGTTTGGCCACGCAGCTGTCAGGCCGGGGCTACCAAACGCGATTTTACGGCGGCGCGTCTTTAAATTTCGCGGGGAAAGGAAAATTCCTCAGCTCTCACGGGTTTCAAAACGCGATAGGCTTGGATGAAATCGAACCTGCCAAGCGGGGTAAAGTCGGAGAATGGGGCATATATGATGACCGCCTCTATGCGCTCGCGCTGGAGGAACTCCAAGCGCTCTCAGATGGCGGCGCGCCCTATTTCCTCTCCATCCTTACGCTCGGCGCGCATTTCCCGAAAGGATATCCCGCGCCGTCTTGCTTTAATATGTTTGAAGACGCGGCGCAGATGGACAGCACGCTTTTGTCGGTCGCCTGTACGGGGCGGCTCACGCTTAACTTTCTGAAAGACGCCGAGCAGCGCGGATTGCTCGACAATACGGTTGTTGTTTTATTGAGCGACCACCTCTCACAGAAAAACGCGCAGACAGAGCGGCTCAATACGTATGACCGCGAGAACTTTCTCCTGTTTCTGGGAAGCGATATCGAACCGGATGTCATCACCAAGCGCGGCGCGATGATCGATGTTTACCCGTCCATCTTGGAGAGCATCGGCCTGCCTGCAAAATCCGGGCAAGCGGGCTTGGGCGTGTCCCTTCTCGGCTCGGAACCCACACTGCTCGAAGACAATGGCCTCGACCAGCTCAATCTCGCGATTCGCGCCGATAAAGACCTGCGCGCACGGCTTTGGGACTTGGCTGAACCGCAGGATGAAACCGCAAGAAACCCGTGATGTTCGCCAACAAGCCTGCTAGGCACGCCTGATGCCTGACCAAGCGAAATCCACCCCTGCCGCCACCACTGCCCGCGGCCCTGCCCCAACCCCTACACCTGGCGCGAATCCATGGCGCGCGACCGCCCTCACCCTGTTTCCGGACGCCTTTCCCGGTGTTTTGGGCACATCCATCATTGGCGGGGCAGAAAAAAGCGGCATTTGGCAGCTAGATACGGTGGACATTCGTGATTTTTCGACTAATAGGCACCGCAGCGTCGATAGCCCGCCTTCGGGCGGCGGACCCGGCATGGTGTTAAAGCCTGATGTGTCCGCAAAAGCCATCGACTCAGTGTCTGATAACAGACCGCTGATATATATGACCCCTCGGGGCAAACCGCTGACGCAGAAACGCGTGAGGGAGTTGGCCGCCGGAGCGGGTCTTATTGTGTTTTGCGGACGGTTCGAAGGTCTCGACCAAAGGGTGATCGAAGCCCGCAATATGGAGGAAATCTCCATAGGCGACTTCGTTCTCGCGGGCGGAGAGGTCGCGGCGCAAGTGATGATCGAGGCGTGTGTCCGCCTGCTGCCCGGGGTTCTGGGCGATGCAGACAGCGCTTCGGACGAGAGTTTTGAAGACGGCTTGTTGGAGTACCCGCTCTATACCAAGCCGAGAGAGTTTGAAGGCCGGAGCATCCCGGACGTGCTGCTGAGCGGCGATCATAAGAAGATCGCAGACTGGCGGCGCAAACAAAGCGAAGAGACAACCAAAGCGCGGCGGCCCGATTTATGGGAAGCCTTGCAAACAGGAGACGGACAATGAACGTCATTGAACAGATCGAAAAAGCCGAAAAAGAGCGTCTGCTCTCCGGTGAAAAAAACATCCCTGATTTTTCCGCAGGCGACACACTCGTTGTCCAAGTCCGGATTACTGAAGGCACGCGCACACGTCTGCAGGCGTTTGAAGGCGTGTGTATCGCCCGCTCCGGCGCCGGTATCAAAGAGAGCTTCACCGTTCGCAAGATCAGCTACGGCGAAGGCGTCGAGCGCGTCTTCCCGCTCTACTCCCCGCTTGTCGAGGAAATCGAAGTCAAACGCCGCGG
>ENA-ORXR01004340-ORXR01004340.1-marine-metagenome-genome-assembly--contig:-NODE-4340-length-11938-cov-28.196695_pt1 | contig 11938 bp, 17 predicted proteins | sample MGYA00237866_ERZ511479 | MGnify/ENA metagenome assembly ERZ511479 | reverse complement strand
CAAATAAGCCGGACCAAACTCATCCACAATAAAACGTAGAAGCTCTCGAACAGACATAGCAATGGTCGATGCTGATAAACGAACGTATTCATCAGTTCGATCGGGCGTCTCTCCGTAAGCAATCACTCGGAAAGCAGCCACCACCTTTTGCAAGGGGTGTGCCTGCGGTCTGCCCGTCGCGTTAATGCGTTGCGCAAAGAAGGGGCGACCCTTCACGGCGTGGTAGATACGCAAAAACACTGACCGGGGCACCCGGAACCGTCTCTCAAAGTCCGCCTCGTCGTATACGGGAGGGGAGCCGTCCAATCCAAAATAGTCCCTCAAAATAGCTCGCAAACCTGATCGAAAATCACGGTGTTTGTTCGGCCGGCGGCCAGGCACCGACCCAATATACCGCCGCCGGCCGAGCCGCGACCGGCGGATGCGACGACGATAGCGCCACAGCGCCTGCATGTGGGCCGCCACCGCGGTGGCAACTTCGCCGTCGACGGGGTCCGCCAGCATCGCATCCGTACACACGTCGAGTGGATCGTCCATCGTGGGAAGAAGACGATGTCGTCGACGGTGACGTCGACCGTGGACACGGGCGTCGCGACGCGCCTGTCGCCGTCACGCAATCACGCCGCGGGGCGCCGACAGGACCTCGTCCCACTGCCCCCTCACCAGGCCCACAGGTTTATCCCATCTCCCAGCCTCCAACGTCCCCCGCCCCCCGCCGCGAGCACGGACAGAAACGATCTCGCGTGGCTGCGGAAACCAGTGCCTGGGGAACGCCGCCGCCGTGCTCTGATTCACGCTGTGTGCGCCACAGAAGGCGGCAGCGGAGCGACCCACCACGCCCTCAACGTGCGTCGAATGGGGGGTCCTGTAACGGTCAGACTCGTTCAGGCTTTTCTTGGTCTCGATAGTGATCGCCAGATCGTAGACAGCCCCGGAAAGCGCCAGTTTCGGGCCGTATGATTTTAAATCTGAGCATGCCACGTGAGCTCGTTTTCCGAAGGGAACTGAATCTGCAACAGCCAATGGCAAGCCAGGAAAACATAGGGAGGAGCAGCAGGTCCCCCCAAATCGGTCAGAAATTGGGGGACGGCGGCGCCTCCCCCCATTTCTGACGCATGATTGTCGGAGGAGTTACCCGATTCAGATTAACTGTATTCAATTTCTATCTGAGCGTTTTGGGGTGCCTGACGTTGCTGTGGGACCCTCCCCATCCCCAAGAGCTGAAAGTCAGGCACGTGGCGCATTTACGAGACACTTTTCTGACACGTCAGCGTATTCGAACTTGGCGAAGACGATGTTGGGTGTGCTCTAACAGCCGTTCCCCAAGATACCTCGCACGATGCGCCGACACAGAGTCACAGGCACAAGAAGCACAATTCGATTTTCAGCAACGTTACAACGCAAACTTCGAGGGGCTGTGGTCCACAGCTCGTCTTGACGCTTCCTACAGCCCTCGGGCGAGCCCCAGGAGCCTGAAACTTCGTTTTCAGATCTTTACTGGCATACAGGTCGGTGATTGTGTGGGTGACATGGCATAAAGCAACCGTACCATGCACACACATGGTTGCCGGATAAGCCGCCGATTCTCAGCCTGTCGTTACTAGACCTCGTAGTAGCAGTAGGCTGGCATCGCTCGTGAGACGGCTTCTCAGCCATCCGCCTAACCATTGGATGTGCGCTCGCCACGGGTCAGTGTCGTGAGCCGCACATACATCCTCCATAGACGTGGCACGATCCTCGTGCAGATCTTTCAGACGAGCTATCCCGCCCGAACCCTGTCTGCAGGCTGCAATCGCAGGTCTCTGAAATGCTTCGACCGAAGTGGTGAAAATCACGAACAGACTGCAGAACTTGTTACCATTGCCACGACTGGGCTCATTATGTTCAGGTCTATCGGTCTCCCGGTTCTTAGTCATGTCTCTCGTTTTGTGCAGGATGTTTTTTCTGCACGGCATGCATGTGCGGGCGAACGACACCACCACTCTGAGCAGCGACCATGTCAGAATTGCAGCGCACCCTATCTCTACGGTGCCCGATGAGGTTTGGAGACTCGTCATGTCGTTCAGCAGCGGCTGCGGAAGGAAAGGCAGACATGTCAGCTTCGACAACTTACAAGAGTTAGTGCATAATAAGTTGCAGAGATCGTTCAGGAGGGCTACTAAAAAGCATTTGTACTCTGGGGTATTGCATTTGTATGTGGCGAGGAATGGACATGACACCACTGTTGGCCAAGAGCTGATGAGGTGGCGTTGTGCTTGGGCATCGAGCGCATCAACGTTGGCGCGTCTGCCGTCACCGAGGATCGCGACGGCGCACTGGCATACTCTCGCAGGGCGTCGGGGGAGGACTCGCCTCGCGGAGGGCCCTCCTCCGCGCCGCGACTTGTGCGACAGAGGAGAGTATTTTTTGTATAACCATCAGCGCTTCTGATTGGCTGTCGCTATCTCAACCCCACGCTCAGGGCGTTTCCGCGGGAAATGCGACAGGGGCATGTCCGGTTCCGACCGCGGCCATGTGGCCAACTGATGAGTGGTCCGGATAGTCGAGCGAGGACCACTGCCGGTCACGATTCGTTCCACGTTGTGTGGCTGTCGAGTTCACTCAAATAGCGGTTTGGGGACACGACGACGTCCTTGCTGCTTCGGTCTACTCGCCCAATGCGCTAGGCGCATCCGGGGAGGAGGACAACGGCTCTGGCTCTGCAGCGACTTCAAATTACTCTGCAGCAGCACCTCTTCCAGCGATCGCTTGCCTCCGCGATCATCAAGCCACTCGCACCCAGGCCACCATGTGGCACACGCGCCGCGCGTGCACGCAGCCGCGAGGAGGAAAACGCTGTGCCGCGCTTGCCGAGAAGGAGCTACATGATGTTTGCGGTCACCTTGCAATGCGCCGCACGAGTGTAATGACCGTTGTGGTGCTTCTGAGGGCAAATGCACTCAGCCATGTCAACGACCCCGCACCCGTCCTTCTTGCACTCACGAAGTAGGCGTGCGGGGATCCCAGTATATCGTGGAGACACAGGTCCCTAAGTACAACCCTTGGGTCCGCGCCAGAGTGCTCGAGGTTCCAGGGGAAGGCCACCTGTCGAGCCGAGGTCACGCACTTACTGCCTAGTAAGAGCAGCCATTGAGGTTACTTGATTGAAAGTTCTTTATTGACACACAATCCTGTTTGAGCTACAGTTGCATCCAGAATCGGTTCGCAAGAGATTTACGGTTCAAACCCAATAACCATCATTTTAACGAATTGCAGTATACTGGTTGGCCGTTGACTTCTGCATGTTCCTGACTGCAGTTAGCGCGTGCGGGGCACACAGCCCCTGTGCCGACAGCGGCAAGGGGCGAGCCGCTCCGCTGCGCCAACCGACTAAACACGCACCGCGCGGCTGCATGTTGCCGGGTGCATCGCGCTCATGTCAGCGCGCTGCGCCCCCGGGGCCGTCCTGCTCGGCGGCCGCGGGGCTGGCCGCACCACCTACCGGCCACCTGGCGTCCACCGGTTGCGCTTCCCCGTCGCCGGGGACAGGGCGGCCGGCCGACACCACGAGCGTCTCGGTGCGGAGGTGCACCGGTGATTAGCGTTGCGGAACTGATTGGCGTGGCGGAGCTCGGACGTGCGGGCCCCGTCGCTGTGGCGGTGAATCTCCTTTGACGGCAGTCGCGCGATGACCGGGGAAGGACCAGGCGGGCGGGGGGCGCGATGAGGGCGTGGGGGCCGCGGGGGACGTCGAACCGGGGCGGGTCGAAAGTCCAACGGGACTCGCGCCGCGCAGCAAGCCGCCTTGGACTTCGCACAAACTCGATTGTCCCTGGGCTGTACTGGAGCGATCCAACCCGTTCAGGGTCGACAGACACCGCCTTTCTCCATTCCGTCTGATGCACCGTCTACGTCTTGCGCCCCTCCACCCCCTCCCGCACTGGGAGCGATCCAACCCGTTCCGGGTCGACAGACACCGTCTTCCCCCTCTCCGTTTGATGCACCGTCTGCATCTTCCGCCCCCCCACCCCCTCCCACGCACCCTTTTCCCTCTGCTCGGTCTACACGTCCCGATTCCCAATTGCATGGCGGCGGTTCTGCTCAGCAACGTTCTCTGGATTCCACGTCTGGTGAAGCGGGCGGGGAGCACGCCTCGTCTGCACCGCTCCTTCCCTCTGTGCCGCGCTCTCAAGATGATGGTGGTGACCGTGGCGGTGCCGAGAGGAACACCGACGACGACGGAATCCAACCGGTTGCGCGCGACAACCAGCGTGAACGCGCCGCGCGTCTTCGGCGTCTTCTCGTTGACGGCTTTAATTTTGGTATTGTACCTGCTGCTGCGCATGCAGTGGGTGGTAGAATTCTTCCCGGTGCCGTCGTCAACGTAGACAATCATGCATTCATTGCTGCTCCACAGGCGCGCACTGCCGATGTGCCGCACGCTGCAAGCAACTCGGCGCGACACGACGGCGGCAGTTGTTATGGGAGTGCATCCTCAACGACGGCCGCGTCGGCGGCGGCTGCCGCAAGCTTCTCTTCGAGACAGTCGCACAGTCCTCGTTTTCCGCGTTCCCGAGACGCAGCATTGCCCGATGTGCTGCTCCCGTCATTCAGCTCCGCTGCGTTTCGGCATGGCACCAGGAGAGCGCGTCACATGCCAGCAACGGGGTCGAAGAGACCACCGCCGCTGCCAAGGGCTTCTGGTGGCCGTGGTGGTGGAGCGCCGGATGATGGAGAAGACGGCGAGCCTGCAGGCAGCGGAGGCGGCGGCGAGCGTGTGGGTGGTGGATGCGGCGGTGGTTTGCTTCCGTGCGATAGAGGCGGTGATGGCGGCCCTAGGGGCGGGCTTAGGCGCGGTGGAGGCGGCGGCGGCGGGTCTGCCGACGGTGGAGGCGGCGGGTGCGAGCCTGTGCACGTTGGAGGCAGTGGAGGAGAGCCTGTGGATGGTGGAGGCGGCGGCGGCGGCGGTCGTCTGGACGGTCAAGGCGACGGCGGGCCTTCAGGAGGTGGGGACGGCGGCGGCGGGCCTGCGAATGGTGGGGGTGGCGGCCGCAGTCATCTGGACGGTAGAGGCGACGGTGGGTCTCCAGGTGGTGACGGCGGCAGTGTCGGAGCCCATGTGGATGCCGATGAGGACGACCTGTTGGATGATGATGAAGATCCCAGCGATGTCGACGGTGATCCGTCAGGTGGCCGTGAACGTCGACCGGGAGGGCCTAGGGGCGTGCAGCTGGCGCACCTGGATGACGTCAAGTCCGTGTCCCTTCTGGGACCTCAAGCCCCACGCACCGCGCGCAACGTCAACCACGTGCGCAAGTTGACGCGCCTGACCATTAACCCGCCTGACCCCGTCATCGCTGCAAAGCCGCACGACGTGGCCGCGTGGTACAAGACAAAGCTGTTTACGTGCGCCCCCTTTGACATCGACTCTTTCTTTCATCCCATTTGCCCCCGGTGCAACTGCACCGAGTACTGGCACCGCGGGTGGTCGGGCTTTCGCCGAGTCGTGGATGTCGACCAGGTAGGCCACGCCGTCACCTGCCGCTACCTGTGCAAGAATGACTCTTGCGCTGTTTAGTACCTGGGGTGGGACCAGGACATCTTGGCGCGTGCGCCAGCCCACATCCGCGCCACGTTCCCCGTCATTTTAACGCACCGGCTTGCGGTGACGGAGGCGGTATTCGAGCTTATGCGGTCGTGCCTGGACGCAGGCACAGGCCCGGGGCCATCTGCCAAGATGATTGAGGAGCACCATCGTCGCCGGTATGACCGTTGCCGCCTCTCCCACTTAGCGCGCGTGTCCGCGCTGCGGCATGTGAAGCGGGAGGTAAGTGGGTGGATGCGTTGCTTTACTCGAGATCGGTCTGAGGCGCAAGGCGAGCAGCCTCTTACCCCCCTCGTGTGCCTCTCTCTCACGTCCTGGAGGCACACCCCCGCGAACGCAGTGACAGGGCCCACAAATCGCGACGCCCGTCAAGGAGCCCACGAGAATCTCCCTGAGCGCAGCTCCAGAATGAGCTCCGCTCGAGATACAAATACAAGTCATTACAACACTCTCATACAGCAATGCATGTCAAAGGCACAAACAAACAAGCCGATCATCGCATAAATACTCCTGGACTTATCCAGGCAGTCCGCGGTAACTCCGACTTACCAGTGCGGGCTCGGGGGGCTGCCTCAACACGGCACCCACCACAGTCTGGGCAGACGTCGATGCACGCGCGGGAGCTGAAACAAGAGCCGCCCGTCTTCTCCGCGTTTGGCGATCCAGAGGGGTATCGGGGTATCCGTGTTTCGGCCAGGCACTTGATGTCGGTTTACACCTTCTGTATGGGCGTGTTGGAGGGATACATGAAGCGGAAGAACGCCAAGGTGTCGGCCAAGATCCTATCCGGTGACCACTTCTTTAAGATCCTTCGCTGCAGCTTCATCTTTGGTGGCAGTCGGTCCTTCGAGGCGGCATACTCCTTGGTCAACGAGCACTCGGAGGTCGTCGCCGTGGTGCTGACGCAGTTGAAAGCAGTGGAGGAGATTCTTACCATGCTCATTGGCGTGGCAAAGCGGATGGTCGCGCTCGGTCATGCCAAGGACCACATCACGCTCTTTTACACGGACAATCCCGTGGCAGAAAAAACTTTCCGTTGAGCATCTTTGACGGCCTGCATCGTGGTGCGCCTGTACCGTCGTCGCTGCCGTTGATTTCGCTGCTGGCTGATCACGTTGTCAACGTCGTCACGCTTCACTCTGAGGTCAATTCGTACATGCGCCATCTTCTGGACGACATGGAAGGCGCTGTGAGGGCTGGAAAGGGGTGTGTCATTGGCTTGGATAAGGAGTGGACCGTGTCAGGCCGCGGCAAGCGCCGCCGGTCCGCCCCCACGCAGGTGCTGCAGCTGTCGACGGCAAAACGGACGTTCGTCGTTCTCTGGGCGCGGACGGGCATGACGCACGAGCTCAAAGCCCTGCCCTGCGACGAAGATGTGCTGAAGGTGGGGCGCGGCATTGTGTCGGAAGTGTCGCTGTTGCAGCAGCAGTGGCCGTCGATGTCTGTGCTCAACGTCAAGGATGCAGGCTCCTTCGGCAAGGGGCACAGTCTCTTGCATCGCGCCAACATGTCGCTCACTTCCCTGTGCGAGTAGCTGCTGGGCCTGTCCTTCGACAAGACAGAGCAGCTGGGGAATTGAGGGGGCGACCTTTCCAATTCGCAGGTGATGTATGCGGCCAAGGACTCGTACAGCACCTGGGCTTTGTACCAAAAGACGCCTTCCTACGGATCCTCCTAGATAGACCCCGACCAGCTCACGCTCAATGCCTCCGTGATCGTCATGGACGCCAGCCGGACGGAGCCCGTGGCCTATGCGACTATTGCAGATGAGCAGCCGTCTCCCTCCGCCCGACGTGTCGCCAAGAGCAAAAAGCGCGTGCTGGTCAATGTCGAAGAGGTGCTTGTGCCTGCGTTCGTGCTTTCGCTCGCGCGGTCGTCGGAAGAAACTACTCTTGGCGCCCTGTGGCACAATGCCGAGCTCGGTGGCCCCCGTGCTGCTTTTGTGGTGCCCTGTCGGCAGCTGCGGGACGCTGAGCACCCACTGGGTCTGGGTGTTGTACGAGGAAACGTCCAGCGGCCGCGGGTCGCCACTCCTAGTGGTGACGTCGTGTTTGATGCATGCGCAGAGGTGACGCTTGATGATCGCCGTCTACAGAACATGGTGTCGGCGACCGGTGCTTCCTCGTGGGGTGATGAAGAGGATGAAGAATCTGACGGGGAGGGTGCCTTGGACGGCGCACTGGGGGAGGAGGGGGACCTGCCGGATCTGGACGTTGAGCTAGCAGACGCGGCAGATTGGGAGTCCTCTGACGTGAAGGCGGACCCGATGCACGTGATGAACCGGGTGCTGCGAGTGATTCCTAAGGGCCACGGAGCTGTCGGTCTTGTCATCCGGCGTTTCTCCTAGGCCGTGATGCTGTCCAACCTCAAGGACGCACTGGCGGCAGAGGCCGCCGCGGCCAAGCTGTGGCCCAACACTCAGTGGCCCGAGATCCTCTTCCGGCGCTTAAGCTGGCTCAACAAACGCGTGAGGCGCCTGATCCCCGCCCCTGATATTATTGTGCCGCGGCTCAAGGCCGTCTTTGCCGAGTTTGATAACATTGTGGACGCGACGACCGGGAGCCCGCTGTTCACCCCGCTCTCTATTAAGGCGTTCAAGGCTGTTCTTAGGCTGGCCGAGTGAGGGGCTATCTCAGATGACCCTGAAACCTCGCTGTACCTTTTGCTGGCGCTAGACAGGGATCAGCTCCGTTCGTGGTTGTACAGTCGGGGTACCAACGTCAACGAGGGCGGGGTGCACCAGAAGCTGGTCAAGAATTTCCTTTCAATGAAGGGCGGGTCGCCGGAGCTCGTCTACGTTTCACTCCTCGAGTGGGTGCACAGAAAAAACGTAGCAGCGGCTGCCCGCAACCGCGGCGTCCACCTCCCAGGGCACTACGATGCGTGGATAGTGGACGCGTTACGCAAGATGGAGGAGGAGCTGTACGGTCGCCGCGTGTCCTTCCCATCGTGGTAGTGCGCCGATGACTACTCGCTGCCCGACATTTGCTGCGGTGCCATGCCAATGGAGGAGAGCCCAATGGACAAGCTGGGCCTACCCGTCGGTGATCTGCTCAAGAAGGCTCGCACCCTCCTGCCGCGGGTTTCCTCCCAGAAGCGGTGGCTGGCCCGCGCGATGGGCTCGGAAGTGCCTCTCCTTCCCGTGCACACCGTTGATGATATCCAGCTGTACCACAAGGCGCACAAGAGCCTCGTAGAGGTGGAAGAGCAGCGCCGCAAGTCTGCTACGCCCGGGGACGAGGCGGTTGTCATCACCGCCGACTGTGAGCCATCCGTCGAGGAGCTGACGGTGGCCATCAACAAGGCCGTCACCTTGCAGTGGATGCGGGCAGTCAACGCTTATGACGACACTGTGCCTGCGGTGTTCTTCAAGACTCTCGTTCACGTACGCATGTACCAGTCCTGGTTTGAGAAGAGTCGCAAAATGATGAGCACCCTGGTCGTTCATGACCCGTCGCTGCGCCGGGACATTGGCGCCGCCGGCGAGTCTTACCTGCTGTTTGGCGCTCCCACAGTATCGAAGGACGCCGTGCACCTGTTGCAAATGGTCGGGGAAGCCGCTGGCCCTATAGTCACTGGAGGAGGCGCCGCCACTGGTCCTACAGGCACTGGAAGCGGCGCTGCCGAGCAACCCGTTGGTGGCAGAAGCGCCGCAGCACCTGGGTCTGCGGGCTGTGAAGATGGCTCCGCTTTTAGGCGTTCAGACGATGTGGCCGCCGCAACCGCGGGGCCTGCGGGTTGTGCTGGTGGTGCCGACTCGCGGCCTGCAGGCCTTTAAGTTGGTGCCATGGGATCCCGTACTCTCTATGCCCCCGTAGGACCAGCGGGAGGTGGTGCCGACGGAGCAAATGACGTGGGGCGAGCCGCAGATGAGGGCATTCACGAAGACGCGGCTCAGGACGCGTCAAAGGACGTCAAGCCTCCTGCTGCTGCTGTTCTTCCTCGGCTCGGTGGACAGCGGCGAGCGCCGGTCGCACGGCATCATCTCGATGCTTTGTTCTCCGGGCTGCCGACGATTGCCGCCGCGTTGCTTATCGTGGCGATGGTGCCTCTCCACTGCTGGCGCCTCCCTCAACGACCATCCCTTTGCTCGGACTCGGTGTCGCGGTTCACCCAAATGCCGAGGCGGGGTTGCAGATGGGAGGTCCAAACACGTTTTTCTGCAGGTGCTTTCTTCACCCGCTGAACGTGCGGCTACGTCGGCTACTTCTACTGTGGCTCCTCTAGTTGGCCACTCCACTGCGTCTTGGGTCGCGTCGACTGGTCCTGCTGCTTCCACCTTTGTTCCCTCGTTGTCATCCTCTGCGCGAGATGTTGGGGCGATGGACCCGGGTCCCGACTCGGCGACGTCGGCGTACGTGGCAGTTCCGAGGCGGCCGAAGGCTGCACGTCATTGCAGGCGTTGTAGGAGTGTGTTGTGCCCTGGTCGCTCACGCTTGATGAGGTGCGTGAGCGAATCTGGGACTGCCGCTGCGGATGCGCTCCGCGCCGCACGCCAGGCATTGACGAGTGGCTCTTCATCGGCGCCTCCGTCATCCCCGCCCGATGCTAGCGGATCGACCTCGTCCAGCGCGGGCGAGCGCGAGCCCCCTCCAAAAACGCCGAAGGATTGGCAATAAGAAACGTTTGTAGTCTTCTGGCGTGGCCGGCGGTCGCCGGCCACCTATTCGACGCAAATTCAATGGTTGGCTTGCAGCATCACCCGGTCCGTGTGCGCCGCCGTTCGAGATTGCTCGTGGTCCGGCGCGAGGCGCCCACGTGTACATCCTCCGTGTTTGTCATCAACTTCGTGCACCCGTCTGCGCTGTCGGTCTGCCTGAAGAAATCGCCGCAACTGCCGCTGCCCGCGTCCCTTACCTCGGCGCTGGTGGGGGCGGTGCACTGTGCAGCAGCCGCAGCGACGAGGTCTGTGTGAAACCCAGTCTTTTGTGGCCGCGAGGTTCTTCTGGTGCCGGAGGTCGTGGTCGGGAAGGAGGTGCTGTTTGCGGCCGCGGTCGCCTTGTTCGCCGTGACTTTTCCGGAGCGCCTGCTGTTGTTGGCGGAGGTGCGGGGGAAAGGCTGCTGCTGGTGGCTGCTGTGGTGCGCTTGGCGGTCGCGTCGGCGGTGCGCGTGTGGGTGTTGGCGCAGGTGCAGTTAGGTGGCGGGCTCCTGTTGCCGGCTGCTCTGGTGCGCTTGGCGGTCGCGTCGGCGGTGCGCTTCTAGGTGATGGCGGCAGTGTCGTTCGGGGCGCGGGCTCCTGTTGCCGGCTGCTCTGCTGTGGTTGGCGGTCGCATCCGCGGTGCGCTTCTCGGTGTTGGCGGCGGTGCGGTTAAGGAGGGGCCCCTGTTGCCGGCTACTCTCGTGCGCTTGGCGGTCTCGTCGTCGGTGCCCGTGCGGGTGTTGGCCGCGGTGCGGTGGGGGGGCGGGCTCCTGTTGCCGGCTGCTCTGGTGCGGCTGGCGGTCGCGACGGCGGTGCTCGTGTCTGTGTTGGCGCCGGTGCGGTTGGGGTGGGGGGATGCTGTTCGACGGCGTTGTTGTTCTGGTTGTTTTTGCCTCGGTGGTGCTGCGGTTTGACTCTGGCGCGGTCTGTCGGGCAGGAGGAGGCCGGGGCGGCGGCGCCCTCGTCAATATTTTTTTCCGTTGTTTGTTTCCGGGGCTCGAGGTCGGTGTCTGTTGTGGCTGGGGCTGCGTGGGAATGGGCAGGGTGATACGCTGCTGCCGACGATGTCATAGATCAAGAAAACGAAAGACTTGGGAAAGAACGAACAACGGATGACGTGCACGTGAAGACGAGCACACAGCAGAAACACAACCAGATCGGGTCATTCTCTCAGGACACCGCCGCAAGGCTCTCTGCGTCCACGTCCATCACCTCCAGAGGCGATCCGTGTGCCCGGCAACAGCGTCACCGCCGGCAGAATCCCCATCCGTCCCCATCTAAAGCCTATCCGTATCCAAAACTCTGATGAATGGGCGTTTTTTGACGTCTGTGAGCGCCCCCCGATTCCCCATCCAAAGAGTTACTTGGATGGGCTTCCTCGACCGAGGTCAGTCAAACTTCAGCGCACTTTTGTGCAGCAAAGCCGTTTCTTCCCGGCCCTCGTCACGTCCGCGGAGAAATCACGCCATTTCATCGGGCCAGCATCATTTATACTCTTGTGGCGGGCCCTTGCTAACTGTTGCGCCCGTAATTCTCCCATCTGGTCCGCCTCCTCAGCGGCGTCGGCGGCACGAGGTCGACCCTTGCTTTTCTGCGTTACAACTCCCATAGTTCACAGTAGTTGAGATTCAAATTTTGTAGATTGTGTCCACACCGTCGACGTCACGACCAGACCGACGGTCGTCTTGTTCACGCCGACAGACAGCGACAGAAGA
>ENA-ORXR01004339-ORXR01004339.1-marine-metagenome-genome-assembly--contig:-NODE-4339-length-11940-cov-12.701172_pt1 | contig 11940 bp, 16 predicted proteins | sample MGYA00237866_ERZ511479 | MGnify/ENA metagenome assembly ERZ511479 | reverse complement strand
TTTTATCGTCTCTATTTTGGTGGTTATTCGATCTTTAGGATCGCTCGGTCGATCGACCCCGCCCCTTTACCGTCTGAGAATAAAAGCACCATGGGACCGGGGTTCGCCGTCGTCGGCACCCCCGGCTCCCCATCGGATGTTGCACGAACGAAGGCTCTTCTTCCTCGCCTCTAAGGCGATAGTGTTCACTTTATCGTGCGTCTACGGTCGGTCGCTATTTACTGGCTATTTATCCAACGTCACTAATCCCACACCCACCACCCTCAACCGTCCGCACCGTTTGTGTTCTTCCTGTGCTGAAGTTTTTAACGACTTTGGCGTGTGTGTGTACGCGTGCGGGCGTGTATGTGCATCCTTCAGGTTGTTTGTGGTGGGCATGACAGATCGGTTTTCGTCCCTTGTCATATCTGTTTCCTCTGCTTGCCTTGTGTGCCGTTCTGGATAAACTCTTGCATGCGTCTTCGTGCGTGTCCTCTTCTTAGATTGTTTCAGATAGTGCTGGCATTTCTCTGTTCGCTTCTTTTTTCCACTTACATTTACGGTCGTCGACCCGCGTCTTCGTTTCATTTCAGATAACCTTTATAACCTCAGCGACAGTCTGTATGTGCCTATTTTTCAGTTCCAGGAATGTTTCCGGGTACGGACTGTGGGTTGCCAATACTATCGGCAGGTTTCCGTCGCCCCACTGTTGTGGCGATGGCTCCAAAGCGGCACCTCTGCATGCTGCTGGCGGACTAGGCTGTGTGCTGGTTCAAGTTCTACGCTTGCTCCTTATCTCATGTACCCTGAGTGACACCTGGTACGGAGTGTGGTGTGGCGTGGATTCCGGGTAGAGCGTGACATGCGCGGAGCGATGTGCGGGCCTCTATCGTATCAAGAACCTCTTTAGTTCCACTACGGGCACCATTTTGACCAATTCTTTTCACGCATTGCTCCCTTGTTGCGGTCGCTCGCTCCCAGCGCAGTGCGTGACTGAGTCTGTTAGTGACCGACACCCCCGTCTACCCGACGGCTCCGTGTGGCGTATCGTCTACCACACCACACCGTTACAGTATCTTACGTGTATATCGTCGTGAGAGAGGCATGAGTGCAAAATCTCGTACTCGTTGCTCGATCAGAGAGGTGCTGCATTGTAGTTTTTTCTTGGTGATGACGATGTCATTACCATCGTCGCGGCTTGGCCGGTGCTCCGAGTGGACGCGAAGAGTTTCTTCACTTGGTTTTGGGTTGTGTTACACCTTTACTCCTCTCTTTTACTGGCCACATCTTTTCCATTGGTGCTGTGATTTGTCGTTTCACTGCCTTCATTTTCTCTGCGTTGAGCGTTCCTGCAGTCGCAGGAGGTGTCGGGTGGACGTCGCGCGGGGAGGGGGGGACGCTGCAGCAGGGGAAGATGCTGAGCCCGCTGAGGGCTTGTTTTGGAGTTTGATTTAGGCACTGGGGCAGTCATCGTTAGGCCTTCCGCATCCTCTCAGTTGCAGTCCGGCATATGATGCTGTCTGTTTCATAACGCTCCTGTCAAACTTTCCTTTGCTCTCTTTCGTTCCTTTTTAAAGTTTATCTGATAGTAATCTTCCGACTTGTCGAGACTGCCTCGGGCCATTTCTTCCACACCATCATCCGCACACCATGTATTCTTCTTCCTCGTCTTGTCCGGATGCACTTTCCGTGGCGAACACCACGTACACATCGTCATCAATGAAATGCAAGTAGTCCTCCCCTCCCAACCAGCCCTCCGCCACCAAATCCTTCTCAGCCGCGTCTCCCTCTCCAAAACACTCTTGAGCGATTGCACATATGCCCATCATACCAATTAGGTCTGTCGAGTGTTCCCTGGGGCGCTCAAGTTGGGCCCTGTTTGGGCACTCAAAGGGCGTACGTGGGGCGCTCGAGCACCCCGCGCCACCGCTTTTTTAAAGCGCTCTTGGGGCGCTTTCGATGAAATGTAGGGGGCTCCTTTCTGTTACAGACCTTGGCAGAAAATATGATTTTCCAGGCGCTTCAAAGATGTAGGGCACGTTTTCAAACTTTGCACCGCGCTGGCTGTCTGAGTTGGTACCCGTCGTATGTCTCCTTCAGGAATTCGGCACGCGTCGCTCCGCACCCGTACACGAGCACGTCCTTGGGGCCAGACGTTTATTCCTCGGGGTGCACCTCGCGATGAAGTGTCGGCGCTCGCGCGAAACTATTTCGGGCTTGAGCTGCCCTTAAAACAGGGGGCTAGTGTTTTGTTTGATGGGTGCCACCAAAGGCGCTTTGGGGGCGCTTAGGGCGCTCTGGGCGCTCAAAGGGCGCTCAGGGGCGCACTGCGTGCCTGCGCCGCCGAGATCGGGGCGCTCCGAACGACCCTAGTACCAATAATTTCTCCGAAGACATCTGAAATGGAGCGAGACGACGCGCAGTACCCACCACGTTCGGCGAGCATGCGGTCCTCCATTGCCAACGGAAAGATGCATACCTTTGTCCAGCAGTAGGCAGTAGTGGCCGGAAGCACAGCATCCCATTCCTCTCAGAACATCTCCGCCGCATCCCCGATATGGTCAGCGGCACCCTCCCTGACTCCCAGAAACAGGCGCGAAGGAGCTGCTCGGGGGCAGTGGCGCCGAGATTGTTTTCGAGCCGGCCCTTTGGGAGTCGGGGGGGGGGGGCGAGGGCGGGGTTCGACGAGCAAGTTGGGTTTGGCCGCCAGCGCTAAGTCTGGCGCAGTTGGGTCTGGAAGAAATTCAGCAGTGGGCGGTGTATAGACTGGCGCGGAAGCACCCGTTGTCGACGACAGTGCCGTCATTGACAGACTACCTTCCAGAGCAGTGCCTCTCACGGCGGGGGCGCTGCGGAGGGGGGGCCTACCGCTTCTATAGCGGATGCAAGGGTATGGGATGCACTTTACCACCCAGCCAATGGCGGCATCTCGGGCTGCACCACCAGACGGGAGATCCTGCTTCGCCGTGTAGCTAATGAAGCATCAAAGCCGGCGCCATTGAAGCCGACACCAGCGGCTAATGAAGAGCGGGCTGCGCTTGATGCGACCAATCCACGGCGGCACCATCCCTGAACACAATCTTTGGAATCACAGGAGCGAACACACGCAAATGGCGCTCACCAGAAACCAAATCTGGCAGTGCCAGTGGCGGAGTCTATGCCGCAGAAGTTGACACCCTAGGCACCCCCGCGGCCATGAACGGTGCCGCAAGAGCTCCGGATTGTCCCGTGGCTCCCGTTTCCCCAAACGGTTCTTCCTACCGGCGAGCACTAGGCGCTCTGAAGTGTCCGCCAGCAATGACGGGACTTGCACCGGTGCTCACAGTCGTGGGCATTGCGGGTGCATTCGTGCTGGCAGCGGCCCTCCAGGGCGGCCTCACTGTGGACGCCGCCGCTGTTGAACTGGCTGTCACCGCCCAACCTGACGCCGCCGACGCCGCGGCAGCCGTCGCCTCTCTTCGCAGCGTCTTGTACGGAAAAGCACGCACCACCAGCGAAATCAGCCGCCTCTCGTATACTCGCTGAGGACACGCGATGATGCCCGCGTCCAGTGGTTGAAAGACCGACGTCACGTTCGGGGTAAAGGGCAGATCTCGAAGGCATCATGCTCCATTCTGGTGTGTGCCCCGCAGCTTTCCACTACAAGGATGACAAAAGAGAGAGTTCTGGAACGAACATTGGGCATAAACACAGTCTTTGACCGCTTATCATAGACGGGGCCGTCCATTGAAGCCGATTGGTGCGATCAGTACGGCAGTGGAGAACCGTACTGTAGGGGCTTGAAGCACTGCAGAAACTCCGCACACCCGTTGATGGCGACGGGAATCTTGTGGGAGCCAGTGGTTCTGCAGGCCAGGACGATGGCCGCACGAACTTACGCCTTCATCGCTCTGGATCCACAAATACGCCGTCTCAACCCTGCAGCAGGGTGTGTCGGACTTTGCAGGCACCGGTACTGCGCCAGTGTCTTATGCGTATTGTCTATGTTATATGGGTCATAGATGGCCAGGTCCGCCCGGACTTCGCCAATACGCCGGTCTCCCTGGCGCACTCTTTCTGCCTCGGAGCTGATCTGGCCCCACATCGTGATGCTCTTGAGGCGGTGACGGGACGCCGACGGTTGGATGAATCCTGGGGATCCCACAAACGCCTCGACGCCGAGTTTTGTGGAATTATCCATCTACCTTAGTTCCAGTACTGCCAACGTCATTCGCAGCTCCGCGCCGCCCGCGGAGTCGACTTCGTCTAGCCATGTGTTCAAAGCGGCGTCAACCACCTCAAACGTGGACCCCCGGGTACGCGTGGCGGCGAGCGGCTCGCCGTCGCGCATCCGTTTCAGGATCCGAGCGGGTTCTTGCGGTTCGCACGTGCGGCGGGCGACTGAACGCAACATCATCTTGGTGAAGGCCTCTTGGAGCTATCGCCGCGTGTGCAACCCGCTGTCGAACACGCGGATGAGCTCAAGCTTCTCTCCTGGCGTCAGCATCACCTTGGTCTTGCGCGGCGCCGAGGGGGGGCGGGACGCAGGGCGTGAATCTGGCTCTTGCGGCTCTTCTCAAGACGCAGCTTGTGGGCTAGTCGGTTGACCAGTCGATCGGCGCGGCGTCTGGAGGGACGACCTGGGAGGCGTTATCGTCGGCGCGTGAGGGACCGTTCCAAAATGCACGGCCGTTTTCTCCGCAGCAGCAGAGGACGCGAGGCTCACAGCATGTATTGTCTCGCGTGAATGATCTCTGAGATACTGTTGGATCTCCACCTCGGCGGCCGTGGCTGCGAGGGAAAGCGACTCACGGGGCACGACAGGGTCCGTGCGTGGATCACTGGCGCAGAAAAAGAACCACGCACTGGTGTACAGCTGGCATCAAGCACCTGGAAGCTGGAATCTGGTTTTGGGGGAGCGGAAAAAGTGGAAGGGGGAGGGAGAGGGGTGGTGGACAAGTAGTGATGACGCTGGCCGCGACAGCGGTGGCCATGACGACGGCGTGTGAACTCCAAGACAATCGACCGCGACCGGCGATCTTCGGGAAACTGCACCACCCTCCTTGAGGGGTACTGGGCCGTACTGGGGCCCGATTTCCGTACTGCGGGGCCGAAACGACGGCCCGGAGCCCAGATCGGAGCCTTGCCGCAGCCCGGCCTGTGCCAAGGCGGTGGAAACGTGGGCTACAGGTCTTCTTGTCATCTGCTGGAGAAGGAGACCACTTTTCGTGTCTTTTTGCCTACCTCCGAAGCAGGCTACAAGTCCTTCGCGAGCCAGGAAAATCGACGACTCAGGGGCTATTTATTCCTCTTAAAGGCCACCCCAACCGTTGACAGAGGACTTCGAGATTCGGCGCCACGTAGCCCGTCTTAAATCAGGTGACAAGTCTGCTTTAATGGAGACAAATCAGCGCCTGGTGCACCGTTTGAAGTGCGCTGCCACCCACTGGCCAAGTCCTTATCTACGACTGGCACATATTGCCTTTTCGCATCATTCTGATTGAATGGCGGCGGACCGTGCAACGCAAGGACTATATGCGTGAGCCGCTCAGGTAGCTCGTCTCAAGTTTGTTCCTGCCGCAGGTGCTGCAGCCTCCTCGTTGACTGAATGAAGTCATCACTGCCAGTGCTTTCACCGGAAGGTCTACCTGCAGAAGGGACGGACATTTGAAGAGAAGCTGAACGCGGAGAAGGACACACCCGCAGCCTTTACTTATTCATATTTTCCGATTCCATCGCCTCCCACGCACCCTCCTCCCAAGAACGCTCCGACACGAACGCGTTAAAAAAGAAAAGAGTCGCACAGAGCTCCGTAGTCTTCCCGGGCACCTCGCTGTGCATGATTGTCAGACCGTGCCGCTCGCACAATTCCTCCCAGTCATACTCCACTGGCGGCCACCGCACTATGTATTTTGCGTAGACAGCGTCGAGGTGTGCTGCTTCCCCGCCCGCAGGACCAGTCCACTACATGCGCTTTCACTTGTAAGTGGTGGGAACACAGTCTGAAGTGGCCGCAGAGGACTCGTCACGCCGCACGACAAGGCGCACCCACGCACTTGATCTGTTATGAGTGACCAGCGGAGATTTTCCAACACGCAGCTCTCATTCCGGACCCCTGTAGCGCACCTAGTCAAACCACGGTGCTCCGTGGAAGCTACGTGCCGCCCGCACACTGTGCGGCGTCCTCCCTCGCCGCGGACGGGGAGGATCTCCGTAGTACAGGGACGTGGTGCATTCTGTCATTGTACTGCCATTGGCACCAAGCAAAGTGCCGAGTCCAGGTTGATTGTGGATGCGCGCAACCTGGGCCCCCTTCTGCTGTGATTGAACCACCACCGCCGAGGCTTTCGCAGAGACCTCTGCCGCCGCTTCCGCCGCCGCCGCGCGTCGGTGCTGTCACTGTCATATTCTGGCTCCGACGCCGTGTCGGGTGGTGAGGAAGCTGGCTCGTTAGTGTCATCCCCGAAGAGGATGTGGGAGACCGTCTGAGCCAAGGTCAGCTGCTCAATGAACTGGCCCCGTCTGTAGTTGGTCACTGTTTATGCCATCTTCACGGCCTTGTGCAGCGTTTCGTTGTACGCCGTGCTGCCGTCATAGAGGCTGCCCGAATATCGGAACTCGTCCAGCAAGTGGACAGACAGGCGGTGAAGTTTCTTCGTGAAATACGGGCAGAGTACAGGTTGGTTGTGGTCAAAGAGCCGCTTGTGTGCCTTGGTAGCCAAAACTTCCGCCTCCGCCAGCGTCAAACCGCCGCCAGTACACCGCTCCGAAATAGCGCACTGGTCGAGTAGACCAGCTCGCTGATCACGTGGGTCATTACCGTGTGGTTTGTACCATCACCGTCCGAGCCGGCCACGCCAACGGCCGCTAACGGCAGAAAATGCAGAGCACGTCTGTGCTCGCTGTCAGTCATCGTTGCTTGTTTCGTTTCTTCTGTGACAGAGTACCTGCAGGCGAGGAGATACAAAGAGTATCAATCCTATCTGCAGCTTGGTGCGCACCCCGTCGCTATCATAGCATCAGTACATGATCTTCCTCATATCTCACTTCCTTGTGGTGGTAGCTTCCCAGAGTGTATAGATATATCGCACTTTGAGGGGATGTGTGGATCCCGTAGCCGGCGGGATGCATGCTTGAGATTCATGTTCAGTTCCCGCTCGGCGTCTTCTGCGGTTCCATACCGCGTGTGGCCACTCACTTGGCTCGACTTGACGGAGGTACATGGGTATCTTATTGGCAACATTCCTTCTGAAGCCCGATTATAGCACCTGCGTGGATGGATGCACAGCGTGCCACGTACACCAGACCAATAGCAGCATGAACACACTGCGTGAGGAGTAAGAGAGGCCGTTCACGAGATCACCACCGATGCCCACGCAGTCGTATGACGAAGAAGAGCATGACAACGCACGGAGACAAAATGAGCTTACATGAAGGCGGTCGACCCCGGAAAAGCGATATAGCATCCGTGGTCCGTTTCGAAAGCAATCGGAGGTTTCCCGAGCAGGTACCACACTGTTGAGAGTGTGATCCAACTCAACATCTGCTCGTCTACTTGCCGCCCCTCGGAGCGTGCCAATTGTCGCATTTCCAACGTGAGACGTGCCCGTATCGTTGACGACGCGACTCGAGGCCAACGCCCAAGCAGCAGCGCACGCGTTCTCACGATCGACCAAGCATGGGGTACACGGAAAACGGCACCTGGAGCCCTTCACGCACATATTCGCACGCTCCTCTGCTGATTCACAAACGTACAGTTGCACGCGCGTGGAGACACCCACATGGCCGCCACCTGCAAGTTGAAGGCACGTCCCGCGGTGGCTTGCCTCCATGCACGTACGGAATACGAGGTGCAAGGTCCGCTGCAACAGGTCGGCGCGCCTCTCGTGGCGTTTGCGGGTCGCAATGAACTTGTCCTCGACGTGCGAAATGTACGCCAGCGTGACTCAGCCCACATTCCTACTGGTTCTGTTCACAACACGCATTCGCCGCGGGTAGGCGGACACTGGCGGCTACTACTCACTATGGTAGAGCCGGAGCAGAGGTGAGCCCCGCACCCGAGTACTTTGGCGCACTGTTCCTCCAACGTGGTAGCCCTCCTTTTTTGAAATGTGCCCGTCCCACGCACCCCGCAGTACAGCGCCAGAGGAGCAGTCTTCAGCATCTGCGGGGCCCCGGCAGGTTCCACTGTCTTAAGCATTCGAAATCTCTGCTCGAATAGCGTCCAAGGCGTTAGGGAAGCAGACAATGTACTTGACGCCGTAGATCTTCATAGAAACTTTCTTCCACTTGAGTCGCGCGATGAGCGGGCGCCTGAAGCGCTACAAAGAGGCAATGAAATGGTAGTATGTCTTAAACATGTCGGAGAACGGCTTCGCCGTAGCATTTGTACCCTGCTACACCTCCTTCGTGTACTTGTACAGCTTCCGGAGCTCCTTCTGGGACATCCCGACACCCTTTCCACCAGGACATGCATCCACAAAAGCGTACCACAACGCCTCGTTGGTCCACGCTACCGCGGCACTGGATGTCCGCCTACCCTCAGCCCGCCCTCCATGATCCCCAGCCCCCCGCCCCTGCCCTCATGGTGGGAAAGCATCCGTCACCTTCCTTGAATCCCTTAAGCACGCATAGTACTTAAAAACGCTGTTACTCAGCTCTCTGTCCCTCCTATCTTCAGGGCCTTCACAGGTACCACTCTCGTCATTGACCCCAACATTTGCACCTCCGGCGCTTGCTATAACCGCGGGCCCAGTGCTCATATGCACACACGGTGTGCGCCCACGCGAAACACACCAGGCGGTCCCCGTACCCCCCATAGAGCTGTACTTAGGGTGCGTCCCGGTTCCTGCGCGCCCGTGCTCGTGCGCCAGACGACGTCCGCCGCCATCATGCGCACCACGTGCCTTCCTGGAGCGCTGATATGGTACGCCTTTCCACGCAGGACCTCACAGAGGTGTAGGTGGGTGACCTGTCAGTACACGTGAAAGCGCCATGGAAATTTGCACCTTCAGTTGGACAACGCGGACCTCGCACAGGCCAGGGTCTGAATCGACGGGCGGGGCAGCATCGGCCCCCGTTGTCGAAGCTGCAGCAGCGCTTGGGGAAGCACCATCTTCACACTCGATACCGAAGGTCCGGACAAGTGGCTGTGTCGACTCATAGGGGATGGCATTGGAATGTGTGACGGTCACTTGCCGCTGCTCGCCCAGCGCCGTCTTGCTCAATCGGCCACACCCCGGCACCCGACAGGACACGCTCACCGTGGGAGCCGAGTCACGCACACAGGTGGTGCGTGGGCTTCGGTGTGAGCAATCGTGTCTGTCCGATGCTCTCAGCACCTTTATCGCCCACCGGACAGATCCGGCAGTACAGCCCTGTTCAAGCACAGACTGGAAGAAGCCCCCCGCAGCGGATGGTAGCCCTCCAAGAGTCCTGGAAAAGGAGGCTCCCTTCATTCAATACTTCTTGTCTAACGTCCACTCGCACGCCAAGCTGACGCATTCGTGTGGTTGTGCCCTCACCTTCTGTGCCCTGACCCAACACGCGTGATCGAGCTTCACACAAAGTCGGGACCACACTCTGCACCGTCAGAGCTCAATTGAGGGCAAACGTCCAAGTATGTCTCTTTCATGACATTTTGCCAGCCGTGTTTGTGCTGAAGAGTACTGATCTTCTGGAAGATGTACAACGGGCCTGCTCATGGACTGGTCCTTGCCCAGTCCTGCGCAGCCGTTGTTTGGCCCGCGCTGGTCAGGATGGGACTGACGCCCCTCCTCTTCGTTTCGCTGCCGTAGTGCAGTTGGGCGCCTGAATCGAGTGCACGCCTCCAACTGGGGTGGGGGAGCGCTGACGCACATGGAACACCACAGCGCGTGCTGGGCATGACATCCACACGGTCTTCATCTCCCCCAGTGGTCCGCTTGTGCCTGCCACGCGTCTACCGTCACCGATACCGCTTCTCGTGGGGCGACAAGACATGCCGGACCCCTCCCGCAAGCCCCCAACCCCAACCCCCACCCCTCGAATCCTTCCCCCATCCCTCCCCCGTCCCGCCTCTCCTTCCCTCACGCCATTCTGTACTGCTGTGAGGTCCTCACACACATCTCGCCCTGTGGTGGTCTGTACTGGTGACCACTGTCCGAGCACAATGTCCTTCGCTCCTTTTCTTGGTCGCCTATTTGTGTCCATGGGCCATGTTCCGACCGAGGGCTGAGGTGGATACAGTCGAGCTAGATATATCCGCACAGCATACTCCAACATATCCGTATTCCGTGTTAGCTGCATTTTCATAATGTACTCTGCCCATGCACGGACGATTATAATGCGCCATAATGATTCTCTGAAGGCGGGATATATTTTACTCAGAGTGGAGTTCCTCGCCTATTTCTATAGGACTCCCAGAATTGGCTGTGCACTACACAAGCATTCTGAGGCAGCCCTTAGGACGGCATAAGCGGAAATGATGCCAACGTTAGTCACCAGCTCGACGATAGTGGCCGAAACGCCGCAACTACCAGCGCCATGCGTCTGGCACACCCGAACCGTATGCCGAGAGCACGATGTGAAGGTGTTCGGGTATCCGCAGCATGTTACTACCTTTTTCAGGATGAGAGGAGCCCAGCTGTAGCGGTTTTCTCTCTTTTGTCCGGATACGAAAGCAATAACTCCTGGGGCCCAAAGGAGGGAGGCCCGGAAGGAACAGGCAAGGGTAAGGTGCAGGCCTCGCCCGGCTCAAGGAGGGGGACAAAGGTATTCGGGCACCAACCCAAGAGAGCAAGAGACCTAAGGCACGGTTGGTTTCTCTTCGGGACACGAGGGGCAGGCCGAGACCTCTCCTTAACAGTCCCCACGGTGGCCCCCTAGTGGGGCCACAGAGGGCAAACACACGCCAGCACCCCGGCCCCTGGTGGGAAAACGAGGCGCCTTTGCTGAGTGGCCCCTATTCGTTCCCAACCCGCCGACATATGAGAAAGCAAAGGACCCTCAAGAGCCTGTGGCGCGGCCTCCAATTGGAGGCTGCCAATGTAGGCCACCCATAATGAGTAAATCAAGTCCCTCCATACAATACGAAATACTTTCAAAATACGACCAAGTAGGTCAACCGCCTCCAGCAGCGGCCAAGATATCCAAGCACACGTGGGCCAATCACACGGCGAAATCACATCCACGATCCGTCCGCCAGACGAGGCCAACGTAGGGCCCGCGAAAGCCGTCCAGCCACAGTCACAGCCGATCGGACGGCCACGTACGCCTCCACCCGGGCCGGCCCTCCACCGGATGGCCCAAACCGCCACACAAGCCGCTCTGCTTCCAGAAAAATGCAAATTTGCCTCTTTTCTATGTGAACACTCTCTGGCGTCCCCGACTATTGCACTCGGACAAGCGCTTAGCGCGACGAAGGCAGCACTGCCGGTAAGGACACAAAGCCTTTGGTGCTGAGGACGAGATTGCAACTTTTAATTTTCACGCTCGGGTAGCCGACGAGCGCTGGACCAATCTGATTTCGCAGAATATTGAGACTTCCTCAAGCAATTCGTTGGAAACCGCGACAGAGTATGTTGCAAGCGTCGTCGGACGACGTCTCGCTCGTAAATGCGCCGATCATTATTTGTGCAGAACCGTCCTCGGATGGAACATACTCATTCTAGGTACACAGAGTATAATCAGAATCGTTGCGAAACTTGATCCGATTATAATACAGATCCATACTCCGACCAGGGACTTCGGATCCGAGCTCGAATGCATGACTTCATCAAAAACTCATATCCGAGTGCATATCAGCGGAGGTGGAATATATTCTGATTCCATCAAAACTGACTGATTCAAAAGCCCCTGGTACTCACACCAGACGAGGCCAGCACCGCCCGTTCTGTCGCATTACGCGTCCCAGCCCACGCCCCTCGGCTGGCCCGGAGGTCGTTGGTACACCGGGTGACGCGAATGACGTGTCACGCCCCGGTTCGGACAGGTGGCGCTGTC
>ENA-ORXR01004338-ORXR01004338.1-marine-metagenome-genome-assembly--contig:-NODE-4338-length-11940-cov-20.196746_pt1 | contig 11940 bp, 15 predicted proteins | sample MGYA00237866_ERZ511479 | MGnify/ENA metagenome assembly ERZ511479 | reverse complement strand
AGCATGCATACACACACCACGCACCTCCGCGGGCGGAGGGCGCACGGGCCACGAGCACACACGCTCACAGCCCCTCATAATCCTGACCATGCACCTCGCTAATCTCCCGGAGCTCATCCCCGAAAGGGTGCCCCCAAAATCAAGTACATGCGATAACATCAATTACGATGTCAAAGTACGGAACAAATTGCAATGTGACATCCCGCCAAAGCATTGAGTGACATGGAATTGCTGAGCAATGCTCAACAAGGGGCATGGACTTTGGTTTCCATCTTGGTATGTCAGTTAGCCCCAAGTCTGGAGACTGGTTCTGATGTTTGTGGGCCTCGCATGAGCCGCCGCGCGCGAAGCGAGACGGGCACCTGCCGCGTTTGACGCACGCCTTTACTGGCGATGATCGGCCCTGAATTGGCGCACTTCTGTTCAGCACTTTTCGAACATACATTGCTATCCTCCAAAAAAAATGGCGGTTGCAGAAAGAAGGGAGGCAGAGCCGACGACAGCGCGTAGAAATAAAGTCGGATTGGCAGATCGACAAGCCGCGATCGAACTATTGGCGGAGAGGTGCCGCCGGTAATCTTGCAGGCCAATCACCGTGTCTTCCAGGAGTCACGGAGAGCATTTACAACCCACTGTGAGATTTTCTGAGATTTTTGCGCTCCTTGGTTGGGCCTGCAGAGGGCATGGGGAGGGTTCTGGGTCAGACCTGTGATTTCTCATGAGATCATCAAATCTCTTCTGATTTCTTAAGATCCTGATGTGCGTTTCCAGTGTGCAGAGCGTCATGGGGAGACTACGTAAGGAGCTCAGATGATTCCTAGCCTTTCCATTGGTCCACGTACGCTGTTGAATGATTGCAACCACTTTGCAACCGCCATTTATTGGAGGTCAGCAATACATCCGTTCGTTGCCACGATTTCGAGCGTTCTGAAGCGCCTCTCTAGTGAAGTTTCCTGTGGTAGTTATATGCCTGCATCCCACGAGTGATAAGTCATTGGAGTTGCGTTACCCACTTCGGAGACATTAAATGGGCTGTACCACTCAGATAAGAGTGTGAAAAAGCGGCCTCATTCTATTTGAATCTGAGTATATCCGAGTATATCTACCCATTTTATCAGAGTGCCATTTATTCATGAAAGCCCGTGGTTTACACCCTCGGTCATCGGCGAATCCCCATCACTACCGCACTGCTTCAAGAAGCGGCAACCATGATTGCAAGTCGCCTCGGAATCACGGAGGGTTCGGCAAGCCATGGCTGTGTGCGCGGCTTCCTCAAAAGGTTTGACATCTGCAATGTGGCCTTGCACGGGCATGCAGCGGAGGTCAACCTTGCGTTGGCCGCCGCCGCCATGAAGGGCATACGGCGCAAGCTGGAGGCGTACCCCCTGGACCGAATATATAACAGGGAAGAGACGGGCTTGCTGTACCGGTTCTTATCCTCGCGTTCCTATGTACCACGACGGGACCGCCGACATGCGCGCGGGACGAAGGCCATGCGTCACATGGACCGCATCACGCTGGCGCTCTGTACCAATGCGATGGGCGCCCACAAGCTGCCAGTGGCAACGATCGGCGATCCCATCCGCCCATTATGCTTCCGCGGGGTCTGCAATGAATGCCCTCTGCCGTATTTCAATCAAAAGAAGGCATGGATGGACAAGCACGTGTACGCCAAATGGTGGAATACGGTGTCTCTACCAGCAGTACGGGAGCTCCACGGAGGCGCAAAATGTGCCGTGATAATATAAAACTTATCCACGCACGACACTGCACTAAGCGCCGACGACTTCGAAGTTTCGTTCCTTCCCCCAACGTTACGGCTGTCTACCAACCTATTGACGACGAGGTGATAGCCGCACTCAAGCGCCGCTACAAGCGCCGCCTCTTGGCTTTTATAGCGCGGTGGTTTCCGGTGCTGTTGGGGCCGCAACCCTCCCCAATTCCCCCCCCCCCCCCCCCCCCCCAACCCCGAAAAACCCCCCCCCCCCCCCCCCTCCCGACCGCGCCCGACCGCCGCGCTGACCGAAGGGGTCAGGCACGGGTGGCCGGGGGCGGCGCGACAGAGACGCACGCGGGGCCCCGACGGTGGGTCCCGTGTCCCGCGAGGCCGCCGGCGGCGGGTCGGCGGACGTGTGAGGTTACCCCAAGTGCGCTGCGCGGCGCAGATAGACGCGCAGCGTCTCGTGTGGGGATTCCGAGGCGTCCATCCAGGTGGGTTGGGGGTACCCGGTCCAGTGAACCTGGACCCGTAGGGTTTCGTCGGGCAGTGTCGCGTGGTCCGCGATACGGGCCACGGCGTACCGCTGGCCATCGGCCTCTGCCCTGAGGAGCCGGCCATTCGCAACGCAGGGTTTTTGGCGGGGCCCGGGACGGCCGCGCCCGAGGCGCGGAAGACGTGAGCCACGTTCTCCCGGCGGTGCCCCCCATCCAAGTCCAAGAGGATTGTGGTACCATTCATGTGAGACCACGCGGTAGAGCCCTCGGGCGACGTGCGTCAGCGAGCCGCAGGCACCCTCCTCCCTGGTGTGGTCGCGCAGCCACGCGCAGCTTCAAACAGTGAGCTTCTCCGCGCGCAGCGCGAGGTGTTTGTCGTGGTCGCGCTTGTTGCGCCTTTACGTCACCTTGAGCGTCGCCCGCATCTGCGGGACGAGCTGCACGAGGCGGGTCAGCAGGGCGGCCTGGGCCCGTTTCTCGGTGACAGTGCCGCGTTGCGCCGTGAGGGGGTACGCCCCCGCTTTGGAGACGTCCTTGAACGCCCCGCTCGACACCCCCATGGGATTGACCAGTTCCAGAGGGGCGTCCCCGGTGCTCCTGTGCGGGTGACTGTTGTACGCCAGCGTCAGCGCCCCCAGGAGTTGGTCCCACGACCGCGGATGTTCCGCCACGCAGTGGTTGAGGATGGTGTGCATTATGCGATTTAACCGCTCCGTCTGCTCGTTCGTCTGCCGGTGGGATGGAGTAGTCACCATAGGCTCGGTGGATAGCAGGTTGCGTCGCATAAAACGCAATGTCACCCCAGCCCACAGACATAGATAGGGACACCTGCCCAGCTGATGGAACCCACCCGCACACCCTTTCTCTACTCTCGCCCGCTGACACGGCCACCTAGGAACACACCCGAAGGCGCAACGAGGGAGAAAGGAGGTGAGGACGCAGTTATTTTTTTGTGGGGAAGCCGCGCCACGGGCGCCCCTCTGTCCTCTTAAGCTAACCGCGCAAGCGGGCCCAAATGGCCCGGAGTTCCACGCAGTACCCTCCCCATGGGGAGATCTGGGGATCCATGCCAGTGGACCCCCCTACTGTAAAGCAGATAGTTCAAGCAATTGACATACAAATGCAAACGGCCCACACTCAATCAAAATCCCAACCAGCAAGGACAGCGCCACCTGTCCGAACCGGAGCGTGACACGTCAGCCGCGTCGCCCGGCGCCCCAGTGACCTCTTGGCCGGCAAATGGGCGTGAACCGGGCCGCGTAACGCGACACAGTTCCCGTCTCAGTGGGGACCGTCCCGGGACAGCCCAGGCGGTTCCCCAACCGGCGCCTCGTAAAGACCCTTCGGTGTCGCGTGGGTGTCTTGGGGTGGCGCGCGTGCCCAGCTTTCATCCGTCCTGGTCTCGAGGCCGACCGGTTCTTCGCGCGTGTGTGGACCTTGGGGGGAGGAGGGTCGCCGCGTCTTGCGGCACGGGGTTTCCCTGGTAAGAGCGAGGACGGAGGTGCACGCCCGGGTGAGGAAGAGTCCACACGTGTGTCCTCTTCTCGCCCCCCCCACCTTGTCTTGTTAAACAGGTGCGCACCTTATCCCCGTGGGACCCCGGTCCAGGCCCACCATCCCCAGTTCCCACCATCTCCCCTGGAGGAGGTCCGGCGTTGGCGGGGGTCGCAGGTACGAGGGCAAGGCCTCTCAGGCCAATGCCAAGGGCAAGATAAAGGCGTCCCAGACCAAGACCAAGATGTCGTCGTCGGGGTCCGAGGAGATAGCGCCGGCGTCGGTCGACCACTCTTGGGAGCACGGCGGTCTTTCAGGCACTAGCCCGGCGCCCGTCGATGGGGTCATCCCGGGCGTGGCCTTGCCCGCGTCAAAGGCGGGCGACGATCCCTCGGCGAGTCTGCTCGCACCTGCCATGCTGGTGCACTTGTACAGGGGTGTCGTGGGTGTCGTGCCGGCGCCGCCCGAGGACGCCAACACGGCGGAGCGCCTCCAGCAGTTCCTCGCCATGCGCCCTGACCTGGTGCTGAGCTGGACCCGGGAGCAGCGGTGGTTGTTCCTGACGCGTCTGGACACGACAACGCCTGTGTCGGCTGACCGCGGGGCTGGGGAGGTTGTGCACTCCGCTCCGTGTCTCGCTCTTGGGGCTGACCGCGCGCCTTGGGCCCCGGGAAGCGGCTGAACGACCCGTCTTGTTGGTCTCCCCGATTGCTTGATCCGGGATCCCGCCGTGCGCAACGACTCTATCATCTCGGCGCTGGGTATCCGCGCGCAGATAGAGGATGAGTACCCCGGGTGGTTGGCCGCGGAGGTGTCCCGGGTTAAGGCCTTGGCCGCGCCGCCAGCGTACCCCAACCTGCTCTACATGCCGATTCCTGGTCCGTACCTGCGTAAGCTGCCCATCATGCCCCCGTCCTCGTATTCCAAACCCGAGCAGCGGGCGCGTCGCCGGGGCTTCCTCATCAGCTGGAACCACCGAGAGTCTTGGCGCCTTCCCCCAGTAATGCGCACCCAGCTCTCCACGGCGGTGCCCACTTGGTTCGCCCAGATGGAAACCCCGATGGGGTTTACCACTGGGGGCTCCTTGGTGGCGTACTACGCCCGGGATGAGATCTACCGGTCGTGTCGGGTCGCCCACTCGGGAAGGATGGCCATCTGTGGGGACGAGTACTTCGTGATGTCGTGCAACCGCTGGTACGAGGAGGCGCGTGACGGCCGCTTCTGGCTGTTTGCGGACGCCCTGCTTGGCTGGGTCAAGAAACGCAAGCCGGAGGAGCTCGCCGGGGATGACGCCGATGCCTTGTGCTTTTTCCAGGCCATGTGAGCTCTGAGAGTGGCTCTCCCGGTTCAGGACCAAGCATTCTACGTTGCCGTGCGCTCTCTTGATAAATCTCGCAGGGACCAGGATGGGTGGCTCACGGTGGTGACCCGACACGGCACCGACGGGGTCCGCATTGTCATCCAGGATTCCCTTGACGCCGCGGCGTACTCTGTCCCGGCGTCTTGCATGGCGGTCCGGCCGCAGGTGTCTCTGGGTCGCGCCCAAGTTCCACTCGCGTCTGTCGGGGTCCAATCGGGGTGGGCGTCCGCTATGGCGCAACGAAGCTGTGTATCTGGCTCTTCGCCCTTGAGTGGTCTGCCCCTCCCGGTTCATCAACTGGTCCCGCCTTCCCGTGCTTCCCCCCTCGCCAGCCCGGTGACCTTTGCAACGACAGCTCCTTCGTCTCGGGCGGACCCTGCGCCTCCCGTGGTGAGTACCGTGGCACGGGTTTCGACGGCCAACCGCTTGCTGTTTGCCCCCCCGGTGCCCGACTCACTCCTGTCGGATACGTCGGCGAAACTGGAGTCGGAGGGTGAGGCGTGGCTGGAGCGTCTTGTCGGGCGCCTCTGTGGGGCATCAGCTGGGTTTCACACCAGTGTGCTTCTGGTCTCGATGGTCGCCTTGCTTGGGAGCTTGTCAAACGACCTGTTACCCTGGGCGAAGACTCACCCGGTGGGGGATCCCGGAGCTCTGGAGGCTGTCCTGCAGAGGTGATCCCGAGCCGGCGTGAACGACCAGCTCTGACGCTTTCTGAACATCCAACAGCAGCGGCAGGAGAACCACCTTCGCCGGGTAGAGCAGGCCGGTACTGGGCGCGCCCGTGGGTCGGGCACCAGTGATCGTCGAGAGGAGGCCGCGGGAGCCAACGAGACTTGGTATCGCGATGCCCCTGGGAGTCCCCAACGTGGTACCGGTGGTGGCGGGAACCAGACGTGGGGTAGTGGCTGGTACGAGTCGCGTCCTCGGCCGAGCACCCGGAATGAGAACACGCGTGGATATGGTCGTACCTACGGGGGCCAGGATGGAACGTCCGGTTATGAGGGCCCGTCTGCGACCCGTCGTCCTCTGGACTGAGGCGCGGCTCCCCAGGTCGGTGTCGGTCGTTTGAGATAGCGTGAGCGTGCTTCGTGTTGGCCGGGGTCGCTCTCGGCCCCTTAGCGAGGACTGAACCGTGAGACGTAGTACTTGCGTAAAAGAGGGTTTGTTGTCTCTTGGCTGTCCTGTCACGCCTCCTGGGTGTCTCGACCCGTTTTCTCCTTATCTGGGTCCTGCGGGAGAAGCCCCTTGCGACGACAACACCAGTACACCGCTGCCACCGGTAGGCGACTCGAGTGTTTCCAGGCGTCGTCCTCAGGCCCGTAGCCAAACCAGCGGACCAGCACCCAGAGGACCCTCTCCTCGTCCCATGTGTGGTCCACGACTCGCTCCAACACAAAATCGGACCCACCCGGCTAGAGCGCGTCTGGGACTGCCACTTGCGGTTGCTTGGGTCGGTTCACGGGGTCCACCGGTCCCGCCGGCACCACGTGGTCGCCGCTTACCCGGTACGGCATTCCGTCTTTGTCGATCAGGTAGGTTGTCCCGTCTGTCTCCAGAACCTCGTACGGTCCTGTCACCTTAGGGTCGAGCTTGTGATTCCGGGAGTGGTTCCGCAGGTACACGCAGTCTCCACTGGTCACCGAAACTCGGTGAGGGCGGACGTTCTTGTCATAGTCTTTCTTGTACCGGGCTTGTGTCTTGGCAATCGAGTCCCGTACTTGGGGGAGCAAGTCCTTGAGCTACTCCAGGAATGCGGCCTTGGCTTCGGCCACCGACTGGCTCAGGCCTGGCATCATGCCGTCTGGCATCCGTTCCGAGGAGACGTTGCTCAGGCGTCGCGGGGTGACCAAGACCATGCGGGCCACGCCCGATGTCCGGTGTGGCCTCCAGTTGGACGCCAGCGCCAACACGGAGACCAGCTCGTCCCAGTTGTCCTGGTGGTCCTCGATGTAGTGAATGAACATGTCCACGAGCGTCTTGCTGAAGCGCTCGACCTGGACACTGGTCTGCGCGTGGTACGTGGACGTGTACAGGCTCCAGATGCCCATGAGGTTGCACACACCCTGGAAGAACAGGGAGGCGAACTGGGGTCCGTTGTTCGTCACCAATGTGTCCGGAGGCCCATACACGGAAATCCAATCCCGGCAGAACGCCGACGAGACGTCCGTCGCGGTGATGCCAGCCAGGGGGACGGCTCGTACCAGCTTGGAGAACCGGTCGACGATGATCAGAAGGAAGACGTTCCCGGTCTTGGTCTCTAGTAAGGGACCGAGGAGGTCCATTGACAAGCTCGCGAAGGGATCCGTCGCCGGGAACAACTTGAGCATCGCCCTGCGTAGCCTTGGTGCAATCCTGTTCCGAGCACAAGACGCACAACTGGCCACCCAGTCGTACATGTCCGCAGCCATGAAATCCCAGTAGTAGTGGCGCCTGATGGCGGCGTGCATCCGGTTGCTCCCTGGGTGACCGGCGCGCACAACCTTGTGTTCCATCGGGAGGAGGTCCTGGCGCAGGATGAACAGGACGTATGCTTGTGCGGCCCCGTCTAGAGGGGCCACACGAACGAGGAGCCCCTCCTTGGTCTCCGAAAAGCGTTAGTTTTCGTTCTTGTCCATCATATCCCGTAGATCGAGGCACCGCTGGTCCTCCTTCCGCGCGGCCAGTATGCGCGCAGGAGTGACTGGTCGTTCCTTGTCCGGATCCCCATAGTTCGGCGCCACTCAGACAAGGAAAGAGACAGCCAGAGCGAGGCAGGGAATTTCTTCTGGAATGACGGACCGATCCGGTGCCAGCGTCGGGAGAAGCGACATGGCGTCGGCACCGTGGTGCTCCCTGCCCGGTCTGGTGCATACCTTGTACCGGAACTCCGACAGCCGGAGGCGCCAGCGAGCGACCCGTCCTTGGGCCCTGTCCATGCTCAGCATCCAGTGAGAACTGGAATGGTCCGTCCGGATCAGGAACTCTTGTCCCTCGAGGTATGGGCTGTGAAGAAAACATGTCCAGACCACGGCCAGGCAATCTCGGTCGGTCGTGGAGTAGAATTTCGCGGCCGGGATGACGTCCCGGCTGTAGTAGCCGAACGGGAGGATGCTCGCATCCGTCTGTTGCTGCAGGAGGGTACAGCCGACCTGGAAGGCGCAGGCGTCGGTATCCAGGATGAAGAGACCCTCACGTCGGGGGAGCGCCAGGATCGGGGTCGACGTCAAGCGATCCTTGAGGAACTCGAAGGCCGCCAACTGGGCGGCAACAAGGGAAGGGAGCACGTGCCGGAGTTTCTTGCTGGTGAGCTTGGTCAGGGGCTTGGCGATGTGCGCATAATTCTTGATGAAACGCCCGTACACGTTACACATGCTCAGAAAGCTCTTGAGCTCCGTCTGGTTACGCGGGGGAAGCGCTTGCGCCACGCTCTTTAAGCTTTTCTGGTTCACCAGCAGCTCACCTGGACGGACGACATGCCCCAGGTACTCGAAGTCTTGCTGGAACAAGTGGCACTTGGAGGGCTTGAGTGAGACACCGGCCTTTTCCAGCAGGAGGAGGACTTTACGGAGATGCCGGATGTGCTCGTCTACTGTCCAGAAAAAGACTATCCCGTCGTCCAGGTATACCGGGCACGTTTGCCACCATACGCCGGACCAGATGATGTCAAGCTTCCGCTGGAAGGACGCTGGCGCATTCAACAGACCAAATGGGAGCCGGAGAAACCGGAACAAGCCCGTGTGAGACGTGAAAGTCGTCATGTCTCTGTCTTCGGCGGCCACCGGGATCTGCAAGTACCTGTCGTGACATTCCAGGGTTGAGAACACCGTGGCGTCGCCGAGGGAGTCCAGACAGTCGCCCATCCTCGAAATTGGGTAGACATCCTTGACAGTGCGCTTGTTCAGCGGGAGGTAGTCCACACAGAACGGAGAGCGGCCACCTGGCTCAGGCATGACGACCACCGGGAAGAACCACTCGGCTTCCGAGGGCTCTATGGCACCCAGGTCGAGCCATTTTTTGACTTGCTTCTCGATTTCCGGGCGACGGTGTGGTCCAGCCCTGTATACAGCCTAATACACGGGCTTGGCGTCTGGCGTGAGCTCGATGTGATGCGTGGCGGCCTTTATTTCACCCAGCTTCCCCGACCACATACCCTTGAACTGATCCAGAAGTCCGTGCACCTTGGCATGGAGTTCCTTGGGCACCCCCGCCCAGTTCACGTCTGGCGTCTCCGGCTCCTTGAAGGGCGGCACAACCGGGTTCTCCGGCGGACGCTCCACCGTGGCCAAGGCCGCCTGCGTTTCCAGCTCCTGTCGAGCCGTCATCTCCTGTTGGACGGCCAGAAGGGCCCCTTGGGAGAGGGGTGGCTCCTCGCCTGTATACGGCTCCGCGACTCCCATTCGGGTGCCCTTGGCAAACATCTTGGTCTTTCTCACCAGGTTGACCAGGAGTACAGAAAAGGACTCGTGCCGCTGCACCCTCTTGTGATGCTCGTGGGCCAAGTGCAGCCCGTATTTGGCCGCGACCCGGAGGTTGTGAACCGTATTCGCCGCCCGCCGTCCAGGGGAGACGCCGTTGTCCTGCCGGACTGCCCAGGGGACGGCCGTGGAGAACTGGATCCCCTGGCGGGCTGGCTTGTCCTGGAGCTGCTTAGGCACCTCCTGACAGGCTGCCGCGATGTCATTCTCATTGTTACACAACCAGCACGCCCGTACCCGGTTCGGGCGCTCCCCCCCTCGGGCTACACGGGGCGTAGAGGGCGTGACAAACCCGTGGCAGCCCTCCAGTCGACCACCGGCCTGGGAAGATGAGTCGCCCACGGCCAGAACCGGCGTCTTGGGACCTTCCCGACTGGACAGTCATGCCAGGTACATCTTGATCAGCTGGAGGCGCTGGAGCGCCTTGACCTGTTCATCGTTGCCCTGGGTGAACAACGGGAGCTGCTGGAGGGCGTGCCCCGGGAAATGGAGCTCGTACTGCTGGGCGCCCACCTGCAACTTCTTGGATAGCCCCTGGATGAACGCGATATTGAACAGATCCTCGCCATACATGTTTCCGCAGGCCTCCCCCAGGTCCGGCAAATGGGCCGCGAAGGCATCAGGTATTTCAGGGGCGCCCAGGGAGGCGCGGTTCACTTCCGAAACGGCCTGTTTCAAGGTGACGCAGTCCGCTTTGTTGAACAGGATCCAGTGCACCGCCTCAGGGAACGATGCAGAGTCCGGCCCGGGATGTGCCCGGCCGTGTCAGGGAGGATCTTGTTGAACCGAGTGGCGGCTGGACCGGCAAGGAAGGAGCCAACCAAGTAGAGCGCCTGTGCCTCCCAGAAGTGACTGTCCTTGCATGCCCGCACGAACCGGCGCAAGAAGGAGAAGATTTTGGCCGGTTTGGTCCCATCACAGCGAGCCCGGTCCATGGGAACCCGTAGTTTCTTCCTGTTTTGGGTCATCCGTAGACGCATCCGGCTCGAGAAGGTCTGGTGCTGGATGTCCATATGGTAGGAGTGCCAGTCGGTCACGGTTGTGCGCAGGTTATCCCCGACCTTATGGAAAGAGATCAGCAAATACACCAGTTTCCGACGTACCGTCTCCCCGTCACTCCGGTAGGAAGTGTCACTCGAGGAAGACCGGGGGCGACCACGCCGAAGGCTGCGCCGGCTCCGGCGCGACCGAAGGTACCGGCGAGAGTCCCCACTGGTACTCCCGTCCGGTCCCCCGTCGTCACCTCCGCCTGCACCTGTCACCACCTGGCCTCCTGTCGGCCCCTTATCAGCGCTTGGGGACGCCGGCATTCCGGGTGTTCGCCCCGCGGTCAGCGTCTCGACCGCGCCATCCATGTCCGCCCGGAGCGCCTCGCGGAGGGATTCCAGGAAAGACATAACGGCCGGAGAGGAAGTGACGTCCGGGGGGACACCGCTCGCATCGCGCCGACCGGGGCTAGCGGGAGTCGGGGTCCACTCCTGCTTGCCGTTGGACGCGCCGGTGCCCTCCACCGCGGGTCTCGGCATCTAGGTCATGACGGTCGCTGTCACCCGGGAGGAGCCACCAGGCCCAGCTGCGTCAGCCGGCGTCGCCATGGGCGGAACCAGATCCGAGGAAACAGGTATCCCAGCCCCAGCCGGAGCCAGGGGCGTGTCCGTCGACATACGTCGGGGTGACGTCTCCCCCTGAGAGGACGTCCGGGTCGGCATAGTGGTCTCTGGCGCTCAAAAACCGGGCGAACCTGGAGAGACGTACGACCAAGACAGAACGTCGGCGGTTCTGCCATCGTGCTTATTTGGCTACTGCGAAGCGATTCCGGCGCGACACAGTGTGGTACCTCATCAGAATCGCAGTGTACAACGTGAAATGGGGAATCGGGGGATCTGGCGACACAATTATTCTGTTGGGTTGGCATGTACCACCGCTAAGACAACGAGAATGAAGCTCGCACGGCCAAGTCCATTTGCGGTTCTCGCTGTAATCAAGAACTTTGACAAATTCAGGAGGGGCCACGCCCCCAGCGCACTCGGGCATGATCACTGCAAGCATGCAATGGTCAGAAAAGCGGCAGCCAGTGCGCGGCATTCGAGTTTGATTGAGATGCAAGGCCATTTGCTGATCGCGGGCATTCTTGCGACGTAAATCGATCGCTGATTGGTTCGCGCCATCCGTAATTGCAGAGCTGCGCGACCAAGCCAGTAGGAATCTGAGCGAGCCAGAGAGGGCCAGAGAGGGATGCCTGTGGCTTTAGAGTGTGGCAACTGCGACTTGCCCAACGCAATTCAGCTTCATAGAGACGCTCTTTTCCCCCTGTCGCCGACCTTCGTCCCCCCCTCCCTCACTCACCGCCGCCATCGATACCCCCCGCGCCCCTCTTCCAACCTTGCCATCCCGGCCGCTGACCCTGCGGCCGTTTCC
>ENA-ORXR01004336-ORXR01004336.1-marine-metagenome-genome-assembly--contig:-NODE-4336-length-11942-cov-2.895322_pt1 | contig 11942 bp, 9 predicted proteins | sample MGYA00237866_ERZ511479 | MGnify/ENA metagenome assembly ERZ511479 | reverse complement strand
CAGCCTTTGCCATGCCGCGTTCGGTCTTGAAACCAACCGTGTAGTCGGTGACCTCGAGCAGTGGTTCGGAATCGGAGCGGCTCACAGGCTGATCTCCTTCACGTCGAAGTATTCGCGGATGCGATCACCTGCGTAGTTCAGCGAAAGCACGGTCAGGAACAACATGATGATGGGACCGAAGGAGATCCATGGCGAGTCTTTGAGATCGTTGCCGAAGGCTCCGGCCGCAATCAGCTTGCCCCACGTAACACCTTGGGGAACCGAGAGGCCGAGGATGGCAAGCCCTGCCTCAGCGACGATGGCGACGGCCATGCCGAGGAGCGCCAGCGCGGCCATGGGGATGATCACGTTCGGCAGGATCTCGCGGGCCATGATGCGGGCGTTTTTTGCGCCGATGGTCTTCGCTGCGAGCACAAAGTCACGTTCCGCAACCTGCAGGGTCGCAGCTCTCGAGAGCATGCCAATGGGCGCAATGGAAAGGATGCCCAGCGTTCCGGCAATGGTCACGAGGCTGCGGTCCACAACCGAAACGATCAGAAGCGCGAGCACCAGCGCAGGGAAGGACAACAGGCAGACAAAGACGAAGGATACAACGGCATCGATGACGCCTCGGAAGTACCCGGCCAGAATGCCGAAGAATCCGCCAACGCTCATGCCAATCGCGATTGCAGAGAACCCGACCACCAGGGAGACGCGAGCCGCATAGATGGTGCGACTGAACACATCACGAGCGAGCGTGTCCGTGCCCATCAGATGCCCCCATGACGGAGCTTCAGCAATCAGAAAGCCGGAGTCGTCTTTGATCTTCTCCTCTTCGCCATCCAGAGACAGCAGTTCCACAAACCAATCGAACTGCGAGAGGAACGCGGCGAGCGAAATCAGCACAAGCCAGGAGATGGACAACCAGAAACCAAAGCCCAGCGTCTTCTTCTTGACGAAGCCGGCTTCGTCGGTCACAGACGCTTGCGCCCTGGAAGTGTTTGGGTCAGGGGTGACGTCATTGAGGATGTCGGTCACTGCTTCACCCTCGGGTCAAGGAACGAGTACAAGATGTTGATGACGAAGTTCACAACAACGAATCCTGAGGCGATGAGCAACACGATGGCGAGCACGAGTGGGAAGTCGTCTCGCAGGATCGCCTCCACAATCTGCAACCCGGCTCCCGGGATGCTGTAGATCTGTTCAATAACAAGAGAGCCGCCGATCAGTGCGCCCGTGTTGATACCGAACACGGTGATGAACGAGAACAGTGACGGCCGCAGTGCATGCTTCAGTAGCACCTTGGTCTTCGAGACGCCCTTCGACTTCGCCATGAGCACGAAGTCTTCCTGCAACGTGGTGATCAGGTCTGTCCTCAGCAGCCGCTGATAGATCGACGCCAGGCCGGCCGCGAGGGCAAGCGCGGGAAGGAACAGCGAGTGCAACTCCTTCAGCAGGCTCTCGTTGTTGTACCTCGTCGGGAACCAGTTGAGCCGCAACGCGAACACGAAGTAAAGGAGCAGGCCGAGGGCGAAGTTGGGGATGGCCACGATGCCGAAGGAGACGACAGTGGAAAACCGATCCAGCCGACTATTGGCTCGTGATGCCGTGAAGAGCGCCCACGGGATGGAAATGCCGATCGCCATGACCTGTGCGAGCAGCATCATCTTCAACGAAATGGGGAACTTCCGTTTGAGTACATCAGCGACCGGCTCACTGTTCGAGGCAGAGACACCGAAGTCACCCTGCAGCACATCACCAAGCCACTTGCCATAGCGAACGGGAAGCGGATCATCGAGATGGAACTGCTCGATGGCTTCCAGAGCCTCTGGTGTGGTTCGGTCCGTGGCGAAGGGGCCGAGGATGGTGGTGAGCGGGTCGCCGAGCAGATTCATTGCGGAGAACGCAATGAAACTGACGACGAGCAGCACTGCCACCATTGCAACAAGACGTTGCACCAGGTACTTCACCTGACCCTGACCCCCCTACCTGTAGACCTACCCGACCTTTTCTACTCTGTCATCCAGATCTGGTGGAGCTTGTGGCGACCGCTGACGGAACACAGCAGAGGCGTTCCGTCTGGCGCGGTTGCTGCGCAGACGTCCTTGACGCCCTGGTCGAACGAGTTCGTCCAGAGGGTGTGGGCGAAGAAGATGTAGGCGTAGTCATCCTGGAACTTGGCCACGATGTCCTGCCACAGCTGATTGCGCTCTGCGTTGTCGCTGCTTGCGCGTTCTGCATAGAGCAGTTCGTCACGGGACTCATCACAGATGGAGGCCCAGTTCAAACGCGGCAGGCCTGCACTGTCGCAGTAGAGCCAGACCATGTCGTTGCCCGGGTCAACCGCACCCATCTGGCGCCAGGTGAGCACTTGGAACTGTCCGAAGACCGCTTCGTTGATGTGGGCATCCTGCGGGATGACCTGCGTGGTCACGTTGAAGTATGGGCTCCAACCATTGATCAGGATGTCTGCAATGTTGTCCTGTACCTGGCTGGGACCGGAGTACTGAAGTTCAATGTCAACTCTGCCGTCAGTGCAGGAATCCGGCACTTCGGAGCAGTAAGCCTCAATCAACGGGCCGGCCAACTCTGGCATGTCCGATTCCTGCTTGACCTCCGCGTTGTACTGCGGCTGGCTGGGGCTGAAGAACTGGTCAGCGGCGGGCTTCACACCGGCGCCGGTGAACGCGACGTATTCATCACGAGATGTCGCGAATGTCAGAGCCTGACGGACCCGGATGTCATCGAAGGGAGGGGCCACAGTGTTCATGATGGCGAAGTCTTCTTCACCGCCGTCGTTAAGCACATTCTGGAAGGCGTCGTCCCCCTGGACACGGACCGAAGACTCTGCGTCGGAGGTGGTGAGCCCGTCGAGTTCGCCGCTCATGAGCTGATCCACACGACGGGCGGAGTCAGTGATGGGGTAGAACTCGACGGCGTCGAGGTACACATCGCCGAAGAACTCCATACCCCACCAATTTTCGTTTCGCACGAATCGGGTGACGGTGTCCTGCTGACGATCCTCGAGCATGAATGGGCCCGTGCCGACTGGCGCCTGGTCGAGGGAGTTGTCCTCGTCTGCTGCGTCGAGCCAGGCGGGAGAGGCCACGTAGCCAAGCTGGCCAGTGAGACCCGATGGGAAGCGGGCGGTTGGGCTGGCCAGGTTGTACTGCACCGTCATGTCGTCGATGATCTCGATGGGAGGATCGTTGTAGAACGGCAACACAGCGAGCGAGACGAGTGCGTCAGCGGCCTGTGCTTCGAAGTTGCGGACTACAGCAGCTGCGTCCATTGTGGTTCCGTCGTGGAAGGTAACGCCCGGGCGCACCTTCATGGTCCACGTCTGCAGGTCTTCTGACGGTGTGAAGGATTCAGCGAGGAACGGGACCCAGTTGCCGTCCTCGTCGTAGGCAGCCAGCGTGTCGTACACGGCGTTGGCCATTTGAAGTGCAGAAACGGCGAAGCGGTTGCGGCCGGGGTTCATCCCGTCGGTTTCCGCTTCCATGCCGAGGCGAAGCGTTCCGCCGCGTGCCGCGGTGAGTTCTACTTCGTCTTCGATGACCTCTTGTTCGGTCTGGTCGGTTGCGGTGACCTCTTCGGGTTCGGGGTCTGCTTCCGGCTCCTCTTCGACAACCTCGGACTCGGTTTCATCAGCATCCGCATCGGTTCCGGTGGTGACTGGGTCGGCCACTTCTTCGGTGGCGGAGCTTCCTCCACCACATGCCGTGGCAAACATTGCAAAGACGGCCAGCACTGCCAACAGGCGCACCAACCGACCGCGCCCACCTGGCAAACTGCGCTGTCGAACGACAAGGTCGGATCTCATGTGTCCCCTCAATCCCCTCAGAAGCGGAGCTGACCACTCAGCACCGTGGCGCAAGAATAGTCACAAAGCAGTGCTTTCCGGCAATCACCCCCACTTCCACCGCGTGCAACTCCACGTCGCACGTCCGGTCCCCCAGGGTCGGGTTACCCAGGAGTCACTACGCAGCCGTGGCGAGCGGAGTTCAGACGGGAGTCAGCGGGTTCAGACGGAGGCTTCAAGCCCGTTGAGAACTGACTGCAACCACTTCGCCAGTCATGTAGGAGGAGAGGTCACTGGCGAGGAACATGATCACGTTCGCAACTTCCCAAACCTCGGCGGCGCGCCCAAACGCTTCTCGCCCCACCAACTCGTCGAGGAAGTCCTGACGTGAAACCTTTGCCAGGAACTCGTGCATCGCAAGGCTTGGAGCCACACAGTTCACTCGCACCCCGGCGGGAGCAGCCTCCACTGCTGCGGTTCGGGTGAGCGCCATCACGCCGGCCTTCGCTGCTGCGTAGTGCGCCTGCCCAGCCTGGGCTCGCCATCCAATGACAGAGGAGTTGTTCACGATCGCTCCGGTTCTCCTCGGCATCATGTGTTTGAGTGCGGCTCGGGTGCAGCGCATGGTTCCGGTCAGGGTCACGCCCATGACCGCATCCCACTGCTCATCGGTCATGTCGACGAGGTTGACCTCTCCGCCGAGTCCGGCGTTGTTGACAAGAACATCGATGCCGCCGAGCAGGTCCGCCGACCTTGTGACCAGAGCCTGAACCTGCTCCTCGTTGGTCACGTCGCACACCACGCTGTGAACTTCAGCGCCGCCAATTGCGTTCAGTTTCTCGACGGCTTCGCCAAGTCGACGCTCGTGCCAGTCAGACACAACGACGCGCGCACCTTCTTCAATGGCGCGCTTTGCCGTCGCGAAACCGATGCCGGTGCCGGCTGCGGCAGTGACAACGACACCCCTGCCGGTCAGGAGGTTGTGTCCCTGCGGGTAGTCGGGCGGCGTTGGCGGGGTCAGTGTCATCTGTTTCGTCCTGTTTCAGTCACTGCGATCCGGTTACCTGATGAGCCAGGGCAGTAGTCGTTCATAGATGGCCTGAGCTTCTGCAAGCACTGGTTCCACCGAGGGAAGCAGTGTTGCATCCTTGGGCTCCCACGTTCCGAATCCTGTCGACGCGTGGACGCTGTGGTACCAGTGCTTCGCCCACACACCGTCCTGCGCCTTCGGACCGGCTGGCCATGCCAGCATCGCATCATCGAAACAAAGACCAAGTCGGTCGCACAACGTGGCGAGCACACCAGGCGGATCCTGGAGGAGCACCTTTGAGTCCACGACCAACGGTTCTTCCCCGTTGGCGAGGAGCCATTCCAGGATCTCGAGGATTTCCGGGAAGCCGGTGTCGGCCAGCGTGAGATCGGGAAGTTGAACCTGCAGCGAGGTCAACATGTCGTGTGGGTCACGGGTCAGAAGAATGTTCCTGAACTGCGACAGGAACGACCGATCAAGCTCGACAAGGTGTTTCGCCATCTGTTTGAAGAAGACAACAGGCGTCGCATAGGCACCGAGCATTACCTCACGCACGACTGCGGCGCCATTGTTGTCCTGGGCTGCCAGGACGTCGCCGTCCCCCGGATGTCTGCGTCCAGTGACACGCAGGTAGTGCGCGTAGATGGGTTCATCAACCGCAGTGCAGTCGGCGCGCTGCGCCCATGAGTACATGAGCGCGGTGGACAGGTTCCTCGGACTGGACCAACAGTTGATCCGCAACACTTCCTCTTCGGCTTCTTCGGCTTCTTCGGCTTCTTCCACTTCTTTCACGAAGCTGATCAGCTCGCGACGTCGGCGGCGATGGCATCGCGGTACAAACCAATGAGCCGTTCTGTCATGACGCCAGTTCCTTTTCCCGAGCCAATCGTGCGCCCATCAACTTCATGGACTGGCGTCAGACCACCGAAGGTGCCGGTTACAAAAACCTCGTCTGCGGAGTACACGTCCGTGAGTGAGAAGTCTTTCTCGTACGTTGGGATCCCGGCTGCCTTTGCGACCTCGATGATCAGCGCCCTTGTGATGCCGGGAAGGTTGTACTGGCCGGTCGAGGTCCACACCTCGCCGTGTTTCACGATGAAGAAGTTGGTGGCGTTGCATGTCGCCACGGCGCCGGTCGGGTCGAGCATCAACGCCTCGTCGGCACCGGCGTGAACCGCCTGAATCAGGGCTATCACCTCGTGCAGCTTTGAGTGACAGTTCAGCTTTTGGTCCAACGTGTCCGGGGGTGGACGCCGGATGGTTGCGGTGAAGAGCGAGATGCCCTGCGTGGCGACCTCCGGGTCTGCCTTCTTGTGTTCGGCGATGATGACGATGTTCGGTCCGCCGATGGTGTTCGACGGATGCTGCGACGGCGTCTTCTTGTTGCCTCGCGTGATCATCAGACGGACGTGAACGTTGTCTTCCATCCCGTTTCGATCAACGGTTGCCCGCAGCGCCGCAGTGATCTGCTCGCGGGTGCCAATGTCAAGGTCGATGGTCGCCGCGCCTGCGAACAGGCGGTCAAGATGACGATCCAGAAACGCAAAGGTGCCGTGGTGCAGTCGAATGCCTTCCCAGATGCCGTCACCTACAAGGAAGCCACTGTCAAAGACAGAGATCTTCGCATCATCACGATGATGGAACTCCCCGTTGATGTAGATCTGGACGTCTGCGTTTCGCTCGTCGACGACGGCGGCGTGGGTGCTCCTGGCCATGAGGTCAGAGGCTAGACGCACCGGGCCGGGCGGCCCTCAATCCGACCAGCTCGGGTTCATTCCGTGGCATGATGCCGCTGTGGACGCAGCGGCGATTGATGAGCAATCGGAACCAACAGAAGTCGTGATCGCTGAGCACCCGACGCAGGAACGCGTGGTCGAAGCGCTCCGCGAGTCGTGGCGCGCATTGGCCTCCTTCGCTGCTGATTTCGACGACGAACAGTGGAACACGGCCTCCCGCCTTCCCGGCTGGAGCGTCCGCGACGTTTACGCACACATCCTGGGCACCGAGAAGATGCTGGCCGGGGAGCCCGCCCCCGACATCGATGTCGGTTCGCCCGCTCATGTTCACAACGAAATTGGCGCAACAAACGAAGCATGGGTGCGCTCACTCGCCACCCTTGAACCCGCCGACCTCCTGGCCGAGTTCATCTCGGTGACCCACGATCGGATTGCGGCGCTGAACGCAATGTCCGCCGAGGAATGGACCGCAGCATCATGGACTCCGGCAGGCGACTCAACCTTGGGGCGCTGGATGCACATCCGTGTGTTTGATTGCTGGGTCCACGAACAGGATGTGCGCGTTGCGCTCGGCCTGCCCGGTGGACTCCACGGTGCAGCGAGCGCGCTGTCGCTACTGGAAGTCGTCATTGCTCTTGGGTTCATTGTCGGCAAACGCGGAGGAGCCGAAGACGGTTCACGCATTGAGTTCCGACTCTTCGGAGGTGACAAGCTCCGCCTTCTCCGGGTCGCAGTTGACCGCGGCCGAGCCTCCGTGGTGGAAACCTTTGATGGACCCGCGACGTCCACGCTCACCATGCCCTATGAACTGTTCATGCGCCTTACCTCCGGGCGCCGGAGCGCGTCCGACGCGCTTGCCGATGGCGTGATCCAACTCGATGGCGATACCCGGACCGCAGAACGAATTGCCCGCAACCTCGGCTTCACCATCTGATTTCACGCGCCGTTCACAGCGGCCTGCTGCGGACCTCGGAGCGGGTCATACGCCCCGGTACGACATCTCCCCTACCGATGGGCGGAGTGGGAGTTTTGGCGTCGCGAGTACCAACTTCGTGCTAGGGGAGCTAGTCTCGCCCCGTTGAAGGAGTGGCGACTGTCGCTCTGCATCCGTGATCCCATGGAGGGGAAACACATGAAAAAATCACTTTTGATGCGTCTGCTGCTCGCTTTGAGCGCACTCGCTATGTTCGCAACTGCTTGCGGTAGCACCGCAAGCGACCTGGCAGAAGGCGCCGGCGATGCTGCCAATGACATTGCTGACGCAACTGGCGACGCCGCTGACGCAGTCGAAGACGCCGTAACTGACGACGACGACACCATGGAAGACGACACCACCATGGATGACGACACCATGGAAGACGACACCACCATGGAAGACGACACCATGGAAGAGGCTGAAGAAGACTCCGTGGACCTTGCCCAGAGCGGCGGCCTGCTTGGCACCGTCCAGTCCCGCGGTGAAGTCAACTGCGGTATCCCGACCTCCGCGGTCGCTTTCGCTCAGCAGAACGCAAACGGCGAGTGGGAAGGCTTCGACGTGGACTACTGCCACGCCGTCGCCGCAGCCGTTCTCGGCGATCGTGACGCCGTCAACTTCGTGCCACTGACCGCGGCAGAGCGCTTCACCGCTGTTCAGACCGGTGAGGTTGATCTCCTCATGCGCACCACCACCTGGACCCAGGGCCGTGACGCCTCTGGCGACCAGGCCATGGACTTCGGCCCCACCACCTTCTTCGATGGCCAGCAGCTTGTTGGTCGCCGCAGCCTCGGATTCTCCGAAGAATCCACCCTCGCTGACGTGGACGGCACCAACGTCTGCACCAACGCCGGTACCACCACGGAGAAGAACATCTCTGACGGCGTCGCCGCTATCGGCGGTTCCTTCAACCTGATTGCTGCGGCTGACATTCCAACCGCTGTTGAAGCGTTCATCGCTGGCCAGTGCGACATCTTCACCTCTGACGGTTCCGCCGTTGCTGGTGAAGCCGCAACCAACGAAGACAACGCTGACGGCGACTGGGTCGTCTTCCCGTCCACACCGATCTCCAAGGAACCGCTTGGCCCGGTGTACCCGCAGAACGACTCCGAATGGGGCGACGTGATCAACTGGGTTGTCTTCGCAACCATCATCGCTGATGAGCAGGGTGTCACCTCTGAGAACGTCCGTGACCGTCTCGCCGAAGAAGAGGGTTTCCTCGCAGCCGGCGGCGAAGGCCTCAACGCTGAAGTTCTTCGCCTCCTCGGTGGCGAAGGCGAACTCCAGGGCGCCCTCGGCCTCTCCCCCGATGCATTCCTCAACGTCATCGAACAGGTCGGTAACTACGACGAGATCTACAACGCATCCATTCCGGCCATCGGCCTGAAGCGCGAAGGTTCGGCCAACGCACGTTGGACCGAGGGCGGTCTCATCTACGCCCCGCCGGCACGCTGATACTGCGCTGATCAGCTATTGATCAGCACGAACAATTCTAAAAAGAGGGGCCCGCAAGGGCCCCTCTTTTGGGTTTTGCCAGGCCCTTGCTCTGGGCCCGGCCATGCCCTGCTTTGGGTTTTGATTGCCACCGGTTTTGTAATCGTCACCGGTTGTGTGATGTGCTGGGGTTGTCCGCAGCACACGCTGGGGGCGTTGGGAAACTCTTTTGGGGAGATTGCCTTGCATATCTGGGCACCGGTGCCTGAGCACCGGACAACTACGCGGGCGCTCCGCCGATGAGTGGCGTGGACGAACTCATCGACACAGAAGCCGGGCCGCAGGGCTCGCTGATTGCCACCCAGCAGCAGCGGCCGCCGCTGTATCGAAACACCACGGTGATCAAGTGGACGCTGCAGCTGGTAACGCTGGCGCTTGTCATCTTTGCCGGCTGGTTCTTCGCAACGGAAGCAGGTTCGAACCTTGCCGAAAAGGGCGTGAAGTTCGACTTCGACTTCATCAACATCAACCAGGGTTTCGACGTTTCGTTCACCGTCGACCGCAACCCTGACACCGGTGGCCGCGCCCTCTGGGTGGGCATGATCAACACTATCCGTCTCGCCGCCGCCGGCATCTTCTTCTCGACCATCATCGGCATCATCGTCGGCGTATCCCGCCTGTCGAAGAACTGGATCGCCAACCGAGTGGCCGGTGTTTACATCGAGACCCTTCGGAACATTCCGCTGCTGGTGCAGATCTTCGTCTGGCTCGCCGTGTTCCAGACGCTTGGTCGCCTGAGCGCCGACAGCGGCCCCTACGACGGTTGGCTTTACGCGTCAGCCCGTGGCCTCTCCATTCCGCGAGTGTTCATTTCCGACGGCTTCTACCAGTGGATGATCTTCGTCCTTATCGGGTGTGCGCTCGCCTGGTTGGTTTTCAGAAATCGTGTTGCGGCCCGCGACCAGCGCGGCTCGAATACCTTCGCCGGCCCGCTTGGACTTCTGACGGTCGTCATCGCTGGAGTCATTGGTTGGTTCGCCCATCCGGTGTTCGGCTTCGTCGGCGGCATCTTCCAAGCCCTCTCCGATGCATGGCAGAACATTCCCCAGTTCGCACTGCAGGTCGCCTTCACCGCGGTTGCCCTGGTCGCAGCCGCCCTGTGGATCAAACGGTTTCTCGACAGTCGACGCACACCGGCTGGCCTGGCGAAACTCACCGACGACGACTACTTCCGCATGATCTTTGCTGCACTCGCCGGCATCTTTGCGGCGTTTGTCATTCTCGTCATGTGGCCAGGAATGTCTTCATGGGTCATCAACTCCGGCTCAGACTTCTGGCAGGTTGCGGCTGACAAGTTCGGCACGGACGGCTTCGGCGTGGAGCGCACCGGCCCACCCATTGAGGCCGCTCGCCCCAGCCTGGTCCCGAACGAGAACAACGAGAAGATCGTGCAGTACGGCCTGCAGGGTTTGACGCTCCCCATCGAGTTCATGTCGATTTTCGCAGCGCTCACCCTCTACACCGGCGCCTTCATCGCCGAGATCGTCCGTGGCGGCATCAACGCAGTGGCCAAGGGCCAGAGCGAAGCCGCTGACTCACTGGGACTCTCCCGCATGCAGTCGCTGCGACACATCATCCTTCCGCAGGCGTTCCGAGTGAGTCTTCCGCCGCTCGGCAACCAATATCTGAACCTCACAAAGAACACATCGCTGGCTATCGCAGCGCTCTACACCGACGTCTACCTCGTGGGCAACACGGTGATCAACCAGTCCGGCCGGGTTCTATCGGTCTTCATCATCTGGATGGTCTTCTATCTGACTCTGTCCCTACTGACTTCGCTGGTTGTGAACTTCTTCAACGTCCGCCTTGCGATCGTGGAGCGCTGACCAATGACAATCGCTGAGAACCTTCCAAAAGCAGTGGTCGTCGACGACACTGACGAAAACGCGCTTCCGCCGGTTGAACCGACGGTTCCTGCCGGCAAGTGGATCAAGGAGAATCTGTTCTCCTCCGTTGGCAGCGGAATCCTGACCCTCATTGCGTCCGCCATTGCCTTCCTCGCCTTTCGGGCTCTGTTGAACTTCGCGTTCCACAACCCGGCCCGGAACTGGGCAGGCGTTCCAACAAACATCCGCCTGATGATGACGCAGGCCTATCCGGACTCGCAGTACGTGCGGATCTGGGTGAGCGTCGGCATCATCATGGTGCTTGCCGGCCTGACTCTCGGTGTGAGCCCGCACCGTCCAGTCGTCGCCCTCCGCAAAATCCTCTCCAGCATGGCTGCGATCGGCGTGACACTCACCGTCGGAGCGTTGCTGATCAAGAACAACATCCAAACCGACGAAGCGGGCGAGTTCATCAGAGACGAAGACGCCCAGGTGTTGCGCATTTCATGGGGCGAGGCGCTGAGCGGTCGCTGGTGGGTCTTTGCCATTGCGGCGGTTCTGATTGGCGTGGCCACCATTACATGGTTCGCTCTCGGCGATCGAAGACGGTTCATCTTCTTCCCTTTTGTCGGCTGGGTCTACTTCCTGATGGGACTAATCGTCATTTCGTTGTGGGTAGTCCCTTACGGCCACTACGCGCTGGTGGACGGAGCGTTCATCGCCGAGAAAGGGGTAACGGTCAAGAACTCCACCCAGCTGCCCTGGACCGTCATGTGGGTTCTTCTTGGTGTCAGCTTCTACGTTGGCCGCCTTGGTTTGCGCCATATCAAGCGAGCCAGTGCGTTCCTGTATCTGCTCTGGTTGCTGTCGCCGTACGTCATTATCTTTGTGATCCTGCGTGACCCCGCACTTGATTACGCCCACGTGTGGTCCACTGACGTACCGATGTTCCTTGGCTTCGCCGTTATCGGCGGCGCGGTGTTGTGGCTGTTGACCCGACCGAACCTGGGAGAACCCGGCAAGATCATCGCGTCGTTTCTCCTTGTCGTTGCCATCCTCAATTGGGTGGCCGGTTTCTTCGGCTGGTATCCAATGC
>ENA-ORXR01004335-ORXR01004335.1-marine-metagenome-genome-assembly--contig:-NODE-4335-length-11943-cov-19.856734_pt1 | contig 11943 bp, 11 predicted proteins | sample MGYA00237866_ERZ511479 | MGnify/ENA metagenome assembly ERZ511479 | reverse complement strand
GCGTCGCCTCCATTTGTATAGCTCAACTCCTTAGCTCTTATTAGGCGCATTAGCGTCGGCACTCTTTGTAACCTCGATTCTCCAACTCTCTCTAAAGGCGCGTAGCGACGGCACTATTTGTAACACCAAATGAACTAAACCCTACAATGGCACATAGCGTCGCCTCCATTTGTATAGCTCAACTCCTTAGCTCTTATTAGGCGCGTTAGCGTCGGCACTCTTTGTAACCTCGATTCTCCAACTCTCTCTAAAGGCGCGTAGCCACGGCACTCTTTGTAACATCGAATGAACTAAACCCTACGAAGGCGCATTAGCGTCGCCTCCCTTTGTATAGCTCAACTCCTTAGCTCTTATTAGGCGCATTAGCGTCGGCACTCTTTGTAACCTCGACTCCCCAACTCTCTCTAAAGGCGCATAGCGACGGCACTATTTGTAACACTGATGAACTAAACCCTACAAAGGCGCATAGCGTCGTCACCATTTGTATAGCTCAACTCCGTAGCCCTTATTAGGCGCATTAGCGTCGGCGCTCTTTGTATCTCCCAGGCGGTGGAAATCGTAGCTTTTGCTTGACATCGCGCCCTGTGGCTTGGGAGATTCCGAAATAAATTCGGAAAGACGGTTTATTTTTGGAGTATTGGTGATATTTTACCCAATACTCCTGTTCAGCATATCTATTAAATTGGCATCAGGACTTAATACATTGGCAGTGATACTCGTTAAAATGCTTTGTAGTGTATTTCTAATCTTATCTTTTTTAGGATTTTCTCTACTTATTTGAGATTCAAGCACTTGAACATCATCTTTAATGTCTGCGGCATCATCATTTGAAAGGTTGAAACTTTCAACATTTTCTTTCAAAAATTGAATAATCTCTTTGATGTCGTTTTTATTTTCTTGTGAAAATGTACTACCGATATTTTGTGTTTTATTTGAGATGTTTCCGCTACCATTAGTAATAGCCAAGTTACCGTTATTAATAATAGGATTGTTAAGGTCTTTCATATGTTTAAAACCGTTTTTGATGTAGTCAAGCCCTTTTTTTCTAAGCCTCACACATTTACCATTAATTTTAATTAGTTTATCCTCTTCTAAATCTTCCAAATACGAATTCAATTCTTTAGAATCCATCATGTATGACTTTGCTCTAAATTTAAAATCATTGACAAATGAAATTTCAGACAAATCATCAAGACCTCGTTCATCATAAATGGCTTTAAGTAACATCTTCATCTTCTGTTCGCTTTTGGGAATATCTGGTAGCGCAGGGTACAAGTTCTCAATGAAAGATACCACAGATAGATGTCCTTCACCTTCAGGGTTACATCCAAAGTGCAGTTTGTTTGTAAATAATGGCTCAAATTGCTCTTTACTTACTTCAAATAAGAAGTGGAGCAAGTAACATTGTATATTATCGTTGTCAATATCACTTATACTTAAAATCTCATTATTGTCTGTTACAAAACCCTTACTCAAATCATGGCATACACGCATCTTTTTTCTCTCCCCATAAAAATCTATGAAGTAAACAAAAAGAAGATTGCTACCACTACTAGGAGACACCGTAATTTTACCATGTATATCTGAATTTGTTAAAAAGCATTTATTTATATCCATCGAAGTTATTTTTATTAAATATCTTCCCTAAAAATCCTCATCAAGCGAAAACACCTGCTTCTCCTTCTCCGCCATCACGCCTGATTTCTGATAATCCCCAACGCGCTTTTCAAAGAAATTCGTTTTGCCTTGTAGGGAAATCATATCCATCCAGGGGAATGGATTTTCTACGTTATAGATTTTGTCATTACCGAGTTGTGCGAGTAGGCGGTCGGCGACAAATTCGATGTATTGGCACATCATTTCGGCGTTCATACCGATGAGGCTGACGGGTAGGGCATCCGACACAAATTCTTTTTCCATTTCTACTGCATCGGCGATGATACCGCGTACTGTTTCTTTTGGTAAAGGGTTGATAATGTGCTGTGTATAGAGCAAGCAAGCGAAATCGCAGTGCATCCCTTCATCGCGGGAGATGAGTTCGTTGGAGAAGGTGAGACCGGGCATTAAGCCGCGTTTTTTGAGCCAAAATATGGAGCAAAACGAACCGGAAAAAAAGATGCCTTCTACTGCTGCAAAGGCGATGAGTCGCTCGGCAAATGAGCCGTTGTCTATCCAACGCAATGCCCAATCTGCTTTCTTTTTCACGCAGTCGAGTGTTTCGATGGCATTGAATAGGTAGTCTTTTTCTTTGTTGTCTTTGATATAGGTGTCGATGAGTAGGGAGTAGGTTTCGGAGTGGATATTTTCCATCATGATTTGGAAGCCGTAGAAGAATTTGGCTTCGGTATATTGGACTTCTCCAACGAAATTTTCAGCGAGATTTTCGTTGACAATCCCATCACTTGCTGCAAAAAACGCCAATACGTGCTTGATGAAATGACGCTCATTATCACTCAGGTTTTCCCAATCTTTTAGGTCTTGCGAAAGGTCGATTTCCTCTGCCGTCCATATACTGGCTTCGGATTGTTTGTAGAATGCCCAAATGTCGTCGTGTTGTATCGGAAACAATACAAATCGGTTGGGATTTTCCATTAAAATCGGCTCGTTCTGTGCTGTGTTGGTCATGATTTAAAGTTCAAGTTCAAGTGTCAAGTACAAGTTCAATGCGGACACTTTTTTATAATTTTTCGACAATATAGTCACCGCTTCCATTCGTACTTACAGACAGGAAAATCTGTGTTACGTCAATGGAGTTACCCATAAAGCATCTATTCGATGTTTAAGAGTAAAAGCTAGGTTTGGGCAAGCACCTGTACTGGCGATTTTAATCGCCAAGTCTCCGATGACTAAAGTCATCGATATACAGTTATGTTAGCTTACCACAGAGATTGAAGATTGATGATGATTGTGGATAAAACAAATACTCAAGCGAAGCTAATCATTGCTTTAGATTGTAAACACAAAATTAATAAGTGACAGAGGAAAAACCAAACGAAGTTTTCCACATTTGAACGAATATTGTGGATAACTTTTTTAAGTACTTGTTTTTCAATGAGTTAATTTTATTAACAAATGTTACTAACAATGTTGATAACTTTTTGTTAATAAATTTTAAATATCATCAAAATAAGGAAAAATGACAGAAATTTTACGGTGGACGGGCGACGGACGCTTTGCTGACAGTGGGCTGAACACACGTGAAATAGAACACGGATTTGGACGGATTAAACGGATTCACGCAGCTTTTTATTTCACCAAAAAAAGGAAAAAACCGTCAACCGTCTGCCGTCAACCTTCTACCGTTAAAACAATTGCCTGCGCCGAAAAATCCACGCGACAAATAAGGACAGCAATACGGAAACGACTAAAATAATCGGAAAGGCAGGTGTCCATTCTTCCATACCATTTCTGATATTCATCCCGAAAAAACTCGCTATGAGTGTCGGCACCATGAGAATGATGGTGACAAGGGTAAGGCGTTGGATGACGAGGTTGAGATTATTGGAGATGATGGAGGCAAAGGCATTCATCGTACCGCTAAGGATGGAGGCATAGACATTTGCCATTTCGTTGGCTTGTGAGTTGTCGATGACGATGTCGTCGAGGAGGTCAACGAGGTCTTCGTCTTCGCGGATTTGGAGGAAGTCGGTGCGCTTCATTTTCATCATCAGCAGGTCGTTGGCACTTAGCGAGGTCACGAAGTACACCAAACTTTTCTCTATACTAAGCAGTTGTTTTAATTGAGCATTACTACTGGCTTCATACAACTCTTTCTCTACTTGATAGCGTCTATTATTGAGGTCTTTGAGGCAATTGAGAAAGTAATACACACTTTGTTCGAGGATTTTGAGGACAAAATCTTCGCGCTGGGCAGGGTTAAAATTTTTTATTTTATTATCTAAAAAACGTTGTAATACAGGGTTTTCAAATGCTGTAATCGTCAATACATAGTCACTCGCCAAGATAATTCCGATGGGTACAGTGATATACGTGGCGGCGTTCATGGCATCGCTTTTGTTGGGCGTAGGCGTATTGACGACGATGAGGCGCACGCCGTCTTCGCGCTCATAGCGTGAGCGTTCGTCAATATCCAGCGAGTCGGTCAGGAAGTCGAGTGGAATGTCGAGTTGTTGCGACACAATTTGGAGTTCTGCCTGCGTAAATGGTGGCGCAATGTGCATCCAACACAAGGGCGCACGACTGTCCAATTCGCGGAGTTTGCCATTATTTTTTTCGTAATACCGAATCATAATCGTGTTATTGTGTTGCTGTGTTATTGTGCTATCGTGGATTTCGTGTGTTCGGCTTGGCGCAAAAATACTATAAGACATTGACACTATGATACTACAACACTATTTTTCGCTAAATAAAACTTACTTTTGTAGTGCGTAAAACGATTTTACAAATCGTTCGCAAGGCGATTTACAAAATCGTTTTACGTTTCTAACATTCTTAAAATATGCGTTTTATATTATTATTATTATTAATTCCAATATTAACAAATGCCCAAACAACTATCGTGGCAGGACCCATGCTCGGACACCAAACAGATAGTACGGCAACGATTTGGCTATTGGTAAAAGGCATCCCACATGCAGCATCGCCGATGGGAGAGGTGGCAAAATTTGAAATGCCGTCATCACCCGAATTGGAATTGATGCTGACCGACCTGAAATCTAAGGGCTACGATAAGGTCAAACATAAGGTACAAAACCGCATGGTGCAAGATTACAAAACGGTACGCATCAACCTGAAAAGGACTGAGCCGGTAGAGGAAGAACCCGAAAAAATCATGCGTAATTTTTCTTTTCTAACGGGGTCGTGTGTGTTTCCGTATCCGTATAAGGGGATGAAAGGGAAGAACCGCGATTTTATATTCAAAAGTATGAAAGAGACGCCATCCGATTTTATGATTTGGTTGGGCGATAATACGTATTATCTTGATAAAGAATGGGAATCGTATGAAAAGATGTTTTTGAAAAACGTAAAAATGCGTCGCAATAAATACATCAACGAGTTCATGCAGACACGTCCGCAATACGCGATTTGGGATGACCACGATTATGCGGGAAATAATAGCGACAGTACTTACGCGCTGAAAGATACCTCTTTGCAGGTCTTTCAGGATTTTTGGGCAAATCCGTATTACGGCAAAAAGAAAGCACCGGGAAATTATTCGCATTTTCAATATGAAGATGTGGAGTTTTTCTTATTGGATGCACGTTATTATCGCTTGAAAAAGAAGGATGAAATGTTTGGTGAGGCGCAAATGGAATGGCTCAAAAAACGTCTTAAAAAGTCCGACGCCAATTTCAAAATCATCATCGCAGGTACGCAGATGCTACCCACCGAAGTACGTGGCGAATGTTGGCAGGATTTCAAAGATGAACGCAAGGATTTTCTTGATTTTTTGAAAGATGAAGACATCACGGGCGTCATATTTATGAGTGGAGACCGACATTATACGGAGTTGAATTTTGACCATAGAAAAAAACATTATCCACTCTACGAATTTACCTGCTCACCCCTCACGAGCCTCGGCAACCCAACCGGACGTATGAAAAATAAAATGCGTAGCAAGCGTTCGCTTTATATGAAACAAAATTACGGAAGAGTCAGTTTTGCCGGAGAAGAACATGAACGCGAATGTACGCTCGAAGTATTTGATAATGAGGGGTTTTTGGTGTGGAGCTATGTGATTCCTTTGAGTGACCTTAAATAATGATTAATGTATAATGATTAATGATTAATTTTCGCTGCACGAAATTATTATATGTTATACTTCACATTTCGTGTAAATCATATTGAGCAAATAACAATAAGTTTATAATTTAATTTAATTAAAAATAGTTTCATATTTATTTGATTTTTAATTTTTTGTGAAAAATTTCTAAAAAATAGTATTTTTCTACTTTTTTTAAAATAATAATTAAAAATTTATGTAAATTATTTTAATTCATTTAAAATTGTCACAAAAGTGTCAACGAATGTGGTTTCGGCTAATGTGCTTTCGTGAAACAAAATAAAATTTGGATAAAACTATGAAAACCGAATAATGTCCGAACTTATTTTTAATATTGTTGTTATCTCAATATGATTTACCCGAAATGTGAATTATACGTTAATTGTTAATCGTTAATCGTTAATCATTATAAAAACATGCCTGTAAATCGCAATGCCTTAATTCGTTATAAAACGATAGATAAATGTCTGCAAAATCGTTTTCGGAAGTGGACTTTAGAGAATTTGATTGATGCCTGTTCGGGTGCTTTATACGAGTATGAAGGCATAGATAAAGGCGTGAGCAAACGAACGGTGCAAGCGGACATCCAAATGATGCGAAGCGACAAACTCGGCTATAATGCGCCGATTATTGTCCTCGAAAAAAAGCATTATACTTATGAAGACCCAAACTACAGTATTACGAATATTCCCTTAACAGAACAAGACTTGGGTAAGCTGACAGAAGTGGTGGAACTGTTGCGTCAGTTCAAAGGATTTTCACATTTTAAGGAGTTGGATGGGATGGTGCAGAAATTGGAAGACCACGTTTATACGCAAAGGACGAAGCAAAGACCGATTATTGATTTTGAAAAAAATGAAAACCTGAAAGGACTCTCTTACCTCGACCAATTGTATCAAGCCATTCTGCACAAGCGCGCATTGCGTATCAAGTACCAATCATTTAAGGCTCGGCTGCCGCAAGAGTTTCTATTTCATGCGTATCTGTTGAAAGAATTTAATAATCGTTGGTTCTTATTAGGTGTGAAAGGCGAACGGCGCGATATTATGACGCTGGCATTGGATAGAATTGAAAATATCGAAACAGATGCAAGTGTACACTATATCGAAAATGAAGATTTTGACCCGACAAAGCACTACAAACACACGGTAGGCGTCACGGTCAATGAAGGCTCAAAAGTCGAAACTGTCGAGATTTTCATTGACCAATACAATGCGCCTTATGTGCTGACCAAGCCCTTGCATCATACACAAGAAGTCTTGGTAATGAATGGACAGGGCGTGATTATCCGTATCGAAGTGGTCTTGAATTTTGAATTAGAACGGCTGATATTCGGATTTGCGGAAGGTATGGAAGTCATTAAGCCGGAACGCTTGCGAAAACGGATGGTGGATAAATTTGAGCGAGGAATGAGAAATTATTCTGATGAATTATAATTCTATTTTTTTAAGTAAAAAATATACGACTTTTTTTACTTTTAGAACCATCTATCGTATTATGACATTATTCTAACAGAAAAAAACAAGCCTTTCGTCGAATTTTTGCAACAAGGCATGGTCTTTGTCTGTTATGGTGTAAATTGGTTTTATAAAGACTTGGATTCTTTTAGATTTTAAATTTTGTGAAATCAATTGTGATTGGTTAGTTAGATGATAGCGGTTTCAAAGATAACTTTGAAACCGCTTTTTCTTTTGTTAATTTTGAATTAATATCAAGGACTATGCACGACCATTCGGCGTGTAACTCTGTCATTACCTTGTCCTACCGAATAGAAATATATACCTGAATGTAATTGACTACCATCAAATGTAATCGTATTTTTTCCTACCGAAAGTGTAACCTTTTCATCATACAGCAATTTTCCAAGTACATTATACACCTTAAACTCAAATAAACCGGAGCGTTTAGTGTCTATCTGAATTTCAGTAAAATTACTAAAGGGATTCGGAATATTTTGTCCCAAACCAAGCACATCTTCAGCCACGTCATCAACAGCAATATCTTCATCAATGAGGATTTTGTACTCACCTGCTACCAACAAACCGGGAAAAGTGACAGGCAGCATCGCAACGCCAACACCTACCGTAGTATTGACAAGCAGAGAATAAGTACCCGCCTGTGTGGGCGTACCCGATATCAATACACAGCCTTGCGACTCGTCGGGAAATATACAGTCAGGAGGATTGCAGCTATACGAAAGTCCGGGCGGCAAACCTTCTATGTCAAGTAAGGTAACATTGTCGAGGTCCAATAAAGAAGGATTGCCGGGTGTTAATTCGATAGTCGTTGTATCCGGCACTACCGCAGTAAAGAGCAATTCATAAGGTTGATTCTCGAAACCCGTTGGAAGCGAAGAGGTAGGCGACCCCACTGAATCCGGCAATGGATACACTCCTGCAGGGGCATCCGCATATTGCGGATCGGGTTCGCAGTCTTGGGCTATTGCCACTTGAGTACCTGCAAAAAGTAAAAGAAAGAGTATAATTTTTTTCATATGCTAAGATTTTTACATTTTAGGATTTTTAAGATTTGTTATGTTGTTGCAATATATGTTTTTTTTCAAAAAAATGAAACCCCATAACTACGAAAAGTGTGTTAAAAAATAAAATCAAGCTTGTAAAGAACGAACACCACTAATGGCTTGCACTGTAATTCATTGGCATTTAAAAAATAGACCAAAATATTGATTTCAAGTACGTTATAAACGAATCAACGAATTAGGGTGAACGCAAGAAAAATTCTATAATGTGTGTTTTTGAAATTGGAGTGTAAGCCCCGTCATTCGTCGGGACAGGCGTGAGTCGGCGGACATTTTAAAAATCTATGGATACCCCACATCTTTTTCGGTTGCGCGAGTTGGCTGACATTTTACAAATGGCAGACAACAACATTTTTTTATTTTATTGATAATTACACATTTTATATATTGTGAAATTTATTTTCAGAAAAAAAAGAAACCCATCAACTCATCGGAACTGTTCAATATTCTGTGTCACGCAGAGAATACGGAGAACGCAGAGAATTGATTATCAGACCTCTGCGTTCTCTGTGCCCTCTGCGTGACAGACTTTTTTGAACACTCTCACTCATCAACACATCAACACATCAACATATCAATTCCACTAATCCAAAAATGCGGTCAAAGGACTACTGGCATTAGCGTGGGAAGAGGTTTGTGCGAGTCGGGCTTCGTGCGCCATACGTCCGGCTTGAACAGCGAGTTTGAAGGCTTCGCCCATGCGTATAGGGTCAGGAGAAACAGCAATAGCCGTATTGACCAATACGGCATCTGCCCCCATTTCGAGGGCTTCGGCGGCATGAGATGGTGCGCCTATCCCTGCATCTATTACGACGGGAACGCTACTTTGTTCGATAATGATACGTAAAAAATCACGCGAAACCAAACCTTTATTACTACCGATAGGCGAACCCAAAGGCATCACTGCAGCCGTGCCGACTTCTTCCAGTCGTTTGCACAGCACCGGGTCGGCATGTACATAGGGGAGGACAATAAAGCCGAGTTTGACCAATTCCTCTGCCGCTTTGAGTGTCTCTACCGGGTCGGGCATGAGGTACTTGGGGTCAGGGTGAATTTCAAGTTTGAGCCAATTCGTTTCGAGTGCTTCGCGGGCGAGTTGGGCGGCGAATACAGCTTCCTTTGCGTTGCGTACACCCGATGTATTGGGCAAGAGCGAAAATTGCTCATGCTTCAAATGTTGCAGAATATCATCCTGCTTATTTTTCATGTCCACACGGCGCAATGCCACCGTTACCAATTCCGACCCTGAAGCGAGCAGGGCATCTTGCATCACTTGATTAGAACTGAATTTGCCTGTTCCCGTAAATAAACGGGAATTGAATGTTTTGTCTGCTATCTTTAACATTGACTTGATGTGTTGACGAGTTGTCGAGTTGTCGAGTTGATGTATTTTTCGTCAATTCGTCAACTCATGAATAAACCTTCTTGCGTTGTCTGTGGCATCCCCTAATCCAATGGCTGTGCCTATGGCGACGCCGTGTACACCGATTGGTATAATTTCCCGAACATCTTCAACGCGAATGCCACCAATGGCAAAGATAGGTACATTGAGATTATTTTCCTTACAAGCGCGAATAATATCTGCGTAACCTTCCAGTCCGAGTGTTGGACTCAAATCTTCTTTTGTTACTGTAAAACGGTAAGGTCCTAAGCCAATGTAATCTACTTTGGACTCACAACATTTTTTTACATCTTCAAAAACATTCGCGGTGCCACCAATAATACTATCACCACCAAGTATTTTGCGGGCTTCGATGGGACACATATCCTTTTTGCCCAAATGCACACCATGTGCTTTGACTTTGTGAGCGATTTCTACATTATCATTGATGATGAGTGTTGCGCCATATTTGTCGCAAATTGCTTTTGTTTCTTCAGCAATAGCGAACCATGCCTCGTAAGGTTGGTCTTTTACACGGAGTTGTACCCATTTTACGCCGCCTTTGCAGGCAGCTTCGGCAAGTTGTGGATGTGTAAGTGAGGGAGCGGCGTGGGTAATGTACTGTAATTGTTCTATCGTCTTTTGCATTGCCTAAGTAAGTTTAAGTCTAAGTTTAAGGTTAAGTTAAAACACTTGTTTTGGCGAAGCCAAAACCCACATTTAAACTTAAACTTATACTTGAACTTATACTTCAATAGTTATGATGCCCCAAATGACTATCATTGCTATTGATGAAACGGACAATATAGTCCTGTGCTTCCCGACACGCATCGGGTAGCGATTTACCTTGAGTGAGTTTGGTCAGTATAGTTGTTGATAAGACGCAACCTGTGCCGTGTTTGTCACGCTTTGAGCGCAACTGTTTGGTATGATGTATTTTGTGATTTGTAAATAAAGTATCTATAACGGTATCTCCTTCGGTGTGTCCACCTTTTAAAAGGAGATTGCAAGTATATTTCCGAACAATATTTTGTGGATTTTTGTTGCCAAAAAGTCGTTCAAATTCATTTGTGTTGGGTGTAATGAGATAAATATTTTTACAAATTTTTTCGAGTAAATTAATATCCAATTTTCGGTGAAACTCAAAGCCTGCACTCGCTTTCAGAATTGGGTCCCATATAATACGTATTTGATTATTTTTTTGTTTTAAATGAAAAATGATTTCCCCAATCGTCTGCAAATTTTCCACTAAACCAATTTTCACATAATCAATTTCAAATCGCTCAAATAACACATCAATTTGTTGAATAATAATACTTTTTTCTATCCAACTTACATATTCAAATTTGACATCATTCTGTACTGTGACACCCGTACATACGCCCAACCCATAAACGCTATGCGCTTCCATTGTCTTGATGTCGGAGGTGATACCTGCGCCACTGCTGGGGTCAAATCCGGCGATGGTTAAGGCGAGTTGAGGAGTTGAGGAGTTGACGAGTTGAGGAGTTGAGGAGTTGATGGGTTGACGAGTTGATGAGTTGATGGGGTGATGAGTTGATGAAGAACGGTTGTTTTTTTTCATATTAGGATTTTTTGCGAAGATATTTGATGAATCCTAAAGTTAATGCCATCGTTGCGTCTGTCTTCTCATGTAATAACCGTATTTCATTTTCTTTTAAATATGATAAGTCTTCAAACACATATAACGTACTTTTTACTTCTCTTGCAGAGCTTTGAGCATAATCTAAAAACCTAATAAATTCTTTATCGCTAAATCTTCCAAAACCTTCTGCTATGTTATTCATGGTAGAAAGTGCTGCCCGTCTAAATTGACTTTTGGTATCTCTATCATTTTTCAACTCGCCTGTATTGCTCAACAAATAGGCGGTCTTTACAAGTTCTCTTGCAGCTTGCCAACATTTCAAATCTTCAAATTTTTTAAAATTAGACATAGGGTAAAAATTTAGATTAGTTTATAAAAGCATCAACTCATCAATTCATCAACTCGTCAATTCATCAACTCATCAACTCACCAATTCGTCAACTCATCAACCCGTCAACTCATCAACCCGTCAACCCGTCAACTCATCAACTCATCAATTCATCAACTCGTCAATTCATCAACCCGTCAATTCATCAACTCATCAACTCATCAATTCATCAACTCATCAACCCGTCAACTCATCAACTCGTCAACTCATCAACTCATCAACTCATCAACTCATCAACTCGTCGTATGTACATTCTCTTCTTTGATAAGGTCTTTCCTTGCCATTT
>ENA-ORXR01004333-ORXR01004333.1-marine-metagenome-genome-assembly--contig:-NODE-4333-length-11946-cov-7.763249_pt1 | contig 11946 bp, 7 predicted proteins | sample MGYA00237866_ERZ511479 | MGnify/ENA metagenome assembly ERZ511479 | reverse complement strand
GGGCGGGGGCAGACCGTGACCGGGACCGTGTGGGGCGGTACAGGGGGTGGGCGGCGCCGCCGGTGGGGCCGGCACCTGCCGTTTACTACTTTTTGATCGAGTCAAAGACCGTGCGGTCGACGTGGACGTCCTGCACGGGGGGGAAAGGAGGGGGGGGTGTGCCAGAGCGCCCACCAAGACCAGTGCCGCCATGCCGTCGACCGACACGGGGAGCGCGGGGCAGGAGGCAGCGCGGAGCGGTTCACACACAAGAAAACGACAGAGGTGCAGGCTGCAAACAGGCGGCCACGGATATCGTCAGTGGGGCACACCCGGGTGGTTTTTCAGTGGTGGCCGCGATGGCAGCGCTGGTCGCGCTCCACCAAACAAACCCGCCGCAGCGGGATCCACCCCCCTCCACCCTGGCAAGAGCGGGCTCGGTGAATACCGGCGGGTGTCTTTTCCGGGACCACGGTACAGCTCCGCCTCTCGCGCCGACGCCCGCCCAACGTACGTCCGCTTCGAGGGTGTAGGTGTAGGCAATGATCTTGTAGCCTTGCACGTCCAGCAGCACAAAGGTCGGCACCGGCGGCACCACGTCGGTGACCCGTGGCGCGCCCGTCGCCTGCAGCCGCAACGGAAACAAAACAACCGCGGAACGCAAGCAAAGCCAGGACAAGAGTGGAGCCCGAGGCGTGGAAAGTCACGCGGCAGCACTCGCCCAGTCAGTCGCGGCGCCCGTCGCTGGTGACCACCGCCGACGTCCGCACGCCCCACGCAACGCAATCCAGACCCCAAAGACAGACCCCATGCGACCGCGGCGCTGCACGCGCGGGTGCCCAACCCCACGCTTCCAGCCAAAAGCAACTCCCGCACCCCACCACACCACCCAGCACGCCGGCACCTCGCACCCGCCCTCTGTCCACCAACGCACCGTCCCTGGGTCGACCAGGAGGCCGCGCCCCCCCCCCCCCCCCCCCCCCCCCCCCCCCCCCCCCCCGCTCCTCCTCCCCCCTCCCTTGGAGGATTCTTCCCCCCAGCTCAGGCCGAGGCCCATGCCCATGCCCCCCATGCCGCCGCCGCCGCCACCGCCACCGCCGCCGCCGCCGCCGGGCGAGCCGCCGGCCACCAGGCGGACGGCGTGGCCGCCGCCGCCCACCAACACGTCGACGCCCATGTCCCGGCGCATGGCCTCGGCGGCGGCACCGCCGCCGGGCGGCATGGACGCGGCGCCAGTGCCCATGACGCCAAACGTCAGGGAGCCGACGGGCACGATGAGGCGGTCGGGGAGGTCCAGCTGGGGACGCACGCAAATGAGCCGTGTAACAAAGTGGCGGAGCAACAGCAGCCAAACAGGGGAGACAAGCGACGACCGCGGGAGTGAGTTTGTCACCAAGTACCATCAGGAGCAAAGGGGCCAACACGGTAAAGGGGAAAGCGCGTTTCATGCCAGAGGGAGGGCGGCAGCATATGCAGTCAACGGTGCGGAAAAAGCGCGGGCGGGGCAGCAAACGTACCTCGTCCATATCCCCTCTAACGATAAAAACGCGTGGGCACAGGGACCGCAGATAGGCACCCATTTCATCCGTGCACAGGTTCCCCTGTGGTAGCGATAGAGAAGAGGGGGCATTGAGACAGCAAAGCACCAACAGAGCGAAGAGGCGTGGCCCTCAACAAGAAAGAAAAGAGATGCGGTGAGCACAAGGACCCGACACGGCACCATTGGCCGACTCGCGCGGGCTGCGTCGGCAGCGCGCACCCAGTCCACGCCAACCCTCAACGACACCACAGCGCTGCGCCACTCGGGCAGGGAAACACAGGCTCACACCGACGCACCGTACACAACACGACGTGGATGCGGCCAGCGACTAGCAGCGACCGAAACTTGGCAGGCAACGATGGTACCCGGTGAGGGACTGTGTGCCGTAAGGGAAAGTGCAAAGAGGCAGGTCTTGACGCACCACAACGGCAAAAGTAGGGCGAGCGGCAGGAGTCAATGATGTGCACGAGAGACAAAGGCAGCGCGCCGTGAGGGTTCAGCCCATTGAACAGTCAACGCGGGAGGGGGGCAGAACGGCCAAGCGTACCATGAAAGTCGCCAATGACCAGGACGAGCTGTACAGTCAGACCGAAAGCGCACAACCGGGGGGGACGCAAGACCCGGCCGGCCGCGCAACAGCAACACGCCCACCGTTCGAGGCAGCAGACCAGGCACCAGCAATAAGGTTTACAAGAAACAAACAAAGACGTCAGTCGCCCACCAAGAGACAAGCCAGGAGTCAGTCCAGAGCGGATTCATAGCGCCAACAGGCCGGCCAGGCACCGAAGCCGAGTCAGAGGGGGAGACACACGTACGACCATGATGAAGAACACTCTAAAAGTATGAAAACTAGGCAGGGAAGCCACTCGTCCGTTCCTCCTGCAGGCGAGAGTTTGGAAGACGTGCCCTCGTAACAAAGAGGGCGGCGCAGCACTGGTCAAGCCTGGTGGTCGTGTCGTCTGGCCAGAGAGAAGCGTGAAGGTCAAGGCGGGCAGTGTGCAATCGGTTGCCAGTCGCTGATAGTCAACTTGTCCTAAAGTATGAAGCCCTTAATCCAAAACTTCGCTCGCACACAGATTATCATTTACCGTACTACTGAATTCAGCTGGGTTCCACCTGCACGTCCGGTGTCCCTCTGTTTCCTCTCGACGTTGCCTACCTCGTCGACACCCTTGCGGCTCGAGGGCGTTGGTGTCAACAAGTGCCTATCGTTGCCCAAGGGCACCGTCGCCGGGTGGGCGTGGACACCACCCACGGGCACCTCGGCTAGCAGCCCGCTGTTCGACATTCGAGCGGAACAACAGCACAGGCACGACGCGCATCACGCATGGTCCCCAACGGGCAAGGAAGCAACAGACGCAGCGCTCCCAGCCTAGATCATAAATACAACGGGCAAACAGCGACGCAGACGGCGCTGGCACGCGGCTCCAAACAGCCCCTATCGATTCGCAGCTGCCGCGCAAGGGCTACGTCGCCGCGTCCGTGCCGGTCCCCCCCCCCCCCCCCCCCCCCCCCCCCCCCCCCGCCCCCCCTCCCCCCCAGCAGCCTCCATGTACCCGTGCGCGACCAGCCACCGGCGGCAAAACGGGTCGGCCTCAATCGCAGCCACCCCCGCCGCATCCACCGCCCCCACATTCTCCGCCGCCAGCCGCACGTGCCCCCGGTGCATGTGCGTCGTCGGGTTGAGCACCAGCTGCACCCCATACCCGCTGTGGCACGGGGGCACGCGGAGGCGCGCGACTTCCGTGGCGACGCCCTCCAACTCCGCGTCGGTGTAGGGCCACTCGAGCGCCGCCGCCACCGTGCGGATGTGGCGCAGGGCCACCGCCACGGGCGCGCCGTGGAGCTCCTCCGCGGCCACGTCGAGGGCGAGCTTATCCCCCGCCGACGCGAGCAGGCGCTCCCGACACAGGATGTGCGCGCGGGCCATGTTGACCCACGCGTCCGCGTCGCGGTAGCCGTCGGCGCCGAGCGGCGACGGCGCCCACCGCGCGTCGTACGGGCGGCGGCAAAAGTCGGGGTGGTCAAACGCCGCCGGGTTGACGCGGGACCCCCACCCCATATGGCGGAGGGAGCGGACAACCTCCCGCACATCCCGGTGGGAGGTGAGCACCACGTCCGCGGCGGCCGACAACTCGGTGAGGGGCACCAGGTCGGCGTCGGACGCGCCGCCCGTGGCCGTGGTTGTCGCCGCGTCGGCCCCCCCGAGGAGCGTCGCCCACTCCTGCACCAGATGAATCTTGAGCAGCACCGACGTGTCGAGGGAGCGCAGCGCGTCGAGGCGGCTCGCCACCTCGACATGCCGGTACGTGTCATTGCCCGCCTCCAGCTGCGCGTAGGCGCCCGTCAAGCCCGCCAGGTCCTCATACCACCCGGCAATGGTGTTGGGGTCCCGCACCCGCAGCAGGATGCGCGCGACATTGTACACCCACGTGGAGGCGGAGCGGCTGCCGCCGGCCGCCACCACCAGCAGCGGCCGCCCGTTGCGCGCGGCGGGGTGGGGCGCCACCGCCGCGGGCGCGTCCCGGCACTCCCGCACCGTCGCGCCGCAGTAGCCGAGGCGCGCGTCGCAGCCGACGGGGGCAAGGCGGGAGGTGGGGGCGCGGACCCGGCCGCCGCCCCGCCACCACACAGAGGCCGCAAGGAGGGCGGTGCCGCCGCCAACGGCGGCGGCGACGAGGGGGGCGAGCCGCCGCCCGCGGACGCGGGAGGGGGGGGGGGGGGGGGGGGGGCGCCGCCGCCGCCGCCACTCGGGGAGTGGGGGACGAGGCTCGCTGTGCGTGGGGCCGACGGGTGGCTCACGCAGCGGCCGCCGGGCGGCGCGAGTCGCGGATGCACAGGGGCGGCAGGAGGAGGCACTGGCGCAGCCGGCAGCGGCACGACCGCACGACCGCAGGCGAGGAGAACAAGAGTGGTGCAAAGCCGCCCGCCACAGCCGAGAACGCGCCTGCCAGGGGCCTTCCTGTTGCACCCGACGAGCGAGGCGCGCCGCCCATGCGGCGCCGCCAACGGACACAGCCCGGACCGCCGGGTTGGGGACAGCGGGGACCCCCTCCACGGATGCAATGGCGCGGAGTGGTCGCCGGCACCGCAGACGCCGACACAGCGCAGGTCCGACGTGCAAAGCGGGCCCTTGCAAGTGGCTCCCCTGGGACGGGGTGGCACCGATCAATCTCGGGCGCCCGCGGATCTGATCGCGGCGCGGGGCGCCACCCGCCGCTGCGCATGGCGTGGCGGACCCCCACCCCCCGCGCGTCCCCACCGCCGTGCCGTCCACCGTCGGCGTTTGTGCTGCTTGCCCTCGCTTCCCGCTCTTGTCGTGTTTTTTTCTTTTTTTGTTGGTCTTTTGCGTCGTCCCCTTTCCGCCCGTGTCCGTCGGCTGGTCGCAGTGGGCACGGCCCCGCGTGCCGCGTCGCTCGCACCATGCCGTCCCCGCTCGGCGCCTTCCTCGCCCCCGCCCCCGCCGGCTTCCCCGCGGCGGCGCGCCCGGCGGCGCGCCCGTCAACGGGGCTGCCCCACCGCGGCGCCCCGCACCGGGCGCCCGCCGCTCGGGCGCGCTGCCGCCGCCGCCCCGCCGTCGGCGGCGCCCCCCCCGTGGCCACCGTGGCGCCGCTGCTGCCCGCCGGCGCGGCGGTGGCAGCGGCGCCCGCGGCGCTCGCGGCGCACCTCCCGCCGGCCGCCACCGCCACCGCCACCGCCGCCGGCGACGCGGTGGCGGCCGCCGCCGCGGCGGCCGCCGCCCCCCTCGCGCTCGCCTTTACAGACCCGTGGTCCATCTCGGCGGCGGCCGCCGACGCGCTCGCCGCGCAGCTGTTTGCGGCCTCCCTCTTTCCCTACCTCGCCTTTCTCTACTTTCTCTCCCGCCCCGAGACGGGGTGCCCCAAGGGGGCTTACCGCGGCTTTGCGTTCCTCCTCGTCTTTGTGTTTGCCACCATCCCCGCGGGCATTTACGCCAAGGTCGTCGTCGGCGACATCCTCGCCAACGTCGATTGGCTGCACGGGTCGGCCGAGTCGCTGCTGACGGTCACCAACTTGCTCATTGTCGGGGGGTTCCGCGCGGGGCTCGCGTCACCGACGGGGCCCGCCGCCGCGGCGGCGGCGGCCGCCGCCGCGGCCGACGGGGTGGTGGGGGCGCCCCCCCCCCCCGCCTCGGCCACCTCTGTGGCGGCGGCGCTGTCGGGCGCCCCCCCGGCGGTCGGCAGCGGGGGGACCCCCCCCGGCCGCGCGGTTGCCAGCGAGGCCCTCGCCGCCGCCGTCATTGCGGCGGGCGTGGCGGCGATTGCCGCCGCCGGCGGCACGTCGGCGCACGTGGAACCCGCCAACGCGCTGTCGCTGCCGACGTGGGCCATCCACGTCTCGTCGGTCGCCGAGTGGCTCCTCGCCATGGGCCTCGCGTGGCGCTACGCGGCCGCGTCGGGCAACGGCGCGTGGAAGGGGCTCGTGTGGGGGATGGTGCCGCTGCACGCGTCGGGGATTGCGGCGTGTGTGTTTCACGCTGCCTACAATGCGCCGGCGGTGGGGGGGCTCGTGGCGCTGCAAGCCGCCTTGACCGTCGGCGGCAACACCTGCTGCGCCGTCGCCGCGTGGCGGGTGTACCGGCGGGGCAAGGCGCTGGCGGCGGCGGCAGACGGCGTGGGGGGGGGCACCGGCGCGGCGGTGGCGGTGCCGCCGCCGGTGGTGGTGGCGGCGGCGGCGGCGGCGGTGGCGGCGCGGCGGCGGCGCCGCCCGCCACCGAGCCGACCGCGGCGGCGCCCGCCGCCGCCGACGTGGCGCTCGACACCCTCCACGCGGTGGTGACGCACGCCCTTCGGGCGGCGCCGGGGGAGGCGGGGTCTCGCCACCGGCGGCTGCGCGGCGGGCGGGGGACCGCCTGGTGGGCCCGCGCCGGCCGGTGGGCGGGCGCGGACGCGGCGTTGACGGCGGTGGGGTTCCGGGAGGAGGGCGGGTGGTGGGTGCTCCCGCGGCCCGACGCGGCGCTGCTGTGGATGGGCAAAGCGGCGGTCGAGGCGGCGGCGCTGGCGCGGGGGTGAGCGCGGCGCGGCGGCCTCGCAGTGTCTTATTACGTGTACTCTTTTTTGTGGTTTTGGCTGGACCTGTCCATGCGAATATATGTCCTGTTTTTTTCTAGCTGTCTGTTGCTCGACCGTCTTGGCCACGGTTGCCGGTCTGGCTTACCTTTTCCAGTGCGCTTTCCCCGCACGGCTTCAGAGGGACCGTCTGTACGTTTTAGTACCAGTGGCACGGGTCAACGACCCTGCTTGGGCTAAGGGCGACCCGCAAGTATTTAGACTAGATACTTGTTTTCTTCTTGACACGTTGTCAGCATAAATTCATTCGCTGCTGTACTGTGCGCTAACCCGGCTTGTGCTGACGCTTGTTGGTCGGCACATCGACTGCTGTGCCCGGTCGCCGTCGCCCGTCGCAATCTCTTCGAGGACTCGTCCGTCCTCTCCCCCCCTTGGCGAATCCGTCCCGATGGTCGTCGCCCAACCGCCCTGACCTCTCCCCATCGCCGGGGCGTTGGCGCGCCAAAGTTCACGCGGACGCCAACGCCACGGCCTTGGCGGCCACGGTGCCCGCCCCAGTGTCGTAGGCGGTCGCTGCGCGCGGCCCACGATGGGGGAGACCGGCGCCATCCTCGGCGCGCTCGTCGTGCAGATGGTCGTCGCGCTTGCGGAGCTGGTGTCTGCCCATGTCGCCAACAGCCACGCGCTGACCATTGCGGCAACGCTGTCGGCGATCGACGGGGCAACGTTTGTGTTGGCCCTCCTCCCCGCGTGGCTCCGCGTCCACTCCTCGGCGCACGCGCGGGCGTCGTTTGGCTCGGACCGCGCCGAGGTGCTCGTCGCCTTTGTGTCCGTGTCTATCCTCATTGCTCTTTGCGTGTCGATGAGCATTTCCGCGGCGCGGAGCTTGTTTGGCGACCCCGAGCCGGTCCACGGGGCGCTCGTCTTCTTCACGGCGTCGGTCGCGCTCGTTGGCAACTTTCTTATGGCCACCATCCTCAGTTGCTGCGGTGTGTCTGGGAACGGGGCGGCGGGGCCTGGGGTCGGTCGCCCGCCGCCGCCGCCGACCGATGAGGAGGAACTCCAAGAAATGGAAGTGCTCCGCCTCCACGGGCCCGACAGGAATGACGGGGCGGCAGGTGGTGGCGGCGGCAGCGGCGGGAGCGGCGGCGGCGGCAGCGGCGGCGGCGCTGCCGACAGCATGGACGGGGTGGCGCTCGCCGCCGCCGGCAGCAACATGAACGTGGCGGCGGTCAAGGCACACTTGTGGGCGGATTTGGGCGAAAACGTGACGGTCATTGCCGCCGGCGTCATCATGGTCCTCCGCCCCGCGTGGCGCTTTGTCGACCCCCTCTTCTCCCTCATCGTGGCCGCCGGGGTGCTGATTAGCAACGCGCCGCTCGTGCGGGAGGCGCTCTACATTTTGTGCGAGTGGGCGCCCGCGACCGTGGACGTGTCGCTGGTTGCCGACCGCGTCGCGGCCACCCCCGGCGTGGCCGCCGTTGAGCAACTGCGGGTGTGGTCGATTAGCTCGACGCGCGTGTGCGCGACGGTGCACGTGGCGCTCGGCCCGAGGGCCGACTGGGACGCGACGGTGGCGGCGGTGCGGCGGACGCTGCGCAAAGAGGCGGGCGCGCGGGACGTGTTTGTCGACGCCCTCCCGTTGGACGTGTTCCGCAAGGTGCGCGGAGCGGACGACGTGGACGAGGAGTACATTGAAGCGGGGCCAGAGGAGCGCGTGGCCCTGTCGGGGTGGACCGCGCTCGTCGAGACGCCCAACGGGGCGGGCAGCCCAGCGACTGGGGAGCAGCCGCCAGACGTGAGCGCCCGCGGGCGCGCCCTAGGCGACGACTGGTGATCCCCGCCCGTGGTTACAAGCAGTGTTTGGACGCCTTGGCCGCGTGCCAGCCACTCGGTACGTTTTTGCTGCATGGTTTCTGGATGCTGCGGTTTGGTAGCGCTCAATGATGAGAACACCAATCATTTTGTTTCTGACTCTTTTGATGAAACACATGTATACAGTATTCGTACTATCTGACGGGCTCTTGTGCGCCGCGTGTGCTGATGGCTGTCGCGGACATGGGACTAACGGGTTCGCCATACTCGTCTGTTGCGCTTTTCTTGCGCTCCTGATGGCTGGCATGTTTTTTGCGACGTGTACAGTGGCTCGCCGCCTCTCCGGACACTTGCCTATGTCAACTCTCGGATGGCACGCCACGCGCGCGCGCTGGTGGTACACGGACCCATGCACTAGCCGACTATCGTGTTCACCATGCTCTACCAGACCGTCGCGTTCATCCTTGATACCAGTGCCCGGCGTAGAACTCGACCGCCAAGGACGCGGCGGCTGGTGGGCGCTCCCGCTGCCGTCCTTTTGCCACATCCACCGCCATTGGGTATCGAGCCCCGTGAGTGCGCCGCCCCGTGTCCGTGCAGGCCCCACCATCGGTAGCACCTCGGCTCGCGTCCTTTCGTGCGCCGTCGGCACGCCCTCCTGCGCGGCCCTACTGACGCACGCACGGACGCACGGCGGCTGTGGTCGTGCACTATGCACGTCGTGGTTTGTTGGTGTTCTTGGACGTGCCTCAATTCCAAGCATCGACGCTCTGCTCGATGCTCTCAAACCCTCCCCGCGCGTCATAGGCGTCCACCCGCCCGTACGCGCCGTACCAGCTCTCCACGGACGCCCACTTGCCGTCCAGGTGGCCGACCCATCCGCGCTTGAGCACCTGCCGCACGGCGTCGGGCCCCGGCCCGTCCCGCCGCTCCGTGCAGTAGGCGTTGGTGTAAAACACGTTGCCATCGCCATTGCCCGCGGCGCCACACGCCTCCCGGCTGAGGCGGAGGTGGTGGAAGATGAGGTCCCGCCGCAGCCCCCGGTTGGGCACCGCGACGCCCGCGGCGCGGTCGCCGTTCGGCGCCAGGCGCGTGAGCGGCGCGTCGGCGGGGCACGCGCGCGTCGGGCACGCGGTGACGGGGTCTTTGATGTCGAGGGTGAAGCCGTTGGCGGTGGCGCAAAAGTCAAAGCCGCCCGCCCACTTTTCATAGCGCCCACGCGGCAACTGGAGAGGGCACACGCACGGGAAGGAGCGGCAGAAACAGAGCAGTGGGGCGTACAAGGCTACGGAGCGTAAAAGCAAGCGAGCGCACGGGCGAGTTAGCCACACAACCCCACCCACCAGTCCGGCACCGAGCCAACGCGGGGCGCTCCCGGTCGGCGGCCGGCAGGCACAGCGCCGCGCCACACCCCCAAAACGTACGTCCTTCTGGTCCACCGTCGGGTCCGTGTCGGCCGTCCCCGACCACACGTTGACGCGCTTGGAGTTGCGGCGGCGCGCCACATACGGCGCCCGGACGGCATCCCGCGCCAGCCGCGCCTGCGCCGCCCCCCCGACCGTCAGCGTCTCGTGGGGCCGCGTGCGCCACTCCACCCCGAGCACAAACGTAAAGCCAAAGTCCCCCTTGCACGACAAATCCGCCAGCGTCTCCCCCGTCGACCGGGCGGTGGCCGCGAGGGTGGTCGTGTGGTGCCGCTCCCGGATGCGCCGCGCCTCGGACGTGGACGCGTGGGCGGTGAGGTAGTAGGCCACGTCGCCGTCGACGAGGCCGTAGCCTTTAAAGCCGACGTGGGACTCGGCTTCGCGGCCATTCTTGAAGGCCGTGTAGTCAAACCGGGGGGGGACCGACTGGAACTGGGGGGCCGACCCGTGGTCGTGCCCATAGTAGCTGGGGGGGGGGCGGGGGACCAGGCAATGGGCAATCGGGGAGGAAAGGCGAGCGGCAAAGGGAGGCAGGTGGTTGCTGCGTCAGAGACAGATCATACCGGGCCCTCAGCACAGGCGCAGCGGTGGGCACGAGCGACGCAATAAGCAGCGCGGGCATCGTACGCGAAACGCGTGCCCAAAACGTACCACCAGTAAATGGGATCCTGTCGCGGCAAGAGGCAGGGAGCAGACAGTCCACAGTCGCCAGCACATGCGGCATCGCGGTCCCCGCGGGTGAGTCTTCCCCACGGTCGGCATCAGCACGGAAGGTGACTCTGGATGCCGCCCTCGCGCCAGGGACAAGGCCCCGTACCCCCCCCCCCTCGACACCACTCCCGCCAACGCCTCGGCGATCCCCCCCCCCACTTCCCGCATGTGCCGCACACCACCGCCCGCGGCACACCCCCAACGTACCACCTGCGGGTGCCACGTGCGCCACACCTTTCCGTCCGTATCCGCATCCGCCCCGTCGTCGTTGCCGGTCGTCCACAAGTCGTGGAGCGCCCGCGGGCACCGCGTGTTGGCGCCAATCGCGCCCATCCCCGGCGGCGGCGACGGCACGGGCGGCACCGAGCCGTCGGCTTCTGCGAGCAGCACGTCGTACCCAAACGCCGGCCCGTACAGCCGCCCCGCCCGCGGCACCGTCATGACGCCCGCCGGGACGGTGCGGCAAAAGAGGCCCGCCCTTTCCGGGGTGGCCATGTCGTCCCCCAAATCCGTCCCCGCCCCGTCGGGGAGGATGCCGAGGCCGACGCGGGTCCACCCGGGCAGCTTGATGCGGTCGTCGGTCATCCACCCGAGGGTGAGACACACCCGCGCGTCCCGGTTGACCGCCAACCGCAACCAGTCGTCGACGTTGGCGCCATAGTAGGGGAGTTTGAGGAGGTCCCACCCGACGTACCGCGACGCGGCGGCCGCGTCGGCGAGCGGCTCGTTGGGCCACTCCTCGTCGGCCAGGACGTAGGCGGCGGCGCCGGGGAGGTACCGCGCGGAGCGCACGTGCGTTTCCGACGGGGACCCGCCGTTGAGTTTGACTTCGTACCAGCCGAGGAGGACCGGCTCGGGGCCGTCGCCGTCGGCGTGCAGCGGGTGGTGGCGGTACACGTCAAAGTCGCTCTCGGACGCGCTGTTGGTCGTCGCGCCGACGGCGGGGGGGGGGAGCACCGCGGCGGCAACGGCGGCGGCAGCAGCGGCGGCGGCGGCGGCGGCGAACCGCCCCGGCCGGGGGCAGCGGGACGGCGCCATGGCGGCCGTCTGTGTGGACACAAACGCCGACGGCGGCGACACGGGGGGGGGTGGGGGGGGAAAGGCAGGGGCAGGGACCGTCGGGCGAGCCCAAGAGACGAGGGACGCTGGCGGTCTGGGCGTCGCGAGCAACGGCACGGGCCCGTGCGGCGGGCGTCGACGGGTGGTCGGCCGCCCCATCCCCAGCCGCCCCCAAGGCGGCAGCCTACAAATCCCCCCCCCCCACCACCGCCGCCGCCGCGGCGGCGCGCCCGCCCGCCGCGCGCCGCCGGCGGGCGCTCCGCGCACCGGCGGCGGCGCGGGCGGCGCGTGGCGCGCGCCGCCCGCCGCGCGCGGCCGCCACCCCCCACCGCTGGCGCCGCGGTCGCGGCGGCCCCGCAGCGGGCGCCACCCCACCCACCGGTGGAGGACC
>ENA-ORXR01004332-ORXR01004332.1-marine-metagenome-genome-assembly--contig:-NODE-4332-length-11949-cov-3.161304_pt1 | contig 11949 bp, 10 predicted proteins | sample MGYA00237866_ERZ511479 | MGnify/ENA metagenome assembly ERZ511479 | reverse complement strand
ACGAGTGCCTTGCTTGGCATTTTCACTAACATCGTCTGCGAATAATACCGGTTTAGATAGTTCGAGATACCAGTCACAATACTCATTCCATGAGAATTCATAAAGTGCTTTGGCGGCCAAGTCGAAACGGTATTTTTCAAAGTGTTCTGCTACCTCAGCTGAGGTATGCTGCAAGCGAGAAATAATCCAGCGGTCGGCCTGTGAGAGTTCGCGATCAGGATTGTTAAGCCCAATTGCTTTACCGTCTGTTTGCATCTGCACATAGCGGGCAGCATTCCAGAGCTTATTACAGAAATTACGATTGCCTTCGATACGCTGTAAATCAAAACGTACATCGCGCCCTGAGGTTGCCTGAGTAGCGAAAGTGAAACGCATCGCATCAGTACCATAAGCGGGTATGCCGTCAGGAAATTGCTTTTTGGTGGCCTTCGCAATGCTGTCGCGTTTATGATCCTGCATCAAGTTGCTGGTGCGCTTTTCTAGTAAGTCGGGTAGTGAAATACCGTCGATTACGTCCAGCGGATCAATGACATTACCTTTGGATTTTGACATTTTCTGGCCGTCACTATCACGCACTAAACCGTGCATGTAGACTTCTTTAAACGGCACTTCGCCATCCATAAATTTAAGGCCGAACATAATCATTCTGGCAACCCAGAAGAAAATGATATCAAAACCCGTAACCAATACATTGGTTGGATAGAAGGTCTTTAGCGCCTCCGTGTTTTCAGGCCAGCCCAAGGTTGAAAAAGGCCAAAGGGCCGATGAGAACCAAGTGTCGAGTACATCATTGTCCTGTCGCAGCACAATATCTGAAGCAAGCTTGTATTTGGCGATGACCGTGTCAGCATCTTTACCAACATAAACCTTTCCTGACTCGTCATACCAAGCAGGAATACGGTGTCCCCACCACAGCTGACGGGAGACGCACCAGTCCTGGATATCGTTCATCCAGCTGAAGTACATGTTTTTGTAATTATCAGGCACAAATTTGATGCGGCCAGATTCCACCGCTTCAATCGCAGGGCCTGCGAGTGGTGCGATTTTTACGTACCATTGATCCGTCATATAAGGTTCGATAACGCTACCAGAACGATCACCTCGTGGTACTTGAAGTGAATGCGCTTTAACTTCATCCAATAAACCTAAGTCATCTAAATCTGCAACGATTTGCTTACGGGCAACGAAGCGGTCAAGCCCTTGGTATTTTTCAGGTGCACTGTCATTAATGGCTGCACTATCATCGAAAATATTGATGACATCAAGGTCGTGGCGTTTGCCAACTTCATAGTCGTTAAAATCATGCGCGGGTGTGATTTTTACGCAACCCGTGCCTTTTTCAGGGTCAGCGTATTCATCACCAACAATAGGGATCAGTCGACCAACCAAAGGTAATTTAACGAACTTGCCAATCAGATGTTGGTAGCGCTCGTCTTCAGGGTGAACCGCAACAGCGCTATCACCCAGCATGGTTTCGGGGCGCGTAGTAGCTACAATCAGATAATCTTCTGTGGCATTGCCCTGATCATCTGCCAGTGGATAACGGAAGTGCCACATCGAACCGTTTTCTTCTTCATTTAGCACTTCGATATCAGAAAGGGCAGTGTGGAGGACTGTGTCCCAGTTGACTAACCGTTTGCCGCGGTAAATAAGACCCTCATCATAGAGACGCTCAAATACGTCGCCAACAGCCTCAGAAAGACCTTCGTCCATAGTGAAGCGTTCACGTGACCAATCAGGAGAGGCGCCTAGACGGCGTAGCTGTTTAGTTATGGTTCCACCGGAATGTTCTTTCCATTCCCAGACTCGTTCGATGAATTTTTCGCGCCCCAGATCGTGACGTGTTTGTCCTTCAGCATTGACTTGACGCTCAACCAGCATTTGAGTGGCAATACCCGCGTGATCAGTGCCGGGTTGCCAGAGGGTATTATTGCCTTTCATGCGGTGATAACGGATAAGAGCGTCCATGACCGTATCCTGAAATGCATGACCCATGTGCAGTGTTCCCGTCACATTGGGAGGTGGGATCATGATGCAGTAGGATTCACCTTCACCACTGGGCTCAAAATAACCTTTTGCTTCCCATTGCTGATACCAACGCTGTTCAATGTCCTGCGGGCTATATGTCTTATCCATGCCGATACTTATCTGATGTGATCTTGAAAGGCGGAATTATAGCCGAAACTCTACGTCACTGCAGCGTTGATTGAAATGGTTTGAGCTTTGCTCACCACAATTTTTTTATAATTATGATGGTAAGCAAAACTCAGGGTTGTTCAGAAAATATCTTTGGCTTTTTAGTTTGGTTTGCATTTATTTTTTGACGGGTGGCACTCTGCCACGGCTTGCTTCTGCACGAATTGCAAAAGCTCGGCTTTGAGAACCCATGGTGTCCTGGCCAATGGCGGATTCTAATTCGTTAATGCGATTATTTAGAGCATCAGCGTAACGGCCGGATTTGGTGTTTCCCGAAGCATCATCTTGTTGCCTTAGTGCGGGGTTTCCCGGCACGACAAGATCTGACACGACAGGAATGTATGCGGATGTTTTCGACGGGGGATTCGACATCTCTGCAACTTCCTTTAAAGTTGATGGTAACTAAGAGTATACCCTCGTTCGCGATAATAGGCATATCTTTTACGACCATCGGTTAAAATATCTGGGGATTGATCAATAATCTCTCCCATTTTAACGAAGCGTGAAAAAAAATCGGGTTTCATGTTCGATATATTAATTAGGTAGTCACAGTTGTCTGTAGGTTCATAATCGTGAGCAATTGTGATTCGTTCCTCGCTGGCGGTATCAGCCAATGCATGTGGCATGAAACTGCTTGGGTGCCAGGTCCAGAGCAGTTCATCCAGACGTTGTGAAGTGGCCAATGAGTCAGTATGAATATGAATATGCAAGCCCTTATCATAGGCTTTTTGCGCGAGGCGACAAGCTAGTAATAACCTGTCGCGCAGCGTGTCAGACTTACCGACATAGAAATTAATTTCCGTCATTAAACCTGATCAATCAAGAACTGAGTTAACAGCGGCACTGGGCGTCCTGTCGATTCTTTACCATTCCAGGCTGTGCCAGCGATATCTAAATGTGCCCAACGATAGTCATTGGTGAAGTGGCCAAGGAAGCAAGCAGCGGTAATGGTTCCGGCAGACTTTCCACCGATATTACCAATGTCAGCGTGGGCACTTTTAAGCTGTTTTTGGTAGTCATCATTCATTGGCAGTTGCCAAGCTTGATCACCGATTTTGTCGCCGGAGGCAAGGATATCTTCTGCGAGGTCTTGATCGTTTGACAGTAAAGCACAAATTTCATGGCCTAAAGCAACGATGCAAGCACCCGTTAATGTAGCGATATCAATCACTAATCTTGGTTTATATTTGCCAACATAGGTGAGGGCGTCGCACAGTACCAGGCGGCCTTCTGCATCAGTGTTGAGGATTTCAATAGTTTTGCCTGACATCGATGTAACAATATCGCCAGGTCGGGTGGCGCGAGCACTTGGCATATTTTCAGCAGCAGCTAAAACACCTACTACGTTGAGCGGTAGATTCATTTCAGCACAGGCCTTAATGGTACCAAGCACGCTGGCTGAGCCAACCATATCGAACTTCATCTCGTCCATGCTAGCGCCGGGCTTCAATGAAATACCACCGGTATCAAAGGTCACTCCTTTACCCACAAGTGCAACAGGGGCATCATCACTGCCTGCACCGTTGTACTTGAGGATTACCATCTTTCCAGGTTGATCACTGCCTTGGCTAACGCAAAGGAATGAGCCCATTCCGAGTTTTTCCATATCCGCTTCTTCAAGGACTTCAACTTCTAGTGCCTTAAATTCTTTAGCCATGGATAAAGCAGTTTCTGCAAGGTAAGTTGGCGTGCACACATTGCCAGGCTGGTTGGAAAGATTGCGTGATAGCTCACAACCCTGTGCCATGGCGCTTGCTTGATTGAGCACCTCGTCATTACCAGCAAAATTACCGGTGAAAGCAATTTCCAAATGCTGACCAGAAATAGCGTCAGGCGCTTCTGATTTGTGGCTTGTAAACTGATAGCGACTATCGGCAGCACCTAAGACGCTTTGCATAATCATGTTGTTTGCGTCGTCAGTACCATTCAGATCATCACCAAGCAGAGAGGTCATTTTAGTCACAGACTGATTGGCGAGTTTCGCAATCGCTGCTTTAGTGGCAGCGCGTAATGCTCGAGAATCAAATTTCTCCTTATCGCCGCAGCCTATCATTAGGACACGTTTGGCTTTGATCCCTGATAATTTATAGAGTAACTGACTTTCACCTGTTTTACCCGTGAAGTCCTCATAGTTTAGTACGGCGTGCAACGCGCCATCACTGGCTTTATCGATATCGCCTGCGGCGTTTGATAGTTGCTTGTCCTGATACACAGCGACGATCAGGCAATCGCTATCAGCTTGATCGACAGCAAAATTACTTACAATAGAATGATTCATGAAGCTCCCATTTTATGTTGTTGTACTTTATTTGTTGTGTCGTGTAAGTCTGCGCGCAGCTGCGAAAACAGCGGGGCAGTAATTTTGGTGCTTATTGTGCCACGTTTTTTGTGAATAAGGCCATTTCCAGCACTGCAAATAGATTGTTCGAAGCATGAAGGATAATGGGCACATACAAAGAACCACTGGCAATCCGCGACATCGCCAGAACAATACCTAATAAAAACAGGGTGATGAGCTCGAAAGAACCGTATTGAGTATGAATCAATGTCCAAAATGCTGAGCTGATGACTATCGCAGCGCCAGTTCCTAAATGACTATTCTGTACACCGGTAAACAGGAAACCTCGAAACAAACATTCCTCGAAAACGGGTGCTGCGATCACAATAGCAAGGAGTAATAAGATTGTGCTGTCACGACTAGCCCAAATTTTCAGCATGAAATCTGGAGTTTCGTGAGAGACTAGCCACGCTATCAAGGTGAAGATTACCGAGAATGCTATCAGTACTAGCATCCAATTAAACAGATCTCTGTACAGGAACGGCTGAAGCATTAAGTGTTGTTTAACATCAACTTTGCGAAAGCGAATTAACAGTACCAAGAATAAAATCGCACACATGCCACCCAAAATGATGCCAGTGCTCAACACCGTTGCGTCATTGACGAGCAGCTTCATTAAGGCAGCGTACTCTTCCTTCGTTTCAGCGCTTTCAGGCCGTTGCTGGAAAAAGTGCATTAGTATTGCATTTTGCACCAGCACGTAAAATACCAGCACCATTGAGCTATAAAATAGGGTAAGACCCAAGCCAATTGGATGTGGCGCTTTCTCGGTCATTGTTTAATATCGATAATATAAGTTTTAGAAACCCGGTCGTGCCAAGTCAGCTTTTGCTTGTCGACTAGCATCCAAAGATAACCTGCACCTAGTGGTATCCAGCTGATGATGGAATAGCAAAACCTGAAAAAGGCCTGTATCCAACTAATCTCGCGATTATCTTGGCCGACCAATTTAAGTTTCCATGCACGCATGCCAAGGGTTTGCCCGCCATGCGTCCAGAACCAGCCGTAAAAACCAAAAATGAAGAGCACCAGCAGTATGAAAATGCCTTTAGCTACGGGGCTGCCCGCGGCAACATTTTCGATACTCAGTAAGCTCATAGCCACTGCTGTAAAGAAGAAACCAACCACCAGCGCAAAAGAAAGTGCCAGCATAAAGTCGTAAAACATCGCGCCGAGTCGTTTCAAAAAACTGGCTGTTTTCAACGTTTCTTGCATTACCGTGGGCTCGAATTGATAAAGTTTTGCAGCATATCATGCCCATGCTCACTTAGGATGGACTCCGGGTGAAATTGTACGCCTTCAATATCCAGCGTCTTATGGCGCACACCCATGATTTCATCAACCTCACCATCTTCGGTTTCAGTCCATGCAGTGACTTCAAGGCAATCAGGAATACTGTTTTTCTCAATTACCAATGAGTGATAGCGCGTTGCGGTGTAGGGATTCTTAAGGTTAGAAAATACCCCAACACCTGTGTGGTGAATCAACGATGTTTTACCGTGCATGATTTGTCCGGCACGAATGATTTTACCGCCAAAGGCCTGAGCAATAGCCTGATGGCCTAGGCAGACTCCAAATATCGGAATCTCGCCTTTTAATTGCTCAATAACCGCATGCGAGATTCCCGCATCTGAGGGCGTGCCCGGGCCCGGCGATATCATTATTTTTTCAGGTGACAGTGCTTTGATGTCATCAATGCTCAATTGATCGTTGCGATGTACCGACACCACTGCGCCAAGCTCTCCAAGGTACTGCACGAGGTTGTAGGTAAAGGAATCATAGTTATCGATCATGAGAATCATGCTATGTCTCCTTTCATTGTTTGCACCTTGTCAATGCCGTCACTCACTTCGGCCACGGCGGCAACAATTGCGCGTGCTTTATTCATGGTCTCATCCCATTCGGACTGGGGAACAGAATCGTATACGATTCCAGCACCTGCTTGAATATGTAGCTGTTTGTCCTTAATGACCGCGGTACGGATAGCGATAGCCGTGTCCATATTGCCGTTCCACGAGAGGTAGCCCACTGCACCGGAGTAAATGCCGCGTTTGATAGGTTCTAATTCGGCAATTATTTCCATAGCACGTACTTTGGGCGCACCACTGACGGTGCCTGCTGGGAAAGTTGCTCGTAGTACATCCATTGAGCTCATATCAGGATTGAGCTTGCCCCGCACGTTAGAAACGATGTGCATGACATGAGAATAGCGTTCAACCAGCATATTTTCAGTAAGCTCAATGCTACCAATTTGACTGACGCGTCCTGCATCGTTTCTGCCTAAATCAATTAACATTAAGTGCTCAGCGATTTCTTTGGGATCGGCCAGTAAATCTGCTTCTAACTGTTTATCCTGAGTATCATCCACGCCGCGTCTGCGGGTACCAGCGATTGGTCTTACGGTAACCTCATCATTTTCTAAACGAACCAAAATTTCAGGGGATGAGCCTACAATCTGAAAGCTGTCCAGTTGGAGAAAATACATATAGGGGGAAGGGTTGAGACTTCTCAGTGCGCGATACAGATCAAGTGGTTCGTATTCGAATGGAACAGACAGGCGCTGCGAGAGCACCACCTGCATGACATCACCACTTTTGATGTGCTCACGCGCTTTACTTACGGCAGCTTTGTATTTTTCTTCAGGAAAGCTGGAGATAAAATCAGCTTCTTCAGTCAGTGAGGTATTTTGGTGTGTATCGACAGGGTAGCCCAATGGTTCTCTTAGTTGCTGATGCAATGCTTGCAGTCGCGCCTGTCCTTTATCATATTCATTGGGTTTTGCATTGACATGTACAACCAGATAAAGCTTGCCCGCCAGATTATCAAACACCACCACTTCATCCGAGACCATGAGTAAAATATCGGGCGTATCCAGCAGGTCTGCTTTATTTTGCTTGCTAAGTTTTGGTTCGATATAGCCAATCGTTTCATAACCAAAGTAGCCGACTAAGCCACCGGTAAAACGCGGTAGTTCAGCTAGCTCAGGGGCTTTGTAAGATTGCTGTTTAGACTCAATCCATGCTAGAGGATCATCGCAGTCGAAGCTTTCGATGAGCTTACCTGCGTGATGTATTGCTATCTGTTGATCGCGAATGTGGATCGTTTCATGCGCAGGCAGGCCAATAATTGAATATCGGCCCCATTTCTCACCGCCCTGAACGGATTCGAATAAATAGCTGTATGGGCCATCGGCCAGTTTGAGGTAAGTGCTGAGTGGGGTGTCAAGATCCGCTAACACTTCGCGGACTAACGGAATTCGATTATAACCTTGCGCAATGCAAGCATTAAAAGTCTCTCGTAACATAATTGTCAACCTGAAAAAACAATAGAAAGGGGTGGTGATTAACTAAAACAGCTTCACCATCGCCAATGTTTGTACAGATTTAATGTATTCATAGAGATTTGACTAAATTTGAGGTTGTCTGGGAGAAGTCTAACTTCTCCGACAACGGATGTCACGAATAAAACCACGCCACAACACACCGCTCCTTTACAAGGCTAGCTGTTCGCGGAAAGATCTGATTATTGAATCATAGTGGTTTGGATTATCCTTATTCGCTGCCCCAAAGATTGCAGACCCTGCAACAAAGGTGTCTGCACCTGCGGCTTTAATTTCAGCAATATTGTCGACTTTTACTCCGCCATCAACCTCCAAGCGAATGGGCAAACCCGACTCGTCGATTCGTTTACGAGCCTGCTGTAGCTTGGTTAGCGTCTGTGGAATGAAAGACTGCCCACCAAAGCCAGGGTTGACTGACATTAATAAGATCATATCGACCTTGTCCATCACGTAATCCAGGGCATCCAGAGAAGTAGCGGGATTAAATACTAATCCTGATTTGCAGCCACTGTCGCGAATCAATTGCAAACTACGATCGATGTGTTCTGATGATTCGGGGTGAAAGGTGATGTAACTGGCACCTGCCTTGGCAAAGTCAGGAATAATTCTATCGACTGGCTTAACCATGAGATGTACATCAATTTCAGCAGTCACGCCATGGTTTCTCAATGCTTCGCAGACTAATGGCCCGATAGTGAGGTTAGGCACATAGTGATTATCCATAACGTCGAAATGTACGATATCAGCGCCGGACTCTAGAACGTTGTCAACTTCCTCGCCTAACCTGGCAAAGTCAGCGGAAAGAATGGAAGGAGAAATAAAATCGTTTTGGCGGCTCATGTGTTATGTCGGTCTGATAAAGTTAAGGATGGCTAATGTACTAGAGTTTTTAGTCAAATGACACCGCACGAGCCACCCTTTGAAGTTGATTAATTAGTCGCGGAAATTGGTAAATTGCAGCGGCAGACCAAGTTCTTCCTCGCGTAGCAAGGCTATAGCCTCCTGTAAGTCATCTCTTTTCTTGCCAGTCACCCTGACTTGCTCCCCCTGAATTTGTGATTGCACTTTTAGCTTGGCGGCTTTAAGAGCTTTGACCACTTTCTTGCCGTTATCAGAGTCCAAACCTTGTTTCAGCAGTACTTTTTGACTGGCGTTATTAATGCCTGTTTCGACCGCTTTTTGTGGGTCGAGTGCGCCCGCGTCAATTTTTCTTTTGGTAAATTTGTTTCGCAAAATATCCATCATTTGCTGAAGCTGAAAAGTGTTTTCAGCTTTCAATGTGATGGCATCGTCGCTGAGTTCAAAACTGGCATCACTATTTTTAAAGTCAAAGCGCGTGGTGACTTCTTTGTTTGCCTGATCCGTGGCGTTACGGACTTCGTGAAGATCAACTTCTGAAACTACGTCAAATGATGGCATGGTAGCCTCCTGAGAAATTCAAACATTAATAATACTGCATTCTCGACAGTGATTACAGAGAATCAGGTCGCTGTATAAAGGTGAGGGCGGGTTGATCTTGCTTAATGACAGTACAGATTGTTGATATTATCAGTCAAAATACTATCTTGGTCTGAGGGCGATACTGTATTATAGCGTTCCCAATGAAACAGCTGTAAGCAATTATGGAACTCAATCCTACCTATTCGCACATCAAAGACCTACAGACGCGACTTGAATCGCTCAGGGGGTATCTTTGACTATGCCGAGAAAAAAGAGCAACTAGAAGAAGTCGTCCGCGAACTTGAAGAACCAACTGTCTGGAATGACAGAGAGCGGGCGTTACAGCTGGGCAAGGATCAAACGCGCTTAGAAGAAGTAGTACAAACCGTTGATCGCTTACATGAAGGCCTGGTCGATGCACAAGACTTGCTTGAGATGTCTGAGGCAGAAAACGATGAAGCAGCGGTTAACGATGTTATCGAAGAAGTCGATGAATTTGAGCGTGATCTGGCGAAGCTGGAGTTCAAGCGCATGTTCTCAGGTGAGGCGGATAGTTGTAGTGCGTTTTTGGATATTCAATCTGGCTCAGGTGGTACTGAGGCTCAGGATTGGGGCGAAATGGTTCTGCGTATGTTCTTACGCTGGGGTGAGGCCAAAGGGTTTAAGGTTGAATTAATGGAAGCATCGCCTGGTGATGTTGCTGGCATCAAATCTGCGATGGTAAAGTTTAGCGGCGAATATGCCTACGGGTGGTTAAGAACTGAGACAGGTGTACACCGCTTGGTACGTAAGTCGCCGTTTGATTCAGGCGGACGCCGTCATACTTCATTTTGCTCAGTGTTTGTTTCACCCGAAATTGATGATGATATAGAAATTGATATCGACCCATCTGATTTGCGTATTGATGTTTATCGCGCTTCTGGCGCGGGTGGTCAGCACGTAAACAAAACAGAATCTGCGGTGCGTATCACCCATAATCCAACTAATACTGTTGTGCAGTGTCAGAATGGTCGTTCCCAGCACCAGAACAAAGCAACGGCGATGAAACAGCTGAGATCTAAGTTGTTTGATCTGGAATTGCAAAAGCGTAATGCTGAAAATCAGGTAATGGAAGATAATAAGTCGGATATCGGCTGGGGCAGTCAGATTCGATCCTATGTATTGGATGCATCGCGAATAAAAGATCACAGAACCGGCGTTGAGACCGGTAGTACGCAAGCCGTGCTTGATGGATCTTTAGACCAATTTATTGAGGCAAGCCTGAAACAAGGCTTGTAAGAGAGAGAAATATGAACGATCAAGTTGAAACTGTCGAACAAGATGAAAATCAGCTTATTTCACTGCGTCGTGAAAAGCTTACTGCAATAAGAGAGGCCGGCGTCGCCTTTCCGAACGACTTCGTAAAGCAGCATGACTCTGCCAGCATTCTTGCGGAATATGAAAAAAACGATAAAGAATGGTTTGATGGAAATCCGGTAGAGGTTCGTGTTGCCGGAAGGATTATGCTCAAACGCGTCATGGGTAAAGCCAGTTTCATTACTATAAGCGATACGTCCGGGCGTTTGCAATTGTATGTGCAGCAGGGTCGCTTAGGTGAAGATCTGTATGGCGAATTCAAAGGCTGGGACATCGGCGATATCGTTGGTGCAGCAGGTACCTTGTTTAAAACCCAGAAGGGTGAGCTATCGGTAAAACTTGATGAGTTAAGACTGCTTACGAAGTCGCTGCGTCCACTACCTGAGAAATTTCATGGTTTGACCGATCATGAGCAGCGTTACCGCCAACGCTACCTTGATTTGATTATGAGTCAGGAAACACGCAATGTTTTCAAAATGCGTTCTAAAATAGTCAGTTACATTCGTAACTACTTTATAGAGCGTGACTTCATGGAAGTCGAAACGCCGATGTTGCAGACGATTCCTGGTGGCGCAACGGCGCGTCCTTTTGAGACGCACCACAATGCCTTAGATATCGATATGTACCTGCGTATTGCCCCTGAGCTATATCTCAAGCGGCTGGTGGTCGGTGGGTTTGATCGGGTATTTGAGATAAATCGCAACTTCCGTAACGAGGGTTTGTCGACACGGCATAATCCGGAATTCACAATGATTGAGTTCTACCAAGCCTACGCGACTTATCACGACTTGATGGACACTACAGAAGAACTATTCCGTGGTTTAGCAAATGATGTCTACGGAACCACTACGGTAGAGTATCAAGGCACGCACTTTGACTTTGATAAGCCATTTGCCCGACTCTCAATGAAAGATTCGATTCTTGAGTACAACACCGAGCTAGTGCCAGCTGACCTTGAAACTGACTATCGAGCCAGAAAGGTAGCCGAGAAGCTAGATGTGCATGTCAAAGATGCTTGGGGGCTTGGCAAGATCCTGATGGAGCTGTTTGAAGAAACGGTCGAATCAAATCTCAGTGATCCCACTTTCATAACTGAGTATCCAGCTGAAGTCTCGCCACTTGCAAGACGCAATGATCATGATGAGTTTATTACCGATCGCTTTGAATTGTTTATCGGTGGGCGTGAAATCGGTAACGGTTTCTCTGAGCTTAATGACGCTGAAGATCAGGCTGAACGTTTCCGTAAGCAGGTTGAAGAGAAAGATGCGGGTGATGACGA
>ENA-ORXR01004329-ORXR01004329.1-marine-metagenome-genome-assembly--contig:-NODE-4329-length-11955-cov-3.451254_pt1 | contig 11955 bp, 9 predicted proteins | sample MGYA00237866_ERZ511479 | MGnify/ENA metagenome assembly ERZ511479 | reverse complement strand
CGATCGCGACGGAGTAGGCGCTGCGGCTGCCACCCCCCAGTCGTTAAGCCCCCGTGGTTAAGCCCCCCGTGCTCAGGCTCTCGTGCCGGGGCGATCTCGCAGGCGCTAATGGGGAGGCCCCCGCGAGCTGACGCGCGCTGGGGCCTATTCCTCGTTCTGCTGGCGGTGCCACAGCTGGGCATAGCGCCCGTCGCGCGCCAGTAAGGCGTCATGCGTGCCCTGCTCGACCACCTCGCCCTTTTCCAGCACGACGATCCTGTCCGCCTCAGCGATGGTGCTGAGGCGGTGGGCGATGGTCAGCACGGTACGCCCCTTGCCAGCGCGGCGCAGCGCATCCTGAATTTCGTGCTCTGTCTCGCTGTCCAGCGCGCTTGTCGCCTCGTCCAGCAGCAGGATCGGCGGATCCTTGAGCAAGGTGCGCGCGATGCCCACCCGCTGCTTTTCGCCGCCCGACAGCTTCAGCCCCCGCTCCCCCACTGAGGTGTCATAGCCGTCGGGCAGCGCCGCGATAAAGTCGTGGATTTGCGCCGCTTGCGCCGCCGCTTCGATCTGCTCTTGCGTCGCACCCTCGCGCCCGTAGGCGATGTTATAGCCGATGGTGTCGTTGAACAGCACCGTATCCTGCGGGACCACGCCGATCTGGCGATGCAGCGAGTTTTGCGTGACATCGCGCACGTCCTGCCCGTCGATGCGCAGACTGCCCGTGCCCACATCGTAGAACCGGAACAACAGCCGCCCGATGGTCGACTTGCCCGATCCGGTGGAGCCGACGATGGCGACCGTCTCGCCCGGCTGGGCGACCAGATCGACGCCGCGCAAAATCTGACGCTCCTCGTTGTACGAAAAGCTGACGTTTTCCAGCGTGATCTGCCCGCCCGTCACCTTGAGCGCGGGGGCATCCGGCTTGTCCGTGATGTCGGCGGGTTGTTCGAGCAGGTCGAACATCTGCCCCATGTCGACCAGCGCCTGACGGATTTCGCGGTAGACCGTCCCGAGAAAGTTCAACGGCACCGTGATCTGGATCATGTAGGCGTTGACCATGACGAATTCGCCCACCGTCAGCTCCCCGTTCTGGACCCCGATCGCGGCCATGACCATGACCATGACCAGCCCTGCGGTGATGATGACCGCCTGCCCGAAATTCAGCGCGGCCAGTGAGTAATTCGTCTTGATCGCTGCCACTTCGTATTTGGCCATCGCACTGTCATAGCGCGCGGCCTCGCGGGCCTCGGCGCCGAAATACTTGACCGTCTCGTAGTTGAGCAGGCTGTCGATCGCCTTTTGGTTCGCATCCGTATCCTGATCGTTCATCTGGCGGCGCAGCTTTACCCGCCATTCGGTCACGGCAAAGGTGAACCAGACGTACAGCGCAATCGTGATCGCCACGACCCCCATATAGCTGGCGTCGAACTGGATCGTGAGGATGATGCCGATCAGCAGCAGCTCGAGGATCAGCGGGCCGATACTGAACAACAAGAACCGCAGCAGGAACTCGACCCCCTTCACGCCACGCTCGATGATCCGGCTCAGTCCGCCTGTCTTGCGCGTGATGTGATAGCGCATGGAGAGGCGGTGAATGTGGTTGAACGTCTCGAGTGCCAGCATGCGCAGGGCGCGCTGTGCCACACGGGTAAAGATCGCATCGCGCAATTGCTGGAACCCGACGCCCATCAGACGCGCCATGCCGTAGGCCACGGTCAGACCGATGGCCCCCAGCGCCAGCATCGGCACCCCCTCGCCCGCCAGCGCGTCCACGGCCCCGCGATAGAATTGCGGCGTGGCCACTGTCACCAGCTTGGAGACGATCAGCGCCAGCATTGCCCAGACCACACGTTTGCGCACCCACGGCATGTCGTCGGGCCACAGATAGGGTGCCACCTTTCGCAAGACGCGCAGGGACGACTGGCGCTCCTGCTCGGTCGCGATGTCTTCCTCGCTCATCGCGGGTTTGGCAGTGGTGGATTTGGGGACAGGGTCGGCAGCGGCAGTGCGGGGGTCAGCGGACATGGATCTTCCTATGCAATCGTCAGACTACATAGGACGATTGACCCACAAGGACCAGCGCAACCCGCGCGCGGTTTGCAGTTTGGTCCGCTGTTGGCCCCGCGTCCGAGGTTTAGTTCGGCGCTCAGTTCGGCAGATCGAACACCTGACCGGGATAGATCAGATCAGGATTGCGGATCGTGTCTGCATTCGCCTCGACCACGCGCAGATACAATGTGCCATCGCCATAGCGCTGGCGCGCAATGGCCCACAGGGTCGCGCCCGTCTGGACGGTCACGGATTTCAGCGGGCCGTCGGTGTTTGCCGCCGCATCGGCCAGCGCTTGGGTGGATTCGCGTTTGAACGGCGTCTCGACGCGGCTGCTGACCGCGCCCGAGGTGCTTACCTCATCCACGCGCAGGGTATAAATCCCCTCGTCCACATCCGGCAGATCGCCACGCCAGCGCCCCTGCGCATCGACCGGCAGAGTTACAACCGCGCGGTTGTCCAGATAGATACGCACCTTGGCCGTGTCCGTCTGCGCGCGCCCGGTGAGTTGCACATCCCCCAGGGTCGAATAGCCGATGGTGTCGAGGGCGACCGAACTCATCGTCTCGGGGGCGGGCGCGCCCAGCAGGCGCACGCCCTGCGCATCTGATTGCAGCACTGTCGCGGTCTGCGCGGGGGCGACTGTACCGGGGGCGCCCTGCGAAAGGGCAGCGGCAGTGTCACTGTTGGCAGCGGGGTCAGTGGCAGCAAGTTCAGCGGCATCGGAGCTGACAGCATCGGGCGCCGCTGCTTGCTGCGTCTGCGGCGCGGGCGGCTGCGTTGCGGCGGGCGCCAGAATGATCTCGCCCTGTGATGCGTGCTCCCCCCGTGCATCGCGCGCGGTCAGGCGCACAATCTGGGCCGTATCCTTTGGCGGCACCAGCGCGATTGCGGCAAACCCGCCTGTGCTGTCTGCTGTGGCGCTGGCCACTTCTGTCCCGTCCACAAAGATTTGCACGTCACTCAGCGGCGCGGCGCGGCCTGCGATGATCGTTGTGCCGTCCGTTTCGCGGCGAAGCTCGTCAAAGCGGGGCGCGGTTGTGTCGATCTGCGGCTGCGGCGCCGGCGTTTGCGCGGTTTCAACCGGCGTCACAGCGGCAGGCAGGCCCTGCACCACCTGCGTGCTGCGCAACGGTCCCAGCCCGATGTAGACGCCCAATGCAAGTAGAACCACCACCGCGCCGCCCGCAACAAAGGCGCCTGTATTCCCGTCAAGACGTGCCAAAAGCCTGCCCCTTTCGTGGGTTTTGCGCACCATTTCCGGACAGCACGCGTTGAGGCTTTGTAGCCGACGGGCTATCACGGGTCAAAACAGCAATGCGTGATCGTACAAGTTTTCCCCCGAGTGATGCAGGAGCCCCCTATGACCCTCCCCTTGAAATCCACCCCTTCTGTCTGCGTGTTCTGCGGGTCGCGCACGGGCGACGACCCCGCGTTCACCCGCGACGCCACAGCACTGGGCACAGGTATCGCCGCACGCGGCTGGCGACTGGTCTACGGGGCGGGCGATGTGGGGCTGATGGGCAGCGTGGCGCGCGCCGCACAAGAGGCAGGGGGGACGACCTTTGGCGTGATCCCGCAACATCTGGTGGATTGGGAGGTCGGCAAAACGGACCTCACCACCTACATCGTGACCGAGACCATGCACGAACGCAAAAAGGTTATGTTTATGAACTGTGATGCGCTGGTCGTCCTGCCGGGGGGTGCGGGATCGCTGGACGAGCTGTTCGAGGTGCTGACATGGCGCCAATTAGGGCTGCATCAAAAGCCGATTTTTATCGTGAATACAAACGGCTATTGGGATCCTCTAAAGCAGTTGATGAACCAGGTGACCGCACGCGGATTTGCCGATGACACCCTGCTGGCGTTTCTGACATGGGTGCCCGATGCGCAGACGGCATTGGCAGAACTCCAAACCTCCCTACCGAATTAGGTTCAAGGGTTATGCGACTTTTGGCAAGGCAGGCCTACCCCCAAGTGAAAAAACTCTTCTCCCGCCGCTTATTCCTGCCCCTAGCCCTGCGATTTTTGCGGCATGAAGCTTGGGCCATCACGGCAGCGATCCGCTTTCCGTTCTTCTCAATTTTCATCCATGCTACTCTTTGGGTTTGGGTTTTACCGGCTACCCCTCTGCTTGTATCCGGCATATTTGCAATGGAATTTGGCGGCCTTTTAGGGCTGTTGTTCGCAACCACACTCGCCTGTGCTCTTCTCGCGATCACCTTCCCGTGGTTCCTTCGCTGGTACTTTGTTTGCGTAGGATTGATGTTCAAACGGCCCAAAATGGCGCATCAAAAAGCATCAGACATCGCCACCCGTCTCGCCATATTGGAAGGTTCCACCGAATAAGGGCGACACAGTCCAGCCTAAAATATCGGCGTAAAAAAGCCCCCGAAGAATAAGTTCTACGGAGGCTTCTTGCGCTCAGATCAGAGCCGCTAGCAGTCCCAGTCACATGCGCGAGGCGACGTTTTCCCGGTTCACCCAGCGTGCGGCACCGCCGCGCGTCAGGTGACTGGGAGAGCGCCCTCGCCCTTACATGCGCGAGGCGACGTTTTCCCAGTTCACAAGGTTGTCGAGGAAGTTCGTCAGATAGTCGGGGCGCGCGTTGCGGAAGTCGATGTAGTAGGAATGCTCCCATACATCACAGCCCAACAGCGTGGTCTGGCCAAAGCACACAGGGTTCACGCCATTCTCGGTTTTGGTGACCTTCAGGCTCCCGTCCTTTGCCTTGACCAGCCATGCCCAGCCCGAGCCGAACTGCCCCGCGCCTGCTGCCTTGAACTCGTCCTTGAATTTGTCGACGGAGCCAAAATTCTCGACCAGTGCTTTTTCCAGCTCCCCCGGCATGGGGTTGGCGCCCGGGCCCATCATCTCCCAGAACTGGTTGTGATTCCACAACTGGCTGATGTTGTTGAAGATTCCGTTCTGCGCCACGGCGTTCGCATCATAGGTCCCGGCAATGATCTCTTCCAGAGATTTGCCTTCCCACTGGGTGCCCTCGATCGCCTTGTTGCCATTGGTGACATAGGCGTTGTGGTGCTTGTCGTGGTGAAATTCCAGTGTCTCGGCGCTCATGCCCTTGGATGCGAGGGCGTCGTGGGCGTAGGGAAGATCGGGAAGTTGAAAAGCCATGTTGGGGCCTCCTTAGAAATTGAAAGGGTATGGTTCAAATGAAGCGCGCAAGCCCCCCGCGTCAAGGGGCACGGGCGCAAAGAATCCCCTAAGGCCGCAGGAGATCCTTTGCATCTGTGCGCAAGGCACAGGTTCCACGCGCCGAGAACCGCTGTGGATAGCCCGCAGGCTTGGCCACGACATAAATTTCGTTGCTGCCGGTGTTCAGCCGCGTGATGTAGGAGATCGTCGGGATGCGGGTGCCCACCGTGTCCGTGGCCCCGTTGATCGTCCAATTCAGGCGCACGGTGTCGCCGCGTTTGCGCGCCCGCACCTTCAGCGGATTGCCGACCACCCCCAGAATTACCCCGTCAATCGCCTCGGCCCCGCCCTGCCCGTCGAAATACAGCGCCATTTTGGACGATACCCAGCCCATCGCGCGGTCAGCCTTCAGGTCGCAGTCATACAGCACCGGCTGCGCCGCAGCAGCACTGGCGCAGGACAACAGAACGGCTGTGGCGGCAGCAATGGCGCGGTTCATGCAGGGGTGCTCCTGAAAGGTGGATAATCGGCGAAATCCTTATCGTTCAGAACCATACGCGGTCCAGCGGCAAATCTCAACCGGGTGCGCTGTCGGAGGTGGCAAAGGCGCCCACCTGCGATCCGGGCTGGGCCGCGACGCTGAGCACGTCAAAGACATATTGCGCGACCGAGCGGAAGCAGACGATGCGAAACACATCCTCTTGCGGCGTCCAGAAGGCCGCAGGCACCTGTGCGATGCGGCTGCGGCGGAACATGCCGGTGGTGAACTGTGCGGGCGCCAGATCGACGGGCGCCAGCTTTGCCAGCACCTCGCGGGCATGGGGGCCGCGCAGCTCGAACAGGGCGCGCGCATCCGAAACATTGACCGCCAGCGCATGCGCCTTTGCCGTCTTGTCGCGCAGACGCGCCAGCCGTTCATGCGCCTGATCGTAGGGGCACAGGATCAACAGCTCGTCGGGGGACATCCACGCCATGCCATTATCGCCGTCGGTGACGATCTGGCGCTGCTCGGGCATCCTGACACCGGCAACGGCAGCCGCCGGTTTGTGGATTGCGCGGGCGGACAGATCGCCGCGCAGGGTGATCATACCTGTCGCGCCCATCTCGGAAACCTGTGCGATTCCAGCGGTGTATGCTGCGTTCTTCAAGGCGGAAACCGGCTCAGACATTTTGCTTTTCCCCTGCTTTGTCATAAAAGACGGGATCGACGATCCGCGCTGTGTAGGTTTTGCCATCGGTGCCGGGGAACTCCAGCACCTCGCCCATACGGTCGGGGCCGCCCAGCACCAGCCCCATCGCGATGCCCCGCTCCAGCACCGGCGAGTGGTAGCTGGAGGTGACGCGCCCGATCATCGTGCGCTGGCCGTTGTCGTTCGTCCCCTCCCCCACAGCGTAGGCGCCATCGGGCAAGGTGCTGCCATCCGTTGTCTCCAGCCCGACCAGCTTCCAGCGGTTCGGGTCGGCCATGTGCGGGCGCAGATGCGCGCGCTTGCCCAGATAGTCGTCTTTCTTTTTGCTCAGCGCCCAGTGCAGGCCCAGATCCTGCGGGATAACAGTGCCGTCCGTTTCGTCCCCGATCATGATGAACCCCTTTTCGGCGCGCAGAATGTGCAGACATTCCGTCCCGTAAGGCATGACGCCCAGATCATTGCCCGCCACCATCAGCGCATCCCAAAAGGCCTGCCCATGGTTGGCGTCGACCGCGATTTCATAAGACAGCTCCCCCGAGAAGGAGATGCGGTAGACGCGGCATTTGAAGCCGCCGATCTCGCCGTCGGCCCACTCCATAAAGCCGAGCGCCTCTTTGCTGACGTCCATGCCGCCCAGCTTTTCCAGCGCCTTGCGGGCGTTGGGGCCGACCACGGCGATCTGGGCGAATTGTTCGGTCACATTGGCGACGTAGACCTGCCAGTCCCACCATTCGGTTTGCAGCCATTCTTCCATGTGGGCGTGAATGCTCTCGGCGCCGCCGGTGGTCGTGTGGCACAGCCATGTGTCCTCGTCTATGCGCGCCACGACCCCGTCGTCGATGAGGAACCCGTTGTCGTTGCACATCAGGCCATAGCGGCATTTGCCGGGCTTTAGCGTGCTCATCATATTGGTGTAGAGCATGTCGAGGAACTTGCCCGCGTCGGGGCCTTTGACCACCAGCTTACCCAATGTAGAAGCGTCCAGTAGCCCCATGTTTTCACGCGTATTTTTGACTTCGCGCATCACGGCGTCATGGGTGGTTTCGCCTGCGGCCTCATAGGCGTAGGGGCGGCGCCACTGGCCGACAGGCTCGAACTGCGCGCCATGCGCCTCGTGCCATGCGTGCAGGGGTGTGCGGCGGACAGGCTGGAAGGCCGCGCCGCGGGCCTCGCCACCGATGCTGGCCATCGAAATGGGGTGATAAGGGGGCCGGAAGGTCGTCGTGCCGACGGCGGGGATGTCCTCGTTCAATGCGCCGGCAAGCGTCGCCAGACCGTTGATGTTGCTCAGCTTTCCCTGATCGGTCGCCATGCCCAGCGTGGTATAGCGTTTGGCGTGCTCGACACTCACGAACCCCTCTTGCGCGGCCAGCCGCACATCGGAGACTTTGACGTCATTCTGGTAATCCAGCCACGCTTTTTCCCGCAGCTTGACACTGGCCCCTTGCGGCATCAGCCAGACGGGGGCCAGCGGTGCCTCGTCGCGGCGCGCCCCCTGAGAGGCTTTTGCATCGCGGGGCAGTTTCATGCCCAGACAGCGCAGCGTGCCGTCGGCCGCGGCAAAGGCATCGCCCAGCAGATCGTCCAGCTGGAACATCCCCGAGGCCGCCCCCGCGGTCGAGACAAACTGCCCGCCATCGGCCCCTTGCGGCGCGCGGTCCGGATCGGGGATGAAGCAGGCGTTGGCCGTGTCCCACGACAGCTTGCCGCCGCAGTGCGACCACAGATGCACAACCGGCGACCAGCCGCCCGACATGGCCACAGCATCGCAGTCGATCTCCTCCAGAACGGCGCCCTCGCCCGCTTGCGCGCAGATAGCAACGCCGGTCACGCGCTTGGACCCTTTGACGCTGGAGATGGCGTGCCCCATCAGCACGCGGATGCCCAGCGCACGGGCCTGTGTCATCGCGTCCGAATCCTGCGGCAGCACCCGCGCATCAAGGATCACCGGCACGTCCAGCCCAGCATGTTTGAGCGCGAACGCCGTGAGGTAGGCATCGTCGTTATTGGTCACGACCACGGTGCGGTCGCCGGCACTCACCCCGAAATTCACGACATAATCGCGCACAGAGGCGGCCAGCATCACGCCCGGCACATCGTTGCCCGCAAAACTGAGGGGCCGCTCGATCGCGCCGGTGGCGGTGATGATGTGGCCCGCGCGCACGCGCCACAGGCGGTGACGGGGGCCGGATTTGGCAGGGTCGTGATCGGTGAGCTGCTCGTAGCCCAGCACATAGCCGTGGTCATAGACGCCCGCGCCCATCGTCCGGCTGCGCAGGGTGACATTGTCCATCGCGGCCAGTTGCGCCAGCGTCGCGTCGATCCAGTCTTGCGCGGGCATGCCGTCGATCTCGCCGCCGTCCACGGGCGTGCGACCGCCCCAATGGGCCGTCTGCTCCATCACGATGACCCGCGCGCCCGACAGGGCCGCGGCGCGCGCCGCCTCGAGGCCCGCAACACCGCCGCCGATCACCAGCACGTCACAAAAGGCATAGAAATGCTCATAGGTGTCGACATCGCGGGTTTTGGGCGCGCGGCCCAGACCGGCAGAGTGGCGGATGATCGGCTCGTAGACGTGTTTCCACAGCGGGCGGGGGTGGATGAACATCTTGTAGTAGAAGCCCGCCGGCAAAAAGCGGCTGAGGTGTTTGTTGATCGCGCCCACATCGAATTCGAGGCTGGGCCAGTGGTTCTGGCTTTGCGCCTCCAGCCCCTCGAACAGCTCGGTCGTGGTGACGCGGGCGTTCGGCTCGAACTTACCCTCGCGGCCCAGATTGACGAGGGCGTTCGGCTCCTCCGGGCCGGCGGCGACGATGCCGCGCGGGCGGTGGTATTTGAACGAGCGGCCCACCAGCATCTGATCGTTGGCCAGCAGCGCCGAGGCAAGCGTATCGCCTGCGTAGCCGCGCATGGTTTTTCCGTTGAAGGTAAAGGCGATGGCCTTGGACTTGTCCAGCAGGCGGCCCTGTGTGGCGAGGCGGGTGCTCATGTTCTGGCTCCGGTGCGGGATGAGGGGGCGGGAATAAGTTTAACGAACGCCTCGCCAAAACAAAAAATCTCGACGCCGCAATGTCCCCGGAGCGCGCAGCGCGGCAGGGTATTGCGGACAGTGTTTTTTGGCAAAACGTCTGTGGAAAAATGAAGAAGGGGCATCAGGCGGGATCCCTCCATCCGGGGCGGCGCGTGTCGATACGGGCCAGCAGATCCTCGGGCGGGGCAAGTGTTTGCGCGCTGTAGGTGCCGAAGACTTCGAGCGTCATTGTGCAGCGGGCCATGTGAAACCACTTGCCACAGCCGTTCTGGTGGCGCCACCGCTCGAAATGCACGCCCTTGGGGTTTTTGCGCATGAACAGATAGGTTTCCATCTGGTCGTCGGTAGAGCCGACCGTGTGACGCGTGATATGCGCCTCGCCGTGGGCGTGGAATTCGGTTTCCTCGGCGGTGATGCCGCAGTTGGGGCAAGTGATGGTCAACATGTCCATTCTCCACAGTCAATCGTTTTACTTACGAATAAGTCTCCATAGCCCCAAACAAACGTACCCAGAGTTGCAAGCCCTACTTCCCATCTGATTACTTTGGACACTACGTCGTTCTCGATATCAGCGGCTGTCAAGTTAGCTTCCCAAAGGTCAGCAGCCGTCTGCTTTTGCGTTTCTGTTTTTCCGCCATCGTGAAGCCCGCCCGTTCGGGCGTAAGCAAAATACATTTTAGATTGATCAACTAAGAAAAGATGAATGCCGGATACAAAGGTAGCCAATAGTACCAACCCTGCGCCACTCCTTGCAAAGGATTCACCCGAAACGCTGAATGCAATTGCTGCGTAAAATACCCAAAGAATGACAACACAAATGTAGGACGCATGCCCAAGACGGTCTGAATTTTGCAGATGTGAAACGATAGATTCGCTCTTCCTCTTAGCGGCTGAGCATTCTTCGTCAGTTAATTCGCTTATCATCAGTGCGCCACCCCAGCTGCCACTGACTCATCAATGAACCGCCCCTCCGTAAACCGCTCCAGTCCGAACGCATCCGTCAGCGGCGAGCGGCCCTTGGCCATCAGTTCGGCCATGGCCCAGCCGGAGCCGGGGATGGCTTTGAACCCGCCGGTGCCCCAGCCGCAGTTGATGAATACGCCGTCGACAGGCGTGCGCGACAGGATGGGCGAGCGGTCGCCGGTGACGTCCACGATGCCGCCCCATTGGCGCAGCATCTTGAGGCGGCTGACCATCGGGAATGTCTCGACCAGCGCGCGGACGGTTTCCTCGATGTGGTGGAACGATCCGCGCTGGGTGTAGTTGTTGTAGCCGTCCGTGCCGCCGCCGATGACCATCTCGCCCTTGTCGGACTGGCTCATGTAGCCGTGGACCGTGTTGGCCATGACGACCACATCCATGCAGGGTTTGATCGGCTCGGACACCAGCGCCTGTAGCGAGACGCTCTCGACCGGCAGTCGAAAGCCCGCCATGTCCGCAAGGTGGCCCGAGTGGCCCGCAACCACCATGCCCAACGTGTCACAAGCGATGTCGCCGCGTGTGGTGCTGACGCCCGTGACCTTGCCAGCTTCGGAGCGGATGCCCGTGACCTCGCATTTCTGGATCACATCCATGCCCATGTCCGAGCAGGCGCGCGCATAGCCCCAGGCCACCGCATCGTGGCGCGCCGTGCCGCCGCGTGCCTGCCACAACCCGCCCAGCACGGGATAGCGCGGCCCGTCGAGGTTGATGATCGGCACCAGTTGTTTGACGCGCTCCGGCCCGATGAATTCGGTGGTGACCCCTTGCAGCATGTTGGCGTGGGCCGTGCGTTTGTATCCGCGCACCTCATGTTCGGTCTGGGCCAGCATGATGACGCCGCGCGGCGAGAACATGACGTTATAGTTCAGATCCTGCGACATCGTCTCATAGAGGCTGCGCGATTTTTCATAGATCGCGGCAGAGGGGTCTTGCAGATAGTTCGAGCGGATGATCGTCGTGTTGCGCCCCGTGTTGCCGCCCCCCAGCCAGCCCTTTTCCAGAATGGCCACATTGGTGATGCCGAAATTCTTGCCCAGATAATACGCGGTCGCAAGGCCGTGCCCCCCTGCCCCGATGATGATCGCGTCATAGCGTTTCTTGGGGGCGGCATCGCGCCATGCGCGGGTCCAGCCGGTGTGGTGGCGCATGGCCTCGCGTGCCACGGCAAAGACGGAGTATTTTTTCATCACGGGTCCCTCAAGCTGGCAAAAGCACGGATTCGGTCGCAGCAGCATCCGCTGTTGTCTTCATGCGCGATGGCCCGAAAAAGAGGATACCCCGCGCGGCATTCTTTACCGTTTTTACGACATGCCACGCAAGCGGGGGCGTGTCGGGGTGGTCTATTCGTCGCGGGGGCGGTTTTGGCCCCTTTTGTCGCAGGCCTGCGCGTATTACATGGGGGCAGATACGGGAGGGCGCGTGACATGCTGAGTTTCTGGGTGGTGGCGATTGCGATTGCGGTAATGGTTGCGGGCATTCTGGCGCGGGCTGTACTGCGCGGTGCCGCGCGGCCTGTCGGCTCGCGTGCGGCCTCGGATATGGATGTCTACCGCGCACAGCTGGAGG
>ENA-ORXR01004325-ORXR01004325.1-marine-metagenome-genome-assembly--contig:-NODE-4325-length-11966-cov-2.988309_pt1 | contig 11966 bp, 9 predicted proteins | sample MGYA00237866_ERZ511479 | MGnify/ENA metagenome assembly ERZ511479 | reverse complement strand
TCTCAACTGTCGAACAAGCCATTCGCATTCGCACAGGCGAAGCCGGCGATAGCGCACTTTAATCTATACCAAACGGCAGCGCGCCTCGCGCTGCTATCCAATTAACCCATCACATTAAAAACAGGGACTAGGTGAAGAATGTCTGAAAAATTATTGAAACAAATCAAAGATGAAAATATCGGCTATGTCGATCTTCGGTTTACCGACGTTAAAGGTAAAATGCAGCACGTCACATTTGACGCCTCTATGGTTGATGAAGACCTGTTCGAAGACGGCACGATGTTTGACGGCTCATCCATCGAAGGCTGGAAGTCTATCGACAAATCCGACATGGTTTTGCTTCCTGATCCGGACACGGCAGGTATCGACCCGTTCTATCAGCAAGATACAATGACCATCTTCTGTGACATCCTCGAGCCTGATACCGGTGAAGCCTATAACCGTGACCCGCGCGGCACGGCGAAAAAGGCCGAAGCTTATATCAAATCCGCCAAAGTCGGCGATAATGTCTATTTTGGCCCTGAAGCTGAGTTCTTCGTCTTTGACGATGTGCGCTGGGATACGTCACAAAACAAAACAGGCTATAGTTTTGACAGCCTGGAAGGCCCTTACAATACCGGCACAGAATATGTTGGCGGCAATAAAGGTCATCGCCCGGGTCCTAAAGGCGGCTACTTCCCTGTCCCGCCAATTGACAGCGAACAGGATATGCGCACGGAAATGCTCGCCGTCATGACTGAGCTTGGCCTGCAACCGGAGAAGCATCACCATGAAGTTGCCCCGTCACAACACGAGCTGGGTATGAAATTTGCCACGCTTCTGAAGATGGCGGACAATATGCAGCTCTATAAATATATTGTGCACAATGTCGCCCATGCTTATGGCAAAACAGCGACATTCATGCCCAAGCCTGTCCATGAAGATAACGGCTCCGGCATGCATGTTCACCAATCGATTTGGAAAGACGGCAAGCCGCTTTTCGCCGGTGACGAATATGCCGGCCTGTCTAAGAGCTGCCTGCACTATATTGGCGGCGTGATCAAACATGCTAAGGCAATCAATGCATTCGCTAACCCCGCGACAAATTCTTATAAGCGTTTGGTTCCGGGCTTCGAAGCGCCTGTAATGCTGGCTTACTCTGCGCGTAACCGCTCAGCCTCCATCCGTATCCCATGGACGGCCTCACCAAATGGTAAGCGCCTTGAAGCTCGCTTCCCTGACCCGATGGCAAACCCATATCTTTGCTTTACGGCGCTGCTTATGGCCGGTCTTGACGGAATTAAGAACAAAATTGATCCCGGCGAAGCCATGGACAAAGATCTCTATGATCTGCCTCCCGCTGAAGCGGCTCAAATTCCGCAAGTGGCCGGAAGCCTCAAAGAAGCGCTTGAAGCTCTTGATGCTGATCGCGGCTTCCTGACCGCCGGCGGCGTTTTTGATGATGACCAAATTGACGGCTATATCGACCTGAAAATGGAAGATCATCACCGCGTTAATATGCACCCGCATCCTGTTGAATTTGATCTTTATTATAAAGCTTAGTTCATTCCATTAGACTCGAAAAACCCGGCCCTGCGGCCGGGTTTTTTTATGCGCTGTTAACCATGAACAAGTAATTCATGGTGAATTGATATTTACCTTTGGAACCTATCGCGGCGGGGTCGTATTCATGTTGAATGTCCCATAATCAGAGCTGAAATTGACAGGCTTGCTTGGGAAGTAATTTGGTCACGTCAATGAAATTGGGGAAGTTAACTATGCATACAGAAACACAAGATACGCTGGGTATCATTAGAAAATGGGCGATGGATTTACCGAGCTCGGATCGAACCACATCACACAATGACTGTTTCATTGCGATCGCCCGAGCGATAAAGAAGCTCGGCTATGGCTACCCATTTGACCGAGAACAACGCAAATTGAATGAATTGTTGCTGGATACACTCGCCGGCGAAGCCGCGTGCCTGACAGCTTGGAACTTCTATCACGAAGCGCAAATCATCAAAGCCGCAGCGTCACACGGCGCAGCTTATTCACGAACGGCGGTAGCGGCCTAAGCGACCTGAGCCGTTCTATCTAAAGCGATCCCCCAAGCCTGACACGCTTGGGTGATGATCAGGTTCTCAGATCGGTGTTGATGCCCGTCAGACAAGGAAATTTTCTCGAGCGCTGAAAGCAGCTCTGCCTTGTTCTCCAGACTTTGTAGTTTTTCAAACACCTTTGCGAGGGCAGCATCTCTTAGAGGCGGCAACATATTATGCGCAATTCTGTCTTTGTGTAGGAAGAACCAATCCTGAGCCATTTTTTCCGTCACCATCATCCCCGGACTTACGGCATCGCGTAATTTTACCGCTGCGGTTTTGAAGACCTGGACTTCTTCTTGATACACTTTTCCATCTGCAATGATCATCATACATAGCAATGTCAAAGCGTCATTCCAGTTTCGAGAGTGCATGATAGATCCTTGGTTATGAAATCTTGCGAGTGAAGATTTTTAAACCAACAGTGTTGACGCCCTGTTAAAGTCATAAAAAAACCCGGCCTGAAAATATCTTCCGGCCGGGTCTAAACTTAAAAAGCTCTATCTTAGAACAGCATACGCAAAACAAGTCGCGCTGTATGGCGGTTATATCCGTCGCGAATATCGGCGTCGTAATCAAAGCCGAATGAACTGTAACGGCTACCTGCCATGAATGTGAGACCCAGAACCACTCCGTTCTCCGGAAATTCCTGACTGGTCACATTAAAAGGCGTTCCGGTATTGGCAAAAAATGCAGATGTCGTAATCGGATCATTTGCGAAATCATTTCGATAGCCAATACGTGCTGATGGGGAATACCATATTCTGTCCCCTTCAAACCGCGCGCCAAAATTAAACAGTGCCGTGGCGCTACCATAATCAGATTGACGGTCTTCGACGTTAAGACGAATAGAGTCGCCACCGGTCTCTTCATAACTCTCCTCAGTCAGTGAGAGATAATTTACAGTCACTGTCGGGCGGGCAAAATACCGCTCGCCAAGCGCAAAGTCATATCCAAGGCTAGCCGTTGCATTATAATGCGTACCCGACCAGTCACCCTCAGCCTGACTTGCAAAGTTTCCGATGGACACATTACGACGGCTCTCAAATCTATTGTAGCCGCCGCCGACATAGCCATCTACGAAGAAATTACCCCGCTCCGCGCCGGCATATAGGCCCCCTTGGAAGGTAGAGACATTAAGAGGATCATCAATCCCGAGAACATCCTCAACTTCGGTTGCGCTGTAAGAGAAATTCACGCCGGCCGTATGGAAAGGTCCGATTTGCGTATCAAAACCGCCTGTAAAGCCGAAGCCATATCCACGATAGGCATCTGAAAGTCCGACAAGTTCACGGTCAGCGAAATATGCAAATTCTTCTATCCAGGCCCCGCCCGGTTTCTCATCAGATGCGCGGGCATTATTAAGATGGGTCGCAACCGCGCCCGTTGCGCCGTCAACATTTGAAAAGACAAACCGTCCTGCTGCAGCGTTAAATTCCGGCAGGATTTGGTTATAGGCTTCGTTAAATTCGCGTTCAGTCGTTATCCCTGCAAAAGCGGAGCCCAAATCAGCATCGGCTGACATCGCGCCAAAGGCCGCGGTAAAAGCCGAAGCCTGCGTTGAGTCCAGCCCCAGCCCGCCTTGCGCTGAGGACAATGAGGGATCGCGCAGGGATAAGGTCGCAACCAGAGTTTCTCCGACGCGCGACACATTCGTGCTGTATAAGAACGGCGCATTATCGAGCTGGTATGCTGAAATATCATCACCCAGCGTCAATGTTCCCGCATCGACCAATGTGAAAGAGCCGCCGTCTCCAATCAAATTGCTTAGGCTGGTTGAGAGAAGCGCGCCCGACTGAAATGTAACTTGACCGGTTGCATTGAGAGTAGACACGCCCCCTGCGCCGCCCGAAATAACGGTCGAAAATTCTGTGCCTGTACCAAAACTGGCTGTTGTTACATTAAGCGGCACAGCTTCGGTAAGTGTCAGTGTCGCCGTTTCTGATAACGCCAAAGTCAAAAGACCGTCACTATCGGTCACAGAGCCTGTAAGGGACGCGCTGCCTGATAAGACGAGTTCATCGCTGCCATCACCAAAAGCGACGTCACCATTAATCGTGCCGGAACTGGCGTTTAATGTGTCGTCCCCGCTTCCCAGTAAAATATCGCCAAGTATGACAGGCGCGGCAGGCACAAATTCGTCATCCGGGTCATCATCCACAGCCGTGCGGTGATTAATTGTAACGCCATTTGCGTTGGCGGTGACGTCAATCGCGACAAGTGTAAAGACCGGAGGCGTATCTGTGTCTTCTGCATCAGAGTCAGACGTCACGCCTATCGCAAAAATAATGCCTTCATTATTGATAACCGCCAATGATCCGGATTGATCAACGAGAGCGTAAGCGGCTCCGCTTCGGCCCGTTAGTGAGGCCCCCAATGTTCCGCCATTATTAACTTCAGTGACGGACGCGCCGTTCTCAATCAAAACTGCTGTCGCAAACACACCATTGTCACCTTGGGGATTGTCTGCGTCCTGATAAACAAGATCAGTCGCCTCAGAGGCCAAGGCGCGAATTGTGCCTGTATTATCAAAATTCCCAACATTGGCGCCCGAGCTGAACCTTATTGCGCGCGACGGCGCAACATTACCGGCCACATTAGCTGTACCGTCTGTCGGAATGCCGCTACGGAATGTGGACGACGAAATTGTACCGGAGTTTGAAAACCCATTTGTAAGCTGGACGTCTCGCAGTTGAACTGCCGTTGCACTGCGATCATCCAAAGCCGCGCTGGATGAAATAGAGCCTTCATTGACCAGGCTATATTGCAAGCGCTCTTCATAAGCTTCATCCGTCGGGTCCGTGATATCTGCAAGTAATCCGATAACAATCGGCGTGCCGTCGCCGGCGATCAATACGGCGGCTGCGACGCCGGACTGTGACACAGTTGGACGCGCTGTAACAACACCGTCATCATTGCGCGTTTCACTGAAAATAACCCCGCTTGCGACGTCACCGCCGATACGAACGGCATTACTGCCTTCCAGCGTGTCTTCATTATCATATAAGGCGCGAACGGTGCGGAACTGACGTCCCGGAAACCTGTAACCTGTATTAGAGACTGAGCCGACAAAGGACACAGTCCCGTCTACATTGCCGTCCACAGCAACTGCCGTAGCCCCTTCACCGCTTGTGCTAATTGCGCCGCCTAGGGAGACGTCTCCTGTGACGTCACCGGCAACATCAACGCCAACAACATTGTCGCCGCGTAAAGCCACAGCGCCAAAGCTTGTTAGATTACCATCGAGCACGCTTGCCGTATTTAAGCGAATACCCGCGCTATCATTACCTTCAATTTGAATACTGCTTGTCGAAGACGCGACAATGTCGCCTGTAAACGGGCTGGCTCCTGAAATTAATATCCCCGTGCGCCCGCTTCCATTTGCAAATGGTCCGTCAACAATACCGTTGCCATCCGTATCTTCAGCCTCATCAGTTTCCAAAATGGAAAGCGATCCATTTAGCGTGACCGTTCCGGAATTGCCGCCCTGAATTAATATACCTGTTGTATCATCAGAATCTTCAATATTGATTGAGCCATCGACAGTCGCGTCATTGTCACTATCCACCGTCACAGCCGCTCCGGTGGTAACAGTAATTGAGCCATCGGAGGTAACCGTAACATCGCTGGCTGCGCCGTCATCTGCCGTGCTTGTCGCAATGCCTGTGGTGCGCTCGTCTGTCACTTCGACTTGAGCATGTGCGGCCGTAGCCGCCGTGAAGCAAAGCGCGCTTAGAGCGGCGCTGCGAAGCAATAATTTATTCAATGACATAGACAGTCCATAGATAATTCGCCCGAAGAATACAGGCGATTCAATTTATTACTACCCCAGCCGCGCTACACCGCGCAATGGCCGATTTCAGCCATTGCATGGCATCCACATTAAGTTTGCGTAAGACCAAAAACCGCAAATTTGTGACTTGTCGCCCTATGGCGGTCATGTTTAGAAAGGCGCTATGATAAAACACTCCTTCTCTATTCTCGCCCTCTCAGCAGCGCTGGCGCTGGCAGCGTGCGATACCTCCGACACATCCGAAGTCGATAATGGCGAAAAAACCAATGACAGCGTTGCTTTCGCGTCCACTTACGCCCCCCTTCCCAGCCGCACGACGTTAATTACCAATGCCAATATATATGACGGCCTTGGCGGCGAGATCACCGGCGGCTATGTCCTGATGACGGACGGTAAAGTCTCGGCTCTCGGCGAAGGCACAATTGGAGCGCCCGAAGGCGCGCTGACGGTTGACGCCAATGGCGCGTGGGTCACGCCGGGCATTATCGATATTCACTCCCATTTGGGCGACTACGCCTCGCCGGGCGTCAGAGCTCACGCCGATGGCAATGAAGCCACCAGCCCAATCACATCCGAAGTCTCCGCTGAGCATGGCGTTTGGCCCCAAGATCCCGGCTTTGCCGAGGCGCTAGGTGGCGGCGTCACAACCCTGCATATCCTGCCCGGTTCAGCCAATCTTTTTGGCGGACGCGGCGTGACGCTTCGCAATGTTAATGCACGCAGCGTTCAGGAGATGAAATTTCCGGACGCGCCCTACACGCTCAAAATGGCTTGCGGAGAGAACCCCAAGCGCGTTTATGGCAGCAAAGGCGGCCCCGGCTCTCGGATGGGTAATGTCGCCGGATATCGTAAGAACTGGATCAAAGCGACTGAATATAAATCCAAACGCGACGCCGGCGGGGATTACACACGCGACTTGCAGCTTGAAACGCTGGCCGATGTGATTGACGGAAAAATCCTCGTGCAGATGCATTGTTACCGAGCCGATGAAATGATGCAAATTCTCGATTTGGCCAAAGAATTTGACTACAAAGTCACGACATTTCATCACGCCATCGAGTCCTATAAAATCGCGGACAAGCTGGCCGAGACAGGCACATGTTCCGCTGTATGGGCGGATTGGTGGGGCTTTAAAATGGAAGCCTATGACTCCATTCGTGAAAACCTGCCCTATCTTCATGCGGCAGGGGCCTGCGCGATGATCCATTCAGACAGCGCAGACGGCGTTCAACGCCTCAACCAAGAGATCGCCAAAGCCCTGGCCGACGGCAACCGCGCGGGCCTTGATATCTCCAAAGCCGATGCCTGGCAGTGGGTCTCATTAAACCCGGCCAAAGCGCTGGGCATTGATGAGCAGACAGGCTCACTGGAAGTCGGAAAGCGCGCCGATGTCGTTATTTGGAACGGTAATCCCTATTCGACATATTCACGCGCGGCCAAAGTCTATCTGGACGGCGCATTAGTCTTTGATCGCGCCGCAGGACTTAAGCCGGTTAGCGATTTCAAACTTGGACAACCCGGCACAGACGTTCCGGCGATTGGACAATAGGAGATATGACAATGAGAAAATTACTGACAACCGCCCTCTCCTGCGCGCTTCTTAGCGCGGCGCTCCCCGCAATGGCGCAAGACACCTTTGCCATCATCAACGCCAAGGTCGTGACCAATGACGGCTCTGCTCTGGAAAATGCGACAATCCTTGTTGAAGACGGGAAAGTAAAAGCTATCGGAGCAACCGATACATCCGCCAATGCCCCGCAGCCCAATGGCACAACCATTATTGACGGCAGCGACAAATGGGTCACGCCGGGCATATTTGCGCCTTACGGCCAAATTGGCCTGGTCGAGGTCTCGCTCGAAGCGTCCACCCGCGACACCCAATCGGGTGATAGCGTCAGTCAAGCCAGCCTAAAAGCCGCGGACGGATTTAACCCAAAATCCTCAGCCGTCTCCGCAACGATGGGCGAAGGCGTGACGCATGTCGCGATCGGCCTCTCCCCGCGGGCTAACGTCTTTGGCGGCATTGGAGCAATTGCCAATATGAGCGGAGACTTTGACAGCGTTGAGACGCCTGAATCCTTTGCTTTTGTGCAGCTTGGCAGCTCGGGCGCAGATTTAGCCGGCGGCTCACGCAGCGCCGCAATGGCGCAGCTGCGCCAAAGCTTTGCCGATGCCGCGCGCCGCTACGACTCCCCCGATGACGGGGACTCGCTTCGCCGCGCGGACGCTGAGGCGTTAAAGCCTGTTCTGGCCGGACGCATCCCGCTGATTATTGGCGCAGACCGCGCCTCTGATTTGAACGCAATTGCGAGGCTGAAGCGCGATTACCCCAAGCTTCGCATTGTCGTACTTGGCGCCGCCGAAGGCTGGATGGTCGGCGAGGCCTTGGCCGCAGCCAATATCTCCGTGCTGGTCGACCCCCAAGAAACCCTGCCTTATAGTTTTGATCGCGTTGCAACCCGCGCCGATAACGCCGCGCGTCTGCAACTGGCCGGAGTGCGCGTCGCCTTTATGTCGCGCAGCAGTGATTTTAGTCACCAAGTGCGCCTGCTCCCGCAACATGCGGGTAACGCCGTAGCGCAAGGCTTCACATGGGATCAGGCCTTTAAAGCCATCACGCTAACGCCCGCACAAATCTTCGGGCGTCCGGATCTTGGCACAATCAAGGTCGGGCAAACCGCAAACCTTGTTGTGTGGGACGGCGATCCGCTTGAAGTGATGACCGGCGCGACGCGCGTTGTGATTGGCGGAGAAGTCCAAGATATGACCAGCCGCCAAACGGAGCTGTCCAAGCGTTATAATCCAAATAACACATCGGACATGCCGCACGGCTACAGACGCTAAACCGACTATGCGGGTTTGCCGCGAAAGAGTATTCCTATGGCAACCCGCTTAGTTCACTTAAAAATTAATGACGGCGAAATTGATCGCGTGCGCTACGTGCTGCGCGATCATTGCGCGCGCTTCTGGCAATCCGAACTTGAGATGGGCAAGGAGCAATTCTCGGCGCTTATCGACAGCAATGATGTCGATAAATTGCTCACCGCGCTAAAAGAAGAATTTGACGAAGAATTTGATGACGCCGCAAAATTTGACATCATCGTTATGGATGTTCGGGCCGTTTACCCCGAGGTCACACCCCAAGAAGTCGAAGATCTAAAACCTGTTTATGAGCGCCCACGAAACGCGATTGAACGCTTCTTTAGCCGGGACCGGATTAGCACGGATGAGCTTTTTAAAGACGTCAATGACGCGGTCAATCTCACGCCTTACTATCTGATTACAGTCGTGCTCTCCGCCGTAATTGCTGCGCTCGGCATGCAGGGCGGCCAAACCGCTGTTGTGATTGGCGCGATGGTCATTGCGCCGCTTCTCGGGCCGACCATGGCGCTCGCTCTGTCCGCCACGCTAGCCAATACGAAACTCGCGGCCACAGCTCTGATCGTTCTCGTCACAGGGTTTTTCGCTGCATTTATTGTGACATTCGGTCTGGGCATATTTGTCGATGTCAATCCGGATATGCCCGAGCTGATAAGCCGAACCAAAATTCAGCCCGGCGATATCGCCCTCGCGCTTGCCTCCGGCGCGGCGGGCGTTCTGGCTTTTTCGCGTGGCTCGTCCTTGTCGCTTATCGGCGTTATGATTGCCGTCGCCCTCGTCCCGCCGGTCGCAGCGTCCGGCATGTTTCTGGGTGCAGGATATTATGATTTGTCTATGCTTGCCTTCGTGCTCTTTATGACCAATTTGGTCTGTATCAACATTGCAGGTATTCTGGTGTTCCTGATGCAAGGTCTTGTCCCGCGGCGCTGGCGCATTACATGGAGCGTCCTCGCTTTGTGGCTCATCGGTCTCTGCGCCATTGGCGGCTTGATCGCCTTTATTAACTCGCCTGTCTATCAGACCTTGTAAGGGCTTAGGCCGCTTTGTTAGCATTCAAAGGCTCAAACCGCTCCATATTCATGGATAAGACCGACCTCAGTTCAAATTTGTCTATAATGGTCAACACATTTAAATCATCAGGATCTTTAAGATGACGCGCATCCGTTGAGGATGAAATTATGACGATTTTAGCCGCGCCTACAACTTTGCGCAGCAAAGGTAATGTATCCAGCGCGCTTTTATAAGGCGCAAACCGATCATCTAAAAATATGAAATCAAAAGACTGAGCTTTAAGCAAATCGATTGCCTCATCAATATCCGCCGTGGAAACGAGATCATATTGCACTGTCTGTCCGGCCGCCAAATAGCAATCAAACATCTTGTGTTCTAAAACATCATCATCAATCAATAAAAACTTCAACATAAATTTGTCTTCCCGGTGCTGCAAAATGAATAGCATGTCGGACTTAAATCTAAGTCAAATATGGTGGTTAATTTGCGCCTAAAGCTGACGTGAAATCAGCGCAACGGCTAACAAAAGACGCGATCCTCTATAGATTTCGCCAAAGCGCCATACCCTTCGAGGCATCCGGGCTTTGTCCAAAAACCGGTCGCGCCCAATTCTTTTGCTGTCGCTTCCTCAGCGGGATCTTCAGATCCTGAAACCATATAAACAGGATGCGCCGCGACATCCGGGTCTTCACGGATCATTTTGAGGACATCAAATCCATCTATTCCGGGCATACGGATATCCATAATCGTCGCCAGCGGCTGCTTGTCTTTGATCACTTTGATGGCTTCAAACCCCTGGGCAAGCTCAATCAGCTCAATGTCGCTGCGGACCTTTAGTAAGGCGCGCTTGATCAGCATGCGGTCAACCGTATCATCATCAATGATTAAAAGGCGTCCCATAATTATTCCCCTTCCCGTGGCTTCGACGCGTTTAGCGTCAAAATAAATTCTGAGCCGACTTCCCGATCCGGCGTCAAACTTATTTCTCCTCCATGAAGCGTAATAATGCGTTTACAGAGCGCTAAGCCTACACCCGAACCCTCGCGATGGGAATGCGGCTTTGCCCGTCCAAATAAATTAAAAACGTTCAATCTTGAGGCCCGATCAATGCCAACGCCATTATCGGCAACACTCACATGCCACATACCTTGCTCTAATCGCGCCGAAATGTCAATTTTAACAGGAATGTCTAAGTTACGGTATTTAATTGCATTTTCTACCAAATTACCAAGAACTTGCTTTAACAGAACAGCTTCACCTCGAACAAAAATCCTGTCTTTGGGCAGGTTTATTTTTCCCCCAAATTTTTCCAGCTCCAAAGCATGTCGGCCCACAACATGGTCAATCACCTCATTAAAATCGACAGAATTAAGCTCAATTCCATCCGGAGAAGAGCGCATGAATTTCAAAAAGCTTTTGATCAGCTTGCGCATATTATTAACGCCTTCGCCGATCTCGGCGATATAGTTTTTCGCTTCATCGTCCAGTTTGTCGCTATATTCACCCTGAAGCAGCTCTGCAAAAATCGCAATATGGCGAAGCGGCGCCTGTAGATCATGAGACGTCAGAGACGCAAAATCATCCAAGTTTTTATTAATCGATTTAAGCAGCGCTTCTTGTTCTTTTAACTCGGTAATATCTGTTGAGACAACCAAGATACGTCGCTCGCCGGTTAAAGGGTGATTGAACGGAATTTTATCCGTCTGCACCCAACCGACATCACCATTATTCGGCGTATAACGCTCGACCAATCCGATAAGCGGTACCCCTGAATTAATGACGCTCAGGTCGGCCTCATGATAAGCTTTCGCGCTATCGCCAAAGAGATCGTAAGTGTTTTTTCCCTCGACGCTGTCAATATCCATTCCCATGGACTCGGCCGCAACATTGTTGAGCTTCAAAATTGTATTTTTATCATCCTTATACCAAACTTTACAGGGCATTGAATCCAGCACGATGCGCATTTCTGACTGCATGACCTCTAAGGCCGTATTACGCTCCTGCAAAGTTAGGGTCAGCGCGCGTTGGTGGGTTACGTCACGTCCCAGTGATTGGTATTCAGTCAAATCGCCAGAATCATCAAAAAGTGCGATGATGGTCCATTCAAAACAAATCGTTTCCCCTGACGCACTTTTTCTTTCACTTGAAATGGTTGTCTTAGTATTTTTGGGCGTCAATTCAGCCAGCTTAATTTGTAATTT
>ENA-ORXR01004324-ORXR01004324.1-marine-metagenome-genome-assembly--contig:-NODE-4324-length-11972-cov-4.894073_pt1 | contig 11972 bp, 13 predicted proteins | sample MGYA00237866_ERZ511479 | MGnify/ENA metagenome assembly ERZ511479 | reverse complement strand
GCCATCCCGTCCGCTAGCGGTTCCTTCACTTGAATGTCCGATGGACATTCATCCTTCGGAAACGTTCAGTCATGCCTTGTCCAGACTAAAAATAACAGCGCCCATATTACCTTTTACTTAATTCTTGGGGCACTAGAATATTATCAGATATAAAGCCGCTACAGATATCATTCTCTTTAAAAAGCCACATTTGACCATTTGGTGAACCATTTGTCCAATAGTTGCCTTTAGCTGGAATTTCATCAATCGGAAAATTCTGGTAGCAAATATCAAAAATATTAGCAGGTCCGTCATTTACCCATGGGGCGATCAATGTATTCGGGCGTATTTGTGTTTGTGGATTATCACCACATTCCAGACAATTTTCTTCACTATCTACTTGCAACAGTACATCAATTCCTCTTACACCTACTTGATTGTTAATCAATCTGGCACAATCCAATAAGACTAATCCAGCATTTAGCTCATGGTGCCGTCCACGTACCATGAAAATTCCTGTCTCATTATCCTGAAAGGTCGTCCTATTTCGCGCAAAAATATTACTGAACGTTTTCAATCTGCTGGGCATAAGTAAAACTTGTAATTAAAAAAAATAGGATAATAGATAAATTGTTTTTTTCATGGTTATATATTTTTTTATGAAAGAAAGGTTTAATTAAAATGTAAACATCACCGAACATGTATCATGAGCAGGGCAAAAGTTAAAACCTCCAAGATTTGTTCTTTCTCCTTCGTTCCAGAAAACCCAACTAATAACTTCGGATTCGTTAGCTGTCGTTGGAGCTATAACAGTAGTATCCGTAAATGGTGTCAGAATTTTAGTTGTGGGCGCGAAAGTAGTACTTAATATCCATATAGAATCAAAGGTCCGAAGTGGAGGTTCATCAAACATACGAATGCGTAGATAAGATTTAGGAATCGCATAAACATCTATTTCCGTTCTGTGTTGCCGGAATTTATTATCAATCTCTGGCAGATTATAATATTTATCATGCTCTGCTTTTAAGCCGTATAGATTTGATCTATCACCTTGATAATCAAATCTATAAGTACCATCTGGACCAGCGGTTTGAATATCAATAGAATCCCAGAAAATAAACCGGGTTGGTAAACCAGCTTCTAGCTCAAATAAAGTTAACTTGGCATAGGGTATTGGTAAACCGCTGACTTGATCCAGAACAACCCCCTCTACAAAAGCAGGTTCGTAGGGATCGGATTCTTTCTCACAACCTAGTATTAAAAAAAGAAAAGTAAAGTACAATAGGCAGGTACACTTCGCTTTTATCACGTTAAAATGTTTTGACTTTAAAAAAAAATAAAGGTGTTTTTCATTGCTTTATATTTTGTATTGTTAAAAATTAATATCTATAAATCACCGAACAAGTGTCATGAGCTGTACATGATGCATTACCTAGTAAATCCGTTCTTTGCCCATCATTCCAAAAAGTAAGTAACACGCTACCTGCTATCTCAGGTGTTACAGGAATTACGACAGTTGTATCAGAAAAATGACTAAATAACTTGGTGATTGGAGCATAGGTAGTTCCATTAATCCAAACAGAATCGAAAAGCAAAAATGGAGATTCATCCACCATCCGAATTTTCATGTAAGACTTTGGTAGAGGATATACATTTTTTTCTGTTACATCTATTCTAAAAAACTGATTAATCTCTTCTTCTTCATAATATCCCATTTGATCTGTTTTTAACCCATAAAGATTGGTCTCTTCCCCTTGGTAGTCAAATCTAAAAAAGCCGTCCGATCCAGCGGTTTGAACCGCAATGGGGTCCCAAAAAACAAACCATGGTCTTTCGTGTGGTTCCAATTCGTACAAGGTTACCTTAGCGTAAGGTACAGGCAGATCAGTCACCCTATCCAGAACAACCCCCTCCACAAAAGCAGGTTCGTAGGGATCGGATTCTTTCTCACAACCTAGTATTAAAAAAAGAAAAGTAAAGTACCATAGGCAAGTAAACTTCGCTTTTATCACGTTGTAGTATTTTTAATTTTATAAGATGTGTCAAATTTCGGGGCTTATAGCCAATCCACCAAACAATTTAGTTCCTGATTTCGGGAAATAAATAATAATCTTTAACAAAGTTCCCAAATTTCGGGAAAAAGTAATAAATTTGATTGATTTTACAACGGTTGATATAGCTGTTAGATATTGATTCATCGAATTAATTCCTGCAAATACTTATTCCTTAGTTAAAATTTGTATAAAAATTACAAGTAAAATATTATGAGTAACGATTCTACTGCTAGTAATGAATCTTCGTTGTCAAAACGATTTCTCCAGGCGCTTAAGAACCGCGTTCCGAAGGGAAAATTAGCGGAGGTATTGATGCAATTATTAAATTTTGAAAAGAGTGGTGCCTACCGAAGGATCAGTGGAGAATCTTCTCTATCGCTGGAAGAGATGGCAATCTTGGCCCTTTACTTCCAGATGTCTATCGATCAGTTTATCTTTGCAGAAACCGATAAGACCGTTTCTACTTTTCCTTATATGCAGCGCCCTATCCGCAGCATTGGAGAGTTTATGGACGGAATTGCAGGTCGCGTGGAAGAAGCAGCACAAATAGAAAATGTAAAAATTGATTTTGTCAGCCGAGAGATTCCACTTTTTCAATATTTTAATTTTCCGGAGTTAACTGCTTTTAAAACTTATATCTGGGCACGCACCATCTGGAAATTACCGCAGTTCCAACAGCAGCAGTTTAGCCTTAAACAAATCAGGGGGATCAAACGACCTCAAAAAAACATTGTCAAATATTATAATACGGTACCAGGTAGTGAAATTTGGGGTACGGATGGCCTTTCCATTCCACTATCACAGATTGAATATTACTTGCAGCAGGATATGTTTATTAATCCAGAGGAAGCACTCTTGCTTTGTGAGCAATTACGGGCGCTGATGCGACATGTATCTGAGATGACTAAATACGGAAAAAAATTCGCTCCGGGTGAAAAACCTACCGCTGATTCGCCAGACTATAAGTTGTATCATAACCAGCTGGCCCATTCTAATAGTTTTATTTTAGCAGCGAGTCCGCAAATAAAAGTGAGTTTTGTCACGATGGACAATCTACATCCCGCAACTTTTACAGACCCTCAATTTCATCGCTTTATGGAAGATTGGCGAGCAAGACTATCTGAACAATCCGTATTAATCGACGGAGCGTCTTCAAGTACACATACCAAATTTTTTAATCAGGCGTATCAACAGATTAATCGTTTTGAAAAGAGAATTAAGCGGTTGATTGAGGAGCATATGGATCGTTGATCCGTGGCTTGCAGCCAGGGCAGGGTTGTTAACAACAAAAATCATTTCATTAAAATTTCCCATTAAATCCAAAACCTACTCACCGATTGAAGAGCCCGCGCCAAAAGAAAGCCTATTGTCCGCCAATCATCCGTCTACTGAAAGCCCACCGAAAGCCAAACACGATAGAGGGAAAAAGCCAAACACGCAAGAAGGGAAAAAAGCCCATCGAAAGCCCGCTAAAAGCGACGTCAGCCCGCTGAAAGCGCTAAAAGATTCCCCAATCGATACAACACCCTTGCCCCAACATTCCCATCCCACTCCTTCCCACGACCGCCCACTTCACAAAGATCAAAACCGATAACTTTTCGACCACTCTCCACTACCCTTTTCAACAAATAAAAAGCTTCCGAAAGTTCCAGACCACCCGGCACCGGCGTACCTGTGTTCGGGCAAAGTTTCGGATCCAAGCCATCGATATCAAAACTGATATACACCAACGGTGGCAGCGCAGCAATAATCTCCTCTACCTGCTCGGCCCAGTTACGTCCCTTGAATTGCTCGCGGCGTAATTGTTCTTCGTAAAAAATCTGAATTCGTCCGTCCGAGTCGGCGGCGAGGGCAACTTCCTGTTCACAACAATCGCGGATACCGACCTGTACCAGTTTGGTGATTTGCGGAATAGCGAGGGCATTGTAAAATATACTGGCGTGGGAATAAACAAAGCCTTCATAGGCCGGACGTAAATCGCAGTGCGCGTCGATTTGTAATACGCCAAACGCTTCGTGACGTTCGCCGAGGGCTTGAAGATATCCCAAGGGGACACTGTGTTCGCCTCCGAGGATGCCGACGAGTTTACCAGCGTCCAGCAGCGCGACAGATTGCCGGTACACCCAATTTCTTAAATATTCACAAGCTTGATTTATTTCTTTTTGAATATCGTCCAGATGCGGAGAATCCTCTACCGTGTCTCCGAACTCCAGTTCCTCGATGAGTAGTTCGGCTTTACCGCGTAGTTGATGGTTGAGTTTTAAAATTTCGGGGTCGGAGGGTTTTAGATAAAGGCCGGTTGTCCAGGCATCCGGAATTTCTGGATCGTATAAATCCAGTTGGGTAGAACATTCCAGAATATTTTCGGGCGCCAGTGCGGTACCGTGTCCATAGCTGACGGTCAAATCCCAGGGAACAGATAAAAAAACAACGGAGGCCGTCTCCTCGGTAAAAGGCAATCCGATAAAGTGGCCATTGCGTAGTCCTACTCCATTCGGATCAAAATTGGCGATTTGTTCTTTTTTCGTCATGTGGTAAAGATAAGCAGGAAATAACTAAGGAATGGCGATTAAATAAATGCAGATTCTAGGCGAACTATTTTTTTGCTAATCAAGGATGTAAAATGGGCGTTATGCCTAGCATAATAACCATTTTATGGACGCAGAGTGGCGGAAAAAGAGGAAGTATAGAATCGTCATTTATTTTGTCAACATTCCTAAGCAAATACGAGATTAAAAAAAAATTAAAAACCTCGAAATAACGCTTCGTTGAGAGGAATTTTAATTTTTTCTCTCGAATTTGCGCAGGCAGAGAACGACGCAAGGAGAGAACAACTAAGCAAATACGAGATTAAAAAAAAATTAAAAACCTCGAAATAAAAACATGTCCAAAACTAAAATAAACGTCATCCACCGCACCATCCTCAGCGATCTGATGACGCCCGTCAGCCTCTACCTAAAACTCAGGGATCATTACCAGCAGCCCGTATTGCTGGAAAGTAACAACTTCCGCTCGCGCGAAGAATGCTCCTCTTTCATCGGACTCGATGCCCTGGCTGATTTTAAAGTAGAAAACGGAGAAGCGCAGATTCGATATCCAAATACAGCAACGATAAAACAATCCCTGTCAGGAACACACGCCCTGGCCGATGCGCTAAAAGGATTTATCGACAATTTTGACTGTCAGTCTACCACCGGATACGAAGGATTTAACGGAGTCTTTGGCCACACCAATTTTGATGCCGTCCAGTATTTTGACACCCTCGATTTTGATCCCGAAAAATATAAAATGAATACGCCGCTCGTCCGCTATTCCTTCTACCGTTTCGTGATCAGCATCAACCATTTTAACGATGAATTAACGGTACTGGAAAATATTCCCAAAGGAGAAATATCTCAAATGGAGGACTTGCTAAAGCGAATAAAAAATCAGGCCGTCGCCGGAACCTATCCTTTTAAAACGGTGGGAAAAGAGAAGAGTAATCTCACCGATGAGGAATTTAAAAAACTGGTCACCGCTGGAAAACATCACTGTCAAATCGGAGATGTCTTTCAGATCGTTTTCTCCCGCCAGTTTAGTCAGACTTTTTCTGGTGATGAGTTCAATGTTTACCGAGTATTGCGATCCATTAATCCATCGCCCTATCTATTCTATTTTGATTATGGTGATTATAAAATCTTCGGTTCTTCTCCCGAAGCTCAAATGGTTATCCAGGGAAAAACCGCGCGCGTCAATCCTATTGCAGGAACCTACCGTCGCTCCGGCGATCTACTCACGGACGAGCAAGGTGCGATAGAATTAGCCGCCGACCCCAAAGAAAACGCAGAACATATTATGCTCGTTGACTTGGCGCGCAATGATCTCAGTCGCCATTGTACAGATGTAACTGTCAAGCAACTTAAAGAAATCGTTTTCTTCAGCCACGTGATCCATTTGGTTTCTACCGTTGAAGGGCAATTATCCGCCGATGCCAACCCGATTCGAATATTTGGTGATACCTTCCCCGCTGGAACATTATCCGGCGCACCCAAGTATAAAGCACTACAACTTATCAATCAATACGAAAATCAAAACCGTAGCTTTTATGGAGGTGCCATCGGATTTATTGATTTTAATGGCAATATGAATCAGGCGATTTTGATTCGCTCCTTCATGAGTAAAGACAATGTTCTGTTTAGTCAGGCCGGTGCCGGGGTTGTCGTAGACAGTCAGGAAGAAAAAGAACTACAGGAAGTAAACAATAAATTAGGAGCACTTAAAAAAGCATTGTTGGAAGCAGAAAAAATAGCATAGGTGAATAAGTGTTTTTTAATTTATTTTATCAACATCCCTTAGCAGATAACAACGCAAAAAATTGTAAATAAATGAAAATTCTAGTACTTGATAATTACGATTCTTTTACTTACAACCTGGTCCACTACGTACTCGAAATTGCAGACGCCACCGTCTCCGTATTTCGAAACGACCAGATCAGTTTGGAAGCAGTAGCAGACTACGACGTCATCATACTCTCACCCGGTCCCGGACTACCCGCCGATGCTGGTATCATGCCCGCCTTACTCAAAAAGTATGCTGGCGAAAAACCAATTCTTGGAGTTTGTCTGGGACATCAGGCTATTGGAGAAGCATTCGGCGCAGACCTTCATAATTTGACGAAAGTCTATCACGGACTGGAAACTCCCGTTGATATTGCAGCAGCAGATAGCACTATATTTAAAAATATTCCGACACCCTTTATGGCCGGACGTTACCATTCCTGGGTTGTAAAACCAGCGGAATTACCCGCAGCATTAGAAGTAACCGCTACCGCAGAAGACGGCAGTATCATGGCCATACGTCACCGCGAGTATCCGATTTATGGCGTTCAGTTTCATCCCGAATCAGTAATGACGCCTTACGGGAAAAAGATGCTGGCCAACTTCCTGAAAGCAGCTGACGTTCCCCTCAAATTTGAACCAGAAGCAGTGGTCATAAAAACTGGAAATAATACAGGGCACTAGATTTTATATAAAAGTTCAAGCCAACGAGCACTCTTTAAAACAGCACAAAATGAAACAACTTTTAAATAAATTACTCGAACACGAAAAACTCTCCCGCAACGAAGCCAGTGAAATTTTAAAGGAGATCGCAAAGGCGCAATACCATGAGGTAAGCATCGCTGCTTTTCTGACAATCTTTCGGATGCGGCCAATCACCCAGGAGGAGCTGGCCGGATTTCGGGATGCGCTTTTAGAACTCTGTGTAAAGGTAGATTTGGGAACCACTGATACTATTGATATTGTCGGAACTGGAGGTGACGGAAAAAATACGTTTAATGTATCTACATTGTCGGCTTTTGTGGTGGCCGGTGCCGGTTATAAAGTAACCAAGCACGGAAATTACGGAGTTTCTTCTGCCTGTGGTTCATCGGATGTTTTAAAATTTATGGGATACGAGTTTACGAATGATGCAGGTGTTTTACGAAAACAACTAGACCGTAGCAACTTATGTTTTTTACATGCACCTTTTTTCCATCCAGCGATGAAGACGGTCGCTCCTGTACGTCGACAACTGGGCATCAAAACCTTTTTTAATATGCTTGGACCTTTGGTAAATCCTGTCCAGCCACAGCATAATTTATTAGGTGTTTACAACCAGGAACTATCTCGCTTGTATCAATATATTCTGCAAACGGAAACAAGAAATTTTTCCGTGGTTTACGCCCTTGACGGTTACGATGAAATTTCCTTGACAGGACCCACGAGTATCCGTACCCGCAATAGCGAGAAAATATATTTACCAGAACACTTTGGATTAAAAACTTTAAATCCCGTAGATTTATTCGGAGGTGACACCGTTCCGGAAGCTGCCAAAATATTTACCAATGTATTAAAAAATAAAGGAACCGCTGCACAAAGAGATGTCGTACTTGCCAATGCAGGAATGGCCATTCAATCCTTTGAGCCGAATTTGAATCTGCCAGATTGCGTCGCCAAAGCCCGTGAATCTTTAGCCAGCGGAAGTGCGTACAATATTCTAAAAACCATAACGAGCTAAAAAATTAGGTAAGTGAAAAAGTATTAAAACAACAATAATATGAATATCCTTGAAAAAATAGTCAACCATAAAAAAAAGGAAGTAGCTGAACGAAAATCGCTCTACCCCGTATCCCTATTGGAAAAAACCATTTACTTTAAAACACCCGTAGTATCGTTAAAAAAATATTTGACACGACCAGACAAACTGGGCATCATCGCGGAATTTAAAAGAAAGTCGCCTTCTAAACCGGCGATTAATTTATACGCCGAAGTTGAAAAAGTGTCTATCAGTTATATGCAAGCCGGAGCATCTGCATTATCCATCTTAACAGACTACGATTTTTTTGGCGGAAGCCTGGCGGACCTGACCGAAGCGCGTAAATACAATTTTTGTCCGATTCTTCGTAAGGACTTTATCGTTGACGAATACCAATTACTGGAAGCCAAAAGCGCCGGAGCGGATGCGGTTTTACTGATTGCAGAATGTCTGGAAAAGGAACAACTCAAAAATCTTGCGGCTATGGCAAATGGTTTGGGACTGGAAGTATTGATGGAAATACACGATGTGGCTGGTTTGGAAAAACTTAATGCGCATATAGATGTTCTGGGAGTAAACAATCGGGATTTACGCATTTTTAAAACCGATATTCAAAACTCCGTTAAAATAGCATCGCAAATTCCTGCCGGGCAAATTAAAATTTCTGAAAGTGGCATCCGAACAGCCACTGATATTGTTACCTTGTTAGCAGCGGGTTATGACGGATTCTTGATTGGAGAGCAGTTTATGAAAAATGCCGATCCCGGAAGCGCGTGTAGCGAATTGATTCATCAGGTTTCTCAACACCAAAAATCTTAATTATGGAAATTAAAGTATGTGGTTTAAAAATTCCCACTAATGTGGAATCGGTTCTTCAGTTAGGTGTACACTACGTTGGTTTTATTTTCTACGAAAATTCTCCTCGCAACCTGGATTTACCGCCCGAAGCATTTACGGGCTTTGATAAAATGCATTCTAAAACAGTAAAAAAAGTAGGCGTTTTTGTCAATGCAAAAATTGAATTTGTATTGGAAAAAGTAGAAGCTTACCAGCTGGACTACGTGCAATTACATGGGGACGAAAACGTTTTTTATTGTTCTAAACTAAAAGGGAAGGGCATTAAACTAATCAAAGCATTTTCGGTTGATGAAGATTTTATTTTTACTCAAACGGAGGCTTATCAATACTACTGTGATTATTTTTTATTTGATACCAAAGGAAAAGAACGCGGTGGAAACGGAATCGTTTTTGAGTGGCGAATTCTAAAGAGATACCGTGGCAAAACACCTTACTTTCTCAGTGGTGGTATAAAACCCGAGCACGCTGGAAAAATTAAAAAACTGGATTATCCAATGTTGAAAGCGGTTGACCTGAATAGTGGTTTTGAGATTGAACCAGGATTTAAAAACGTTGTAGTTATCAGCGACTTTATCAATGATTTGAACACCGAGCGAGTAGGCGATTGGGGTTCTAGAAGATAGATTTAGTGCCTTCGGCACTAAGTTACTGGGTATGTTGATTAACGTAGGAACATGATCAATGTAGGAACAAGGCATTGCCTTGTTCCTACATTGATCTGTTAACTCAACTTTCTCTGCAGTCTTTTTTAAGTTTTACAAATACTTTAGAAGGCGACACCTATGCGTTGGGAGGACCGATTAACGAATCACTAATCAACTGTTCTTAATGTCTAGGAAAAATTAACAATTTAAAAATACATACTAATTTAGTTTCCGAACCACTAGATACTTAATTAGAAAAATAAAAAAGATGATAGAAATATCTAAAGAAGGATATTACGGAAAATTTGGAGGCGCTTTTATTCCGGAAATGCTGCATCCCAACGTAGAAGAAATTCGTAAGACTTACGTCGAAATGATCAAGGATGAAGCTTTTCAAAAACAGTTTCGGCAGTTACTCCGTGATTACGTAGGACGACCAACCCCGTTGTTTTTGGCACAACGTTTATCTGAAAAATACCAAACCAGTATCTATCTCAAACGGGAAGACCTTTGCCACACCGGAGCACACAAAGTCAACAACACCATTGGGCAAATTTTGCTAGCGCAACGCCTTGGTAAAAAACGGATCATTGCCGAAACTGGAGCTGGACAACATGGAGTTGCGACCGCTACTGTTTGTGCGTTGATGGGCATCCCCTGCGTTGTATATATGGGGGCCGTGGACATCAAACGACAACAACCCAATGTCTCCCGTATGAAGATGCTCGGCGCGGAAGTACGTCCCGCTACAAGTGGTAGTCAGACGCTTAAAGATGCGACCAACGAAGCGATCCGGGACTGGATTAATAATCCGGAGGATACCCACTATATCATCGGTTCCGTAGTTGGACCGCATCCTTACCCGGATATGGTGGCGCGTTTTCAGTCGGTGATTAGCGAGGAAATAAAATGGCAACTTAAAGATGCAACTGGAAAATCCAATCCTGACTTGATCATTGCTTGTGTCGGTGGTGGAAGCAATGCCGCTGGTGCTTTCTACCATTATTTGAATGAAAATGAGGTTCGTCTGATCGCCGTTGAAGCTTCCGGTTTAGGAGTAGACAGTGGTGAATCTGCCGCAACTTCTGTACTTGGAACCGAAGGAATTATCCACGGTAGTCGAACACTCCTCATGCAAACACCCGACGGTCAAATCATCGAACCGTATTCCATTTCCGCTGGCCTGGATTATCCGGGGATCGGTCCGATGCACGCGCACCTGATTCAATCGGGTAGAGCAGAGGCTGTCCATATTACCGATCAGGAAGCATTAAATGCGGCTTACGATTTGTCAAAAAGAGAAGGCATTATTCCTGCATTAGAAACGGCACACGCCTTTGCGGCTCTGGATAAAATTAAATACAAAAAATCAGATGTGATTGTTATAAATTTATCAGGAAGAGGAGACAAGGATCTAGATACCTATATTAAACATCTGGATCAGGACAAAGAATAGTTTCACCAAAGAATTAAAACAAAACAACATGTCCCGTTTAGAAAATATATTTAACAATAAGAAATCAAATTTACTCAATATCTATTTTACTGCCGGGTTTCCGGCGTTAGAAGATACGGAAACGATTATTCGTAGTTTATCAGCGTATGGAGTAGATGTGATTGAAGTAGGAATGCCGTACTCTGATCCGATGGCCGATGGACCCACCATTCAGGTGAGTGGTGTGAAAGCGCTGGAGAATGGGATGAGTGTAGAAGTTTTGTTTAATCAACTAAAAACCATCCGGGACAAAGTCGAAACACCATTGGTCTTGATGGGCTATTTTAATCAAGTGATACAATTTGGAGAAGAAGTGTTTTTAAAACGTTGTCAGGAAGTCGGAGTGGATGGATTAATTTTACCAGATTTGCCATTATCTGTTTATGAAAGTGAGTATCAAGCGCTATTTAAAAAATATGATTTGGCACCCATTTTTTTGATTACACCACAAACCAGTGAAGAACGTATTCGAAAGATAGATCAGCTCAGCCAGGGTTTTATCTACGTTGTTTCCAGTGCCGCCATTACGGGAAATAGCAAGAAAATTTCTCCGGCCCAATTGGCTTATTTTGATCGAATTGAAAAAATGAATTTACGTCTTCCTCGCATGATCGGATTTGGAATTTCGGATCATCAGAGTTTTACAACTGCTTGTAAATATGCCGATGGCGCAATCATTGGTAGCGCTTTTATTCGTGCGCTGGAAAATGGTGGTCCTAATATTGATAAAACCATAGAAATTTTTGTGAAAGGAATTAGGAATAGCTAAGCTTGACTTTACTATTTTTATTTAACAGTAGATATTTACATGTAAGCATTTTTCTTTTTATAGTTCATTTTTTTGCAGAAAAAAAACGAAACCCCGCCTGACTGACATCAGTCGGGCAG
>ENA-ORXR01004323-ORXR01004323.1-marine-metagenome-genome-assembly--contig:-NODE-4323-length-11973-cov-4.287071_pt1 | contig 11973 bp, 8 predicted proteins | sample MGYA00237866_ERZ511479 | MGnify/ENA metagenome assembly ERZ511479 | reverse complement strand
GTTTCAAAAGCCTAAATTATAGATTATGTTCATTTCGATTTTGATTTCAATTTCGATTTGCGACCCCGCCGCATTGTGACTTTTCTCTTCTTTCAAGTCCCTAAAATGTAAGGTTTGGAATATGTTCGGCATTATACCATAACATCTTTTTTATATTATTTCAAATTTCTTTTCCTTACATTTGCTCTCTCTAAAAACTAAGGTGGATGAAGGCTTTCTTTCTAGAAATGTTTTTTACATTATCTAAAATTTATACTTTTGTACCTTGGTTTCAATTATAGACATGGAACATCTTTCGATATTTCCTGTTACACTATAGTCTAAACATACCTTATATATATGGCAAAGAATTTATTAATCGTTGAGTCACCAGCTAAAGCAAAAACGATCGAGAAGATACTCGGTAAGGATTTTACTGTAAAGTCAAGCTTTGGCCATGTCCGCGATTTGGAGAAAGGGAATAAAGGCGTTGATATTGAAAATAAATTCAAGCCTAATTACATCGTTAGCCCCGACAAAGAGAAGGTGGTCAAAGACCTGAAAGACTGGGCTAAGAAGGTGGATGAAGTCTGGCTCGCAACGGATGAAGACCGCGAAGGAGAAGCCATATCATGGCACCTTTGCGAAGTTTTAGGATTAGATGCGAGCTCAACAAAGCGAATCGTTTTTCGTGAAATCACCAAACCTGCCATCCAAAAAGCAATTACGCAACCTCGAACAGTCGATATCAACCTAGTCAACGCTCAACAAGCCCGACGAGTACTTGATCGTTTAGTAGGATTTGAGCTTTCAGGTATCCTTTGGAGAAAAGTGAAAGGAAAACTGTCAGCTGGCCGTGTACAATCGGTTGCTGTAAAATTAATTGTAGACAAGGAACGGGAAATTCAAAAATTTCAAACAACACCTTACTTTAAGGTAAGCGCTATTTTTGATGTCTTAAACGATAAAGGTCGTAAAGTCGAGCTAAAAGCAGAAATGGCAACTCGCTTTGACACAGAACAAGATGCAGAAACCTTCCTGAAGAATTGTATTGATGCAACGTACAAGATCAATAATATAGAGGTAAAACCGCTTAAGCGTAAACCTACTGCGCCATTTACGACTTCTACCTTACAACAGGAGGCAAGTAGAAAACTGGGCTTTGGGGTAAAGCGTACCATGATGAATGCTCAACGTTTGTACGAACAAGGTTTTATTACTTACATGCGTACCGATTCCGTCAATCTAAGTGAAACGGCTCTAACCAGCATTGCAGCAGAGATTGAAAAGAATTACGGTAAAGAGTATTTACAAACTCGTCGCTTCAAAGCCAAGGGCAAAAAAGAATTGGCTCAAGAAGCACACGAAGCGATTCGCCCTTCTTACATAGAAAAGCAAGTTGTTACTTCAGATCGAGACCAGCAAAGATTGTATGAACTCATCTGGAAGCGGACCATTGCTTCTCAAATGGCGGAAGCTATTTTGGAAAAGACGATTGTCAAAATAGGAGTATCCTCTCAACCATCAGCTTCCTTCAAAGCGGAAGGAGAGGTTTTAAAATTTGATGGTTTCCTTAAAGTGTATCTCGCAGCCAAAGAAGATGATGCGGAAGAAGATGAGGATACTAAGAAGATACTACCACCGCTTAGCATGGGACAGCAATTGGACTTAAATCATATGTTATCTCTTGAGCGTTTCACTCGCCCACCTTCCCGATATACGGAAGCTGGTCTAGTCAAAAAGATGGAAGAACTAGGAATTGGTCGTCCTTCTACTTATGCACCCACGATTAGTAAAATCATGGAAGTGAGTCGGGGATACGTTATTAAAGAAACGAGAGAAGGTGTTGAACGAAAGTATAAGGTGATTACTTTGAAAGATAATCAGGTGACCACTAAAGTAGACAGTGAAAACACTGGCGCTTTTAGCAATCGATTAGTCGCTTCTGATTTGGGAATGTTGGTTTCAGATTTTCTAACAGAACATTTTGAAAACATCATGAACTACAGCTTTACGGCTGATATAGAAAAACGATTTGACCATGTAGCGCAGGGCAGTCAGGCCTGGACAGATATGTTGGAGCAGTTCTATAATCCTTTCCATGAAACGGTTGAAAAAACGTTGGAGCATGCCGAGCGCGCCAATGGTGAACGAATTTTGGGTAAAGACCCTGAATCAGGAAGAACACTTTTGGTAAGAATGACTCGCTTTGGAATTCCAGCGGTACAGATAGGGGCACCCGATGAGTTGGCAGAGGATGAAAAGCCACGTTACGCGAACCTGCGTAAAGGCCAGTCCATGGAGACCATCGAAATGGAAGAAGCACTTAAGTTGTTTGAGTTGCCAAAAGTTTTGGGGCAGCATCAGGAGAAAGAGGTTTCGGTTGCGATAGGTCGTTTTGGTCCTTATGTCAAACACGGTGACGCATTCATCTCCTTAGCTAAAGGAGAAGACCCGATGGGTGTTACGATGGAAAGAGCACTAGAACTCATTGCTGAAAAACAAAAAGCTGACGAGCCAATTGGTTCTTATAAAGGGATACCTTATACGCAGGGTAAAGGTCGTTTTGGTCCTTTCCTAAAGTATGACGGCATGTTTGTCAATATCCCACGTCGATTTGATCCGGATAACTTGTCGCAGGATGAAGCACACGAACTCATCGCTGCCAAGATAGAGAAAGAAGCGAATCGCTACATCCATAAATGGGATGACGAAAAGATTGCAGTAGAGAATGGCCGTTGGGGACCTTTCATCCGATTCAAAAAGAAGAGTGTCAAAATCCCTAAAGTGGATGACAAGCGTATGACGCCGGAGGAAGCAAAGGAACTCACACTCGAAGATGTTAAGAAGCTCATCTTAGCTGAAATTCCAGATGCTTTTGCAAAAAAGAAAAAAGCAGCTCCTAAGAAAAAAGCTAAGCCCAAGGCAAAGCCTAAAGCGAAAGCGAAAGCGAAAGCGAAAAAATAAAAAGAACCCGTTTGACCATTTGGTTGAACGGGTTTTTTTGTGCGGGTGTTGTAGCTTTTACGTCCTTTCAGGACTGCTTGAGGCGTGATCCTACCTAGGGGCGTTGCCCCTAGGTAGGATGTATAAGCCCGTTGGGCTAACTCCTGAATATTGACTGATGAATTAGTTATGTTTTTTACTTTGACGTTCTTATTTACTCGTGATATCATCCAGTGCATTGTCTCTAAAACCCCAACGGGGTTTAACATCCTAAGAAGGGGCATCGCCCCTTCGAGTCATCACGGAAGACCCTTAGCCCTGAAGGGGCTTAACAGATTCCTAGCCCTCGTTCTCATGCTCGCTAGTTTGGGTCTCCAGACCCAGATACGCCTTCTCTTTTCAACCGCTCCACCATCAACCCCGCAGCTCGCGCAGAAGCACCTTCATTCCCCAGCATCTTCCGCAACTCTCGATAAGCCACCTGCATGTTCTCCCGTTGCTCCTGCTCCAAGATCAACCCTAACTCTTTCTCCAACTCCACCGCATTAAACGTCTCCTGAATCAACTCCCGCAAAAGCGGCCGATCCAAAATCAAATTGACCAAGGAAATATATTTCACATTCACCAGCCGACGAGCAATATGATAAGAGAGGGGACTACCCTTGTAACAAACCACCTGAGGCACATCCAATAAGGCCGTTTCTAAAGTAGCCGTACCAGAAGTAACCAATGCTGCCTCGGACTGAGCCAACAATTCATAAGTGACATTCTGAACCAAACTAACGGACGTATTTGACGCATCGTTTTCTCGAAGGATCGTTTCGTAATAATTACGATCAATTGAAGGAGCCCCTGCAATCACAAACTGGTAGTCTGGAAAACGTGAGCACATCTGAAGCATAATACGGAGGGCTACCCGAATCTCTTGCTTGCGACTACCCGGTAGCAAAGCGATGATCGGTTTTTGATCTAAATCATGTTGTTGTCGAAAAGATGGATCGGGTTTGAAATTATGAAATACATCAAGTAGGGGATGCCCCACAAAATCTACGTCATAGTCATATTTTTTATAAAAATCTTTTTCAAAAGGAAGGATTACAAACATTCGATCCACCAGCTTTTTGATGCCATGTACCCGACTACTATGCCAAGCCCATATTTGTGGAGAGATATAATAAAAGATTCGGATGTTGTTTTGTTTTGCCCATTTGGCCATTCGAAGGTTGAAGCCCGGGTAGTCAATAAGTATTAGAACATCTGGTCGAAAGGCAAGAATTTCCGATTTGCATTTTTTAAAGTTGCCTAAAATGGTGTTTAGGTTTTTAACCACTTCTACAAAACCCATAAAGGCGAGTTCCCTGTAATGTTTGTTGATGATGGCGCCCGCCGCTTCCATCAACTCACCGCCCCAGCCCTGAATGTCAGCCTGCGCATCTTCATCTCTGAGTGCCCGCACCAGATTTGCGCCATGCAAATCGCCGGATGCTTCCCCTGCTATAATGTAATAACGCATGGTTGGAATTTACTTAAGTAATTCACGAAATTAAATTTACTATTAGCTTGAGCGACTTTTGAATTTTTACTTCACCATTCTCCTGCGGCAATAGCGGGGCTATTACCTTGAATAATGGCTCGTCTAAATCCAAAATTCATCTCAATCAAATGTAAACACAATTACCGTGTATTACTTAACCCTCAACAAACAAATCATTTTTAAAATAAATCACCCAGACAATCACAAAAAGGATGGTAGGAAAAATAAGCCCACGCATACTTTCACTATGTCGCCATTTTTTATGCAAATTAAACGGAATGATATTCATGCAAATCGAAAGTAGTGCTACCGTCCGCAATCGCCAACTCGCTGAAAACCCCGACGGGTCCATCACACCCACACTAGTCAATAAATTGAACAGTAATGTCCAGAGACCATAAGCGAGTACGGGAACTAATAGGCCGGTGATGATGCCTACGATGATGTTGTTGTCTCTTAAGTTCATATGCTTTTGGTTTGTAGATTTAAAATCGAAATACCGCTGGCTTCGGCTACGCTCAGTCAGCGTCTCTGGGCTTTTCACATACCCTTCGAATCGAACCACTAGCGCTGGCTTCGGCTATGCTCAGTCAGCGTCTCTGGGCTTTTCACATACCCTTCGAATCGAACCACTAGCGCTGGCTTCGGCTTCGCTGGCTGAGCGTAGCCGAAGCCAGCGAAGCCGAAGCCAGCGAAGCCGAAAACAAACTGCGCATTAAAAGGCCATTAATCATTAATATCTAATCCTTAATCATTAAAGACCGCATCCACTCCACACTCTTATAAGCCGTCAAATCATGCATCGAAGGTACAATCGAAATGTAACCTTCACTCAATGCATGCACATCCGAATCGGGGCCATCGTCTTCCATGACAAATTCCCCAGTCAACCAGTAATAAGTCCGTTTGTAAGGGTCTTCTTTTTTGAGAAAACTTTCTTTCCAAATGCCATTAGCCTGACGACATACGCGCATTCCTTTTATTTCGTCTGTTGGTAAATTGGGGATATTGACATTTAGTAGTTTGCTATGTTCGATGCCGTGCTCTAGTACGAATTCAATCAATTGATGGATATAGGGTTTGCAAGCTTCAAAGTTTGCTTTAGGTGAATAATCTAGTAAGGAAAACCCAATAGAGGGAATGCCTTCGAGCGAACCTTCCATGGCTGCAGCCATTGTTCCGGAATAGATAATATTGATAGAACTATTGGAACCGTGGTTGATGCCAGACAAGACCAAATCAGGTTTTCTATCTTTTAAAATAACATAATTGGCCAACTTTACACAATCAACTGGTGTACCGTTACAGGCGTAGGATTCAATGTCGCCAAAGGTATCTTTTTCAAAAATACGAAGTGGATAATTGATAGTAATGGCATGGCTTTGAGCTGATTGGGGTGAATCGGGCGCAACCACCACTACTTCTCCAAGCGTGCTAGCCACCTCAACTAATGCACGTATTCCCTTGGCCGTGATACCATCGTCATTGGATATTAAAATCAGTGGTTTTTTCATATGCGCAAAATCCGTAAATCTTTTTTAATTATGTAATTCCTTGTGCTATTTCTTTGTAACAACTTTTCAGTTCTTCGAAAGTGTTTGAAAGAATATCTAGCAGAAAGCGCAGAAGAACGCAGAAACTCAGTTTCCTTTTCTAATGAGTCAATAAATAGTACTAAAAGATTTCATTTGGTTGTTCTTGATAAGAAGCGGGCTGGTTTTCACTTTAGGGAATTAAAGGGTGCGTGCCGGGAAATCTATATAATTGTTCTCACCGAATGAAACCACTTAGAGTTTAATAAATCAAGGTCTTCTACAAATTTCAGCGTCTTCTGCGAGCCTACCCGTCCGGGAAACCAACTTTTAAATCCGCAAAAACTTACCCAACGCCACCTGCTCATCATCCACTAAACCTCGAATAAAGTAAACGCCAGATGCCCACTCATTGGTATAAAAGGTATAACTGGAAAGAGCACTCCCATTGATCGCTTTAGAATAAACCTCCCGGCCATGCACATCGACAATACTTATATGAGTTAAATCAATGAACGAATCAAACTGCAATTGAAAATAGTCCCCACCCGGATTGGGCTGAATTGTTACGCCAGATATAAATTTATCAAACACACCATTGGGGTCGTTGGAATAACCCGGGCTAGGGTCGAGGTCTTGCCAGGGGCCAGTTCCGTTGGGGAGGCGGGCATAGCTCTCGTCATCTGCCTGCTCCGGATAGTCAACCCGATCAATCAGCGCAAAATTATTTTCTTCACTGTCGATCAAAGCAATGGTTTCGCCTGAAGCGGAAAGTTTGAAGGTGCAATGATTGATACCCTGGTCATCATCGTTGTCAGCCCAGATAAGCAGGTAGCCTCCTGCCTTGATACAGAGGTCGGGGAATTTCCATTTATAGGGTATGTCTAGGTTATCGGTAAGGTGTTTTCCGCCAAGGTCAATGTCTTGACTACCATAGTTGTGTAATTCAATCCAGTCGTCATACTCGCCCGCTTCATCATCAATGGTGCTGTTGTTAGCCGGCATCAATTCATTGATTTTCAAGGGTAGATTGGAAGAGCCTATATACAATCGGCGAAAGTCGCAGATAGGAGAGTGGCTACTAGTTGCGTCATTATCGATCGCTTCAATATAATATTCTATCACGGTGTTTTCAGTAACGGAAGGAAGCTCTACGCCATATAGACCATCATTGGCTGCGCCATCCTGATGCAAGCCATCATCGAACATCAATGTGTTATTGAGCGTGGCACCATCTGTTTGGTAATACAGTTTTACTTCATCCACAAGACCGTCATCCCAGACCTTAGCAGTAAACCAGATCGGTTCGCCATATAGAGGATGGTTGCTGTTGACCATCGTTATCACCGGAGGGATTGGGTTTAATTCTAATTGTTGTAGTGCCGAACTGTTTCGTGCTTCTACAAACGAATTGATGCCATCCGGTATAAACCAATAGCCCACACTCTCATCAAATGAATCATTAAAGTCAGTCATGTTGAATCCATAATCAAGCGGATAGAATGGATCCGTTTGCATATAGGGTTCAATAATGGTACGCCATTGCAGTGCATTAGCAGCTAGTGTATCGGGATTTAAAACACCAGCCATGAATTGATCAAAATAATAGGACAACCGATCTTTGTATTTAGGAACCTCGAGAATGCGTTGGTACATGGGGCGCGGTTCATTGTTATTGCTCCAAGAGTAAATGTTGCGGTTGGTAAAATCATAATTGTCAACTACCCAGTTAATGCCCAAAGTATTGTCTACATCAAATACGATGTATTCAAATTGGTTGGTGCTCAGGTTATGATAAAGATAGAAGTTGTTTTTGTTGAGCATATAATTGTCCCAATGTCCAATGAGTATTTCATAGGCAATGGCTTTTAGATAACCATCAACATTAAAAACAGGTTCAAGTGTACAAGGCAAATCTGATATGGGCGTGTTGTTGAGTATACCAATAAAATGTGCCAGGTCACTATAGTCATCGAGGTAATTGTTGTTTTTTAATTCATAAGCTCGGCGATCGCCTTGCATGAATTTATAAGATTCCGGATTAGATCCCAGATAATTTAATTGCGATGGCCAAAGACATTTATATAGATTACCGACATTGTGTCCGTAACGAACGTCCACAAAGTTTTCATCAATATGCTCTACATGAGTATACAGGCCGTAATAACTCCCGTTGATCACCAACTCAAGATGAACCGCTCGGGGAGCGCTAAGCCCCAGTTCTTGTGCAGCATCTAAAGCAACTTTCACTCGCGCATTAGTTGGATCATTATGACTCCCATTGATATTCAGCTTTTCAAGTCCATGGTATTTTCGCCCCGGCACAAAAGTGTTGAAAGAAAATTTAAAGGATTTTTTTTCTGCTAACCTTGAAGTATTACCTCTCAGTCGCATCCCCACATCATGAATGGTATCAGGCACACCGCCATTCTGAAAAGCAATGCTCACCGGATATTCGGTATTGCTAAATTCATTACCAGTAGCCAATAACTCGATCAGATCATCAGGAGCAATATAGACATCTATCCTTGGTATGTATAGGTCGTCAAAGATGGGCCCATTTTCTGGAATAATCTGTGCCTGGCTCCAAATCGAAACAACTAGTAATATGAAAATTAGTCTTAATTGCATGATCGCATTATTTTGGTTTAAAGATAAGGAAAAGATTTTTTTGAAAAGACCGTTCCTCTTGCATCGGAACTGCGAGACCATTCGCAGGCTCATTGCGGGACCGTCATGCCGGTGGCATGACTGCGAGACCGCCCTATGGGCTGAGAGACTTCACTCGACCGTAGGCCCTGCAGTCGAGTGAAGTCTCTCAGCCGAAGGCGGTCTCGCAGTCCAAGCGAAGCGTGGACGGTCCCGCAGTTCATGCCATGGCATAACGGTCTCTCAGCGCAGCGGTCTTTTTTTGACAATCATTTTACCAAGTCAAAAAAACAATCTTCCCCAATATTATCTTAGTTTTGTTTAAGCAAATAAAACTTATGTCGAATAAAGGAAAAACCGGAATACTTCTCGTTAATTTAGGAACGCCTGATGCGCCCACTCGGAGTGCTGTATATCGTTATTTAAAGCAATTTTTATCTGATCCCAGGGTCATTGATGTGTGGGGAGTGCGTAACATTGTAGTGCCTTTCATTATTTTGCCCATTCGATCGGGGGCTTCTGCCAAGGAGTATAAGAAACTTTGGACGGAAGAAGGTTCACCGCTCAAGGTATATGGTTATCGGCTGGCGGAAGGTGTGCAGGAACAGTTGGGTGATGAATATGCGGTAGAGCTAGCCATGCGGTACCAAAGCCCGTCTGTTGAATCGGCAATCAAGAAATTGATGGATCAGCGGGTTTCCAGATTGGTGGTCTTGCCTTTGTTTCCGCAATATGCGTCGGCATCGACCGGCTCTGTGCAGGAAGAGGTGATGCGCGTGTTGAGCAAATATTGGAATATGCCGGATCTTAAACTGATCGACCACTTTTACGATTATCCGGCTATGATTGATGTGTTTGCAGAGCGAGGTCGTCAGTACAATATGGCTGATTACGATCATGTAATGTTTAGCTATCATGGTTTGCCCGAAAGGCAAATTACAAAAGGCGATAATTGTGGGCATTGTTTCAAAGAGGGGTGTTGTGATGCGATCAGTGAGCGCAACCAGTTGTGTTATAAAGCACATTGTGCGGCGACGACCCGGGCCATTGTTGAGCAATTGAATATACCGAAAGATGGCTATACCATTTGTTTCCAATCTCGGCTGGGACGTGACCCCTGGGTACAACCGTATACCAGCGATGTGATTGAACGGTTGGCTAAAGAAGGCAAAAAGAATATACTGGTTTTCTGTCCGGCCTTTATTGCGGATTGTCTGGAAACAACAGTGGAGGTCAGCGAAGAATATCAGGAGTTGTTTGAGGAGCATGGGGGAGAACATTTGCAGTTGGTTGAAGGGCTGAATGACCATCCAAAATGGATTGAGGCGGTGGCTGAGTTGGTAAAGGCTCAATAAATTATTACATTGGAAGCTAAATACACTGTAATATAAATTCATTGACATTTTGAATGCTTCTTTTTCGCGATTACTTCACCAATGTTTTCTTAAATAGCTAAGGCTATTCTCAAAAAAATTGGTTCATACTCACAAAAAATAACCTATTCAAAATATCAAGCAACTTAGATTACAGTGTACTAAATACAATTAATTCTTGACCTACAAAGAAATCATAAAAGATCTCAAAGCAAAAAAGTATCAACCCATCTATCTGCTGCATGGGGATGAGGCTTTTTATATTGATAAAATTTCGGATTATATTGAAAATAATGTGCTGACCGAATCCGAAAAGTCATTCAATCAAACGGTCATCTATGGTAAGGAGGCTGAAGCCAAAACGGTCATCGACACCGCTTCCCGATATCCGATGATGGCTGAACGGCAAGTCGTGATTCTCAAAGAGGCACAGGATATGAAAACATTAGGTGACCTACAACCTTATGTTGAACGAGCGGTACCTTCCACCATTTTGGTTATTTGTTATAAGCATAAGAAGTTTGATTCCAGAACTAAACTAGCGAAGTCCATTAAGGCAAAATCCCTCAAGTCAGAGCCAGAAGCCATCATTTTTGAATCAAAAAAAATGTATGACAATCAGGTTGCTGGTTGGATCAGTACTTATCTTAAAGATCATAAGCTAAGTATCGAGCCGGATGCTGCCGAGTTGGTTGCAGAATATCTGGGGACTAATTTGTCAAAAGTTTCTAATGAATTGGACAAGCTCATTATCAATGTACCTACGGGTACTTCTGTCAATACCCAATTGATACAAGAAAACATTGGTATCAGTAAGGACTACAATGTTTTTGAGTTACAAAAATCAATTGGCCAGCGCGATCTATTAAAGACACAACGCATCGTCAATTACTTTATCGCTAATCCTAAAAAGAATCCACTAGTTGTAGTCGTAGCAACGCTTTATAATTATTTCAGTAAAGTCTATCAGGCACATTATCTACGCAATGTCTCCGATAACGAATTAGCCGCTGCACTAGGCACCCGTGCTTTTTTTGTAAAAGATTATAAACTAGCCAGAAAAAACTTTAATCTTCACAAAACACAGGATGTAATTGGAATACTTAGTGAGTATGACCTTCGATCGAAAGGTGTGGATAACAATGGAACTACTCATGGAGAGTTATTGCGGGAAATGGTTTATCGGATTTTGCATTAACTACTTCAATCAGATCAGCCTAAAACCGCCACGCTACAATTCTGCTTTTCTTATTCCCTTGTCCCATGTCAATCGTCTGAACATCTCGTGCTCGTATTTTCGTCAATATTTTATATACAAAAGGAAGGTTTGATTCTTTCGATATCAACGTCGAAAACCAACCAAAGGATTTAGGGAAACCATTACTTTGAATAATCATATTTTTGACAAAAGCTTTCTCTCCACCTTCACACCAAAGCTCAGCATGTTGGCCACCAAAGTTCAAATGTGTTTGCTTCGTTTTTAAACCATGTAGATTTTTATTTTTACGGAGGTTAGCTTTTTCAGCTTCTTCTACCGAATTATGAAATGGCGGATTACAAATGCAAATGTCAAAATATTCATCTTCTTTGAGCACTCCCATAAAAATAGAAGTAGGTCGCTCCTGCAAACGCAATTCGATTTTACCTCTTAAATTCGAATTGGTCTTAATGATCGTATTCGCTATTTTTAGTGATACTGGATTGACATCAGACCCCACAAAGGACCAGCCATACTCTCGGTTTCCAATAATCGGGTAGACACAGCTTGCTCCCACACCCACATCGAGGCATCTTACCTGAGCCCCTTTCGGAATAATTCCTTTATTACTTTTCGCCAACAGATCCGCAGCATAATGAATATAATCGGCTCGTCCCGGAATAGGAGGGCAGAGATACCCGTCGCGGATATCCCAATACTCTATTCCATAATGATGTTTTAGCAAGGTTTGATTTAAGGTAC
>ENA-ORXR01004322-ORXR01004322.1-marine-metagenome-genome-assembly--contig:-NODE-4322-length-11976-cov-21.383814_pt1 | contig 11976 bp, 11 predicted proteins | sample MGYA00237866_ERZ511479 | MGnify/ENA metagenome assembly ERZ511479 | reverse complement strand
CCTTTAATTAATGCTACCAATTTATGATACATTCAAACAAATTAAAGTTCCCCTAATATTTTACACACTCTAATGAATAGATTACGAATTTAAACCTAATTTCTCAGTTCCCCAATTCCCATTCTGTCCAAAGTCTAATAAGTAGTAAGCATCAAATAATCGACATTTTTGAACGTGTCTTTTTTCGCAAAAAAGTCGTACAAAATGTTTATTTCCTTTCCCATTCGCTACATTTTTAATAATATTACAAAAAAAATATGATGCAACACATTCTTATTACAGGCGGCAATGCGGGAATTGGACTGGAAACCGCTATTGCCTTAGCCAAAAAAGGGGCAAAAGTGATTATTGCCTGTCGGAATGAAACGAAGGCAAAACAAGCGGTTTTGGACATAAAAAAAGCTGCCGGAAGTGAAGCAGTAGATTATTTGGTGTGCGATTTATCGAGTTTTGATTCCATTAAATCTTGTGCAGAAAATTATCTGAATAAATTTGGTCAAATAGATGTCCTTGTCAATAATGCAGGGCTATTCACCAATACTTTACAACTGACAAAGGAGGGTTTTGAGTTGCAATTTGGAGTGAATCATTTGGGGCATTTTTTACTGACGCATTTGTTGTTAGATGCTTTACAAAAATCCGCTGCGCCGCGCATCGTCAATGTAAGTTCGGGCGCACACTATAACGGCAAAATAAATATGCAATACTTTAGAGGTGAAATGGGGGCAGAAAAATATAAAGGGATGCCTGCATATCAGCAATCCAAATTAGCTAATATATTGTTTACCAAAGAATTAGCAAGACGATATCCGAATATTTGTAGCCATGCTTTGCATCCGGGCGTAGTGAGTACAGAGATTGCACAGAAGGCAGGAAGTTGGTTTTTAGCTACATTATGGCGCGTATTCAGACCTCTGATGCTGACCGCCGAAAAAGGCGCGAAAACTTCCGTTTATGTCGCCTCTTCTCCCGATGTATTGACCGTCAACGGCAGGTATTATGACAAATCTAAGGAAAAAGAACCCGCCCCTTTAGCCAACGATGAAACGCTTGCTAAAGCGCTTTGGGAAGCTAGCGAAAGAATGATTTCTTGAATGTAAAATGTAAAATAATAAATTTAAAATGTAAAAGTGTCGATAGTAAGCGAGCGAAGCATATTATATATTTTTATTTATACTAATTTAATAAGAAATTAAATAAGAAAAAACACTCGCGTTAGTTTCACGTTATACCCTTTTACATTTTACATTTACACAATATCAAGTTCTAAAACTTTAATAATGCCATCGGCATACTCGCGGCTATTCGCTAATCGGGGCATTTTATTTTGTCCGCCGAGTTTGCCTTTTGATTTCATGTATTTGCGAAAACCATCTTTCGGAACAGGTCTGATAATTAAGGGTTGGAGTGCTGCGGAATTAATCAAATTATCGTAAAAAATATTCTTTTTCCTAAGAATATTATCCATTTTCAAAGCAAAGTTTTTCAAGTCTTTTGGCATTTCCACAAATTCTATAAACCACTCGTGATAAGGCAGTTGTCCGTCTTTTGGAGTGACTTGTGGTGCTACGGTAAATTCGATAATGCCAACCTTTTCTTCTTCTGCCACCAGTTGAATTGCTTCATCTACTTCTTCGCCGATGACGTGTTCGCCAAAGGCAGAAATGAAATGTTTTATCCTGCCTGTGAAGGCGATGCGATAAGGGTTTTTGGACACAAAACGCACCGTATCTCCGATAATATATCCCCAAAAACCCGAATTATTATTGAGAATAATGGCGTAATTAACGTTCAATTCTACCTCTTCCAATCTAAGGCGAGTTGGGTTTTCATTATGGATTTCATTAGCCGGCACAAACTCGTAAAATATACCGCCGTCGAGGTTGAGCAACATGCCTTCTACGCCCAATTCATCCTGAAAAGCAATGAAACCTTCGGAGGCATTATACATTTCAAGAAAAGCCACATCACCGCTGCCGATAATTTTTCTGAATTGCTCGCGATAGGGCGCGAAATTGAGTCCGCCATACACATATAATTCAAAATTCGGGAAAATTTCTTTGACCGTAGATTTGCCCGTCATCTCCAATAATCGCTCAAAATACATCAATGCCCACGGGGGAATACCACCGATGACGGTCATATCTTTTTCGAGGGTTTCTTCGCATATTTTGGTCAATTTTTCTTCCCAGTCTTCAATCGTATTTGTCTCATAAGTCGGGGTCAGATTTTTGCGTAAATATCCCGGAATATGGCTATACACGATGCCCGACATCCGCCCGACTTTGACCGCGCCCATTTGTTCCAATACAGGGCTGGCTTGTATGAATATCATCGAGCCATCCACCCACGCGACATTGCCCGTTTCGGCGATATACATGGCGAGTGTTTGCCGCCCTGCATTGATGAACGTAGGCATGCCCTCTTGCGAAACAGGGATAAATTTAGTGCCAAGCGTCGTCCCCGATGACTTGACCATAAATTTGGGCATTCCCTTCCACAATACGTCTTGTTCTCCCGCGATTATTTTCTCAATATAAGGATGAAATCCGTCGTAATCTCTAAGTGGAACAGCACGTTTGAAGTCTTCGTAGTTTTTTATGGTATCAAAATTATGCGCCTTGCCAAATAGCGTATTTTTCCCAACAGAAAGATGTGTCCTAAATATTTTTTCCTGATAAGAAAAAGGGTCTTTACTCCAGCGTTTAATCTTGTTGGCGTAGTAATTCGCGCCTTTTTTTGCAATGAAAGATTTCAGACTCATGGTTTCGTTATTCGTTGATTCGTTATTCGTGTGAACGTAACACAGGCTTCCAGCCTGCAATCGCGTTTGTTCTGAATTGTAATGTAAATCCTACCAAAGTGCAGGCTGGAAGCCTGTGTTACTTGTCAAAATTGATACAAGGCACAACCAACTTGAAGCCCTGAACCGACACTGATTATCAATGCGATTTCTCCTGTCCTATCATTTTTTGTATTCATCAAATGATGTAAAGCGTAAGGAATGGAGGAAGTAAATAGGTCTTTTCGACCTTCTGTAACATCAACAAACATATCTATCGGACAGTCCATTTTATCGCTCAATTGATGTAAGAAATTGGAAGATATTTGCTGTGCGACTATTTTTGATATTTGTTTTTTGTCGAGTAAATCTTGTATTTTTTTCGATTTTTTTATTGTTTTTAAAATGCAATCGACGAATGTGGTTTCTATCGCGTCATCTATCTTGGCTTCGAGTTTGGGTACGCCTTTTATCCAAGTATTACTCACATTAATCGCATCAACATATTGGGGATATTTATCAAAGATAAAATCGCTAAATCCGACTTTCTCGTCGGCAGATTTTTTGAGCAACATACCGGATGCGGTTTCTTCAATGCCCAATAATTCATCTGACCAAGTGGATTTATTATTTTCTATTTCAGCCGTCAAAATCATCACATTTTCGGCTTTGTCGGCGTGTATCACATTAGCGGCAACCGCTATGCCATTCAGAAAGCCCAAGCCGCCATTGAGGACATCAAGCGCGAAGGAATGATAGTTGGTATGGTAATTTGTTGACCGCATTTTGATACCGCCGGCGAGCATGGCAGCGATAGCAGGTTCGCATATAAACTCGTCTCTATACACACCCGTAAACAACAGTAAATCAACATTTTCCGGCTTTAGTTCAGATTGCGCGAAACAATCATTGGCGGCATAATAAGACATATCGAAAGTACTTTTTTTGACATTCTCACCCATAGGAATCACGCCTATGCTGTCTATCATAATACGATTATTTTGGGTGGGTCTTTGCCCATTTTTATGTCTTGAAAGGGCTTGGTCTGCTGTGCCATTTCCGTTTTGTGAGTGCTTTCTCATCCGGTCGGGTAGGTCGTCAAAAGTATAGAGTGCGCCGCCCACCGTCAGCCCGGAAGCATTGACACTAAAGAGCATTTTTTGACCGGAATTGATTTGTTGCGCCTCAATAAGGTCTATCAAAGCGACAATATGAGAAGTGGAAGAAGTGTTGCCTCTTTTTGCCAGATTATTGACCGTATTATCGGTGTTGAATTTGGGTTGATCGAGTATTTTATTGACGGCTTTGATACCTGCGTAGATGCTCAATTTGGTGGTTTGATGTGTCAATAAAGTATCGACTTCTTTGCCTTTATTTTGATGTACAAGGTCACAAACCAATTTCGCGCCTTCGCGGACGGCTACCTCAGAAAGTTTGGCGGATTGAGTCAGCATAATCGCGCCGCCATGCCCCGAATCGGTGGTTTTTGCAATACAATAATCGCTATAATCGCCAAGCGTAAGCATCTGAATGTCATGGAATCCGACGGCGGTATCGCTCGTCTTTTCCAATATCAAAGCAACGCCCGAATCGCCAAGTGTCAGACAAGCCATTCGTTCATCCTGAAAGTTCTGTATCTCCTTTTGTGCTGTATTGGTAAGGTGAGTGATGTACTCTCCACTGACGACGAGTACCCGTTGGGCAGTTCCGGCTTTCAGGTAGGCATCTGCCAGATAAATGCCCGTAAACACGCCTGCACAGGCATTGGAAATATCAAATACTTGGGCATTAGTGAAGTTGAAGTTTTGGCTCAATTTTACCGCAGTACTCGGCTCAAAAGCATATCTCCAATGTTCATCGTAATGAGAAATATTACAACATATCACCACATCAATATCTTCCGGTTGATATTGAGAATGTTCAAAACATTTCTTAATAGCCTCAATAGACAGGTCAATCGCAAATTTATCGACGCCTGCCACCCGAACTTCTTCGATACCCGTAATACGAGCAAGCGGGAAGTTGACATCATTGGTACAGCCATCCAGAATTTCCTGTGCAGAAACAACCTTTTTAGGTAGATATGAGCCCATACTCTCAATGATTGTATTTGTATCTTTGACTTTCATAATAGAAAATTAAATGATTAATTCTTTTTCTTTAAAATTTCTTTGCAAAGATGAACGAAGAAGCAAGGTAAATCAAATCACTTTTTATAAAAAAAAGACTTTTAAACGCTATTAATAAACAACATAAAATTATGATTATCAGATAATTAATACTCAAAAAAAGAGACTTAACATGTTTGGGGATTTTAAAAAATTATCGCTATTCAATACAAGACGTAGTATTTAGTTCTACTTTATGATAAAGCATAACATATAAACTATTTTAGGCTGTATCAGTCAGTTCAATGTCTTCGCCAAATTGATAATTGAGCATGAATAATTCATAATTAGTTTAAAATTACCATTTATAATACGAACGAAATCTGTTTTTTACGAATGTTTAAATAAAATAATTATCAACTCTCAATTATCAATTATTCATTTGGCGAACATATTGTCAGTTAGAAGTACCTATCTGTTTGTTTCATTTCAAGCTCATAATCAATAGGTTATGAGTTTTATGTAAAAGATAATTTATTGACATTTTTACATTAAAATAAAATACAATAAAAGAATGACTGCCTACCCAAAGTCCCAACCAAAGATAAGCCCTACATTTGAAACTCCCAGAAAAATTGCTTAATCTTGCAGGATGCAAGCAACTGACCAAAATGAGGAACTTTACGAAGAACTCCGCTTTGTGACCGACCCCAAGCAGCAGCCTATTCGTATAGATAAGTACTTGGTAAATAAGGTAGAACGAGTAACACGAAACAAGGTACAAAAAGCCATTCGTGAAGGTTTGGTATTGGTCAACGGAAAAACCGTAAAGCCCAACCACAAACTCAATGCCGGCGACGAAATCAAGGTCATCCTCAACAAGCCTCCGAAAGAAGGCGTAACAATACCTGAAAATATTCCACTCGATATTCGCTACGAAGACGATGATTTATTGGTCTTGTACAAGCCGCCGGGCTTGGTCGTGCATCCGGGTATCGGGAATCATACGGGTACGCTCGTCAATGCTTTGGCGTATCATTTCCGGGATTTGCCTGTCATGCAAGGCAATCGCCCTGACCGCCCCGGTATCGTACATCGTATTGATAAAAATACGTCGGGTTTGATGCTCGTTGCCAAGAGCGATTTTGCGATGTCGCATCTCGCCAAGCAGTTTTTCGACCATACGATACACCGCCGCTACATCGCCCTCGTATGGAGCGAACCACATGAAAATGAAGGAACTATCACCGCAAATATAGGACGCCACCAACGTCACCGACTACAAATGACTACCTTTGACCCCGATGAAGGCGAAGGCAAACACGCTGTGACACATTATAAGGTATTGGAAAGATTGTACTACGTCAGTTTGGTACAATGCGAATTGGAAACGGGGCGTACCCATCAGATTCGCGTACATATGAAATCCATTGGTTGTCCGGTATTTAATGATGAAAGATACGGCGGCGATAGGGTCTGTAAAGGCACAGTTTTTACCAAATACAAACGTTTTGTAGAGAATTGTTTTGACTTGATGCCGCGTCAGGGATTGCATGCCAAAGAGTTGGGTTTTGTGCATCCGACCACAGGCAAGGAGATGTTTTTTGATAGCGAATTGCCGGAAGATATGTCAGCCGTGCTAACGCGTTGGCGCACGTACTTGGCAGGAAGAACGACGAAGTAAACGGGTTGCGGGTTGCGGGTTGCGGGTTGCGGGTTACGAGTTGCGGGTTGCGGGTTGCGGGTTACGAGTTGCGGGTTGCGGGTTACGAGTTGCGGGTTGCGGGTTACGGGTTACGGGTTGCGAGTTACGGGTTGCGGGTTACGAGTTACGGGTTTGTAAAATAAAAAACCGTTCGCCATCCACCGTCCACCGTTTTTACTCTACGATAAATTCTACGGTATAATCAGCGGGTAATTTCGGAACGATGACCCAATTCATACTAAAATGTAGGGATTCGCACGTACCGCAGGCATTGACACCAACAGTATAAGTGTATTTTTTCAAATCATCATCTTGCGTAACGATGCGGTCAAAACCGACATTGCACACACCATCAGCATAAAGTCCCAGCAAGGTATAAACACTAAAGTCAATTTCGGGAAGGGTACTACCCGCACATTCGGGCGTACTAACAGGCAAAATACCAAGTGCCTCAAAAGCCATACTATCATTAATAACGTATTGAGGATCAAGCGCACCAATATCAGAAAAACACGCTCCTAACTCCAATTCAGACGCAATAATTCCGCCCACAGTATCAAAATTGTCCTCACAATCATCTGTACAACTCAATTGAGAAATTGCTAAAACAATTCCTAAAAATATCCCTGAAAAATATCTCATTATTAATGGTTTATGGTTAATGATTTAATGGTTAATGATGCGAATTAGGAAAATATTGTGCCAATTGTACTGACGCCTTTAGTCGTCAAGTATTTTTTTATTATTTTTAAATTCATGTTTCGCTGAAATAATATTTTAAATAATTAAAATTCATAAAAAAATAATAATCAATATTTTATTAAATAATAAAAATTAAATTTGAATTGAAGCGACCTGTACTGACGACTTTAGCCGTCAAATGCTTCGTTGTTCTGCGACGGCTAAAGTCGTCGGTACGGGGCATTTCAATTCAATTGTTATTTTTTAATTTTGATTTCAGCGAAACGTGAATTTAAATGCCTAAAAAACAGTTTTTTACATAAAAAAATCGAATACTTGACGGTTAAAACCGTCAGTACATTATTATGAAATTCAAAATCTATCCATTCATTTTTGCCTTGATTTTAGGGGCTTGTACCTCTACCCCACCCGATTCCGAAAATGTAATATCAGACATTGAAGCTGATCAATACATCACCATACTCGGTACTGCACAAGACGCAGGATACCCACAGGCGGGTTGCAAGAAAGCATGTTGTAATTTATTTTGGGCAGGAAAAAAAGAGCGCGAATATCCCGTTGCATTAGGTTTGACAGATGTAAAATCAGGTAAAAAATATTTGTTTGAAGCGACGCCCGATATTAAATTTCAATTAGAAGCATTGTCCGAAAAAAAGAATACACAAACATTCGTTCCTGATGGTATTTTTCTCACACATGCACACATCGGGCATTACACGGGTTTGATGGATTTGGGGCATGAAGTGATGGGAGCGAAGGGCGTTCCTGTATATGCCATGCCGCGTATGAAATCGTTTTTGGAAACGAATGGTCCATGGAGTCAATTGGTCGAAATGGGTAATATCAAACTACGACAACTCACTAAAAATGAATCAGTTGAATTGGAAAATGGTATCAAAGTAACACCTTTCCGCGTACCACATCGCGACGAGTTTTCAGAAACAGTGGGCTATAGAATTGAAGGTAAAAAACGCAGCGCACTATTCATTCCCGACATTGATAAATGGGCTAAATGGGAACGCAATATTATCGAAGAAATTAGTCGAGTGGATATAGCACTACTCGATGGTACTTTTCTAAAAAATGGTGAACTACCCAACCGCGATATGAGTCAAATTCCGCATCCGTTTGTAGCAGAAAGCATGGAATTATTCAAGGATTTGCCTACAAGTGAAAAACAAAAAATTATATTTATACATTTTAATCACACCAATCCATTGATATGGGATGATGCAGAAATCGAGCGTGTTGAAAAAGCAGGTTTTCAAGTCGCAAAACGAGGAAGCATTATTGAAATGTAAAATGTAAAAGGCAAAATATTAAATGTAAAAGTGTGTAACGTGAAAAGGAATTGTGCTTCGCGCAATTGAATCCTTTTACATTTTATATTTAATTAAATTTCAATATATTTCCCATCTGATAGCAAGTTCGACAGCGTGGTTCATAGGATTCTTTTTCGCCTAAAACGACTGTACCGCCCTCTTGTACAAGTCGATATGAATGTGTAGCAAGGTTGCCGCAATGTTGGCAAATCGCATGTACTTTGGTGATATATTCGGCAACAGCGAGGAGGTCGGGCATTGGTCCGAAGGGCTTGCCGCGAAAGTCCATATCCAAACCCGCAATGATGACGCGGATGCCTTTGAGCGCGAGTTCCTGACAAATATCGGTGAGGTCGGCGTCGAAAAATTGAGCTTCGTCGATACCTACTACGTCCACCTCGTCGGTGAGCATGAGCAGGGCTTTTGAGTTGTCTATCGGCGTGGAAACGATGTGGTTTTTGTCGTGCGAAACGATATTTTCCTCATCGTAGCGGGTGTCGATTTTGGGTTTGAAAATCTCTACACGCTGATTGGCGATACGCGCGCGTTTGAGGCGACGAATGAGTTCCTCTGTCTTACCGGAAAACATGGAACCGCAGATGACTTCTATCCATCCGCTACGCTGACTTTTGAAATGTGGCTCTAAAAACATGAGTTGAGTTGCGAGTTGCGAGTTGCGAGTTGCGAGTTAGCAAATATTTGAAAACTCGAAATCTGCAACTTAACACTCGTATAGTATGGTTTGAGTGCAAACTCAAACCGAACAGATTTTTGACTTTTTACTTTTCAAGCCCAAAAGTACGGATGTGTGGGGGATTTTAAAGAGTTTTTGTTTTTTGATTTGGAAGAAATGAAAATGCCGAAGTGGGGTGGCTTCGGCATTGGTGCTTATGTGAGTAGATATTTCTTAAATTACTATTAGATATGATCGTCGTCGCCAGTCTGTGGGATGTGGACGATGAGGCAACTAAGGATTTAATGGTCAAGTTCTACGAAAATCTATTGAAAGAAAAGCAAGACCCCACTACTGCCCTTCGCAATGCCAAAGACCAACTCCGCGAGGCAGGCTACGAACCGCAGGACTGGGCAGGGTTTATTTTGATTGAGTAAAAATCTACACACAATAGAACACGGATATAGCAAAAAAACATCCGCTAAATCCGTGTCCTATTTGCCTCACCCCCAAGTCGGAAAAAACGCATCCCGAAAATGCCGAATTTCCAAGCCCGGCTGTATCGTAATCGCTACAATATCAAAGCGAATGGCGGCTTCATGTCCAATTTCACGTGTATAAAAAACCGCCGCTTCCATCATTAGTTTTTCCTTCTTGGCTGTTACACTTTCCTCCGGGTAGCCGAACACATTATTTTGCCGCGTCTTGACTTCTACAAAAATAATGACACCACGTTTACGAGCAATCATATCCACCTCTGCCTTGCCTACTGTCCAATTAGTTTCGAGTATCTCGTAACCTTTTTTCAGTAGGAAAAGTCGGGCGAGATATTCGCCTTGTTTACCGAGTTCGTTGTGTGCTGCCATGTATTCGTTATTCGTTAATTTGTGATTCGTTGACTCGTTTATCGTATATTTGTGTATTCGTTCGCAATAGATAAACAAACAAATTACGAATTTACCAAACTATGTCGCGTTTTTCATTCATAATTATCTTATTTTTTCTTTTTTTTGTGGAAAATATTCACGCACAAAACCAGCTCCAACAAGCCATCAATCAACTCGCCGATGATGCCGACCTCAAACACGCAGGGCTTGGTTTCTGTTTGATTGATGTTGATGAAAACAAAATTATTGCACAGCATAATGCCGACTTAGGGCTGATCCCTGCTTCCTCGCTAAAGGTGGTCACAACCGCCACCGCATTAGGCGTATTAGGTGCTGATTATCAATTCAAAACAACACTTGAGTACGATGGTCACTTGCTCCCCGACGGCACACTTCGCGGCAATGTCTATATCAAAGGACACGGCGACCCGACCCTCGCTTCACATGAAATGGAAAGCGTCACGGGCTTCGATGAATTGATGCAAAAATTTGCGGATGCCATCAAAAAAGCAGGTATAAAACGCATTGAGGGCTATGTAGTTGGTGATGCTTCTTTTTTTGAAACAGCAGCTACCGGACGCACATGGATTTGGGAAGATATGGGTAATTATTACGCAGGCGGTCCGCATGGTTTGAACATTCACGAAAACCTATACTACCTCGATTTCCGACAATCTGCCAAACTCAATCAAGCACCACGCGCCACCGCTACACGCCCCGAAGTGCCTGATGTACAATTTAGGAATGAGCTACAATCTGCCGGAGCTAACTCGGGAGACAATGCCTACATTTTTGGTGCACCTTACACGCGGATACGTTACGTGCGTGGCACATTACCTGTGGGTACGGGAACATTCACCATCAAAGGCTCATTGCCCGAACCCGCGTATTTTGCCGCTTATCATTTAGCCAAAACATTAGAAAAAAACGATATTTACACAGGAATGTGCGTTTCTACACAGCGCATTTTTAAAGAAAATAAAAACAAAAAACGCCGCACCATTTCTACAGTAACCTCTCCCCCACTCCGTGATATAGTCGAACGTGCCAATATGAAAAGTGTTAACTTGTATTGCGAAAGTCTGCTCAAAACAATGGGCGCAGAAAAACAAGGCAAAGGCACAACTGAAGCGGGTTTAGACGTCATTAAAAATTACTGGACAGAACGCGGTATAGATATGTCGGGTTTCGTCATGCGTGATGGTAGCGGGCTTTCTCCGCGCAATGCCATTTCCACAAAACACTTAGCACAAATCATGCGAAAGGTCGCGAAAAACACCTCGATTTATACCGATTTTAACACTTCATTATCAGTCGCAGGAAAAAGCGGCTCGTTAAAGAATATGTTTGCAGGAACACGCGCCGCCGGAAATCTTCGCGCCAAAAGCGGCTACATGGACAGAGTAAGAAGTTACACAGGATATGTAAAAAGCAAATCCGGCAAATTGATGACGTTTTCTATTATCGTCAACAATTATTCGGGTAGTGCAGGAGCAATGCGTAAGAAAATGGAAAAAGTAATGGCAGCGGTGGTGGAGTGATTGGTTTATTTAGTTCGCCAATTTTGAATTTTGAATGAAAAATTATGAATGATTAAAAGTGTATAATTTGTAAGAAGTTTATTATTAATAAAAAACAAAGTAGAATTTAAATTCATTCATCATTCAAAATTCATAATTTGGCAAAGACATTGACTTTATAAACCCTATAAACCCAAACTAATAGGGTGAACGCAAGAAAAACTTTATAATGTGTTTTTTTTGAGATTGGATGCAGAGTGAGTCGTCGGACATTTTC
>ENA-ORXR01004321-ORXR01004321.1-marine-metagenome-genome-assembly--contig:-NODE-4321-length-11978-cov-12.220654_pt1 | contig 11978 bp, 15 predicted proteins | sample MGYA00237866_ERZ511479 | MGnify/ENA metagenome assembly ERZ511479 | reverse complement strand
CCCGGCCCCGCCCGCCCCCGCCACACTCCCCGCCCCCTCCCGCGTCTTCCTCGCCCACGCCGCCGAGCCCGCCTGACCTTCCCACCCCCGTTGGGAGGCCGCCAAGGCCACCGAGCTCGCCGTTTTCAACGCTATCGACTGAAAGACCTCTCTACCCTCCTCCCACGTCCCGGCCGGCAAACAAGTCTTCCACTACCTTTGGCGCGTCGCACACAAGGACAACCGCGGAGCGTGCCCGCTTTTTCATCGCCGGCACCCGCGACTGGCAGAAGGCCTCCACCGTCGCAGCCTCCCCCGTCACACCCCAGCTCGCCATCGGCACCGTCTTCGCAGTCTCCGTCCTTCTCTCCTTCACCCTCCTCATAGTGGACTTCCTCCGCGCCTACCTACAGAGCGACCGACTCGCAGAGCCCGTCTACGTCTGGGTGCCCCCCGAAGCCGGCGAGCCGACCGCCACAGTGTGGGCCTTCCACCGCGCAATGTACGGCAAGCTCCGCCTTCGACACCATCTACCTCGTACCCCTCCACGGCGCCATCTCTACCTACGTCGACGACACCCTTAACGCCGGCGACACCGCCTTCCTCTCCTCCGTCACCGCCATCCTCTCCCGCTACTCCACCCACCGCCCCGACCACGACACCATCCAATTCGCGGACATCTCCGCCCGAACTGACGCCGACGGCATCCAATGCGACGCCGGGTTCTACACCTCCTCCATCGACCCGCTCCCACTTCCCCTCCCCCTTTCCTCGCCCTTCGACAACCCCAAGTTGCTCCACTCGCTGGCCGCCAAGCTGCTTTGGGTCGGCCGTGTGGCCCGCCCCGACGTCCTCACCAACGCCACGCAACTCTCCAACATGCCCGACCCCACCGGCGCCGACGCCCGCCGCGCCAACGACACCCTCGCCACCCTCACCCGCATGCCCGTCACCCTACACTACCCCAAAATCGACGTCGCCTCCCTCCAGGTCTCCGTCTTCGCTGACTACTCCGGCTCAGCCACATCGCCCTTCCCCAAACGACAAGTTGGCTACCTGAGCGCACTCTTCGATGACTCTCACCGCTTCTCCCTCCTGCACTGGGCATCCCACCGCCCCCACCGCGTCTGCCGCGGCTCCTGCGCCGGAGAACTCCTCGCCCTTGCCGCCGCCGTCGCCTCCGCCCTGGACATCCGCCTCCTCCTCCAAGAGCTCCTCTCGCGCCGAGTGCCCATGGCCCCGTACACGGACTCTTCCGCTGCCTATGACGTGATCACATCCTTCAAGGACCAGAGCGGAGTGCTGGTATAGATTTTCCGCAGGCATACAACACGGAAGAACCACATTTTGTTGCGAAAGGACTCACAAGAGCAGCCGGAGGCACCCCGAAAAAGCCTCACAATACTTCTGTCCGACGGCGACGCCGCAACTCGTGGTGAAGCGCAAGCGAGCGCCCGTTGACATCCGGGCTCGCCGTTTCCTTTCTCGTTGTTTAGCGGAGATCATGTCGGTGGACAGTGCTTCAGTCAACCGCCGAACGAGAATCTTTCGCAAAGTTTAGTGTCGAAAACCTGCTCTGAGTCCGTTCCGAAAAAAAGGGCTTGACCACGGGGAGGAAGACGATGTGCTGCTTCTCTGTTCTTTGTCGAACTCATCAGTGTAGGCAGGGAAGGTACACCATTTTGGATTCCAGCTGTTGTTGGTTGTACTGTCTCAGTCTGGGACAGTTTGGTGACTAGCCAGTGGTGACCGGGGTGGGGGGGGCAGCGTCAGGGGCGAGCCATGGAGATGGGCGTTTGACGACGCGGTGATGGCTGCAGGACGACGGGCGGCGCCCGTCGACTAGGACTGCGCGGCGGCGGGGAATCAGGCCGCTGCCAGGCGCGCGGCAGCTCTCAGGCGGCGGCCGCCGCCACCACCGCGACCGCGGGTGACATCCTCACACCGGCCCGAGCTGAGGATCCCACCCATCCTCGTATGGTAAGGTGCCGACGATGGAGCCTTCCACGTGCGCCCGCGCGGGCGTCAGCAGCAGCACCGCGTCGGCTGCCACGCCCGACGCTGCTCACAGCGGTGGCGCGGCGCCGTGCGTGCCGCTGCCGGGCAGCCACAGGGGGGGTGTACCAAGCCCGCTTCGACGAGGTCGAGGCGCGCCACCGAAGCGAAGATGGCGGCGGCGGCGGGGAGAGCTAAGCGGTCGCCGAGGCGGGCCAGGGGGATGCGCGTGGCAGGCAGGCGGGCGCCCTCGAGGATCGCGTCTTCCGACTCCTCCGGCAGGGGGGCAGGCCCAGGGGCGGCGGTGGGGATGGGCAAACAGACCACATCGATCGCCGCTATTGGCACGGTGGGGTGGGGGGGTCGGGGGCGAAGGGTCAGGGGGAGGGACGGCAAGGACGCCACCGACAGCGATGCGGCGCCCCAATGCGTGCGGGCGCCGCGCCCCGTGCCGCGAGACGACGCCAGCGGCGCCACCACCGACGTATCAAGCCCGTGGCATTTTACCTTCCCACGGCCCCCATACCATGCACATACCTGAGTCCGGATACAGAGAACAATTCCTGTCCAATCGTTAGCGAACCGGTGCACGTGACTTTCGCTAACGATCGGCTATCGTCGCCCGTTGCTCTGCGCTCCGGAAGATCACAGCCTATCATTAGCCAATTCACGTGCGCGCCGGACCGCTCTCAGGCGCACAAAGTATCCGCTTCGGTCGTAGCATGAAACCTTTCAGGGCCCGTCCGTTTTAAAGCCATCTTCAGCACATTTTCTGCAACCTTTTCAAATTTCTCTTCGTTATTCATTGATAAGGTTCCGTCACCGACGCTCTGCGTTTCCTAAACGTATCTGGGGCACCCAATCCTAATTTTCTCCTCTGCACGTGACAGTCTTTGACCGCTCAGCCTCCCCAGCATTGCGTCTGAGTCCATTTGAGCGCCCCCTCCTTGCAGTTTGGCGGCTGGACTGTACCTTCCGAGTCCGTCGACAAAATGCATCGCCTGCTCGTTTCCCAGCTATATAGACACCAAGCACCCATTTCATATGATTCCTTTCGGTGAAATACAGAGCTCCCGTGGTGTGCACAAAATAAAGGCCGCGAGTACCCCCGCAATGCTCTTTTTTCCGGTATCCACGGTAGAAGATGCTTTCTGTTGTCCATTCCTGTGTCACTGTGTTCTGGCCACTCTCCCACATCTGGTGTATACCGTTCGGCCACAGGACCTACTTGCGCTCCAAGCACTCGTTTTTTGAACGGAGAGCCTCCCATGGAGGACCCGCGTTGCGCCAGTCTGGTGAGCAGTTGTGATCGGAATCGGCTCGGTCAACAAGATCCTTGCCAAAAAAAAAGTTCAAACAATAGTAGAAAATCCAACGTTCCAAAATGGCTACATGATACAGTCCGCAATTCACTTACCCTGCTTTCTTGATCGAGAGTCCTGACTGTCTGGGAAGAACGGTCTGGGTTAAGGTTGGTTTTTACCGAACGTTGCGATTGTGGATAGATCGGTGAACCGATTTACCGATTTTGTATGGGGATCTCGGTATCTTAACTTTCGCATTATTTCCGATACTGAGGGATGTGTGGTAGGAGTTGCACTCCCGTTTTCACCCTGTGTCACGCTTAAACGGCCACAGCTGGACCCGGATCGTACCCATGGCTCGCCTCGGCACCCCACCCAAACAGCTCCATGACCACGACAGTGCCTGACCCGTGCTAGCTTGCACATATCCTTTCGCCTCGGCGTCAAAACTTCTCTCACGTGCGAAGGCATGCCATGCACTAGACGACCCAGTAGTTCTATAAACGGCGGCCGCGCATTGGGAAGGGTCAGCTCCTCTGTGAGCCGATTAATTCTCTGCATGGAGTGGGCTTCTGGCGCCCCATTGCACAAAGCGACGCTAGATAGCTGAAAGTGGCAAGAAGGTACTGTACGGCACCGCTACGGAGCGAGCTGAACTGTTGGCATGAGGGTCTAGTCTCTGGACGCGAGTGCCTGCGGTTTCGGCAAATGTCCGGAGGCCGGCCGACTCATGAAGGTTCGTATTCTAGGTGCGGCCACTGGGCCAACTGAACTGGAGCAGGATGGTCCGCATGCGATACATGGGTGCCTTGTGCCGTCCGTAACGTCCCTGGTCGACCGAGACAGAGGCTGACTGTGAATCAGAGCATTCTATTGGTCTAAAAAGTCAGAAAGAGGGTCTCGAAGCCAATAGAAAGCCCGGATTTTGTTCGAGGACCTCGCATCCAGCAGAACTCACTGTTTGTTTCCGCTTGATCCGCATTTCTTGGCACGCAGCACACTTCCCAGGCGAGATCTTGAGATTTTCTATTGTTTCCTTACCAAAAGTGCGGACAAAAGAGGTGCTGATGTCGATTTCCAGGCCATATGGGCACGTGTAAGCAATCAAAAGCTCCAAGTCAGTCCGAGGGGCGTGTCTGATTGGTGGAGGAGAGACGGTCCGCAAGTCAGTCTCGCTCTACCAGAACAAAGTTCGGGGATCAGCAATAACAACACCATCCCCTCCCCTGCATCCTCTTGGTGCGCCGCGCATGCCCTCTCTCGGAACGCCCGAGCTGTATCAGCCGGCTACACGAGCATCGGCGTTCGACCCACCGCCACTGCCCCGCGGCGTGGCGCCCCCCCCCCGGGAGGGCCGCCCATGCGCCGAAGGACCCCGACCGGCTTGACATGCCCACTGCGGGCGACGCCTGTGGGGCGCGCGCGTCGACCGAAAGCGGCACACGGGCAGGCCGCCGCACGCTCGACCACCAGCCCGCCTGGGCGTGGCACGCGGATGACCCAAAAAAGTGAGAAGAACTTTACTTCACGGTAGCGCAGGCGTGACGGCGTGTGTGTTTGAAGTCCAGGTGCCCGAAAGGATAAAAACACGCGGATAAAAACACGCGGATGCACGTTGAATGAGTGAAGACTAGGTATTCTTGATATCCATGCGACAACCTCCCAGTCAGGGGAAAAAACGTAAACCACTCTCCCACCGGGAATTGAACCCGGGTCTCCCGCGTGACAGGCGGGCATACTCAGTGTTCCGCTCGATTTCGAACTGAAAGACCACTATACTATGGAAGATGTGTGGGAGCTCGAAGAAAGTAAACAACTTTAAATCGTTTTCAGAGAAACACATTCATTTGTCGGACGATTGTGACAGTTTGAAACGAAGTAAGTACTTTTAAAATTCAAAAAGAGGTGCTCTCACTTGTTTATGGTCGTTCCGTCAAAAGCTGGAGAGACCCCAGTCAGGCCAATCGCTGTCTGAGCCAATCAGACGCAGAAAAGCGCCTCTTTGTCCAGCCTGGACTCTCCACTTTTTGGCGCAACGCCAATAGTTGCACCACAAAGTGCGCCAGTATGCGAGAGGCCAATGGCAGCCCGGAAAGAGCTGACCCTGTCATCGGGAAAGCCTTGCAGATATCGGCCTACAGTGCTCGTTTGAGTTGCGCCTTGCATCATTACGAGTTCCACCAACTCGAAATTCAACGGGCGATATTCTTTCGCAACTGTGCCCAATCAGATTGGGGCGTGCGGAGAGTGAGACGTCCAAAATAGGAGAGTTCACACACCCCAGGCCTGGCCTGTATCCGCTGCATAACCCCATCATCATACATGAGACACTGAGCATTATGATTGAGAATTAGCAGAATAGTAGTGTACTTCGGTGTGTATAAATACGTACTTCTCAGTCCATCACGCGATGAAGACGCCGTGCCTCACGCCCACCCCCGCGCCAGAGCAGCAGATCCGCACCTGTCTACATCCTCACTGTCCAGCGATCCCGGTCCTGCACCCAGACCCGTCGTGACCGCCGCTTGCCTTGCTCCCCGCTGAGGTCCTTTTGGAGGCCTTCTTGTGGTGCAGCAATGGCGTCTGCTGCTGCGGCTGCGCCGCAGCCACCGTCGGACCTGGTTTCAACGCTGTTGGCGCACGTGTCGACAGACCAGTTGCGCGATGAGATGCAGCGCCGGTGCGTTTCTGGAAGAGCCCGCCCTTTTCTACGCCTCTCTTGTTTATTGTTCTTGTTCCGCTTGCGTAGGTTTTCTGTGGCAGCTACACGGCATCCTTTCTCGGGGCCCTCGCCCGGCACCTCGTCGTCGCTTGAGCCCAGTGCACTCGAGGCGGTTGCGTGCTGACTGGTTGATGTCGCGGCGGTGGATGCCGTACGAGATGACTCTGCTATGCGTCTTTCCCCGATTGAACCACTGATGGTGGTGTTTGTCCCAGCGGCTAGTACTAAGCGCTTAGGATTCTTCGTTTTGGGACACCATGTTGCTCATGTCATTCTTGTTTCTTGGGTGTTTGTTGTACGGTTTATAGAGGCATGCTCGCGTCGTCCTTTGGGTCTGATGATGTCCCGGCGCATGATGGAAAGAAGCGAATCGTGCTCATTGGTATGTCCCGTTTGCTCTGAGTCCCTTTTGTATCCTTGGTTTCCCGCCTCTTTTTCTGGTTTAGTGAAGCGTGTCCTGAAGCTTGCTGCAGGTGTCGTACGTCCCCTGTGGAGTCAGTGGAAAACTAACCATGTCTGCTGTTTGTTGGTTTCTAGTTTGATGGGGCTCTCATTCTTCACGATTGCTTGCCTCTCTGCTGCCTGGTACTGCCTCTGTTGCCCATGTCACCCTCCTACAACGCGCTTGGCAACCTTCTCCGCTACTGGGTGCCATTTTTGGCCGACCGCGCGCTGCCGTGAACGGTTGTGCATCACACCCTCCCCCGCCCCTCCTCCCCGTTGCGCGCTGCGCAGGTCCGCCTGGCAGCGGCAAGGGCACCCAAGCCCCGCGCCTCGTGAAAGAGTACTGCCTCTGCCACCTGGCCACTGGTGACATGCTCCGCGCGGCCGTCCGCGCGGGCACCTCCCTGGGCAAGGAGGCCAAAAAGGTCATGGATTCGGGCGGCCTCGTCTCGGACGAAATCGTCGTTGGCTTGATCCAGGAGAACCTCTCCTCCCCCGCGTGTGCCAAGGGCTTCATCCTCGACGGTTTCCCCCGCACCCTCCCCCAGGCGCGCAAGCTCGACGACATGCTGGCCTCGTCGTCTGCGCCAGCCATTGACGCGGCGCTCAACTTTCAAATCGACGACGCGCTCCTCGTCAAGCGCATCACGGGGCGGCTCTTCCACCCGGCCAGCGGCCGGAGTTACCACACCGAGTTCAACCCGCCGGCCAAGGAGATGACCGACGACGTGACGGGGGAGTCGCTGATCCGCCGCTCAGATGACAATGAAGCGACGCTGACCAAGCGGCTCGCCTCCTTCCGCGCCAGCACCGCGCCGGTGCTCGAGTATTACCGGCAGCGTGGGGTGCTGGCGGCCATTGACGCGGCGGCGGGGATTGATGACGTGAACGCGGCGGTGTTTGGTGTCGTCGAGCAGGCAACGGCCAAGCACGGCCAGTCAAAGGCACCATGAGCGGCGTTTCGGGGATGGTGGCGGGGGAGAGGGGCTGTCACCCGGGTCGGGCTAGGCGGGCGAGCAGAGGCGGCCGACTGGGGGGCGTGGCGTGGCGGGTGGGCGTGCTCCGTGTGGTGACCCTTGGCGGAGACAGTTTTGTTTTGCCCTTGAGATTTGCGCTGTTTCTTTTATTTTTTGTCTTGTGGTCTTGCCCGCCGCTGGTGGCTGACCGTCGACGAGTGCCCGCCGCAGCGCTCTCGCGCCCGCGCGGCGACCCGCACTCGCAAGTTAGACGCTGTGCCGCGCGTCGCGCCGGCCGACGCGCGTGCGTTGTCGGCGGCCCCTCGTGCGGCCGTGGTGCTGCCACGCGCATCTGAGGCCCGTTCGCAGTTGCACGTGACGGGACGGTATACCGGTATATGTACCTGCGAAAGAACTGTGCCGTACCGTTTCGAGGTGAAATTCAATTACATAAGTTTTGCAGTCGGAACACAAGACTTCCGTCGCAATGGGTCGCCACAAGGAGCGACTGGCAGACCGCTACCCCGCCACCGACCGTTGTTCTCGCTTGTGACACGCGGGTGCAGCGCAACATGGACTCCTTTCCTGTCCTGCGTGCGGGTACCTTTGTTTCATCTGTAGCTGGTGCTGTAGGGGCTCTCCCGAGTGCCTTATCTCCCCCTTCCCAATACAAACCCTTTCGTGTTTTTATTTCTGATGTGCGCGGCCGATATGGCAACCATTTTGAGCACGCCGTGAGCATGTCCGAGGACGCCTTTCACGGTTTGATGGGGTGTTTCGCGTCCCCGCTCACCTCGCGGCGGACACACAACAGTCAGCCCAGCTTCCCAGGCACGCGAAAGGTCATGTGGGGCAGCGACGGTGGCGCGCGCCGCGGGGGGGGAGGTCGCAAAGGGGAGGCTGCGCAGTGCGGACGGGCAGGTGGGTGAGGAGCGCTGCGACAAGCTGAACCACGCATGGTCGTGCGTCTCGTGTGGGATGTCGGTTGCATGCTGCTCTAACTTCAGGCAGCGGCGTGTGTGGCCTCAAGCCAGAATGCTCCAGTGACAATTCGTCTGACTGTTGCGCGCGGGCAATTTCGAGCTCACCAGCTGTTAAATTCTGGACTCTGTGACGGTATAACGCGGTACAGACATACGCGGGGATCCCGCGTACGTTGATACCGGTACACCGTCCCGGGACGGGTTCGGTCAATCAAATCAACGTTGGCCGGTATACCGTCCCGCGGTTTGCAACTGCGAACGGGCCTGAGATGGGACGACCGACGCCTGCCATCTCCGTCGCCAGCGAGAAGGTTCTTGATGACCGTGGCCTGCCCATCATACCTGGGCGCCCCTCCCTGCAAATGGCAGGGCGAGCCGGCACTGAGACAACACGGAGGCGTGCGGCACCGGGGGTGCTCGACAGGTTGCCCACCGTGGGGACGGTGGCTGCCAAGAAGCTTCGGACCGGCGGGCCTCCCCATGCAGCAGCGGCGGTGCCTGGTGCAGACACTCCTGTGGGTCCCACAGTGGGCGGCGGCGGGGCTGAGGACGGTTCGATGGAGCTGGGGGGTGGTCAAGTCGATGGCGCTTTTTGGTCGTCCGTCGTTCACGCGGTGCGTGATGGAGTTCGAGCTGGCGCGGCCGCCATCCGTCGCGCCGTTGGCGGGGCGCCCGTGAAGCTGTCGGTGCATGAGCTCTTCCTCGAAGCCGATATTGACCTGCATGCAGAAACGGTTGTGTGCTGGCCGCCCTTGTTTCTTCGACACCCGGACGTGACCATTGACGGCTTCCCACGGCACGAGGACGTGTGCCAGATTTTATCCAAGGCGCGGTTGGTGGTCGAGCCGTTCGTTGACCGCTCCGTGCCAAGCGTATCGCCTGGCTCGACACCCGCGTCGGGTGTTGGCGGTCTCGTTGCTCGCGTGCCGCTGCTGTTCTTCTCGGCGTTCCCCGGCAGCGGAAAGTCGCACCTGTGCCTCGCGCTGGCCCAGGCCGTGGAGCAGTTCCGACGCCGGGATGCGGCCATCGTCCGTGCCGTCACCGACGCGTCTCTCCAGACGCCTCTGGACGCCGCCACCTGCCAGTGGGCCACGCACCTTCAGGTGCTTGGCCTCACGTTTAACAACGAGCGGTGGAACCTGATGAGTACCGACCTCGACGGCTTGATTGCACATTTGCACCTGTGCTCGCTTGTGCCGCTCTACCTACGCATTCTCTTCTTCGCCACCGCGCCGCTACATGACCTGGACCGTGCACACGCCGTGTGGACCACCCTCCTGCGGCGCTTTTATTTGTGCCTACAAAGCGGCACATTGAGCCCCAACGACGTCAAGGTGGCTGTTGAGGAGCTGTTGGCTCTTCGGCGTCGTCGGGATCCGCAGGCGGCCCTCATCCTCGTGGTCGACGAGCTGAGCAAGGCGACCAACTTTTGCGAGACTTTGTACCACGAGACTGCTGCGGACGCCTTTCGGTCAGAGTGCTGTCGCCTGGCCAGTACTGTCGGCGGATGCGTTCTCCTGGCCAGCCTGGACGAGAAGCTTGCTCACGCCGAGGTCAAGGCCTCCGGCCGGCCTGTACAGGAGGCGGTGCGTCTGCGGCCGTTTCCAAGCCGTGGTTTGTTTGAACGCACGCTGCAGGAGCTGGCTGCAGCGGGTTTGTACCTGAACCTGGACGGCGTGCTGGAGCGGGCGTCCAGTGACGCGGTAAGGAGCGAAGACGCTCTTGTGGCGCGTGCCCAGTCTCTTGCGACTATTGTTGGGGAGGACGCGCGTTTTGCTGTGTTTCTGAGCTTGGAGCTCTCTCGTGCCTGTGACGGTGACCGCCTATCGCGTTTTGTGGAGGCGGCGGCGGCGAGCACAAGCGTGCTCACCGCGCGCGTGTGGCAGCAGCGTGACGGTGAGTTTGTGGTGGCTCACGTTATCCTTGGGCTATCTGAGGTGAGGGCGGAGCAGGAGCTGCCGAGCGGGACTGAAACGTGGGACTCGTTTCGCAAGAAGGGCTTTGTGCACGCTCGGGGTGGCTCGACATTTGTGCCACGCCTTCCGCTCTATGCTCTTTGGGGCCTGGCGGGAACCCCTCCGCCGAGGGAGAAGCTCTTTTCGGCCCTAAACAATATGGTGACCAACGTCAATGGCGAACTGGTCTGGCGGGCGTGGGAGAAGATTTGGGCACATCTGGAGCTGGCGTTTGCGGTGGCTCGGGGGATTGTGTTCCCAGACGAGGCGTTGGCGTTTGCGGACATGTACAAGTACCGGTCATACCTCGGGCCTGGGCGGTTGGTGACGACCCTGCACGTGTCGGCGTCGCGCTACCCTAAGCGCGTCGCGGTGCGGGAGCTTCCTGCGCTTCTTCGGCGGTGGCGCGACGGTGACGTGACGCTGCCCGACGCGGTGTATGAGTTGCCGGCCAACATGCCGGGCATTGATGCCGTGCGCTTCGTCGAAGACGATGAGGGGCGCCTGTACATCGTCTGCTACCAATTCAAGTACTCAGATTCGCACTCCCAGACGGGGCTATCGTGGGGTACGTCGTGTTCCATCGTGCGCAAGATGTGTGCTGTCCTCGGAGTGGCCGCGTCTTGCGAGGCCCTGGGCTGGGAGCGGTATGTGCCCGTCGAGCGGGTCCGCAAGTACCGTGAGGATTTGGCACGCGTTTGCGCGGACATCGATCAAGAAGACGCTGGCGGAGCGGACGTTGGCAACCAGCAGGGCGTAGGTGGAGCTAACAGTTCTGCCTGTGCTGGTGGGGTCCTGGCTGCTGGTGGCGGCGTGGACGGCGGCGGAGCGGGCGATGCTGGACAGTTCAGCGTCGGCGGTGCTAGTTCTGGTCGACCTGTTGTTGGCGGTTCCACGTCGTCTTCCTTGAGCATCCTTGATTTCGCTGTCTTCGTCGTCGTGGCGAAGCGGCCCCGGGGAGGCAACTTCCTCCGCGATTGCACGAGGTCACCGCAGCCGTGTATGGAGAACGCCATTGTCCTGACGCGGGAGGACCTTTTGAGCCACGCCGGCCCCTTCTTAGAGGCTGCGGTGGAGCACTACACCGACATTTTGAACATCTCCGTCATCCGAGAGCCGGGCGCCTCGACACCGACCAGCAAGTGAAAGCACTCCCTGCATCGTCGGCCCCCAGTCATATTTGCGAAACGTGGCGCAACGTGGCGCAAACGTGTCTCATTATTAAGGAAATGGGGCCGGAACGCGCCCGCACCAACGTCGCCGACCCCATTTGGGCTTCTTTTGAACCAAATTAAGTCACGTAAGTACAACACATATGTTGCTTTCAGAAATGGGGCCGGAGCCGGACCGACCCCATTCCCGACCGGAAATGGGGTTGGTCCAGAGCAGACCCCATTCTGCTATTGCTGACCTCCAAAAAATGGCGGTTGCAGGGTGGTTGCAATCATTCAACAGCGTACGTGAACCAATGGAAAGGCTAGGAATCATCTGAGTTCCTTACAGAGTCTCCCCATGCAGCTCTGCGCACTGGAAACGCTCATCAGGATCTCAAGAGATCTGAAAAAATTTGTTGATCTCATGAGAAATCACAGGTCTGGCCCAGAACCCTCTCCATGCCCTCTTCAGGCCCAAGCAAGCGG
>ENA-ORXR01004320-ORXR01004320.1-marine-metagenome-genome-assembly--contig:-NODE-4320-length-11983-cov-3.739039_pt1 | contig 11983 bp, 9 predicted proteins | sample MGYA00237866_ERZ511479 | MGnify/ENA metagenome assembly ERZ511479 | reverse complement strand
TGACGAGGTTTCGAATGAAACAACTGAAGCCGCGCTTGAAGAGAGCGTTCCAGAATCCGAAGAATTGAAAAAAAAAACCATAGCCAGTCAGATTGAATCAAGCCCATCATTGACAGCACCAGCACCAGCACCAGCACCAGCACCAGCACCAGCACCAGCACCAGCACCAGCACCAGCACCAGCACCAAAATCTAAATCACTGGATCAAGAGTCTGTTGATGAAGATGAAGTGCCACCAGCGTGGGATGAATATGACCAGATGCTTAGCCAGGCATCAGCGGCTTCTGTTGCTGTTACTACGGCTCACGAGAAGGAAAATGTTCCGGGCAATGCTAGTTCCTTAAGTGCGACAAGCATGACGGGACAATTAAATTCATCTCTAAAATCGGCTGAAGCCCCACCTTGGAATACATCGCCTCCCGAAGAAAAGGTGTCGGATAAAGTTGTTGAGGAAACCTCTAATGAGAGCTTAGACCCGGAAGAGTCAGTAAATACAGCTGAAGGCAACACTGAGTCAGCTTCAATTACCGATCTATTATTTGCTGACTTTCCAGATGAAATAGAAGCAGTAGGGTCGCATGCAGTTGATGATGCCTCCAAGGCAGCTAGAGTTGAGCCAGATACTTCTGAAGAAAAGCAATTAGTCAAACCAGCTGAATCTATAGCTAGGAAAACGGACAATCCCCAACCCATTGCCATTTCTAAGAATGCAGATAAGTGGTATCAAACCATAGAGTCTTTAGCGATTAGTGGCTTAGCGGCGGAGCTAGCTAAAAACTGTATTTTTCATCAGGAAGATGATGAAAAAATTGAATTGCATCTGGATTCATCAAGCGAAATGTTGATGAGTAACAGTGCAATCAATGAAATAGAAGCAGCCTTGGCGGTCAACTCTGGCCAGCAACGAAAGCTCGTTGTAGCAGTCAGAGAGTTAGATGTCGAAACACCGGCGCAATACAATCAACGCCGTCTGATCGAAATACAAAGTAATGCTGAGCAGACTATTGAGAATGATAGTTTTGTTAGGCAATTATCAGATCGCTTTGCCGCTAGAGTGGTTCCTGGTTCGGTAAAACCAAAAAGTTAACAAATTCCGGGAATTTCACTCTCGTCGTGATTTAAAACTTTCCCCCCTATTTAAAACTTTCCCCCCTATTTAAAAATAGCCATGCTGGCACCATAGGTTATAATAATGCGATTGATTTTAGGAGAATAGGTATGATGAAAGGTGGTTTGGGTAACATGATGAAGCAGGCGCAAAAAATGCAGGAAGATGTGCAGCGCGCTCAGGCTGAAATCGCCCAGTTGGAAGTCACTGGGGAGTCTGGCGGCGGATTAGTGGCTGTTACTTTGAATGGTCAGCACGATTGCAAGCGAGTAAAAATCGACCCTAGCTTGATGGAAGATGATGATCAGGAGATGTTGGAAGATTTGATTGCGGCAGCGATAAATGACTCCGTGCAAAAACTGGCCGCAGAGACTAAAGACCGGATGTCTGGTGTGACAGCGGGTATGAATCTACCGGCTGGCATGAAACTTCCGTTCTAATTGATCAATGTCAGAATCTTCACTGCTCAATGAATTAGTGGATGCGTTCAAGTGCTTGCCGGGAGTAGGGGCACGCACTGCTCAGCGTATGAGTTTTCATTTATTGGAGCATGACCGGGCAGCTGGTTTAAAGCTTGCCGATGCCATGCAACAGGCCATTGAGAAAATTACTCATTGCCAGCGCTGTCGTACTCTGACTGAGCATGATATTTGCCGTATCTGCAACAATTCATTACGTGACAAAAGCTTACTCTGCATCGTTGAGAACCCCTCAGATGTTATCGCACTTGAGCAGGCGACAGACTATAAGGGCTTCTACTTTGTCCTCATGGGTAAGTTATCACCGCTTGACGGCATCGGCCCTGAGCAATTGGGCTTAGATCTGCTCGAAGCCCGTTTGCAAGATGGCGTGGTTAAAGAATTAATCTTAGCCACTAACCCAACGATTGAAGGCGAAGTAACCGCACATTATATTCATGAACTGGCCGCAAGCCATAATGTTTCAGCTACCCGAATAGCCCATGGTGTTCCTGTCGGTGGCGAATTAGATTATGTCGACAGCGGTACCTTATCGCATGCGTTTGATGGACGCCGTGCTTACTAAAAAATACTGTTGGAAGAATCAATGACTGATGATTGCTTATTTTGCAAAATCTTAGCGGGTGATGTGCCGTCTGATGTGGTTTATGAAAATGAATATGTGTTGGCTTTCAAAGATATATATCCTAAAGCACCTTTTCATGTGTTAATTATTCCCAAGAAACATATTGCCACTCTGAATGATCTGGGCGACGAAGATATTGAGTTATCGGGTCGTTTATTTGCTGCCGCAAAAACGATTGCTGCTGAGCAAGGCTTTGCCGAAGATGGCTACCGAATGATGATGAATTGTGGAGAAGGAGGTGGGCAAATCATTTTCCATCTGCATTTACATCTCATGGCTGGTAAGACATTTAAGGCATAGCTAATCATTGTCGCTAAAGTGTATTAGGGTATCAATTTAATGCCTTATTAGTACTCATTAATGTTCTATTTTTATATCCAAAAAGGTTCTAATTGATTTACTTAATGTGGTAATCTTTAAAAAAGTCTGCGAGGGAGTGTTTATAACTGATTAGGTAGGTAATCAAGACATGCAGACAACGACACAAGAGCAAGAGAGGTTGCTCAATTGTACAAAGGTAAATGAGATAACAGGTTGCTACATTTGGACGCGTAAAGTTTCAATCGATGGATTTGGACAAACAATGATCAAAGAATCATGTGGTAGTGTTCATCTTGAGACAGCCCATCATGCAAGTTATGTAGCATTCTATGGTGACGTTCCTTCTGGAAAGAAGGTAAGGCAAGGTTGCGGAAATTCTTTATGCATTAACCCAGGACATCTTGAGTTAATAGTTTAGGTGATCCACTGATTGTGTATGTAAGCATCGGTAGAACATTTGTTTATGATAAACAGACCTTACTTACCGATATTTAATCCCGCCTGTGTCAAATTGCACTATACTTATAAGTGTAGATTTAGATGAAAGCCTGCTTCACTCATCCCATCAAACTAGTTACTGAGTGAAATACTTAACGCGGTTATATGTCGAATGTATCCGATCATATAGCCGTGTTTTTTTGTGCCCTTCGGTTCGCTAAAATCCGGCTGTCGGAGCCCTCTCTCCCTTAATCACGACGTTTAATTACAAGTTCGTGTATATATAAAATAATCATTGCTCATCAGAACACTGGGAAAAACGGTGGTAGAAATGAGTAAACTAAAAATAATATTCATATTGATTTGTTCGAGCCTGATTTTTTTATCGACAAGCGGTAAAGTTTTGGCGGCTGAATTTTGCAACGATCAATATCACATCAACAAGACTCTTTCCAACGGTGCGAAGTGGGATATGTGCTGGACACACAGCAAAAATCAGGGCATCCGTTACCATCATATTTTTTATACGCCTAAAAATGGTAGTCGGCGTATGGTTCTGTTTGATGCTTCAATCGCCCAGATACATGTTCCCTATGACGATAATGGGGCCAGGTTTCATGATGTATCAGACTTTGGCTTAGGCGACGACGGTTCAAGTAATAACAATCTTGTCGGATTGAGATCTGCTGAATGTCCAGGCGGCACGCTCAGTAATTTTAATGGCAAAGCAGCTGTTTGCCATCGCATAGTAGATAATGGCAGTGCTTATCGCAATGGCACAAGCCGCAAGAAAAGCCAATTACTTAAAGTGTTGAGCCTGTCTAAAGTGGGGCAGTACATTTACGGTGTTGAATGGGATTTTCACGACAATGGACGCATAAAACCTTCGATAGTGGCAACGGGAGCATTGCAGCGCTATAGCAGTGATCAGTCGCATGGTTGGTTTGTGGATTCGGGTAATCGAGTGGGCTTAGCTCATATGCATAACTTTTACTGGCGCTTAGATTTTGATCTTGACGGTACGAGTGAAAATGATATCGCTCAAGAGATTAATTACGCCTCAGCACAGGGGAAGCGGTATAAAACATTTAAGAATTTCTCCACTGAGGTTGGCAGGTCCGTTAATCCTGGAACAATGCGTTCCTGGATAATAAAAGATGGGAATACAACCAACCGAAAAGGCCATAAGATATCCTATGAAATTCGCCTCAATGAAGCAGGGCAGCGTGAAATAGGGCCAAGCTACGAACCCTTTACATCTAACGATTTCTTCGTCACTCGTTCACGCGACTGTGAGCTGTTTGCCTCGCACAATGCGTCGGTCAATAACTGCAGCACAAATAATCTTAGTGAGTTTGTTAACGGTGAATCTATTGTTAATGAAGATATCGTTGCTTGGGTAGCTGTTTCTTTCTATCACATGCCTCGTTCAGAAGATGCTCCGAAAATGGATGCGCACGTTTCTGGATTTGAGTTGATTCCAAGAGACTGGCATACCACTAACCCTTCTCTCGATGTTACGCCACCGATATCCTTACGCCTTAGTGCCAAACAAGACTTCGCTAATAGCGCCTCAACGACAGTCCTGATTGATATATTGGCCAATGACACAGGGCAAGATATTCAAATAAATACCTTGGATAACCCGAGAAACGGCACATCATCGATTGTAAACAACAAAATTCAGTACACCCCTAATGCAGGCTTTATAGGCACTGAAGTATTCTGGTACACCATAAAAGATAGATCAGGTGCTATTTACGGTAGCACAGTCAATGTTGAAGTTACGCGTGCACTTGCTAATAATAACGGTAACGGTAACGGTAACGGTAACGGTAACGGTATTGGTAGCGGTGGTGGAGGGTCGATATCCTTACTAGATTTGTTATCAATTCTTTGTGGTTTGTCACTGTTTAAGTTTGTTCACTTCAGGAAAAGGTCATTGCGCCGATAGTTTTATCGTCCCGATTGTATTTGCTATGTATACTGGCACCATTATTTGGTGCCAGTTGCTTTGAATGACTGGTCATGATTTTGGCACCAGAAGTTCTGGAAGGATATACAGTTGAAAAGTTTATGGAACCGTTTAATCAAGCTTGATCGTGAAAGCAGTAAAAGCCTGCAGATTCAAATTCGTGAAGGGATCGTGACAGCGGCGCTTGAAAAAATGCTCGAAGTTGATAAGCCGTTGCCTTCATCCAGAGAGCTGGCTAAAGAACTTAATGTTGCTCGTAATACCGTCGTACTGGCCTATCAACATCTGGTCGATGAAGGTTTTCTGGATTCTCACGAACGAAAAGGCTTCTTCATTAACCCCCAGGTTTACAGCGACAGAATAGATAAGCCAAAGAATGAAGATGATGCAATCTTCATAAATCCTCCGCAGTGGTGTAACCGTCTGCTACTCAAGCAGCCGTCCTTGCAACGAAATATCCGTAAGAACAAAAACTGGAAAGACTCTCCGTACCCTTTTATTTTTGGCCAGCTTGATTTCAATTTAATCCCAATACACGAATGGCGTGAATGTGTTCATTACTCTTTAAACGTCGGCGAAATGCGCCAATGGGCGACCGATCAGGTTGATGAGGATGATCCATTACTGATTGAGCAAATTCAAAAACGCGTCTTACCACGCAGGGGAATTTGGACTCGCCCCGAAAATATTATGATTACTCTAGGTGCACAAAACGCACTTTACATTATTGCTAGTCTCCTGGTAGGTAAAGAGACTCGTGTGGGGATTGAAAATCCGGGTTACCCCGATGTTAGAAACATAATGCGCCTCAAGACTGACAATCTAATAGGATTAGATGTTGATGATGAAGGCGTTGTCGTCAATGATAAGTTACTCAATAGTGATGTTATCTATGTGACGCCTAGCCATCAGGTGCCAAGTGGCGTAACAATGTCCCAAAGCCGCAGGCAGCAATTGCTAAGTGCGGCTGCTGACAAGGACATAGTCATCATTGAAGATGATTTTGAGGCCGAGTCAAATTTCAAACATGAGCCTCAACCGGCTTTAAAAAGCTCCTCTGACTCGGATCAGGTCATTTACGTTGGAAGTACATCAAAGACTTTTGCACCTGGCTTGCGGCTCGGATACATGGTTGCGCCTGAAAAGGTTATTCAAGAAGCACGTGCTTTGCGGCGTCTTATGTTCCGACATGCTCCAGCAAACAATCAACGCGCCGCCGCACTTTTTATAAGCCTTGGGCACTACGACAAAATGATTGGACGTTTGCATGGGATCTACAAAGAGCGTTGGCAGGCAATGTACCATTGCATTGAAAAATACTTGCCAAGCCTCAAATGTGTACCTAATTTTGGCGGATCTTCTTTCTGGCTCGAAGGCCCTGAAGGATTGGATGTTGATGTCATGGCGAATGCTTTAGAGCAACAGGGCGTTGTACTCGAAACGGGAAGTGTATTTTTTATGGGGAAAAACGCACCGAAGAACCATTTTCGATTAGGCTATGCATCAATACCGGTTGATAAAATAGAGCCAGGGATTTTAATGATAGCGGATTATCTATATGGCCGTAATCCAGAGCAAAAAAACAATGGAAGTCCATTAAATGAATTTTAAAGTTCCATTAATTTAAATAAATACCCATATCTTAGCTTGAAAAATTAAACTGGCACCACCGTTAAAACTTACTGGTTCTAGTATGTTTCTACTGATTTTCTTAGCATCACTTCGGCTATAATGACGCACCTTTAAATACTTTACAGATAGGAAATGCCAAATGACCAAAATGACACCCAGTGAAGCCTTTGTGGAAACAATGGTGGCCAATAATGTTACCGAAGTCTTCGGTATCATGGGCTCAGCTTTTATGGATGCAATGGATATCTTTACACCAGCAGGAATTCGCTTAATTCCTGTGGTTCATGAGCAAGGCGCAGGCCACATGGCCGACGGCTTTGCACGTGTATCTGGGCGTCATGGTGTTTGTATTGCTCAGAATGGCCCGGGTATTACAAACTTTGTAACTGCAATTGCTGCTGCGTATTGGGCGCACAGCCCGGTGGTTTGTATAACACCAGAGACAGGTGCATCAACAACTGGTTTGGGCGGTTTCCAGGAAGCTGAGCAGCTACCATTCTTTGAGACGATCACAAAATACCAAGGCCACGTTACCGTACCGAAGCGTATGGCAGAATTTACTGGCCGTTGTTTTGATATTGCAATGCACGAGAACGGTCCAACGCAATTGAATATTCCACGTGATTTCTTCTACGGTGACATCGAATGTGAAATCCCACAGCCGATCGTTATTGAGCGTGGTGCCGGTGGTGAAAAATCACTTCAGGAAGCGGCTGATTTAATTGCGCAAGCTAAAACGCCTGTCATCGTTTCTGGTGGTGGTGTGGTAATGAGTGGTGCAACAGCGGAATGTGTTGCGCTTGCAGAGCGCTTGGGCGCTCCGGTTGTAAACAGTTACCTGCATAACGATTCATTCCCAGCTAGTCACCCGCAGTGGTGTGGTCCTTTGGGATATCAGGGTTCTAAAGCGGCGATGCGTTTGATCTCTGAAGCAGATGTTGTTATCGCATTAGGGACACGTCTTGGTCCATTTGGCACCTTGCCACAGCACGGTATGGATTACTGGCCAAAAGACGCCAAGATCATTCAGATCGATTGCAACTCACGTATGCTTGGTTTGGTGAAGAAAATTTCTGTTGGTATCTGTGGTGATGCGGGCGCAGCAGCCATCGCACTATCGCGCTTACTAGCGGACAAAGATTTAGCGTGTGATAGCACTAAAGAAGCGCGCATGACCCACACTGCTGAAACCAAAGCAGCATGGGAAGCTGAGCTTGATGAGTGGATCCATGAGAAGGATGACTATTCACTAGATATGATTGAAGAGCAGGCTGGTGAAGCAGAGAATTACCTGCACCCACGCCAAGTGCTTCGTGAGCTTGAAAAAGCCATGCCAAAAAGTGCCATGGTTTCAACTGACATTGGTAACATCAACTCAGTGGCAAACAGCTATCTTCGTTTTGATGAGCCGCGCAGTTTCTTCGCGCCAATGAGTTTTGGTAACTGTGGTTACGCACTGCCAACTATCATGGGCGCTAAAGTTGCAGCGCCAGATCGTCCTGCTATCGCTTATGCAGGTGACGGTGCCTGGGGCATGAGCATGATGGAAACAATGACCTGTGTTCGTGAAAACATTCCGGTCACAGCCGTCGTATTCCACAATCGTCAATGGGGTGCTGAGAAGAAAAATCAGGTTGATTTCTACGGACGTCGTTTTGTTGCTGGCGAGCTTGAGAATCAAAGTTTTGCCGGTATCGGACGTGCCATGGGTGCTGAAGGTGTTACAGTTGATAAGCTGGAAGATGTGGGTCCAGCATTGAAAGCGGCTGTTGAGCGTCAGATGAAAGATGGAGTGACAACCATCCTTGAAATCATGTGTACTCGCGAACTGGGCGACCCGTTCCGCAAAGACGCACTTTCAACGCCTGTCCGTCATTTGGAAAAGTACAAAGATTACGTTTAAGCAGTTGACGCTGTCAGGCCTGTTAGCCTGAGCGTCTAGTTTATTGGGCACGTCAGTTTCTGGCGTGCCTTTTTACTATGATCATTCAGATTTTTCTCTATAATAAATCAATAAATTTTCAATACCCTGTAAGACTGAATCTATAAAATAAAGAGGTTTATTTTGAGTGTACGCAACATCTTCGTTCTGGTATCTGTCCTAAGTGTTTTGGCCGTTATCATTATTAGTTTTTTCTGGAAATATATTCTCTGGAGCTTACTAATCATTGTTCCCATCATACTGCTGGGTGTCTGGGACATTATTCAAACCAAGCGCGTCATACTGCGTTTGTACCCGGTGATTGGGCATTTTCGCTATATCATCGAATCCATCAGACCTGAGATACAACAATACTTAATCGAGTCGGATATTGATGGCCGCCCAATCAGTCGTGAGTTTCGCTCCTTGGTGTACCGCCGTGCTAAAGGTCAGCAGGATAGCATTCCTTTTGGAACCTTATTTAACACCTATGACGAGGGTTATGAGTGGATGGGACACTCTATCTACCCGGTTCATATTGAAAAGCGCAACCTAAGAGTTCGTTTTGGTGGTGCTGAGTGTACTCAGCCTTATGAAGCGTCACCCCTGAATATTTCTGCCATGAGTTATGGCTCACTGAGTAAAACAGCGATCAAGGCACTCAATACGGGCGCTAAAAAAGGCGGGTTCGCCCATAACACCGGTGAAGGTGGGGTGAGTCCCTATCATTTAGAGGGCGGTGGTGATTTAATTTGGCAAATTGGTACCGGCTACTTTGGCTGCCGCAATAAAGAGGGTGGCTTCGACCCTGATATGTTCGCTGAAACGGCAACCCTCGATAATGTAAAAATGATCGAAATAAAGCTGTCTCAGGGTGCTAAGCCAGGGCATGGCGGTATACTTCCGTCAGCCAAGTTAACCGAAGAGATTGCTGAAATCCGGCACGTGCCGATGGGAGAAGATGTTATCTCACCGTCCGGGCATACTGAGTTTTCAGACCCCAAAGGGCTGCTTGAATTTGTTAAGCAGTTACGCGAGTTATCTGGTGGTAAACCGGTTGGTTTTAAGCTGTGTGTTGGCCGCAAAAGCGAGTTCTTATCGATTTGTAAAGCGATGGTTGATACTGGCATCAAGCCCGATTTTATTACCGTGGATGGCGGGGAGGGTGGCACGGGTGCTGCACCAGTTGAGTTAACTAACTCTGTTGGTACGCCGCTTAGGGAAGGTTTGAGTTTCGTGCATGCCGCGTTAGTTGGCTTTGGCTTACGCCCGGAGATTCGTATCATTGCCGCTGGAAAAGTTTATTCCGCGTTCCACATGATCAGAACTATGGCGCTGGGTGCCGACACCATCAATATGGCGCGTGGCATGATGTTGGCTCTAGGCTGCATTCAGTCAAGAAGCTGTAATACCGATCACTGCCCAACGGGCATCGCGACGCAAAATCCAGACCGTTACCTGGCGCTTGATGTGACGGATAAATCAGAAAGGGTTGCAAGGTTCCACAAAGCGAATATCACCCATCTTGTAGAGTTACTGGAAGCGGCAGGTCTTTGCACGCTTGAGGCAATTAAGCCGCATTTATTAATGAGGCGCGTCGATAATGAAACGGTTAAGAGCTTTGCAGAACTGTACCCGCAGTTAGAGCCGGGCTGCTTGTTAAACGCTACCTCGGCACCGTCAGAGTGGGCGTCTGATTTGGCACTGGCTTCAATCGATAAATGGTAAGGAATCGTGATGACATTACTCGATAGCATTATACAGCGCGCGAAACAGTCGCCTAAACGGATCGTATTGACCGAAGGCGAAGACCCGCGAATTCTTCAGGCTGCTCAGCGCCTTAGCCGTGACAAAGTGGCTGAGGTGACGGTGCTGGGCAATGCTGGCACCATTGCTGATAAGGCTTCCAGTTTGGGAATAGCACTTTCTAATGTGAGCGTGGTTGATCCGGCTGAATCACCCCTAAGAGAAAGTCTGGCGCAGTTGTTGTTTGAGCTTCGGGCTAAAAAAGGTATGACTCCTGAAACAGCGCACGAGCTGGCTGGGCAACCTCTATGGTTTGCTAATCTCTTGGTTAAAGCAGGACATCAGGACGGTGTGGTCAGCGGTGCGGTGTATACAACGGGCGACGTAGTGCGTGCAGCACTTCAGGTGATTGGCGTCAATAAGTCGTTCAAGATGATCTCCAGCTTCTTTTTAATGGTATTTGATAAGCCACACCATCCCCGTCAAGGTAGCATGGTTTTCTCAGACTGTGGTCTGGTGATTGACCCCGATGCGCAGCAACTTGCTGAAATAGCTTCAGCGGCGGCTAATAGTTATCAAACGCTAAATAACGAGCCTGCCAAAGTAGCCATGTTGTCCTTTTCTACACAGGGCAGTGCAGCCCATTCTGACGTAGATAAAGTGGCAGAGGCGACCAGACTTGTTAAGGCTGCCAGACCTGATTTGACTATAGACGGTGAAGTCCAGCTAGATGCAGCGATAGTGCCAGCGATAGCCGCTAGTAAAATCACAGATTCTGAAGTTAATGGTGATGCCAATGTATTGGTTTTTCCATCGTTGGAAGCCGGTAATATCGCGTACAAAATTGTTGAACGATTTGCCGGTGCCACTGCCGTTGGCCCGTTGTTGCAAGGGCTTGCGCAGCCAGCAAATGACTTATCCCGCGGTTGCAATGCGGATGATGTTTATTATGCCGCTGCCATAACAGTATTGCAGGCGCAACGCTAAGCTCAAACCGAAATGTAAACCAAACAAAAACGTAGGCTTATTGAATAATCGGTCTAAACACCAAAATGGGGTTGATGTGACAAATATTCTTGAAATGAAACCTGATCAAATGCTTTCAGTACGCGAGCTATTTGGTCTGGATATGGATCTAAAAGTACCTGCATTCAGTGAGCGCGATGAACATGTACCGGAAATTGATACAGCTTATCGCTTTAATGCAGATGTTACTTTAGCCATTCTTGCGGGCTTCATGAATGATCGTCGAGTGATGGTACAGGGTTTACACGGTACCGGTAAATCAACACACATTGAGCAGGTTGCAGCACGTTTGAATTGGCCCTGCACCCGGGTCAATCTTGACGGGCATATCAGCCGCTTAGATTTGGTGGGCAAAGATACGATTGTGTTGCGTGATGGCAAGCAGGTCACCGAGTTTCAGGAAGGGATCATTCCCTGGTCAATACAACGCCCAACCGCTCTTATTTTCGATGAGTATGATGCGGGTCGTCCCGATGTTATGTTTGTTATTCAGCGTATTTTAGAGCGTGACGGTAAATTCACCCTGCTGGATCAGAATAAAGTCATTCGACCAAACCCCTATTTTCGCTTGTTTGCAACAGCTAATACGGTAGGTTTGGGTAATTTGAATGGCCTTTATCACGGTACGCAGCTACTAAACCATGCTCAGGTAGATCGTTGGAATATTGTTACGACCCTAAATTACCTGCCGCATCAGGAAGAAGTTGAAATC
>ENA-ORXR01004318-ORXR01004318.1-marine-metagenome-genome-assembly--contig:-NODE-4318-length-11986-cov-238.821312_pt1 | contig 11986 bp, 8 predicted proteins | sample MGYA00237866_ERZ511479 | MGnify/ENA metagenome assembly ERZ511479 | reverse complement strand
CACTAAGCACTAAGCACTAAGCACTAAGCACCAAAAGTAGGACACTCCTTCGAGTTTGGCAAGGTTTTGTTTGTTGGGGGGGGTGAACATTAATTAAATCTTTTGCCGTTATGGAAGATTTTGTAGTCTTTGTTGCCGTATTCGTAGAGGATGACTCTGCCTTGCAGGAAAAAACTATTGATGATATTTTCGCTGACTTCTAAGGTTTTTCCTTCGTAGAAGGCTTTGAGTCTGCCATCAACATCGACATAGGCGACAATCCCATCGTAATATTCAAATTTACTTGGACGATAGGTTTCTAATGCATAATTTTTTCCTTTGTAGTAAACATTGAAATAGTTGCGGTCATCTACATAGATGAGGGTGTTGTCAATGACATCGTAAAATTTGGGGATGGCGGGCATTAATTCGGTGGGTTCGGTGGCTTCTTCGTCGATTAGGTAAAAGAATCCTCTGTCTGAAACATAAGCGGCTAGCTTATCCCCTATTTTGTAGGATTGGGGGGGATATTCGCCTAATTCTATGGTTTCGCCAGCTCGCCAAGCGTTGAATTCGTCAAATTCTGTGGTAAATAAGAGTAGGTCTTGCCCAACTTTAAAACCATTCGGGGGATCTTCTGTTACATCCACCGTTTCGCCATTTTTATGAAATCGCAGCCAATCCCTATTATCTACATAAGCCATACTATTGTCACTGGCGATAAATCGTTGGGGTTCGATGGGATCAATGCTAGTAATCTCGCCATTATAGTAGGATTTTAACATTCCTGTATAATCTATAAAGACGACGATGCTGTCTCCATAAATAAATTTGGTGGAATCATCTAAATTCAGCGTTTTTACTTCTTTGTGGTTGATGACTGAGAAAACGCCGCCTGTTTCGTTCATAATGAGAAACTGCGTAATGGTGTAGTCATCTTGAACAGGACGCATATGGAATATTTCTTCATAACCATTGCGATAGTACTTCAATTCATCACGGGAGTTAAGGTAAAGGATAAAATCACCTCCTAATTTGAAAAAAGGCACTTCTTGGTGGTCTAACTGTACAATATAACCATTGTTATAGTATTGAAACCTTCCTTGTCTATCCTTATAAGCTGCTACATTTTGTGCTTGCAACGAGCTTGTGTAGCCTACCATGATAAGTAGTAGAAAAATGTTTGACAGTATTTTTTTTAGTTGGCGATTCATCTTATTCTAAAATTTCTAATAATGTTCTAAAAGCAATGTAACGATTTTGATAGCGTTTGGCATGTTCCTCTTGTAAAGCTTTTCCGTATTTTTCTTGGTATTCTTTAATGTCTTCTAAGCTGTTGGCAATGTATTGAACGGCATACGTTGTGCCTTGTGGGTCTTCTTCCACTTCAAAAATCATTTTGCACAATTTGTATTCTACAAACATTCCCGTTTTCATAACGTTGGGAATGTGATTTTCTTTCATCCATTGCAACCATTCGGTTTCTACTCTTTTGTCTATTTTGATGGTAACATTGTAAATTATCATGACTCTTTTTTATGGGTTTTGTTTATTTATTTCACACAAAGGTCGCAAAGTTTTTCGCAAAGGTCGCAAAGAAATTGTTCTATATCGAGCTTTATTGTCAACAAAAAAACCCGAAAACCTTTCGGTCTTCGGGCTACGTGCTGCTTTTCAGCAAAACGAAATGTGGCTTTCTTTGTTTCTTAGAGCTTAGTTTAGTTGAAAATCGACAGGAATGTTATATCTGACTCTAACCGTTTTACCGCCTTGTTTTCCTGGAATCCAATTGGGCATATTTTTTATGATGCGAATGACTTCTTTGCCCAACGTTCCGCCTTCTGGTTCTCGAAGAATTTCAATATTGCTGATTTGTCCATCTTTTTCGACAACAAAGGAGACAAAAACTTTTCCTTCAACATTTAGTTCTTTATCGTAAGCTGGATATTTGATATTGTTGTGAACAAAGTTTAATAAGGCTTTTTCTGCACATTTATGTTTGTCTTCCAAGGTTGTTTTTGTTCTTTCACATTTACTTGAAAAACGGGGCATTTCTTCGGCAAAAGTGATTATTGGTAGTGGCTTTTCTTTAATTTCATCTTCTTTATCAATGGCATCCCAATCAATATCAAAATTGATTTCACTTGGCGTAACGACAGGTTTGTTTTCAATCCATTTTTCCAAATTTTGAATTTCTTCTTTGAGGATTTCTGTATTGCTTACTTGGTCGATTTTTGCGATTTCAATCGGAACTTTTACGCTTGGTTTTTCGATAGGCAATTCTATCTTTTTTGGCTCTTCTGGATAGATGATTGTTGGAAGTATTTTAGCATCATCCTCATCTTCAGGCATCCAAATTTTTCTATCTTCTGGGATTCCCTCAGCCATATCAATATCTAAGTTAAAAGCAAAAAGAACGGTGAGCAAAGAAATAATCAATCCAATTCTAAAGAACGTTCCTAAGTATTGTTCTACATCGGCTTGCTTATATTTTCTCACCCAAATTTCGTCTTCTCCCGATTGCCCTTGATTGATGGCAATAATATTTTCGGTGCTTCTCAGGTTAAACAATAAACTGATGATGCCCACAGCCGATAAAATTCCGCCCAACAAAATGGCTAAACTCCAAATTCCATAATAAGCACTAACGCCTGTAACCATCAATGCTAAACTTGTAATAATATAATCTCCTGTGTTTCTCATGTTTTTGTGTTTTAAGAGTTATTGTATTTTATAGAGAGAACGTCTTTTACTAAAAAAATAGTTCTTGGTTTCCGTCAGTTTTGTGTCATAAGTATTTTTTTTGTATTACCTTCCTCGGCTGTTTCAAAAAACAATAACCACTCTTGCAAAATCATTTAGACTTAATACAACAAATAACAAAAGGCAATCAACAAGCCTTTAAAGAAATCTATGACATCTTTCTATGGAGATTTCTGTCAAAGCGGTATAATCTTTGCTGCAACGTGCGAAGGCTAATTTGCGTAAAAAGTTGGACGGTTCTTATCCAAAACGAAGGAAATAAAATTGTGTGTCGTCTAATGAAGAGGCACAAATTATTTATGATTTTTTGGAGAGAACGGTTTATCTTTCATCGCTGCGGAAAGGCCTGCTGTCCGTTCTTATGGTGGCAAATCAAGTTAGGGCAACCACAAGGGATTGCCCCTACAAGTTCCGACTACGCCACCATACCACTACCATCAGGTCTAGCTTAAAAGGACAGAACCCCTGATAAAATAAAGAATTATGAAACAAGACAAAGAACAATGAAAAGACGAGATTTTAAATAGTTTAGAGGGACTTCAAAAAGCAGCACCCAATCTTTTTTTATTTACTCGTATTCAAAAAAAAATCACTCAAAACACAGTGGTTGAATACATTTTTTTTTGCCTATAAAAGCGATGGTTATTGCCGTTTGTCTTCTTTTATTTGTCAATGTTGGGGCTGTTGTTCATTCTTATCAAACAACGATTCAAACAAGTATAGACTCAGAAGAATATTTGATTCCGACCTACAATTTTTATGATTATGAATAAGGTTAAAACACTTAGTATCTTATCTTTAATACTCATCTTATTTAATGTAGGATTGTTGGTTTTTATTTTTAGTGGGCATCGTCCTCCACATCATAAAAACAAGCATCATATTGCCCATAAAGTTCAGCAGGATTTGGGATTTGATGTGGCTCAAAAGCAGCTTATAAAACTCTTCATATAGTACATAAAACAACAATAGACTCCGTTAATATTCTTTATCAACAAAAGTTATTTCAATATTTCGATTTATTAAAATCCTCTACTGTAAAGAATATTCTAAAAACAGATTTATTATCCCAACTTACCACCTTAGAACAACAACGCATTGACATTACATTCCAACATGTTCAAGATTTAAAAAAATGTTTGTACGCCTGAACAATTGGCTCAATTTCCTGGGATTGTAGATTTCCTAAAAAAACGCTTGTTGCCACTTTCCCATAAAAAAAGACCACATCCTCCGAAGGATTAGTTTTTATAACGCCTCACTTTATGGAGTTCTGTTTGTGCTTTGTTGTGCAGCATGCGCCCGCTACCTGTTACTATAACTTGCCTATTCATCTTCGGAAGAAGAATCCAACAACATAAATCACAAAAACCACAAAATCACTTAAACAAAAGAAAGCTATAATGTTGTATCGGGTCTATTTTGCAGGGCTTGTACCTCCTTAGAAGTTGAGACTGTGCAGAATAGCCCTGATAGTAGTGGTATGGCTTTTTGGGGTTCTGTAGTTCTTAGTGCCGTAGTTCTTGGTTCGGTTCTGACATGATTTTTCGTTCTTCCTTAGCCATAAGAACGGATAGCAGGCCTTTCTATCACGACGAAGCAAAGACCTTTCGCTCCAAATAAAAAGATTTTTGAAAAATAAATCTTTATAAATCAACAAAAAACCCATATAATTCAAGAGTATTGGTAGCAGTTGTGCGTCTAAAATGTCTTTTATTGTTTTATTTGGTTAAAAATGTTCTTTTCTTCTTGATTATCACTGATTTATCATCATTTTTTGGCTGCATTTTTGTAACTTAGCTTTTAAGGTAAAAGGTATATTCAAAGTTTAGTCAGGAAACATACATATGGAAATTCCATTATTTTATAAAAGAACACTAACTTTGTTAGTCCACTGACAAAAACACATCTTCATACACAAACTGTTTGTATTATAACTTTATCATTTTAAACGCCTAATTTTCTTATGAACAAAATTATTAAAATTCTTACAGTACTGCTAACCCTCAGTAGTTTGCACTTATATACAGTGGCACAATCTGTAGATGTGCAATTCGCTTATAATGAAACAACAAGTGACTGTGATAACAATAACTTTTGTGTTAATATACAAGTTCGCTCTACTGATGGAGCAAATTTAATAGGAACTTCTTCTATCCGCTTTACCTATGACGATACCGTTATAGGATTTGCAGGAACAAGTAGTGCCAGTGTAACACAAGGAAGCTATACATCTATCAATTTTGATGCAGATCAAGGAACTTTAAATCCAGAATGTACAACAGCTATGGGTGGTCCAGGTGGAACATCTTATCAGGTACATGGTTTTGATGGTTCTCAAACAGGTGATTTCTTAATCACAATGGTTAAACCAGGAAATTTGACTGCTTCCTGTCCTGATATTGCAACAGATTGGGAAGATGTTTCTACCATTTGTTTTGACATCCTTAATCCAACAGGAAATCCAAATCTTCAATTTCAAGGAGTACAAAATGGTTTTCCTAATGCAACTGCTGATACCAATTTCAATCCAGAAAACAATGCTCCTGCAAGTAAATACGATAATGGTACTTTCACTAATATGACAACTGCCATTGATGTACTTTGTGGTGCATGCGATCACAACATTCCTATTGTGACAGGTTGGAACATCATTTCTTCTTACTGTGATCCAACAACACCAAATATGTTGACGTTGTTCACGCCTATTGCCAGTGATGTAACTATTGTAAAAGATCAATTGGGCTTGACTTGTATTCCTCAATTTGGAATCAATAATATTGGAAATTGGACTGTGACAGAAGGGTATCAAGTAAGAGCAAACACCGCAACAACTTTGCCAATGTTAGGAACAACTATAGACCAAACCACGACGCCTGTTCCTTTATTAACAGGTTGGAACATTATTGGTTACTTACGAGATACACCACAAAATGCCAATACTTCTTGGGCAAGTGTACCTGGTGTTACTTTGGCAAAAGATTATTTAGGACTTACCTACATTCCATCTTTTAGCATCAACAACATCGGTAATCTTACGCCATGTCAAGGTTATCAAATGAGAGTAAGTGGAGCAACAAACTTTACTTACCCAAAACCAAATGAGGACAACTCAGTTGTTTTCCATACAAGTACGGAAACACCTTCTTACTTCGCCAAAGAGCTTATTTTAACAGGCAACAATGGCGTATTGGTTATTCCAGACCCTATGAATCCTGATATATTGAGCTATGGAGATGAGATTGGTATTTTTTCAGAAGATGATGTTTTAATGGGTTCTGCGGTATACGAAGACTACCATACAGCCATTACTTTTTGGGGAAATGACAATACAACAGACGAAATAGATGGTTTGTTGGAAGGAGAGAACTATACGGTAAAAGTATGGCATCAAGCCTCTAATGAGATAGAAGTACCAGAAATGAATTTCACTGTAGGTACTAATGTTTATGAAAAAGATGGCTATTACATTGCTGATATTTATCAAAAAACAACAGACCTTGCGACTGTTAGTCAATTAGCAGAAGTTACAGCTTATCCTAATCCTGCAAGTTCAGAACTTATCCTAAAAATTAAAACGTTGAGTCCTGGTCCTGCAACGATCCAATTATTCAATATGGAAGGAAAAATGATTGATGAGATGCGTCATGACAACTTATCAGCAGGACTTCATTTCTTCAAATATGATGTAACGTCTTTAGCAGCAGGTATGTATTTAGCTAAAGTTGTTAAAGACAATACAATTCAAACAGACAAATTCACTGTAATTAAATAAGCTCTTTTGAGCAAATCATTAAGACTATGTATTTGGGAATATATTACACTAAATTATATCTAATAACATGAGAAAAACTTTATTTTACTTAATAATACTTTTAGGCACAGTGGGCTTCCTCTCAACAGAAGTTGTGCAAGCTCAATGTTCTATTCCTCCTCCAGATCCAACTTGGACGATTACAACTTGTAATGCTGCCTCTAATCATACTATTACCATCAATCCAACATTTCCGAATGGTTTTGTGAATGATATTGATGGCGCAGGTACAATGATTGCAGCAGGTGATTATATTGGTGCATTTTATGTAGATGATAATGGCAACCTAACAGCAGCAGGTTTTGAGATATGGACAGGTAATCCTATTTCTTTTCCTGTACGTGGAGATGACAGTACTACGCCTACTGATGGATATACTGTTGGCGATGACTTAACACTCGTTTGGTATCTATGGGATTCAAGCGCAGGTGCTGCTGTTGGTCCTATGGAAGCTAAATTTCACCCTAACAATTTCTTTGGCTTCGGCTTAGTTACAGATCAAAATATTTATGCAGTGAATGGCTCAAGTGCTATTCAGTCTTTCTGTATAGACGGTTGTGATGCCTGTGGTGTCTGTGGCGGTCCAGGAGAAATTACATACTATGAGGATGCCGAAGGTGATGGATTTGGAGACCCCAATGTGAGTATGATGGCTTGTACACCCCCTGCTGGATTCGTTACAGATATGACGGATTTATGTCCAAATGATGCAGGTGTGACGCCTGGTTGTACAAATATGGCTGCAACTAACTTTGATGCAGCTGCAAACTGTGATGATGGCTCTTGTATCTTAGCTGCTTGTAATACAGGTTTAGTTATCAATGAGATTGATTATGACCAAACAGGTACTGATACAGGCGAATACATTGAGTTGTACAATTCTACGGCTGCTCCGATTACATTGGGCGCAGGAGACGAAATTGACTTAATTAATGGTAATGGCGGTGGAAGCACAAGTTACGGAACTGTTCCTTTAAGTGGTGCTACCATTCCTGCTGGCGGATATTATGTCGTTTGTTTTGGAAATAATGCGGCTGCTTACTGTGATGTGACCGTTAGTAACTCAATTCAAAATGGAGCACCTGATGCAGTTGCTTTGGTAAATAATGGAATTATTTGTGATGCCGTAAGTTATGAAGGTGATGTTCTTGGCTATGTAGAAGGAACTGGTGCGCCTGCTGATAGTGGTGACGGTTCTATTGGCCGTGATAATATGGGAACAGACTCTGGCGACAATAGTGCTGATTTCTCTTTAGGATGTTCTTCTCCTGGCGCAGCCAATGAAGCTTCTTCTTGCGGAGGTTGTACAGACAATACGGCTTGTAACTTCGATGCTGCTGCCATTACTGATGACGGTTCTTGTGAATTTATGTCTTGTGCTGGTTGTACAGATATGACAGCTTGTAACTTTGATATGACGGCTACCATTGATGATATGTCTTGTATCGCTGCACCTACTTGTAACGCAGATCCTTGTGTTGGAGATATTGAAGGAGTTGATCCTATGGATGCTTGTAGTTGTATTGTGGTAACTCCACAAGTATTAGGCTGTACAGATGTCACAGCTACAAACTACAATATGAATGCGAATTGTGATGATGGGTCTTGTGTGTTTACAATGGGTTGTACTGATGATACTTTCTGTAACTATCAACCAACAGCTACTGTTGATGATGGGTCTTGTTCTAATGCGGATCCTGGCACAACTCCTGTGAATAGTGATATTTGTATGGGAGACATTGTTGTATGGGATGCCAATTTTTGTGGATATGATACAACAATGGTTCAAGTATTGGGCTGTACTGATATGGGTGCAAATAATTTCAATCCAATGGCTAATTGTGATGATGGTTCTTGTGCAAGTTGCCCTGCTCTTGTTATCAATGAAATTGATTATGACCAACCAGGTACAGATATGGCTGAATACATTGAGTTATACAACACTTCGGCCAACCCTATTACTTTAGGAGCTACAGATGAACTTCAATTAATTAATGGAAACGGAACGACAGTTTACGAAACAGTTAGTTTAAGTGGCGTAATGATTCCAGTAGGTGGTTACTATGTAATTTGCTTTGGTGGAAATGCTGCCGCTTACTGTGATGTAACAATAGCTGGTTCTATCCAAAATGGCGCACCTGATGGTGCTGCTTTAGTCAATGCTGGTTCTATCTGTGATGCTGTAAGTTATGAAGGAGATATTCCTGGCTATACTGAAGGAACAGGCGCACCTGGTGACAGTGGTGATGGCTCTATTGGTCGTGATAATATGGGAACAGACTCTGGCGACAATAGTGCTGATTTCTCTTTAGGATGTTCTTCTCCTGGCGCAGCCAATGAAGCTTCTTCTTGCGGAGGTTGTACAGACAATACGGCTTGCAACTTCGATGCTGCCGCTATTACTGACGATAGTTCTTGTGAATTCTTAACTTGTGCAGGTTGTACAGATGCTACAGCTTGTAACTTCGATATGACGGCTACCATTGATGACGGTTCTTGTTTGGCTGCCCCTACCTGTAATACTGACCCTTGTGTTGGTGACATCGAAGGTATCGACCCAATGGATGCTTGTAGTTGTATTGTGGTAACACCACAAGTATTAGGCTGTACGGATGTTGCTGCTACAAATTATAATATGAATGCGAATTGTGATGATGGTAGTTGTGTACTTCCTCTGGAAGGTTGTACGGATGTAACAGCTTGTAACTACAACATGAATGCAATGACGGATGACGGTTCTTGTGAATTTATGTCTTGTGCTGGTTGTACCGATGTTACTGCTTGTAACTATGATATGACAGCAACACTTGATGATGGTTCTTGTATCAATCCACCAACTTGTAATGCTGATCCTTGTGTTGGAGATATTGAAGGAGTTGATCCAATGGATGCTTGTAATTGTGTTGTGGTAACACCACAAGTATTAGGATGTACGGATGCTACAGCTACAAACTATAATATAAATGCCAATTGCGATGATGGTTCGTGTACTTTCACAATGGGTTGTACAGATCCTAACGCTTGTAATTTTGATGCTGGAGCTACTGTTAATGATGGTTCTTGTTCTAATGCTGACCCAATGACTGGTAACACAGATATTTGTGCTGGTGATACAGAAATTTGGAATCCTGTTACTTGTATGTACGATGTAGACATGACTCAAGTTTTAGGTTGTACGAATGTTGCAGCTACAAATTACAATGCAGCAGCCAACTGTGATGATGGTTCTTGTGTATTGCCAACAACTGGTTGCACAGATGTTACCGCTTGTAACTACAATATGAATGCAATGGTTGATGATGGCACTTGTGAATTTACGTCTTGTGTAGGTTGTACAGATGCAACCGCTTGTAATTACGATATGACAGCGACCATTGATGATGGTTCTTGTGTTTTGGTAGATGGCGGCTCAATCGCTACTACAGATGCAACAACAATCTGTGTAGATGGAACACCTGACCCAATCAATGTTTCTTTAGCTGGAAATATGGGTACAAATGGTCAATGGGTGATTACCGATGCAACAGGTACTATTTTAGCATTGCCACCAAGCCCACCATTCGATTTAGACGGTGCTGGTCCTGGTGTTTGTTTAATTTGGTATGTATCTTACGAAACACTTACAGGTGCAATTGTTGGCAATAATGCAACAACGGACTTAGGAGGTTGTTTTGCATTATCAAATCCTATCACTGTGACTAGAAACGAACCAATCGGCGGAACAATCACTACAAATGATCCAACCACAATTTGTGCAGGCGATGGCGTTCCAAACCCAATCAATGTTGATTTAATGGGTAATGTAGGAACAAATTCTGCATGGGTAATTACAGATGCAGCAGGAACAATTTTAGCAGTACCACCAAGCCCACCATTTGATTTAGAAGGTGCAGGTGCAGGAGTTTGCTTAATTTGGCATGTATCTTTTGAAGACATTACAGGCGTAGTAGTTGGCAACAATGCCAATACAGATTTAGATGGTTGTTACAGCCTATCAAATCCAATTACAGTTACTCGTTTTACAGGAGATGACTGTACGTTTGCAATCGTTTCTATCGATGACCCTTGTAACTGTTACAACCTTAATAATGTCATCATCAATGGTCAAACTTATTTCTACGAAACTGTTGTTATTACAAGTAGCCCCAACGAAATTTGGACAATTGATTTGATGAGTTCTTCAGGTCTTTTAGACAATGCAGGCAACGCTTTAACAACAACACCAACGGCAACAGAAGTAGCACCAGGCGTTTATGAATTAAACTTCTGGCATTTAGAGACGGCTGGTTATTCAGCGTCTTTCTCTAATGGTATAACTGTACAAAATATAAGCAATTCTTGTGAGCCTTGTGAGTTCTTACCATGCGACGGAAGCATCGTATCACAAGGTAAATTACTCCTTCGTCAAGGCGCATTATATGGTGTCACAGAATTCAATGGCGATGGGAATGAAATCTATACTTGGTTCAATGAAGATGGCGCACAAGTAGCACAATTTACAGGTTACGAATACTTCTCACCTTCTGAAACAGGCACATACACACTTGTTGTATATGATCCAGATGAAGACTGTGTAGAAATATTTGCACCACGTTTACTTAACGAATTAAATGGTTGTTGTGAATTGGATGATGAATAGTCCTTACAATCATTAAAAGATATAAAGCCCCGTACAATCGTTTTTGTACGGGGCTTTTTTTATATTTTTTTTTGGAAAAACGTTTTCGTTAAATGATAAATCTTAATTTCTAAATTTTAATATTTTGGAGAGAATGTTCTTTGCTTCGTCGTAACGCATGCTCCCGCTATCCATTCCAAACCTATCGGTTTCCATTACTATCGGGTCTATTTTGCATGGCCTGAACGTTTGTTTGAAGGCTTGGTTTATTAGTATATTAGGAATTGGGGGCGTTAATGGATCGGTGCATTTATTAATCTATTTCTGAAAAGCAAATTGTCAGCTTATACGTTTTTTGTTTGCGGTTCATATCGCCTTAAACGCAAGGTTCGCAAAGGTTGCGCAAAGGACGCAAAATGAAATATCGTTCTAATTCTTTGTGGGCCTTGCATGAAAAAGAAATTCAATAATTTAGTCAGCGAACAATGAATGAAAGAAACCTAAATGCACTCCTTTTTCATCCCATCGTTAAGACAGTGAAAAATAGCCCTGATAGCAGTGGAATGGCTTTTGGTTTTTGTGGTTTAAATCGTTTTTGTAGTTTATGTGGTTGTTACCTTGACTCCATTCGCTCACCCGTAAAAAGCCATATGAACGGATAGCAGGACTTTCCGTCACGACGAAGGAATTAAACTTTCGCTCCTTTAATTAAGTGCTGTGGTGCTGTAGTTCTTAGTGCTGTAGTTCAAATACCAGAAACCACAAAAACCACAAAAACCACAAAAACCACAAAAACCACAAAAACCACAAAA
>ENA-ORXR01004316-ORXR01004316.1-marine-metagenome-genome-assembly--contig:-NODE-4316-length-11989-cov-3.832690_pt1 | contig 11989 bp, 8 predicted proteins | sample MGYA00237866_ERZ511479 | MGnify/ENA metagenome assembly ERZ511479 | reverse complement strand
TGACCTTGCGTACTTCGCTGACGGTGTCGGCGACGTCCATCAGTTCTTCGGGAGCATCGCGTCCGGTGATGACGATGCTGACCTTGCCTGGCCGATTGCGAATTGCTTCGTAGACCGGCTCGGCGTCGATCCATCCCCAGTTGATCAGATAGGTGAGTTCATCCAAGATGATGAGCTCGTGCTCGCCGGCGGCAATGAGCGCTGCGGCTCGGTCCCAACCCTGTTGGGCAAGCGCCTTGTCGTGTGCGATGTTGTCGGAGTCCCACGTGAATCCTTCGCCCTCGTTGAACCAGTCGACACCGAGTTGCCGGCCGATCTTCTCCTCGCCGACATTCCAATCGCCGGACTTGATGAACTGCAAAACGGCGACGTTCCAGTCGCGCGCCAGGCCGCGAACCATCACGCCGAACGCGGAACTGGACTTGCCTTTTCCGTCGCCGGTCATGACCAAGACGATCGACTGGGCATACCCCTTGGCGTCTTCGGCAGGGTTCTCTTCTAGTGGTTCGGTAACCATGGTGGGTGACTTTTCCTTGTGGCGCTGGAGCGGATTGTGTCTCGCTCGGGGTGGCTGGTGGTCGAGTGGATTGCGGGTAGGCGGGCTGGGAATGAACTGCGTGGCGATGCGCGGGATGACTAGGACGGTGCCATTGTTGCGGACCACCCGGACATCAGCCTGGTAATGCGTGGCGAGATTCTCTTCGGTCAGCACAGCAGATGTGGCACCGTCGGCGACAACCCGACCGCCGGCAAGCAACACCAAGCGATCAGCAAACTGACCTGCCAACGTGAGATCGTGCATAGTCGAGACGATCGTGCGTCCTTCGTCTCGCAGGCGGTCGAGCAGCAGCAGGACCTCCTGCTGGTGGCCGAGGTCGAGTGCGGTGGTGGGTTCATCGAGCAGTAAAACGGGTGCCTGCTGCGCGAGTGCTCGGGCAATGATCACACGCTGGCGTTCGCCACCAGACAGAGAACTGACTTCGCGATCAACGAGCGGGGCGAGGTCGAGATCGAGCAACACGTCTTCGACCACCGCCAGGTCTTCGGGCCGTTCGGCAGCCAACGGGTGACGATGCGGTGTACGGCCGAGGAGCACGTAATCGAACACTCGGAACCCGAGCGGAATGACGGGCGTCTGTGGCACCCACGCGAACGTCTGTGCTCGCTGGGTGCGCTTCATCGAGCTGGTGTCAGTGCCGTCCACCGCAACCGTGCCGGTCGATGGTGCTGCGCCCACGATGGCCCGCAGCAAGGTTGACTTGCCCGCACCGTTGGGTCCGATGATCGACAGCCAGCTTCCGGCCTTGATCGACAAGCTGGTCGGCTCCAGCAGTGTGGTGTTGCCGATCTTGACGCTCAGATCTTGCATCTCTATCGCGGCTGCTGCGCCGGCGTGGCGCGTCATCGAGAACTCGTCGTGCGCAGAATCATGACGAAGAACGGCGCACCGAAGAAGGCGGTGATAACGCCGATGGGGATCTCGGCCGGCGTCAGAATCGTGCGGGCGGCCAGATCACACAGGACCAGGAAGCCAGCTCCGGCGAAGATCGAGAGCGGCACGATGATGCGGAAGCTGGCGCCGAAGATGAGTCGCACGGCGTGCGGCACGATCAGACCGACAAACGCGATGAGCCCGCTCACGGCCACCGCCGCGGCGGTGAGCAGTGATGCCGCCACGAGCAGGCCGAACCGAATCTGCGGTACGGCTAGGCCGAGCAGCTTCGCTTCTTCGTCGCCCACCGCCATGACATCGAGCGTTTGTCCCGAGAGCGCCAACACGAACAGCAGCACCACCGCAACCGGCAGCAGCTGCATGACTTCGCTCCAGCCGCTGGTGGTGAGCCCGCCGAGCAGCCAGGTGTAGATCTCGCGAATGTTCTCGGTGTTGCGTTGTTGCAGGAAGGTCTGCAGTGCAGTGAAGAAGCTGGCGACGGCGACGCCGGTGAGAATGAGGGTGGCGGTGCCGTGGGTCCGGTCGCCGGCCACACCAGCCAGCCACGCGACCGCCACCGCCGTGAGCGCGCCGATGAAGGCGGCGATCTGCACACCGTCGAAGGCACCCCCGCCGTCGCCGAAGTCATTGACAAAGGCAATGGTCGCGCCGAGCCCACCGCCAGCAGCAATGCCCAGCAGATAGGGATCGGCGAGCGGGTTCCGAAAGACCCCTTGGTAGGTGCCGCCTGCTGTCGCCAGCGATGCACCCACAAGCAGGCCGAGAACAACCCGCGGCAGCCGTAGGTTCCAGACGATGGACTTCTGCGTCTCGGTAAGGCCAGAGTCGATGTTGAACGGGGTCAAGCGGTCGACTGTCTCGCGGAGCGTACCGCCCATGGGGATCGATGTCGGCCCGACCAACAGGGCGAATGTCGCGGTTGCCAAAACGAACCCGACCCCCGCGACAAGCCAGAGTGCTCTGGCGGTCGTGGGGGTCGCGTTCATTGCAGGTGGCGGGTCAGCTGGCCGGCGCGGTTTCGATCTCGTTCACGGCAGTGCCGACAGCTTCGATGAACTCGACAATGCGTGGTCCCCAACGGCTCACGACATCGTCGTTCAGTTCGATCACGTTGCCGTTCTGCACGGCGCTCAGCTGGTCCCAGCCCGGACGAGCCGCCGCAGTCTCGGCAGTCTGCTCGCAGCACAGCGTGTCGGCGAGGAAGATCAGGTCGGGATTCGCCGTGATGATGAACTCTTCGTTGAGCTGGGGATAACCGAAAGAGTTTCCGTCGGCGTCGGCAGGGTCGGCGATGTTCTCGAGGCCGAACAGCTCATAGACGTATCCGATGAAGGTCGACGAGGTCACGCTGAACAGCGTGTTGTCGAGCTCGTGGTAGTAGGTCAACGGTGTCTCGCGAGCGGGTAACGAAGCGAGGACTGCGTCGATGTCGGTCTGCATCTGCAGCACGACTTCGGCTGCTTCGCCCACATTGCCGGTGAGGGCACCGAGCTGTTCGATCTGAGCGTAGATGTCGTCGAGGTCCACAGCAGCAGGGACAACGTGGTTGGCGATGCTGATCGCGTCCAGCGCTTCGAGGGCTGCGTCGGTGATTACCAGGTCGGGCTCGAACCCGGCAATGGCTTCGATGTTGGGTTCGAAGCCGGACAGGTCGGTGACAGGCGCTTCTTCGGGGAAGTACGAGAACTGGTCGACGGCGATCACCTGGTCGCCGGCGCCAATGGCGAACAGCATCTCGGTGGCCGTCGGGTTCAACGACACGATGCGCTGAGGCACGTCCGACGCCGCGTCGTCCTCCATTGCCGCGTCGTCCATGGCGTCGTCCTCCATTGCCGCGTCGTCCATGGCCGCGTCGTCCGTGGCTTCTTCCTCCAGGGTTTCTTCCATGGCGTCTGCGTTCGCCAGTGCGTCTTCGTCGGCGGCTACATCGCCCTCGTCGGCGGGTGCGGTCTCGGCGCCGGCGTCGGAGGTGGCTTCCTCTACGTCGGTGTCACTGCCACAGCTGGCAGCGACAAGCCCCAATAGTGCAACGATGCACATCAGCAAGCGGATCTTCATAGGTGTCTCCTGCTGGTCGGGCAGGGAGAAGCCTGGTCCCGAACCAGCCCTTCCTCGAGGGTGTAGTGGTTCTAGTGGTGCAAGGCTTCCGACCGGACTCGTCCTTGTAACCAAGGCTTTACCGTTGCGGGACAGTGCCGGGCTCTCACCGGTCTTCCGAAGCAATGCGACGCGAGTCTATGCCAACGTGGTCGCGAACGCGGTCGGCGCCGCTGGGCTGTCGGAGGTCAGTACGTTGTCGAGTCGTGCCACCCGACGACGCATCACCGCCAGGCCCGGCCGATCAGGACACGGTTCGACCCTGGAATCCGGCCGGTTGAACACCATCTGCTCTGGCGTGTCGGGATGATAGGTGGGCCAGGCTTGGTGCAGTTGCGAACATCGATCCAGGACTCAGCGGGTAGAGGACATGTCAGCCTCGGTAGGCACACCAAGGAGCATCACATGCGTAGTCCCCTGGCCAAGAACGGCCCGGGTCGCCCAGACCACTATGCGCAGCCTCCTGAAGGAATGTTGCCTTGGCGGGCACGGCGCCATGGCGGCAAGTCTTGCGCGCTCCCGTCGACGATGAACGGCCTGAGCTTCTCGTGGTGCTGGGTGCCCACCCCGAGCGAGTTGTGTTCGGACGCGACAAAGCGCCGGGGTTCAGCCCGGCGCTTTGCTCGAATACCTAGTTACTGAGTTGAATCAGACTGGGCGGACGTTTTGGGCTTCTGGGCCCTTGCGACCTTCACCGATTTCGAATTCGACGGTCTGACCTTCTTCGAGGTTCTTGAAGCCGTCACCTCCGATGTTGGAGAAGTGAACGAAGATGTCGTCGCCGCTTTCTTGCGAGATGAATCCGAAACCCTTCTCAGTGTTGAAGAACTTAACTGTGCCTGTAGCCATAACAAATTTCTCTTTTTCTCAGAGGAGCAATGCGCTCCTCAGGTACACCAAGGTTACGCCGCGCAATCGAAAACCGTGAGATTCTTCTGATTTGGTCGATCGCAGACCAATTACTCAATCGCGAACATCGGACTTCAGAATCAAGGAACAGGGCCGTAATGAGCCAAGATGGTGAGCTTGAACGGGACACAGCATGCTGATGTGCGACGTCGGCTGGCGCTTGCTCGTTTGGTTGCATTGGCGCTTGTTCTCATCGCTGCTGGTGTCGTTCTGTTGATCGTTGGCCCGCGAAGTCGGTCAGGCGATAGTCGGAGTCGACGCCCGCATTGCTGATGTCGACCACCGATGGCACGCCGACCTGCTCGAGCTTGAGAGCCTGGAGTTCGGCGCTCAGCATCTCGTTCATCACGACGCGTGCTGCCCATGGTGATCCTGCGAAATCGGGGTGGCCCGGGTGGGGGCATTCGACCGAGTTCATTCCGCTCAGCGCTGGGCGGCGAGATACTGCCGCTGGAGATATCAAGCCCACCGACCAAGAACGCGTCGGATGAACGCTGTGATTTCGGCCATCGCCGGGCGATGAGCGCGTTGGTGACGATATGTGTGGTGGTGATAATTGGAGCCCACATCGTAGGCAGGTAACTCGGGGCTCAGTCGATTGTGAACATGAGTGAAACGGTCGACGACTCGCACTCGGAGCAGGTGTCGACGACCAGTTCATGCGTGCCGGGCGCAAGACCGTCGATCGTGATGTCGAACGGTGCCCAGGCGACCCCGGGGTTGCCCATCATGACGCCTCGGGGCGGCGCCACCACGTTGCCGTCTGCGTCGACGACCGACACCTCGGCCTGAGCCTCGAAAGCGATGCCCCAGCCACTGACTTGAATTGCGTCGGGGGCGATCTGCTCGAGATGGCGCACCACGACGGACGGGTCATCGCCTTGGCGGAGCAGCTGGATTGGATCGTCGAGCGGTGCCGTGGTGATGGCGAGCACGATCCGGGCCGGGTGGTTGAACTCGGCGACTCGTGGGATCACCGTCGATCCGGTCAGCACGGTGACCTGACCAGCGCTGGGGTCGCTGGTCGACGAGACGAAAACCGCCCCTGGCTCCGAGCCGTCACCGAACGCCACGAACTGGTCCTCGAAGAGAGCATCGGGGTTGATACCGGTCATGGCGACCCCGCCGTAGGTGCCACGATCCGATGTATGGAACTGGACGCCGTAGTAGCCGGTCGTCGGGTCATCGAGGGTCATGACCTTGATTGCGGATTCGAGGTTGCTGCTGGTGCGGCTTTCGGGTTGCAACGGTGGCTGGGGGTTCCAACCTTCGCCCATCTCGATGGTCACGACCGTGCAGTACGGATTGGTTTCGTCTACGGACAGCCCGGCGATGTGGTCGTGACGTGGAGGCTCGACCCGGCCTCTGGTCGAGCCGCTGGTCGAGTAGCCGTTTGCTTCGATCTGGAAGTCGTCGCAGGGTGTGTCGAGCAGCGGTGATGGCTGTTCGGCTTGTAGGAAGGCAGCGTTGGCCCACACCAGCGCGTCGTTGTCTGGTCGTTCGAGTACTTCCCACCACACCCCGCCATCGTCGACCACGGTGCATCGCAATGTGGCCGCGAATCCACGGGTGACCCATGTGGCCACACCGGCCTGGGGAGCAGCCGCGCCGGGTGCGGTGTGCAGCACGAGACCGCCATCGGGATCGTTGGGCCCGACGTTGGTCACTTCGAGGAGCGTGTTGGTTGGTGGCCGTTCGGCGTCAGGGCAGTTGTCGGGCACCGGTGGCCAATCGAAGTTCGGTAGCAGACATCGCAGACCGGGCTCAGCGCTCCCGTCACCAAAGCAGCTCTTGCCGTCTGCAGACAACAGCACTGCTCGATCGATGGCAGGAATCTCTGCTGTGGTGGCTTCGAACGATGCCAGTATGCGGGCGTCGGCACCGATACCCGCCGTGCCTGCCGGGCCGCAGAGTGTCACGATGAGCAGCCGGTTGAGCAGCGAGGTGCCCGCCAGGAGAAAGTCGAACGACTGGGCACAAGATGGATCGAGGATGGTTTCATCGAGAGGCCCGACCAGGCCCTGGGCGCGCTCGTCGGCGTTCGGCCCCGTGAGCCACAGCTCGATCGAAGCATCGACAAAATCGTTGGTGGCACCTCGCCCGGGTTCGATCAGAATCGATCGTTCCACCGGCGCCGTCGCGCCGAACTCATCGGTGGTCTGCGGATCGAGCGCAAACCTCACCACTATGGGAAATCCGTCGACGGGATCCGCAGGTGTCGTGGTCGATGTCGGAGTCGGCGTGTTGGGTATCGACTCGGGTGTCGGCTCGACTGCGGGAGGCGACTCGGCAAGTGGCGATGATGCGCACGAGGCAAGTGTGAGCATCAGGGCAAGAAGCGGCAGACCGAGTGTGGGCACGCCGTGACTTCGCATCGTGCCAGTTTGGCGCATGGCGACAGCCTTTGCACTGGGGAGCCGTCCCCAGCAGGGGCGTTCTCCGGTCAGTGAGTGTCGGCACGGCGAGATGTTGGTCAACCACGATGCCCGGACTCACCGCCGCCAGGCTGAACAGTGGCGCACACGGGTACCCCCTACGCTTTGCGACGTGACCGTCCTGCGCCGTTCGTGCGCTGTTGTGCTCAGCGTTGCGCTGATGGCGGGGTGCACTTCAGGCGATGGCATGCCGGCTGCCGAGGCCACACGCCTCGTTGCCGATGCGACTGCGGCCGCGGTGCCCACCTCAGCACCGTTGCCGACCGCGGGGCCAGCTCCGACAACGGCGCCTTCGAGTGCGTCCGCGGCCGCCACGCCAGCTGCAGAGGCGGCCGGCCCAGCGGTCGAGCGGCGCGATGGCGTGGATGTATACCGAGGACTCGGCGCATGGGTCGATGTGTTCGATTGGGCACCTGCCTATGCGCCTGCAACCGGGCCGGCGGTCACCACCGATGACTTGGGGGAGATGGCCGCGACGGGTGTGTCGACCATCTACTTCCAGACGTCACGTATCGACGATCGCGGCAGCGGGCGGATCCAGAATGCACCGCTGGTCGCCGAGTTCCTGGCACGCGCCCACGAACTCGACATGGCCGTGGTCGGATGGTTCCTGCCGAAATGGGAGGACGCCGACCTGGATCTCGATCGTCTCATGGCAATCGCCGACTTCGATGTCGATGGCCAGCGCTTCGACGGGGTCGCAGTGGACATCGAGGGCGTGCCGTCCATCGAGCAACGATCGGATTGGAACCTTCGCCTCGGCGCCTTGAGTACACAGCTACGGGAGCGACTGGGTGACGATCGAGCGCTGGGCGCCATCGTGTTGCCCCCGACGCTCATCGAAGTGGTCAACACCGAGTACTGGCCGAACTTCCCGTGGGCCGAACTTGCGCCGCTCTATGACGTGTGGCTCCCGATGAGCTACTGGTCGTTCCGCGATGATGATTCGCCGTTCGCCGATGGGTATCTCTATAACGCCGACTCGACGCGTCGGCTTCGCGACAACCTGGGCGACGCCAGCGCATTGGTGCATGCGATCGGTGGCATCGGCGCAGTGGCAATCGAGGGGGCGGTGGGAGAACCGAGAGCGAACATCTCCGAGTTGGATGAGTTCGTGCAGTCCGCCGTGGACACGTCGGCGATCGGCATCTCGATCTACGACTGGGCGAGCCAGGACTTCTTCGGCCGAGAAACGATGTCCGAACTCGTGCAGGCCGCTGACCTCGCTGGCTGAGCATCAGCTTGCCAACGCGGGGTCGAACCACGGCCCGATCGCCGGTAGGCGGTTCTCCACCGGACGCGCGGAGGTGAGACAGCTACTTCGTCTGAAAGCTGTTCTTCATTTTGGCGTCTGCTGCGAATAGGGCCTGGACGCCATCTCGGTCGAGTTCAGAGGTCGCTGCAGCTTCAGTTTCGTAGTGCCCGAACCGATCCTGGCCGCGCACCAGCGTTGCGGTCATGGCTTCGCCAGCCTGACGGTTGTGTGGGGCCACGTACTGCACGTTCAATCCGATTCGACGGTTGCTGGTGGTGTTCGGCGCAGACGTGTGGATGGTCCACCCGTGATGAAACGACGCTTCTCCAGGCTTGAGCGGGCAGGGCCGGGCCGCAAATTCGTCAACGTCGAGGATCTGTTGGCCAAGCAACAACACATTGTCGTCGCCGGGGCGTTCGACATGTTCAGCTCGGCCCGACTTGTGCGAACCGGGCACCATCACCATGCAACCTGCCTCAACCGGAGCTGGTGCAATGGCGAGCCACATCGACACCTGCGCATCGTCGTCGGCCAAGCCCCAATAGGTGAGGTCTTGATGCCACGCAACGTATGCGGCGGTCGACGGTTCTTTGATGATGTAGGTCGAGTTGTACAGCAAGATGTCAGGCCCGATCAGCGACTCGACAATGTCGAGAACAGCGGGGGACGTGGCGAGTTCGTTGGCTGACGCCATTGCGGTGTGGATCTTGTTGATGTAGTGCAGTGACCCAATTTCCGCCTCGGCGGCCTCGAGTCGCTCACGGTGCCGAGCAGCTTCGCCCCCCTCGAGAACGCGAACTGGAGCAATGAGGCCGTCGCATTCGTACGATTTGGTGAGCTCACCAAGATCTGCCATCACCACATCCTGAGCGGTCGTTCAGTTGACGTCAAGCACCGCTCTCTGGTGGACGAAACCATCGGTACCGGTGCGTTTGAGCGAACCGACCGTTGGTGATGAAGACGATGCCAAACAGAATGGCCATTGCCCCAAAGGTGATCGGGAACTGCTCTTCGAGGCCCAGGTCTGTGCGGTGAGCGACTGCGATGACAATTGCGACCCAACGCAGAAGCAGAAGATCGTCGCCTCGGAGCGAAGGAGATCAGGGCGGCGCCGAGCGATGCTGCAATCACCGGCACCGGCACCGGCACAAACCCCGTCGGGAACTTGCTACGGGGCGAGAGTTCAATATCCGATGTTGAGTTCGTCGAGATATCGAGCAGCAACTACCCAGCTATGGGCGAGGGCGCCACGTTCAGCGCTGGATGATCCGCCACCGCAGGCACGCTGGACGTCGATCATTCGAGCGGTGTCCGGTGCAACCATGTCTTGGGCAGCACTGATTGAGTTGACCCCGATCCTTGGACTCAACTGCACGAGGTTGAGCGAGCGGCTCTGAATGTGCGACCAACCGACGGTGTTGACGGTGTCTTCCGCCCTAGTCCTCGGCCGGGATCCCCATAGGCTTGAGTTCGTGGTCTGGTCGTTTGATCAAGTCTGACGCTTCAACCCAGTACAGGATGACCTTGCCCACTTGGAACAACACGGCTGATGGAGGATCGAGTTGTGGCGAGAGTTCGGCCATGCGAAGAACGACCGCATCGACAAGGTTTGAGGTGCGACCCGGCTGACCAGTAGCCAGCCATTTACGTGCAGCATTGACGGCTGTCGTCCCGACACGGTCCCAAAAGTCATGCATGGGGTTGTTGACGTCGTTCTCAAGGACGTGCTTCGGCCACCGGGCGACGATGAACTGGTAGTAGTGGTAGTCGGCCTCGCCAAGCGGTTGGACGAGAAGCTGCATTCGAACCGAAAATGTATCTGAGTGAGGGCCGTCGTCGAATGGGATCGAGTCGGCGAGAACTAGTGCGTAGTTGGTTAGTGCAGCGGGAATGGCGGCGATGCCTTTGGTTAAGGAATCAAGCCGGGCTTGAGCAGCGTCGTTCACGAGCCCCGTCAGTTGGTCGGGCATCGATGAGTGGCGCGGCGCCTTGAAGGCATTCGCTGCGTCTTCGAATGCGGTGGGGGTTGCTGTCGCTAGTTCCTCGCAACGTTCGAGTACGTGACTGCTGTCGAGGCTTAGGTCATCGGCAAGTCGCTTCCATTGCTTTCTGCCAATGCGTTTGATCTTGTACTCGCCCCCCATCTTCATGGCGAGCTTGATCTTGTGGCCTTCGGAATCGTCGTACGGCAGGAACGATGAGACGTCATACAGGCGGGCCAAACGGGTCTGGGCTTCGCGGTGTAACAGGCCATAGTTCTTCGCGTGTGCATCAGTGCCGGCAATGATCCAGTTGAAGATCAAGGCATCGACGAATCGTTGAATCTCTCGTCGTGAGACGGTCGGGCCGGTTGCTCGGCTTATTACTGTTGCAAGTCCGCTGACGGTAGGTCCGCCGTCCTTCTCGTATTTTTGGCTTGGGTGCAGGCCGAGCGCCTGGCATAGATCCTCTTGATGGATGCGAACCCACTTCCCGTCAGTGTCTTTCACGCGATCGAAGCGCTCCTGTCTTGGCAGCCGCTAGGCCGAGGTGGCTTGCGGCCAGCAGACAGAGATGTTCGTTGATGTGTTGATCGTTGTAGCTTGGTACCGCAGGCTTGAAGATGTGGGTTGATGGTTCGTCTCCGCGTGGCACGCCCCATTGGCCGGACGGTGCATCCCAGCGAAGTGCCGTTTTAGATTGGGCGCCTGCAAGGCTGAACTGCCCGGTGGCCCCCTGGCCGAACCAGCTGGTGGCGTCACTTCGAAGGCCGGCGAGGCGCCTTTCTACGTCGCGTTCATCGATCAACTGAACACCGCTATCTCGATCGGACGGGTCCCCCTTCCCAGATCGATAGAACTGAACTGCGCCCGCGCAGTCCAATCCGATTCCTGTTGCGAGAAAGGAGGCCGGGGAGGAAACTGAGGCGTCATAGTCGGTTGCCCATCGACGCAGAACGTCTTCGTTGTCTGGAAGTAGTCCCCATAGCCAAGCATGCGGGACCTCACCGACGTGAAGCGCATCGGTTTTTGGCATGGAAACTGAGAGCGTTGTCGCCGAGAGGTTTTGGCGGTAGCCGGCAGAGTAGTTGATCTCGGGTTGTCCATCTCTGCGGGTCAGCGTGCCGATCGGCTTCCCTTCGAGCGCAATTGTGAGTGCGAAGTCAGTCACGTGGGTTGTCCAGTCCCAGTAGGTCGTCCAGATCGATTGAAGGTTTGGCCCTTTGTTGGAGCGTCAAACTGATATCGAGAGCGTCGAGCAGTATCAGAACCTTGGTGAGGCGCAAGCTGCTTCGACCGGACTCCAGGTCAGATATCCATTTCCGACTCACTCCTGCTCTCGTAGCTAGATCCGCCTGAGTCATGTTTTTGGCTAGGCGCAGGTTTCGAATAGTGGTGGCGAGTTCTTGTGTGGTGCGGACTTGGTATTGCATTGTTGGTGATTCCTGTGTGGGCAACCGCTATCACTGGCCGGTGACACGATCAGATGACACTGTTCGGTGACATCAGCATAGGTGTCACTGTTCGGTGACACCACTCTAGATGTAACTGTTCGGTGACATCAGTTTTGAAGTCAATGGTGCAATACGGCGCCATGGTCGCTCCGTGAACCTGTGCAATGTTGCACCGTGTTGGCGCTGCACCATCGCAGTAAAAAGTAAAGAAGAACGGTGCAGCCGCACCGATTCTTCTTAGTGGAGCTGGTGGGAATCGAACCCACGACCCCCTGCTTGCAAATCTGCCGACTCAGCTGAAATAGGCGGATCTGATGTCATCGCGTGTCGTTCAGTGTGGCTAGAGGACTGGAGTGTCGCGACGAACCTGTGCAATATTGCACCGTCTCAGGCTTTGGCTACCGCTT
>ENA-ORXR01004315-ORXR01004315.1-marine-metagenome-genome-assembly--contig:-NODE-4315-length-11989-cov-189.215245_pt1 | contig 11989 bp, 8 predicted proteins | sample MGYA00237866_ERZ511479 | MGnify/ENA metagenome assembly ERZ511479 | reverse complement strand
AAACCTCCGCTTCCAAAACCAAAACCTCCGCGTCTAAAACCACTACGGCTAGAAAGAAAAAGGCCGCGTCTCGCGGTGTGAGTAAAAAACGCCCGGCCACAAAACGGAAAACCACCACGTCGCGGGTGTCCGCGAAAAATACGAATCGACGAAGTCGAGGCCGCTAAACCTCACTTTACCTCGTAAATAAAACGCTTCGGAGCCCACATCGGCAATCTCCAGAGCGTTTTTGCATTCCTAGTCGGCTGTTCAAGAAGTGCTCCGCGCAGAAAACCGAGAGACGTTATTTCAAGTCTGTCCTGAAAACGTAATCCTTGGATGTTGAGCCCAACGGTGCAAATTTAAGGTAGCCGAGGGTTCTGGTCCCCACTGAACCGTAGAGCGCTGATCGTGGGGGTTTGATTGATCCTTCAGGTTGAATGAGTCCTTCAGGCTCGATGCTTCCTCCGCAACATATGCAAAATAGATTTCAGGACAAACTCTACTTAGGAGTACAAAGAATGCAAAAGACGCGCCGACGCATTTGAAAAAAAACTTTCAAAAACGAAAATGGCTCCTAAGGAAAGGTATATGAAGATCACAGACATGGACGTTTGGGATATCCGCTTCCCCACCTCGAAAGAGCTGCACGGGTCGGATGCAATGAATAAAGACCCAGATTACTCGGCAGCATACGTCGTTCTTCAGACGGATGGAGAGCACGAAGGTCATGGACTTACCTTCACCCTCGGCCGTGGAAACGAGCTTTGTGTAGAAGCCGTAAAATCCCTTTATCCATTGGTTGTGGGCCGCAATTTACCGGATATTATCGCTGATATGTCCGGCTTTTGGCGCAGTGTTGCCTCGGATAGCCAAATCCGTTGGGTTGGCCCGGAAAAAGGCGTCATTCACATGGCCACCGGCGCTATCATCAACGCAGTTTGGGATTTATATGCCAAACAAGAAGGTAAACCACTCTGGAAGCTTTTGGCAGATATGCCAGCCGAAGAGATTGTCGCGGCCATCGACTTCCGTCACATCACCGACGCCCTCACCCCAGAAGAAGCCCTCGCAATCTTGAAAGAGAACGACGCAACTCGCGGTGAACGCGAAGCGGACCTCCTCGAAAACGGTTTCCCGGCGTACACCACGTCTGCAGGATGGCTCGGATACCCCGACGACCTCATGCGCAAACTTTGCCGCGAAGCCTTGGCCGACGGCATGACCCACATCAAAATCAAAGTGGGACGCGACATCAAAGACGACATGCGTCGCTCCGCGCTTATCCGCGAAGAAATCGGCCCCGATCTCAAACTTATGATGGACGCAAACCAAGTTTGGGATGTGGGCGACGCGATCGAAAACATGAAGCAACTCGCGGAATTTGACCCGTGGTTCATCGAAGAACCAACCAGCCCTGACGATATTCTCGGCCACTTGGCGATCAAAAATGCTATCTCCCCGATTCGGGTTGCGACCGGCGAAATGTGTCAGAATCGCATCATGTTTAAACAGTTCCTCATGTCTGGCGCCATGGATGTTTGCCAAATCGACTCCTGCCGAGTCGGTGGCGTAAACGAAGTCCTCGCGATTATCCTCATGGCGAAAAAGTACGGCGTCCCAGTTTGCCCACACGCAGGCGGAGTCGGACTCTGCGAGTACGTTCAGCATTTGAGCATGTTCGATTACATTCGCGTTAGTGCCACTACCGAAGATCGAGTCATCGAATTTGTTGACCACTTGCACGAACATTTTGAAGAGCCCGTCGTCATGAAAGACGGAGCCTACATGCCTCCTAAATTGCCAGGTTACAGCATCACGATGAAACCGCAGTCCCTCAAGGACTACGAATTTCCTCATGGGCGGATCTGGAAAGAGGAAAACGCTTGAGCCAACGCCTACTTAATAAAGTAGCCGTTATCACCGGCGGCGGATCGGGCATTGGCCAAGCCATGTGCCTACGTTTCGCCGCCGAAGGGGCAAAAGTCGCAATCTTGGACATGAGCCAAGACGCCTGCGACGCCACCACCGCTCTTTGCGACGAGAGTGCAAACGTGGCTGGCAACTCCAAAGGATACGTGTGCAATGTAACGGATCAAGCCGGCATGAACGCGATATTCGACCAAATTAAAGCCGACTTAGGCGAGATCGACATTGTGGTAAACAACGCCGGCATCGCACATGTCGGCAACGTGGAAAATACCACCGAAGCGGACATGGATCGCCTTTTCGCGGTAAACGTCAAAGGCGTTTACAACGGATGTCAGGCCGCCGTGAAGCACATGAAAGGCCGAGGCGGTTGCATTTTGAACCTCGCTTCGGTCGCATCAAGTGTCGGAATTTCCGATCGCTTTGCCTACAGCATGACCAAGGGCGCGGTGCTTACCATGACCCTTTCGCTGGCAACCGACTATGTCAAAGAAGGCATTCGCTGCAATTCCATCGCTCCCGGACGGGTCCACACCCCTTTCGTGGATGCCTTCATCGCCGATAACTATCCTGGCGAAGAAGACGAGTGGTTTAAGAAGCTTGCCGCCAGCCAACCTATCGGTCGCATGGGCCAGCCAAGCGAAATAGCCTCAATCTGCGTCTTTTTATGCAGCGACGAAGCCAGCTTTATCACCGGCAGCAACTACGCTATCGATGGTGGCTTTGTAAGTATCAAAGGCTAGAATTAGACCAACGGCCCTTCCCTGCCACTCAATGGCAGAGCAAAAACAGAACGCTGCCACTCAATGGCAGCGTTTTTTTAAGTAGCCGGGGCGTCCCGCCTCTGTGCGAGCGCAACCGAACCCAGCTATATCCTGAGGGGAGACGCCTGAGGTGAAACGCCTCAGCCATTTTATTCTGGCCGTTCCCTGCCGCCTAAGAACCAGGGGCGTTACAACCTAGGTTGTAATTTTTACAACCTAGGTTGTAACGCTCGGGGCTTAAAATTTATGCGTAATTTTTATAAACCACCTAAAACAAGCATCTTACATGATTTTACCCGTTTTCAAAATTCGAGTTGGCACGGTCCTTGCAATGTGAAGGTGCAAGCGAAGCGGATGAACCGCTTCCAACCAACCCGAATACAGAAAGTACCAATATGAAGCTCCTCAGCCCAAACCACCACGCAAACCACCTCGCAAACCTCCGCAGCTCAGCTAGCCTAGCCACTCTTCTCTTCCTCCTTGGAGGCACAGCCCTGCAGCAATCCGTCCAGGCTGAAGAAAAGACTCATACCAGCGAGTCTAGCCAGTCCATCATACTCCAAAAGAAAACCATCCTCAAAATCGATCCCATTATCTGCAATCTCATTCAACGCATAGCGTATGATGCCGACGAGCGCGTCTTGGATATTCGTATTCGTCATCGAGGAACCTACAGCTTCGAAGCCATTCCCCCGATGCTGTTTAACGAATTCATGGAGGCAAAAAACAAGGGATACTTTTTCAATACGTGGATCGCGCCCGAATTCACCGCTGAGCTGATTCCAATTCCAAGCAAAGAGGTCGAAACCCGCACACGAAACATCCACCCAAAAGGCGATAGCACCCGACTTGCTGTGGTTGCAAAGTAAACGCTGTATTGAGAAACATGGATCCTCAGGCAGATCTCGGAGCCTTCAGCCTTCACTAAAAGGAGGCTCCGAGGAATACCTACCTGAGAATCGTTTTAAAACTGCCCTCAGGATCTTCCTCTGAATCGATTCAAAGATTGCAACCCAGAGCACAATCGCCATGTTACACACTATGCGGCCTCCTTCACTGCCCCCTCAAGCCATACCGTCTATGGTTCGTTATGCGTTCCTATCCCTAATGACATGTCTCTTTTTACCTACATTCCTGCAGGCGCAAAACCCGTTCGATCAAGCCTACCGCTTACCTGTAATTCAAGCTCTCGCGCTCAAAGGCGAGTACACCAATGCACTCGAGCGAATCAGAATTTCTTTGCAAGTTGGCTGGCGGAGCAAAGAGTTCTACCAGACTCAACTCGATCTCGAAAGAGTGCTGGGACAAACCAATGCACTGCAAACCGCAGAAGTGATGCTGGAAAAATTCCCCGAAGACCTCGTGGTACTCTGCGAAGCCTGGAAAACCGTCGCTGGCGCTGGAAAAACAAATGAAGCACAGGCGCTGCTTATTGAGCTAAATGATCTGGCCAAAGAATTGGATCCCAAGAAACTAAAGCCGGAAGAACTCGTGGCCCTCGGTGATGCAGCTCGAGCCATTGGCGCGGACGAAAAATTTCGGCTACAAACCTTTTATCTTCCCGCAACAGGGAAGGATCCATCCTATGTGCCGGCATTTCTTGGCGCGGCCCGCATTGCGGTCGACAAACAAGACTTCGCCTATGCGGCCGAGCTACTTGGCAAGGCGAACAAAGCCCAAGCCAACCATCCAGATGTGCTTCATCTCCTCGCAAAAACCTACAAGCCCAGCGACCGCAAAAAATGCAACGCTTACCTCGCCGCCGCGTTGAAGGCCAATCCGAATCATCCTCCGAGCCTACTCCTGCTAACCGAAATGGCCATGGATCGTGAAGATAGCGACGCCACCAGCGAAGGCTTGGCCAAGATCTTTGCCATCAATCCAACCCATCCTGAGGCACATGCCTTGGCCACGGCACAGGCTGCGCTTAGCAATGACACAGCTCTCTTCGAGAAACACTTAGCCATCATCACAGAAAATCGCGCCACGGCCCCTGCCCTGCTTCACCTGCTCGGGAAAAAGATCTCACAAAAACGTCGATTCTCCGAGGGCGCGGCCTTCCAGCGTCAAGCCCTTGCCATTGATCCAACCTTCATCCCAGCCAAAGCAGAGCTCGGCCAAGACCTCTTACGCATGGGAAAAGAAGACGACGCTTGGCCATTAATTGAAGCGGTGCATGAAGCCGACAAATACAATGTCGTGGCTTACAACTTGATGATGCTCAACGATCACCTGAAAGGATTTCGTAGCATTCAAACAGAACACTTCCTCCTGCGCATGACCGAGAAGGAAGCTGCTGTGTACGGAAGTCGTGCCGCCGAGTTGCTCGAGGCTGGCTACAAAATACTCGGCAAGAAATATGGGCATGAGCTTGAGACGCCTATCGTGGTCGAGTTCTTTCCGCAGCAACAAGACTTCGCCATTCGCACCCTTGGCATCCCTGGCGGGCTCGGAATCTTGGGCGCATGCTTTGGCCAAGTCATCACCATGAACAGCCCGGGTAGCCTTGGCGCGGGGGATTCGAATTGGGAGAGCACGCTCTGGCATGAGTTTTGTCACTCCGTCACGATTGGAGCCACCCGCGCCCGCATCCCGCGCTGGTTCACCGAAGGTCTGTCCGTGTACGAGGAAGGCGAACGCGATCCGGTTTGTCGTCGCGCTATGCATCCCGGTTACCGCAAACTGCTGAAAGAAAACGGTCTCATCCCACTGGAAAAACTAAGTGGCGCGTTGCTTGCCTTTAATGAACCGAGCCTAATTGACCTCGCGTATTTTCAGTCGGGATTACTGGTGGAGTTTCTCGCGGAGAAAAAAGGCGGGACCGCGATCAATGACATCATCAAGGATCTCGGACATGATGTGCCCATCGATGACTCCATGAAAAAACATATCGGAGATGTGCCGGGGCTATGGGAGGAATTCGAGGCCTACGTCATGAAACAGGCCGACGACTTGGCCCCAGATCTCGACTTTGAAGAGCCACCAGAAAGCCATCCAGCCCGCAGCGATGCCATAGCGCTAACGGCTTATGTAACCCAAAAACCAAACAGCTTTTGGGGGCTGACACGACAGGCCATCGAACTGCAAAACCAGGAAAAATGGGAGGCGAGCAAAGCCCCTGCGAAACAGATCATCACCGCCTACCCCGCCTTTGTTGGCGACAACAATGCCTACCTCATTTTAGCGAGAGCACATCGCGAGCTTCAGGAATCCGAAGCAGAAATAGACGTACTCCAGACGTTTGCGGAACGCTCTCCAAGAGGTGCCACCGCTCGTGGACGCTTAATCGAACTGCATCTTGAAAAGGAAAACTGGGGGCAAGCCAAAGATCATGCGGAACGGTTGCAAGCGGTGAACCCGCTACTACGCATTTGCCAACGTGGCTTGGGCGAAGCGAACCAAGCGCTTGGAAATTCAACCATCGCAGTGCAGGCCTTTAAAAGTTTACTGACGTTGCAACCCGCGAATCCATCTGAGGCGCATTACCGACTGGCACAGCTCTATTTAAAACCAGAAGGCAAAGAAACCGAGCAAACGAAAGCGGATCCAGAACTCGCTAAGCGCCATGTACTCATGGCCCTCGAAGAAGCCCCGCGCTTTCGTGATGCCCATGCGTTGTTACAAGACATACAGCCGGTAAAGAGCCAGCCCGAAGCGAAGCAGGAAACGCCATGAACCGACTCAAGCCATTTCGACTTTGGATTGCCGCTTTCCTTCTCATCGGATTGGGAAGCCTCGCTCTGGCACAAATTGTCATCCGTCGCCCCAACGGGCAACTTGTTATCATCAACGACGATGAAGGCCGGCCCATGCGAAATGGGGTTCCGGATTGGCAGCTCAAAGACCATATGCCGGACGATGCCTTTACCTTTGTGCGACTCCGTTATGACAACTACGGGCGCGGCGCGGGTTGGCGGACCGATTACCCAGACAGCGATCTAAACTTCTCGCTGCGGTTACAAGAGCTCACGTCCATGGAAGTAAATCCTGACGGAAAAATTCTCGATATCATGGACGAAGAACTCTTCGACTACCCTTGGGCGTACATGATCGAGCCAGGAGACATTTACATCTCCGACGAGGAAGCGATTACCATGCGCAAGTGGATGGACAATGGCGGCTTCCTCATGGTGGATGACTTTTGGGGCGACTACGAATGGGAAGGCTTTGACTCGGGCTTTCTGCAAAAAGTATTCCCCGACAAAAAGTGGGTCGAAATCGAACTCGACCACCCCATTTTCAACTGCGTATTTACCATCGATAAAAAACCGCAGGTACCCGCGCTCGGCAATGCGATTAGGTATCGTGACCAAGGCATCACCTGGGAATTCCAAAAACCAAACGCAAAAGACCCGCATTACCGCGCTATGTTTGATGACGACGGGCGCATGGTTTGTTTCATCTGCTTCAACACAGACCTCGGCGACGGCTGGGAACGCGAAGGCGAAGACAAGTGGTACTTTGAAACTTTCGCGGAAAAGCAAGCCTACCCACTTGGGATCAACGTCATCTTCTACTCGTTAACCCACTAAGCCCTGTTTTTTTTTACCGACTAAACTTCGCCACCAAGCTCCGCTGATTTAATAATTTCCGCCCCACATATCGTAGACTACTCATGACCGATTCAACTCACGACCAAGAACAAGCCGCGATCGATGCGATCCATGGCGCCCGCGACCGCATCACCTCCGAACTCCGCAAGGTCATCGTTGGCCAACAGGATGTCGTGGATCATTTACTCATCGCGCTACTGTCGGGCGGTCACTGCCTGATTACCGGCGCACCGGGACTGGCAAAAACCCTGCTGGTTCGCTCACTCTCCGAAGTGTTCAGCCTCAACTTTCAACGTATCCAGTTTACCCCTGACCTCATGCCGGCCGACATTACCGGCACGGAAATTTTGGAAGACACGGAGCAAGGTCGTAAACTCCAGTTCAAGCCAGGACCGATTTTTGCCAACATGATTCTTGCGGACGAGATCAACCGAACCCCGCCCAAAACCCAGGCCGCCATGCTCGAAGCGATGCAAGAGCATCAGGTCACGTCGGCTGGAGTACGCTACAAACTTCAAGAACCCTTCTTCGTGCTCGCGACGCAAAATCCGATCGAAATGGAAGGTACCTATCCGCTTCCCGAAGCGCAGCTCGACCGCTTCATGTTCAACGTGATCATCGACTACCTTAGCGAAGACGAAGAAGTCAGCGTGGTGAATTCGACCACAGGGCGCAAGCCACTGCCGATCCAACCGCTGTTCAATGGGGCCGACCTGCTCGCTTGTCATGAAATTGTCCGGAAGGTTCCCATCGCAGAAGACATTGTCCGCTACGCCGTTCGTCTCGCGGCCGCCTCTCGTCCGAATCGCGAAGGCACCCCAGAGTTCATCAACACCTATATTAACTGGGGCGCAGGTCTTCGCGCGGCGCAGAACCTCGTGCTCGCGGGAAAAACCCGCGCACTGTTGCAAGGTCGCTCGCATGTTCGCGTGGAGGATATTCAGTCGCTCGCCAAGCCTGTGCTTCGCCATCGGATCTTGCCCAATTATCGCGCCGAAGCCGAAGGCATGACGGTGCATAAAATCATCGATCAGCTGATCGAGGTCGTCCCCGCGCCAGGCGCGTAATCTCTCAATAATTCGTTTTAGCTCCTCACCGCATCCAACTCGCATGGCCAATCCAATCGATCCCGCAACCTTGCAACGCATCCAGTCTATGGAGCTGCGTGCCAAGATGATCATGGAAGGATTCATGCATGGATTGCACCGCAGTCCCTATCATGGTTTCGCGGTCGAGTTTTCGGAATACCGGCAATACACCCCCGGCGATGATACGCGGCATATTGACTGGAAACTCTACGCGCGCAGCGACAAAGTCTTCATCAAAAAGTATGAAGATGAAACCAACCTGCGGTGCCAGTTTATTGTCGACCAATCGCGTTCCATGCTATTCCAACATCGCGGTGGGTTAAGCAAAGCGAACTACGCTGCCACCCTCGCGGCCACCTTCAGCTTCTTCCTCATGGGCCAAGGCGATGCGGCTGGGGTGACCCTTTTTGACGAGACGATCACCGACTATTTACCCGCGCGAAATCGCCCCGGGCATTTGCGGCAACTTTTTGCCATGCTCGAACGCGAGCCATCCGGCAAAGGAACCGATTTTGGCGCACCGCTGCAACGCGTCTCGGAAATGATGCGGCAACGCGGGGTGATCATCATGCTAACCGATTTGCTCGCGCCACTAGACGAACTCACAAGTCGCCTCGGCATGCTTGCTGCCCACGGGCACGAAGTGGTGGTCTTCCAAATCCTCGATCCAACCGAACTTGATTTCGGCTTTGAAAAAGCAGCTCAGTTTCGTGACCTCGAGACAGGCGACGAATTTTTCATCGATCCCCTCGCAGCCAAAGAAGAGTACGGAGACTTGATGCAGGCGCATATCGCGGAGGCGAAAAAAATCTGTGCATCCATCGGCGTGGCCTTCCATCAAGTGACCACGAGTACCCCACTCGAGTCCGCCCTGAGTGATTTTCTCGCGGAGCGCATTCGCATGCGTCACCATGCGGTTAAACAGCAGCAGCGAGGAGCATCATGAACCTGCTCTTCCCCCTTTACTTGCTCGGGGCACTCGCGGTTGCCGCCCCCATTTACTTACACCTCAAGCGCAAGCCCCCCAGCGACAAGGTTGACTTCAGCTCGCTACGATTTCTAAAACCGCAACGTAAAGTTCGGATTAATCGGCAGAGCAAGTTGGAGCAGCTCGCGCTTTTATGCCTCCGCTCCCTCGCCCTCCTCCTACTGGCGTTCGTTTTCGCCCGGCCCTTCTCCAAGGACGCGAGCAAAGATGCTGATGCACTCACCTTGAGACGAGTGGTCTTAATCGACAGCTCCGCCTCTATGCAACGGGCCGGGATGATGGACGAGGCACGCGACGAAGCCCTCAACATCGCCAAAGAATGCAAAGACGGCGACGAGCTTGCGATTCTGAACTTTGACCGCGCCCCAGCCACGCGACTCGACCTCGCCACCTACCGAGACGCGCTTCCCGATGAAAAGCCGGGATTGGTCGACACCACGCTGAACGCGATTAAACCGAGTTGGTTCAACACTGATATCGGCATGGCTCTTTCTGCGGCTATCGATGTGTTGCAAGAAGCGGAAGCTGGCGATGATGCGGGATCAGCCGACCTACAAGAAATTGTTCTTATTTCCGACATGCAGGAAGGGGCGCAACTCAGCGCGATTGAAGAAGTCGAATGGCCCGAAGGCGTGGCGCTACGACGGATTTTGATCGAACCGAAACAGACCGGGAACGTCTCCATCAGCTTGCTAAAAAGTGTGCAGCAAACCCAGCCCTTGATTCGAATTGCAGCCGACGATGACTTTGTTGGCACCACAGTTGAATTGATCTGGAATGAAACCAATCGCATCCCGGTACAAGTTGCGGCTGGCAGCCAGCGAAGCATTCCCCTGCCAGATGAAGCAGACCGCAGCCAGCCCATCCGGCTTTCGATCAACGGGGACTCCGATCCCTTTGATAATCAACTCACCCTCCCGGCCGAGCAAGCATCTCGCCCCGCTTTCGCCTATCTCGGTCCGCAGAAGCGTAACGATAGCGGTACCGCGTTCTTCTATCTCACCCGAGCCTTTGCCCCCACCAAGCAGCTCGACATTCAGTTTCAGTCTTCGATTGAAGGAGCCGACTACCTGTTGATGGAAGGCCTCCCGCCGGCCGAGCAGCACAACGAAATCAGCACCTACCTCGAAGCGGGTGGTGACGCGCTTTTGGTTTTATCCAAAGATGTCGATGACAGCGCGATCAAAGCCATTAGCGGCCACGACCTACGCATCAAAGAATTGCGGATCGACGATTACCTCATGCTTGAACGCCTCGACTTTGATCATCCGGTTCTGAGTATTTTTTCCGAGAAGAAGACCCGTGATTTCAGCATGATTCATTTTTGGAAAGCGCGGCAGATCGAAAACCTTCCCGAGAAAGCAGAAGTCTTGGCGCGCTTCGACAATGGTTCCCCAGCCTGGATGCGGATTCCCTGTGGCGACGGTTGGCTCACTGTTTTCGCTGGTGGCTGGCATCCGAGCGATAGTCAGCTCGCTCGCAGTTCTAAATTCATTCCCCTGATGGATTCGATTTTTGAACAAGCCGGACTTCGGACGAGCGCGCATGCCAGCTTTACCGTCGGCCAGAGCTTGCATGATCAGACGGAGGCATGGACCGGCCCTTCGGGAGAAGAAGTCGAACTTAACCAGGGCAGCCTTCTTTTCAGCGAACCCGGGCTCTATCAATCTGACGCGCGTAGTATTTCGGTGCAGCTCGCGGCTCGCGAGAGCCTGCTGAATCCCCTCCCCGCTTCACGGCTGGAAGAGCTCGGCAGCACCAGCCAGACCAATCCTTCCGAGGACCGAGAAAGCGCCGAGGCGGCTATGACCCGTGGACGGGAACTCGAAAACGAAGCCCAGCAAAAATTCTGGCGCTGGCTCGTGCTCGGCATCTTTCTCATTTTACTTTTAGAGACGGCCTTGGCCTCTCGAACTCCATTCGAATCGTCAGACATCGAGGTGACCGCATGAACCAACGACTTCTACATGAACTCCAACCCATTTTAGATCGTGAAACCCAGCGGCGACGCAACCTGCACACCGGGATTTTCTGGCTTGTCGCGAGTGTGATTGCGGTCTGCGTATTAATTTGGTTCGCGACCCAACGCAGCTGGCATATGATTCCGGTCGTCTTACTTTTTGTCGCCGGCTTTGCAGGGAACTGGGCGGTCAAACGATTCGTCCGTCCCACTGAAGTCAAATTTGACGAGGTAGCCCGCGAAATCGAACGCGACCACCCAGATCTCCAATCCCTGCTCGTCACCGCGGTGGAACAGCAACCCGGACCCGACGGCAGCATGAACCTGCTTCAGCAGCGGGTGGTGAACGATGCGGTGCGCGAAGCGATTAATCGGAAATGGAAGACCAACCGGTCTGAAAGTGAAGGTCGTAATGCACAGGCCTTTCATTGGGCTGGGCTGCTCGCCTTTTGCGGACTCATCGTGGTTCTTCTTATTGGCACGGCACGAATTTCTTCCGGCAAATCTTTTCTCGCCTTTGACCCACAGGACCCAACTGCACCACAGAACATCAAAAACCTAGACATCGAGGTCGCGGTCGATCCGGGGACCCAAGAAGTTGAACGCGGCTCTCGCCTCGTGGTCACGGCACGCTTTAGTCCCATAGCACCGAACGACGATGTCGTCCTCATCACCGAAGATCCCGAGGGCAATATAACCCGTTTGCCCATGGAGCAAAACCTATCAGA
>ENA-ORXR01004313-ORXR01004313.1-marine-metagenome-genome-assembly--contig:-NODE-4313-length-11993-cov-10.013008_pt1 | contig 11993 bp, 13 predicted proteins | sample MGYA00237866_ERZ511479 | MGnify/ENA metagenome assembly ERZ511479 | reverse complement strand
GGGCGCCGGCGGCCGCCACCAGCGCGTCCAAGCGCGAGGGCGGCAGCAGGATCAACCGGCGCACCGTGTCGAGCACGTACCCCAATATGGGGAGCGCGGTCGTGCCCGTCACGGCGCCCGAGGATGGGTGCACCGCGAGACCCAGGCTGGAGAAGAAGGCCATTACCCGGACGCGCGACGCCGTCGGGGCGTCGGCAGTCGACGGCGACGGCCCCGAAGGCCGCCCACAAAAGTCGTCCATGTAGGCCAGCACCGCGAGGCCCCTGCTCCGCAGCTCCCCGACCACTGGGCGGAGAACTTTGGTGAAGGCGTAGGGGGACAGCTTCATGCCTAAGGGCAGCACCAGCGGGACGAGTACACGGCCGCCCACCCGGAATGCCAGCCGCCGCTGGTCGACCGGCGCCAGCGGGACGTGGAAGGAGGCCTCCAAGATGTCCCAGCTGAAAAGGTTGTCGCCAGGCGACAGCTGAGCGGCGTAGCGCGGCAGGTTGTCGTACGCAAAGGGTCGGTCCTGCATAGCGGCGTTTGTTGCGGAGAGGTCCGCCACAAGCCGATCCTTGGGGTGCTTCACAACGAACGTCGGCGCCACATGTACAGCCGCCGCCGCCTCCGCCGTTGACAGCTCGTAGACGAAGCCGCTTGCAACCCACGAGTCGGCCGTGGCGTGGCCGAGCCGGAGGTCCGCCGGCGACTGCGGGTAGGCGGGACAGCGGCGCGGGGGGGGGCGTTGGGACCAAGGGATCTTGTAGCCATATTTGAGCACGCGGAGAACCCAGGGAGCGGCTCCAGGCGCAGTCCACAGGGGCAGAAAGGCGCGGACGCGCGCCGCCTGGGCGAAGGGGGGCGTCCGGGCAGCGTCGGCTGCCAGCCGCCGGAAGGCGGCTTGTCGCCCCGACCGGTGAGGTCGGCGGCGACGGGTGCTTGCCTGGGTCGTCGGCCGCCCCCCCACCAAGCGAGGGGGTGAGCCCGACCGCAGCCGCCGATCAGACGGCGGCACGGCCATGCCACGGCGGCGCGCGCTAGGCCGGGGCCGCAGCGGGCGAGGCGCCGCGGGCGCCAACCCCGTCGCCGCCACCGCCTCCGCTGCCGCCAGCGCCGCAGCCGCCGCCCGCGCCGCTCCCGCGTCGCGGGTGACCACCGCCGGCGGCACCTTCGCGGGGGCCGCCCCCACCGCCGCCGCCGCCGATGCCGCCACCTTCTCCGTGAGCGCCGCCGCCGCCGCCTCCGCCGCGACCAAGACTGGGGGAATCGCGAGCCGCGAGGGCGGGGGGCGAACCGACGGCCGCCACTTGGTGCTGACGGAGACGGGATTGACGGCGGCGGGCGCTGGCTGTGAGCCTTCCGGTGTTGGGCGAGGGGGGCGACGTGGGACCCCGGTGCGGGCGCAGCCGCGACTGCACGTGCAGCGCCTGCTCCCGGGAGACAGAAAAGGTGCGGTGGGCCAGCACCGACGACTCGAAGAAGGCGGTCGTCGGGGAGTAGACGCTGTCAGAGTCGGCGGGCGCGGGGAGCAGGTCCTGGAGATTGGCGGACAGCATGGGGATAGCCGACTGCTCGGAGAGGACGCGGTAACGCGTCAAAAAAATAAGGTAGAGCTAGTGGAGCGCGGCACGAGTGTAAATATCCTCGTTCAGAAGCTCCCGGGCCGACAGCTCGCCGCGCAACAGGGCCCCCTCTGTGTCCAGCAAGCGGTTGTGGATGTCCTGCACCCAGGCGCAGCCGTTGTTAGCGGTGCGGGCGTCGTCAACGACGGGAGCGGGGGCCGACGCAAAGGCCTCGGACCAGCGAGAGTCGTTACGCACCTAGACGGGGCGCGGCAACCGTTCGCCGTACTCGTCGGGACAGGCCGGCGGCACGGAAACACCCCAAATGGGCGTGCTGTGGCCGACGGCACCTCGCTCGCCGGCGCGGGAGAAGAAAGACGGCGGTGCAGCCCGCGGGAGGCGAGGGGTCGCGGCGCCCGTGGAGTCGCCCGCCAACACGCCCGTGGAGGAGTAGTCGTAGTCGTCGAGCGGCAGGAAGTCGCCGTCGTCGGCGTCGGCGTCCGCCTCTGCGTCGTCGTGTACTTCGACCAGAAAGGCGGCGCGAGCGCCACGGGGAGGGCTGCGTCGGGGGGGGCCGCCGGGGCCGTCGCCACCACCGCCGGCGGGCGGGTCATGAGGAGGAGAATCAGGAGGAGGGGGGGGGAGGGGGAGGAGGGGGGTTAGCCCCTGCGCCACCGCCGCCGCCGCTGCCGTCCCCCGCGGGCCCAGCCTCGTCCTCTTCGCCTGCACACTGCGCGACGCCGAGCAGGTCTGTCAAGGCAGCACGAAGCCGCCCCAAATCTAGGGCCCAGGCAGAAGACGACGTTGCCACAGCACACAACACCAAAGTCACCCCAGGGACAGAAAGTTCACCAGTACCCACGAGGGATCGGAGAGGGGCGAGGGACCAGCCCCTTGCACCACGGCCCCCCGAAAGGGGCGTCGTTGGCGCAAGCGCCAGCATTGGGCCGCAACAATAGTACCGGCAGCCAAGTGACCCCGAACAGACGCCCCTAGACGTCGTCTGAGCGCGCGAAAGACCAGAGCGCGAAAGACGACGGACGCGCCAAGCCACGCGGGGAAGGAGCAGCGGGGAGCGGCGGGTCGTCAAGTGCGGCACGAGGCCCGCCGCCTCCTCCGCCGCCACCCCGCCCAGGCCGGCCGTCATTGTCGGGCGCTCCCCCTCTCCCGCGGGGTAAAAGTGTACCCGCACCGCACACACGACCGAGTCAAGCGAGCGACAGATACAAGGAGAAAAGTAATAATAACAAAGCATATTATGCCAGTACTGTGGCGGATCTGGAAGACGCTGCCGACGCGCACGAGTGCCACGAGCATGGTCCTTACGACGAGGGGGCGCGCGATGGCAGGGTGCGTGGGTACGAGGATCCGAATCAGCTCACGGACAATGACGTTCCGGATGCCATGGCGCGTCAGTTCGCTACGACCGAGGTTCCGACGGGCGCTTCACGCCGTGTCAGCCGAGGGAACGTTGTCGAGTCTTCCTTTCTGCAGTTGGTCGAAAGCGAGCTTGTGTGGGCACGCCGGCTCGGCGCCGCTGTGTGGTCGTGCCTCAGATTAGCATCCTGCACCGCGGTCGTACCTGTTGCGGGCGGAAGAGCCACTGCCGTTATACAGGGTTTTGACGGCTCCATTACGTGACTCACACAGCGTCTAGGGAGTTTGATCAATTTATGCTCGTGTGGGGGCGTCCACCGGTCGTTGTGCGTCGAGACGCCGCACCGAAGGGCGCGGAGCAGCCTGTGTTGGCAAGCCGAGGAGTTGCAGGCAGGGTTAGCGCGGCTGGCGAGACGGACGGTGGTGGCCTCGCTGACTAACCTGGTGGAGGCGTACCCCGTGCTGTGCGACGACGGCGACGCAGCCCCCATGCCTGAGACGTACATTACGAGTACCCTGCGGAACAACTGCAAGGCTTGGGACGTGCGCGACGACAAGATCTGGACCGCGCTGGTGCAGCCGATTAAGTCGGCGTCCAATCAGATCGCTCTCTGCAAAAGCATCCTCTGCCGCCCACGGAAGCGCTGCGTACCTGTCGCGCCGTAAAGCAGGTACCGGCGCGCCATCGCCGAGACGGCGCCATCGGACGCGAGCGACGCGGAGGTTTACGGACGTGACGGGGTGCTGCTGAAGTGCCGCTCGCCGGAGGGAGACGAGGATGGGGCGGTCACCGCAGAAATCTCCGAGGCCTGCAGCGTCAATTGGTGCGGCCGGAACATGTTGCTGACCGCGGAGGAGGTGCGTTTTGCGAAAGCATTTGACTCATACGGGCGCGCGGGTCGCAACTCCACGACGGGCATGGGATCACTGCCGACAGTGCCTCATGAGAGGCACTGCCTCCATTGCGGGGCGGAAAGACGTGGGCAGCCGCTATACATAAAGCCGGCAGTGCTGTTGACAATGGGCGGCCGCATTGTGGTGCGGACGGGCTCGTGGGTGTGCGGCGGCGAGGCGTGAGGCAAGGACGTTGCCTACGCTGGGTCGGAATCGGGTCTGTTCGCGTTTTCGAGTGCGATGGTCTTCACAGGCGTCTCCTCGGACGTTGTGTTGCACATCGCGTTGTCCTCGCGGAGCAGCGTGACGGCGTCGGCCGCGGCTATGGCCTGTTGTCGTCACGCAACTGCCGGCCTTCCCCTGTCGGCCGGCGGCGTGACGCGGCAACTGCTAAGCTTAGCCGTTGGCGTATTTTATGAGACACCTCTTGTGCCCGCGGCCGCGTACTCATGCATGAAGTGCATGTCCAACGGCAAGTGCTTGTACGAGACGCTCGCTGCCGACGGGCAGACGCTCGGGTACTTTGAGGACAAGGTCGTCCCTCTTGTGCGGCACCTCGTAGACTACCCGGCTCTCGACATCCTCCAGACCGAGGATGCGGCGGTCAAGAATCGCACTGTTTGTGCAGCGCTCCGTAAATGGGCCAACACCAGCATCGGAAAGCCGTCGACGCTCACGGCCAGAGAGGTCAAGGCGCTCGACGATTTTATAATCAAGAGCAGCATGCCCCGACAGATTCGCACACCGGAGAACAGTGCCATTGGCAATTCATTCGCTGGAGAGGCACAGTGGGCGGCTGCGCACATCTACTCCTCGTTCTTCAAGTCTGTCCCGGCCAACGACCCGGCCGCAGAGCCGACCGTCACGTCGGAATCCGACGAGGACAACAGGTCGTCCTCGAGCGACAACAACGGCGACAACGTAGCGGAGCGTGGACAGGGAGGTCAACCGGACGTTGCCGTCGATGATGACAGCGACGAGCGGCGCGTGGGCGGCCAGCGTTTTGTGTGTGTGCGCTTGCCAGGTGTTGTTGGCGAGGAGCACACCCTTGGCGTCCTTGCCCGCGAGCGCTGGCGCGTCGTCCAGCGTTTCGTCTCAACGTTAATGGCCGAGGCCGTGATTGGCATCTTTTTGGGCTGTCACAAGCCGGCCATCGAGTCTCTAGCGCAAGCCCTCGTGGACAGCGAGAAAACAGTCTAGTGGGAGCCCTTGTCGACTGCGGTAAACCAGATATCCCCGGTGTGGCCATTCTTGTATTTGGTGGGTGCCGACCTGGACGCGGACCCGGACCGGGCAAGGGTAATTGGCGAGCTGCTGCTGTTCGAGCTTGACTCCGAGATGCGAATGGAGGACAAGTGGTGGGAGAATGCCAGCGCCGAGCAGAACGCCTTTGCGCAGCGCTTTGCTGTGGGCGACCGCGAGACGTACCTGCGGTGAGAAGCGGAGGTCGGCATCGTCGCGGCGACTTCCAAGCTGGTCACGGACCAGCATTCTAAGGGCCAGGGCGGTGCTGCAAGGGAAAGAACAGAGGAGTAGCAGCATCTTCCCAGGGTTGACGCCGTCAGACCCTTCACTCTCGACAGCCGCGCCAGAACGAAGCGGAAGAAGGCGGAGCAGCGGCGCTTAAAGTCCAAGGCGAGAACGCTCCCCAAGACGGGGCGTATGCCAGCGCCGGGGTTACCTGGAAAGATGCAGAAGGCGGCAGCCGTCGAGAGAAAGAGTAGAAAGGACCAAAGCCCTCCCGAGGACGACTGCCGCCATGCTTTTGAGACGTCCCGTGTCTTCACGCCGGGGATGGTCAACTTCGTGTGCCCCCACGGTATCCTTGTCGTGTTCGAGCTGCTGAAGGGCGCCCAGAGCCTCTCGAGAATCGTTGAGGCGCTGTTGCGCCGGCTTCCTGTCTTTCCGAAGGTTTTCTACTTCGACACGGCGTGCCAGGCCAGCCGCAACGAGGTACGGAGGATGCCCTGGTTGCTGCGTCTTTCGCTGGTGATGTTGTTTCTAGACAGGTTTCATCAACCTAAGAACGTATGCCCGGACGTGTTTGATGCGGAACAGTACCCGGGCATCACAAGCCGCCACATAACGTCGGTGGCGGAGATTCGGCACTCGCTCAGCAAGCCCCTCGCAAACCAGGTCTCCTACATGACTCATGACCTGTTCATCACGCACATGCGACTCTACGCCTCTTTCAAAAACCTCCGTGTGTCGCAGAAGGTGGCCATGCAGCCTGATGAAGACAAGCCCCGTCCAGAATTCAGGCAATTCCCGCTGCCGTACATTTTCCAACAGACGGTCGTATCGCACTGCGAGCGGCGCTCGTGTTGCTGCCGCACACTGCCGGTGCAGCCCGAGGGTGCGATTTCCGACAATGGTGGTGGCGGTGTTGGTGGAAGCGCTGCTGATGGTCGGGACGGTGACCCGGGTGATGGAGATGTCGGCGGTGACTGGGGCGATCGGGGTAGCTGTGGGGGTACTGGTGGAGGTGAACGTGGTGTCAAGCCAGTCGCTGTAGAACCCGTCCAGCGTCGGAGTGGTCGACCTCCCGGTACTGATGTGCCCGCTTCGGTTCCTCTTGCGTCGGGGACGGACGAGGGCGGGCGTGCTGCTGAGCGGGACCGGGACGATGGGGATGTTCGCATCGACGCCATCATCATACCAGCTTGCTCTTGATGGTATTGCTGATCCCCGCCTTTTGTCCCGGGGGACAGAGACAGAGACTGACTGTGAATAAGAGAATTCTATTGGTCTAGAACGACAGCAAGAGGGCATCGAAGCCAATAGAAAGCCCGCAGTTGGTTCCGGGACCTTGCCTTCAGCAGAACTCACTGTTCGTTGCCGCTTGATCCGCTTTTCTTGGCACGGAGCAAGCTGCCCAGTCGAGATCTTGAGATTTTCTACTGTTTCCTTGCCAGAAGTGCGGAGAAAAAGAGAAGCTGATGTCAATTTCCAGGCCGTATGGGCACATGTAAGCGATCCGAAGCTACAAGTCAGTCCCAGGGGCGCATCTGATTGGTGGAGACGGTTGGTCCGCAAGTCAGTCTCGGTCCATCAGGACAAAATTCGGGGATCAGCAATAACTGAATAATGACTGTACGTGGCGCCCCGGCTCGCAGACCGAAGATTTACAGCCGGACACTATCCCGGGCACTTCTAAATATGTGCCCGAATCACGTATCCGTCTGTCACCAGTTCCTGACATTTGCACCAGCTCTTAGAAAATTGTGTCAAGAACTGGTGCAGATATTTTCTTGGGTGCATGTTCCAGTAGGAGAACGGAAGCGCCCCAGCGGAAACGGAAAAAACCGCCGACCCGGCGAGACTCTCCTGAGGCGAGCCATATTTTCTTTTTTCCGGTGACGATAAGATTAAGCCTTCATCAGAGGCCAGTTGCTAAGAATTGGAGTCGGACGGATAGTGATTCGGGCACATACAAGGGCAGGTGCTCCCGCCGTGCAGACTGGGCCTGAGCCCCGCACTCCTTGACATGATTTCAGGAAGTGCGCGGATGAACGCAGCAACTGGCAAGAGCAAGAACGATTGCAGCTGTGTGCACCCCACTACGCGTACGACAAAAGACTCCAACCAGTTACCCCACCTCAATATCCGCCACTCCCCGCTTCCGCGCGTGCCCCGTCGTCACGTCAACAAACACATCCTCCAGCGTCGACTGCGACACCCCCCAATCCCGCAGCTGGAGGCCCTCCCGCGACGCCTCCATGACCGTAAACACCTTGGCCAAGTCGATATCCCGGGGCAGCGAGTAGCTGACACTCCCGCCGAGGCTGTCAGGCAGCAGCGTCGCGTCGGCCGAAAGCTCCGCGCGGATGAGGCTGTCGAGCTCCGGCTGCCGTCCCGCCGGCACGGACGCGGTCAGGCGGTAGCCCGAAGCGAGGCGGAGTTTGAGCGCCGTCGGCGAGCCAATCGCGACCAAGTTGCCGAGCGCCATGATGCCAACCCGGTCGCACAGCCGCTGCGCCTCTTCCATGCTGTGCGTCGTAAGGAGGACAGTCTTGCCCGCCTTTCGCTCCTGGATGCACATCCACAGGCGGTAGCGGGAGCGGGGATCCAGACCCGCCGACGGCTCGTCGAGAAGCACGATGGACGGGTCGCCGATAAAGGCAATGGCGACCGACAGGCGGCGCTTCATCCCGCCTGAGTACTTGCCGACTTGGCGCTTGCGCGCTTCGGTCAGCTCCACGCTTTCGAGCGCCGCCGCCACCGCGGCCTTGACGTCCCGGACACCCTTGAGTCGTGCATAGAGGGTGAGGTGCTCCTCCCCCGTTAGCGTCCCCCACAGGACGTCGTGTTGCGGGCAAACGCCGAGCCCCCGGTGGACGCCTCGCACATCCGACAGGGTGTTCACGCCGTTCATCCACACCTGCCCGGCCGTTGGCGATGCCAGCCCCGTCAACACCGCAATCGTCGACGATTTTCCGGCGCCGTTGGCGCCGAGCACCCCAAAGACGGAATCCTGCGCGACCGCCAGTGACAAGCCGTCGACCGCCCTCTTGGGCGGGGTGCCCGGGTAGACTTTGACGAGGTCGTGAAGCACCACGCCGGTGCTCCCATCGCCGAGCGCCGCCGCTCGCACCCGCTCCTCCGCCACGTCGTCGGCCTCGGCAGGGTGCGCGCTGATCCCCCGAGCCGCCTCCTCGTCGGATTCGGACGTTCCCACATCCGCGTCCGGCTTGACGATGCCCGCCACTGCCGCGGCGGCCCTCGCATCCGCCCGACGCTGGGACGGCAACACCCGCCAGCCAGCGCCCCGCTCGACTCCCAAAAAGAAGAGCGGATGCTCCCGGATGGATCCCGATCCTGGTAGGACGCGGTCGAGGTACAACCCCGCCACGAGGAGCACCGCCCATTGGCCAACGAGGAAGATAAAGACGGTGCAAAAGGGGCCATCCCCGCGGCACATGCCGAGGGGCGTCCCCGCATATTCGCCTTCGGAGAGAGTTACGCCGTGCCCGCCGGCGGTAAAGGCGGCCGCATGATAGACAGCGCGCATGAAGGCAAAGGAAGGGAGGAGGCTGACGGCGTTGAAGAGGGAGTCCCCGGCGTCAGACCTGTGAGGGGGGGAACAGCCAAACCCATAAAGGACAACAGCCCCTCGAGACAGGCAAAACGAAGTGTGACACGAGGATGAGGAAGCGACGGGTCAACATCGAATCCTCCGCACATCGAGCATGTCACCCAACATCACCGACACACGGGGCTAACAAACCCCTGCACAAAGGTCGGGACAACGAGCGACGCCGGGTGCAAGTCGCCCCAGCAAGAGCCCGCACACACCGCCACCCCACGTACGTGAAAAGGGTGCCGAGGTAGGGTCCCCCCATCAGGGAGATGAGGATAACTGCAAACCAGCCAGCGATGAGCGCCGTCTCGGGGGAAGTAAACCAAGGCGCAAGGACCATGGCCAGCGCAATCATCGTGTGGCCCCACAGGAAAAACAACGGCGCGTAGGCCTGTCCCACGTGCACCAGCAACAACAGAGCAACGAAAACGTCCCCCGCCAGCAGACAAGAGATCATCGTCAAGCACCGACATCCACACGATGCATGTCCGCCAACCAACAGCGACAGGTCAGCACTCTGCCAGATGTACGGCACAAAAACAAGTAGCGAGGCATCGCCTCTGCCAACCACAGGCCCACCGCACAGGCCCGCGCGACGCCGCCACCCGCCCGTCACGACGCCATCGTCTTGCCCCCATCGTCCCCCCTCCCCTCCCCCTCCCGAAAACGCACCAGTGGAGAGGTCTCTAGGAAGAAGGCAATGCGGGCGGCAAAGCCGACAATCGCCAGAAGCACCGCCGCAAGCACGTATTGAGCATAAAAGCCGAGGTACGTGACGACCCAGTAGTGACTCGTCCGCAGGCCGTGCATCTGCATCATCTGCCGCAGCCCCGCAGAGCGCTCGTAGACGAGCATACGCATGAAGCCTGGAAGGAGAAAGTGAAAGAGCAATGCGAGCGTAATGCCAATCGCCAACTCGATAAATTCGACTTGGGAGACCGACCCCGTGTCGGGGAAGCGGCGCAGGTAGACGGCCGCCGACGTAGAGGGATCGAGCGCGTCCTTCATCACCGCGTCGGTCAGCGACGAGATGCCCGCGACGAGAGGGCACTCCTCCGTGCAGTTGTTCGTCTCACTAATGTTGTAGAGTACCGTCGCGCGGACCGCAATGGCCTGAGTCGACGGCGGCGTCACGCCGGCAGAGCCGCCACCGGTGTACTCATCAATGGCTAGGGCGGTGGGGAAGGCCGGAAAGGGGCGGCCCGACTCGGGCGCGTCGTACAGGAGACGGTAAAATGTGGAGCGGTCCGTGAAGCCCCGCGAGCGGGTGCCGTAGAGGGTGTCGACAATCCCCGCGCGCGACGCCCCCAGCAGCCCCACGTAGCGGGGGTCTGTGCGGTTCCCTTTAAAAAGCTGGAGCAGCACCCCATCATAGGGCGTTTGCGTTTGGTTAAACGAGTCGGGCCCGTCGTCGAGCAGCCCGGGGTAGACGGCGGAGCCGATCGACCAGCCGCTGAGCAAGCCGCTGCTATTGGCCGCCGGCGCGTTGGGTCCGGACCCCATCGCGAGGCACGCGTCCAGTGACTTCTCGGTGTCGCCGACCACCGTACACGCCTCGTAAAACACCGACCCGACGTCCGCCCCGCCGCCGCCCCCGGTCGCGTCCAGGACCGGCACCTCCAACGGGCGCGGCTGAAAGGGCGACGCCGTACACGCCCCCGACCGCCCCGCCGCCTTGTTTTCCGTACACACGTCGGGGCGCACAAAGGCGGGCGCAAAGCCGCCCGCGACGGCGGCGGCGTAGGCCGGCACCGTTTCGGGCTCTTCGCGAAAGACCTTGGCGAGCAGGGCGAGGAGGACGAGCAGCAGGGGGGAGATGATAAACTGACACACGTTGACCCCGGTCTGCCGCTTTTGGTAGTGCCACGAGCGGGCGGCGAGGCCGCGGGATTGGGAAAGGAAGAGGCCCATGGTGGGGGGGGGGGGCGCCGACGGTCGAGCGACCACGGAGCGGCGGGCGTCCGCAGGGGTGAAGGGGGTGGCGAGGACGCCGGGGGTGGCGCCACTGGCAACGCAGCCGGCAGCCACCACGGTCGGGGGGCGCGGGCGAGGAGGGCACCGCGTCCTCTGGGCGGGCCCGCCGCGACTACGGCTTGTGCGACGGCGGCCGATAAACACAGCGTGGCCGTTGATCAAGACGCGCCGTGCCGGCGACTGCGCCACAGCCCCAAGCCGCGCCGACGTACAGCAGAGACGCCCGCCACGCGTGGCAGCTCTAATTGGTCCATCACATTCACAGCGCACCGGTCACACGCCTCTTGCGATTTCAAAAACGGCCATATCCGAGCCATACGAGTGGCAACAAGGCCGCCTCGCCGGGCGGCCCAAAAAACTAGACTGCCCGCCATGGGGAGCGGCCGCCCCCACGCAGGCCGCGACCGCCCAGCCGGGGGGTCTCGACCGACCGGCCGGTCGGTCAGCGGGGCCCCCTCGACGAGGTCCGCGTGGCCCCCGCACCAAAAAGGACGACCCGCAGCCGCTGCGACCGCGCGCGCGGGCACGGCCACCCCGCCGCGGACGGCGCGCCCGCCGGCTCTCGTCCACCCTCCGCGCCATTCCCCGTCACGGCGCGCGCGCCATGCCCCGTCACGGCGGCCCCGCGTGGCCCGCACCCCGCGCGCGGCGCGCGTCGGGGCCCCGCTGGGGCCGCGCCCCCCCGCGGGGACCCCCCCAGTCGTCAGCGCCCCGCGCGGCCGCCGCGGCGGGGCGCGCCGCCGCGCCCCCGCCGCCGGGCGCGCGCGCGGCGGCGCGGCCCGCGGCCGCGGCGGGCGCCGCCGCCGCGCGTGCGCGCGCGCGCGCCGCCCCAGCGCGCCCGCGCACGGCGACGCGCGGCGCCCGCACCGCGCGGCGCCGCCCCACGGGCGCCCCGCGGCGGGTCGCCTAGGCCCCCGCGCCCCCGCGTGGCGGCCGCCGCACGAGGCGGAGGGGGACGGGCGCGCGCGGGCGGAGGACGGGCATGTAGCGGAGGCCGGCGCCCCCGCGGCCGTCACCGACGACCGACCACGTGACGGTGGCGAGGAGCGCCCGCACGGTCGCGCGGAGGAGGGCGAGCGCGAGGGCGCGGCCGGGGCACGGCCGCGCGTCGCCGCCAAAGGTGA
>ENA-ORXR01004312-ORXR01004312.1-marine-metagenome-genome-assembly--contig:-NODE-4312-length-11995-cov-2.892432_pt1 | contig 11995 bp, 9 predicted proteins | sample MGYA00237866_ERZ511479 | MGnify/ENA metagenome assembly ERZ511479 | reverse complement strand
AGCCACCCAGCACAACTGAAAACAATAAGCGCCAGAAGAATTCCAATTGTCAGTGTTCATGATGGTGAAATTGGCTTGCTGGACAACATAGGCTCCATAGTGGGCACCAAGCAAAAAGTATTAGCCACAAAGAAACATTCTAAATCAGGACGACCTTATGATGTTTATAAATACCATAAAATGGATTCTGAAAGTGTTGTAGAAGCCTGTATCAAAGTTCTTGAAGAAACAGCCATTAGTGTAACTTACAATAATTCAATTTAAAAAAATAAAAAGGGTCTTAACTTTAAAGTTAAGACCCCTTTGAACATTAAAAATATAAATTTGGTTATTCAGGTTTAAAATCAGCCCAGTCAGTTCGACCACCAAGCTCACCCCTCCAAAAATACCAAACACCATCGATTTGTACTCTTAGTTTTCTAAAGCCGTATGAAGAACCTGATCTTGAAAACCTAAAATCTTCACGATTATCATTATGTGGATTCACATAATCAGTCTTACGAACACCTTGTTCTATCAAATTATTATTATCATCATAAATACCTAAAAGTCCTGTTCTTCCCATGTATTCACAACTTAAAAGAACAACTAACTTACCAGCACCATCACTAGAACCTTTAACTAGGTTATTCTTCTTGTGACCACCCAATGGTTGACCACTTCTATTTCTTGAAGCCGGCCACTCTTCGTCACTACAATAATCATTTTCTTTAGGTGGCGGAGGCGTCACTGAAGCTTCTCTTAACTCAAACCAATCAACATCACCAACGTAACCTGAAGTCCCTGCTTGAGCAGCATTTACTCTAAGAACATGTCTTCCAGCTGTTAAATCAAATTTAGCCGAAGTTCTTTGTTGAAGATTACGCCAACCATTGGTATTTGGAACATCCAATTTAGCTTTAAATTGGCCATCAACAAAAAATTCCAAAACACCACCAGAACCATCTGCTGTTAACTGTGAGTTGATTTCATACTCAGCATCTTTTTGAACTTGAACAGTATACTCTAACCACTCACCCTGTCTTATAGATCCTACTTGTAGAGTATTTGCTGAATGCTCTTTGTTAGTATAAACATCTACTCGAGCTTGTCCTCTATAAAGAGAGTCTCCAGTTGGAATATCCGAATCTGAATAAGAAACGTTGTTTCCACCATTATCAAAATTTTCAGCCTCTATTTTACCAGGAACACTATGCGCCCCTGCAGGGAAAGGACTTTGATCAGTGACTTCATCTTCATCAAATTTGAATAATTGAAAGTAATCAATATCTGCAATGTGATTAAATTGAGAACCGTTCTTAAAGCCTTCCAAACGAATAATTTGCTCTCCAGCTTTTAAATCAAAAACTTTTGTTTGAAAATTTGTGAATTCAATCCAACTATTTGTGTCAGGCACAGTAATTGGCCCAGTTAGATCAACGCCATCTATTGAAAAGGCAATTTGAGCGTCAGATTCATCTGAAGCAATACTCAAATTAATGTAATATTTTCCAGCTTGAGTAACATTAACTGAATATTCAGTCCATTCACCCTCAACAAAACTACCCATTCTTCGATTGCCTGCATGATCGTAAATATCAACATCAGTATCTGATCTCCAATTAGCATTTCCTAATTGTGGATTTGTATCCAAATAAGCCTCTCCTGAACAACCACGATCAAAATTTTCCGCTTGAATTGCAATACCTGGAACAGCAAACGGTGCTCCATGGAAAGAAGATTGATCTTCATCACATTCTGCAAGCTGTCCTTCGAATTTTGGATCACGAATTAAAGTGTGATGCCAATCTTTAAGTCTTCCACGAGCAGCATCTCCAAGAGTTCCATCAGAAATTCCAATATAATCTTGGTACCAAAGAATCCAACCATCATCATGAGCTGTAGCTGTAACTTCAGCTAAATGATCATTCACACTATAAGGTGAATTAGGGTTAGCTTCCTTCCAATTCAATCCATCAGCATTACGAATATGCATGATAGTTTGTCTTCCACAACCATCATACTTCCAGTCTTTATTCTTCCATAATCCTGGTGAATTAATTGAAGGAGCTGATCTTATGTTGCCTTGTCCTGATCCAGGATAAGCTGTGCAACCAATTCCGTTCGTGTATACTTCTCCATTAAACCCAGTTGATCTTATAGAATTAGCTAAGTCTTCTTCAAAACTTTTCAGCTGACCATCGCTAACATCATCTGGCTCTAAATGAAGAACTACTCCAGTGATTTTATTACCCACTTTATTATAAAGATCTCTCCAAAATGCTTTTTGATTTTCTTTATGTTGATTAGAGGAAAAATAATCTTTTTGCTTAGTGAATTGTCTGCCTGTACTACCTAAACACGCTCCAAATTTATTAACATGTCCTCTACTGTCACTCATAGCCCATGAATTCGTTAAAAAGACCATAACGTTAAACCCTTGCTCATGAAGCATATTGATATTATTGACAACAACATCTTTAACTTGAGTTGGAGTTCGACCAGCTACAATATACGGTCTTGTATTATTACAATTGTATTGTAGATCTGCTGTTGAATAAATTGTGTTAATTCCTTTTGATCTCCAAATCTCCATATCTTTATGTCTTTGATTAAATAAATCTGGATCTTGTAACCAATCTGTAGCCATCAACGCTCTGGTATGACCGTGAAGATTAAGTTGTCTATAAGTTGCATAGAGAAAAATATTTCTATTTGGCATAGTAAATTCTTGTTTAGCTACATTGACATCAAAGCCAGGAACTTGATTAACATCACCTCTCCATTGCACGAAAGCCACTGAAGGGTGTCTGCTCTTAGCATTCACTTTTACAGTCTGCCCTGATTGAACATTTCCAGAACCTGTGCCACCTCTTACTTCAAGTGAAACACTTGCCATTGGAGCAAAGCCAAGAGGCTTCGTGGCCGCTTCAATTTCAAGACCATGATTTGGCTGAGCCATTCTTGCAATCGGATCAAAAACATCATTAATAGTTTCTGTGTCACCAACCCATTTATCAAATTTCTCTCCACGAGGAATATCGGCAACAAGTGTATGTACTAAACCTGCTTCAGAATGTTCCGGTAATCCGCTAACTTCTGAGTCATTAAAGAACGAATCTTTTTTCTCATTTTTGTAATAGGCAATAGCATTAAAAGCACCTTGCGGCATGGAAACAACAATTTTATTCCCATTAATGACTGCACTATTTTTATCACTGACTTGCCAATGGCTAAAAACAAGTCCCTTTTTAGTTGGAGCTGCTTCGGCCTCAACTAATTTTCCTGCTTCATAATATCCTGTACCATCAGTATTAATTAAAGCTAATGGATATTGAGTCGCATTGGGTGAATTATTATTTAAATTCGACGACGAATTAATATTAGCCCCTTGCTGGCAGGAAGCCAGCAAAAAGGATGTCACAAATAGTGATATGATTTTTTTCTTGTTTCTCATGTATATGTTATCGTTATTTTTCATTAGCGATTAACCTCCTTGTTGTAAAATGGTCTTTACATTATTATGTTAGATTAATATAAGAGTCATTTTATTGACCAATTGTGCCTTAAACTGTTGATATTGAGTATTAATGTTGCACTAAATTTTGACGAATTATTTTTAAGTTAAGAATTTTAAAGACTTACATATGTCAGATTTTGACTCATTTTAGATAATAATACGCATCTTTACATTTAACTTTGACACGTACTAATATTGAATTCATTCAAAATGAATTTTAAAACTTTCAATTTTTTCTTCTGTTTCATGCTTTTGTTTTTTTCAAATTTTACATTTTCAAATGTAAAAATGATCGAAGAAGCTCGTAAAAACTATTTAAAATCTCCTTTTCTTGAAAAATGTACTCAAGAAACTAGTAACAAAAATTCACTTTTAACCACTCACCTCAAAGTCCCCACAATAAACGCTCATATTTTAATAGAAAGCCCTTTTAAAAAACACAAAAAAACAATAGCTAAAAAATTAAACTCTATATTTTCATGCTTACAAAAAAATTATGCTAACTCTGGAATCTACTTAAATTACAATCTACATCACAAAAAAACCATGTATACCAATCGAATTTTAAAAATTATCTCATCAAACACTCCGAAAAACAGATACTTAGCCAACGTAAATCCATTCTGGGCTTATAATGATATTTTAAAATACAAAGAAGTAGATTGCGTAAAGTTTACAAACAAGTCTTTTGACTACTTTCAAAACAATAAAGCAAAACTCAAAATTAATTCAAATGGAACTATACTTCACGCCTCAAAATCTAATTTTTTTTCAAAGCTTTGCTTATAAAGCAAAGTGAAATTTTTTAATTAAAGCCCCAGGTATTTTTTCTGCTCCTAAGTCTCTCTGTCTATAAGAACCAGCAGAGCTAATCAATTGCTGTTGTTGAGTAAGATCTTCAAGTTGCTCTCCAAAGAAACTATAAACTGAATCATCAAACCTCATAACACTTATAGGGGCGATTATTTCCCCCTTTTCAACCCAAAAAGAAGCAAAACGAGTCATGCCAGTAATACGACAAGTGGGCAACTCAGAATAGTTTGTATACCAAAGGTCACTAATATAAACCCCAGTATCCAATCTTTTCAAGATATCGTCTTCAACTAACTTTCCAGCCCCAATTACTGGTGAAGTTAAATAACCAGAAGCTGCATTCATATTTAATGAAAACTCTTTAGCGGCACGCGAATTCGTCAAGCTTCCTACCAAGCGACCAGAATCAATGATTTTAACCAGCTCTGGGACTTTGTGGCCACCCTTTGTAAACAATGGATTAATACCTGAGGAATAATCCTCGCTTAAATTAAACAAAGAACTTAAATTTTTACTCTCTTCTTTCATTTTAAATAACGGCGATTCTTTAACTTGAAAAGATTCCTCTGAAAAACAACGCCAGTTCATAATTCCTAAAACTTCAGAAACTGCCTTTGGACTGAGATAAACTCTATAATCTCCAGGTTGCAGCTTTTTTTCACTTTTAGAAAGTGCCTTTAACCCTTGCTTGGCAAATTCAATTTGTTTTGAGAAACTATCTCTATTCCATTTAAGATCAGAATAATTATTTTTGATGGCTTTATCTTTACTATAATATAAACAATAATCTAAATTATGGTTAGCAATTTGATGCCAACAACTTTGGCCATTTGAATTTAAAAAGGCTCTGTAAAACAATCCTCCAGCATAAATTCCAACGAAATCAGTTCCTGCTACCTCAGAACAAATGTCCTGAACAGGCGCTTTAAATGATTCAAAACTAGAAGACTGAGATTCGTTTACAAATGAAGCCTCTGACCCCGCAGTAGATACCGAATAAAATGAATCTTTTTCTCTTTCAGAATAAGTTGCTTTAAAATTTTTATAAAATTTAGATATTTTCTCTAAATCCAAACTTTCTTGAGCGGTTAGAAAAAATTCATACTGAGCATTTTTACCCTCTAAAGCGAAACAGATTGATAGCGAATACTGACTGACCTGCCCCTGCTGTCTAACTTTAGCTTGATTAAATCGAGTAAAATAAGTTTGCTCACCATTCATCGAAAAAGAAACAAACTCTTCAGAAGAATCCAATAATTTTTTAGTTTGATCCATTAAGTTTTCAAGATATTGTTTCATTATGCTTTTCCTCCAAATACTTCAATGTCTGAGAACAAACAAGTCGGGGTTGAATGCCCAACAAAAATAGCCTGATTGGGCTCACCCTTGCCGCAAGTAGGAGTCCCCAAAACCTCAACTGTTGATTGATTTCCAACTGCTTTAAGGTTTCTCCAAAAATCTTGTGATATTCCCCTGTATCCACTATCTCGAAAAACCTTTCCCGTAAGCTGCCCGTTCTTAATCTCTTCAGCCCATTCACATCCAAATTGAAATTTGTTTCTGGAATCATCAATTGACCAAGAGGTATTGGTTTTCACAAAAATTCCATCTTCGACTTGGGAAACCATATCTTGCATTGAAGAGCTACCAGCCTCTAAGTTTATATTTGACATTCTATCCATTGTTGGACGATTCCACGAAACCGACCTTGAATTAGCAACACCTTTAAGCCCTGATCTCTTTTGTGATAGTTGAGCCCCTAAGCCTCTTTGCAAAACACCATCTTTTATAAGATATTCTTTTTGTGCTCGCTGCCCATCATCATCAAATTCATAACTCGCTGTTTGACCTGAAATCGTAGGGTCAAAAGTCACATTAAGTAAATCAGATCCGTATTGAAAAGACCCAAACATCTCTGGCGTCACAAAACTGGTGCCCGCATAATTTCTTTCATCACCTAAAATGCGATCAAGCTCCAATGGGTGCCCAATAGATTCATGAATTTGTAACATCATCTGATTCGGATCAATCAAAACATCACAAGTCTTCGAAGGGCAAGTCTCAGCAACAACAAGTTTATTAGCTTCATCTAAAATTCGCTGCGCTGCTTGCTCATTAAACCCAATCTCTTCAATGATTTCTAAGCCCCCTTGGCGAGTATTGCCATAGCGACCAAAACCTCTAGTAGCTACAACTGAGCCCTTTTTTAAAGTAACAGACATCTCAGGTAGTATGCGATCAAAGCTCTGCCTTATTTCAGCGCCTTCAGTTGAAACCATTAATCGATCAGAGGTTTTCCTCCACATAAACAAACTTCGATTAACCACATTGGAATCTTTTGATAAAATGTCATCAAGTTTTTTTAAATGATCTATTTTTTGCTTTAAAGTCCACTCACTCCAATTTTGTTTAACCGGTGAACTATACTCGCCTTGAGCTGTCATTTTATCTTGAAGCGCATAATCAAAAAGAAAATTTTCTGCATTTGCCTGAGCTAAATTTTGAGCTGATAAAACAGCTTTTTCAAGTGAAAATTTACTTAAATCAGCGATACAAACGTATGCCATCCCTCTACCTTGTCTAACTTCAATATAAGCCCCTTGCGACAACCAGTAAGGACGAGGGTGAACATGTCCCCTATTTAATACAATTTCTTCTGAACTATCATCATGAACACGAATCACCGCATAATCGACAGAAGAAGGAACAACAGAAAGGAACTCTTGTGTTACTTTTTTTGCTGAAAACATATTCTTTTTCTATCCTTAGACTAGCATCCTGACAATGAAAATGTTAAGACTGAACTATGTCATCAATCATTGAACTCAACGACTCCTCATACAAAGACTGTCTGGCTCACAACGACACTGTTGTCATTGACGTTTTCGCCTCGTGGTGTGGCTCTTGTCGACTTTTTGCACCAACTTTTAAAAAAATTGCTGAAAAATTTCCTTCTTTCAAATTTGCTAAAATTGATGGTGAAGAAAACGAAAAGTTCGCCTCGACGATCTCTATGGACAACCTTCCTTTTATCGCTGTTTTCCATAAAGGAGAATTTGTAGGCGGAAAATCGACAACCAAACAAGAAACCGTTGAACAAATGATGTCCGTTATACAGCAAAAGGTTTCTGCCTCATGAAACTTCCTGTCATCAAAAACTTACTTCAAAACCATTCCGTAGAAGAACTACTCAAAGCTGCTGATGATTTTGAGCAAAATCAGACATGTTCAATTGAAGTAGACGGAAAAGATGATGGAGAAAAACTCACTCATCTCTTGGTTGCTGCTAAATTAAAAAAAGAAATCGATAAAGGCCGACCACTCAACGAAGTCGTCAGAGAGTATTCTCAGAAAGTCAGGAAAATATTATCATGAAAAAAATCACATTACTTACTTTACTCATATGCTGCAGTTTTGGATACACTCAAAACACCATAACTCCTCAGCAAGCACAACAATACAAACAAGCGCCGCTCCCCAATCAACAACTGCAGCCACAAGAAGAAGACTATGGTTTTCTCAAAAGATGGACAGGGCACCTCAACCTAGGAGGAGCTTTTGGATCTGGATCTAAACAATTTTTGATTGGTGGCAGTGTTGGCTATTATTGGGCCTCATGGACACACTCAATACTTAATCTTAACTACGTCATCACCAATAATGACAATTACCTAGGTGGCGTTTTCAGACAAAGACTCTATTACCCAATGGGACCTCAGTTTGGCTTCACTCCCTTCTTGCAAGGAAGTTACGGAATTAATGATTTCAGTGACAGCAAAACTAGCTACCTTGCTGCTGGACTGGGAGTGCAACTTAAAATGGGACAAATTTTCTTCTACGACATTTACTTTCATCACGTCTGGCGAGAAACCTTCGATGCAAACCAAACAGATGGTTGGAACTTTGGACTCGGCGGCGGCATTAGATTCTAAAAAAATTAACTAATATATTTAACAACGCGGGCCACTTCTTCTTCAGAAACAAAAGATCCTTGAAGTCGAACCAACTGTTTTCCATTAGGCAAATACAACATATCACCGTTACCCAATAGCTTTTCAGCACCCATTTTATCTAGAATTGTTCGTGAATCAATTGAAGAAGAAACCTTAAAAGCAATACGGCTTGGAAAGTTAGTCTTAATCAAACCCGTTACAATATCAGAAGACGGTCTTTGTGTTGACAACACCAGATGAATTCCACAAGCTCTAGCTTTTTGAGCAATTCGAGTAATTGGAATCTCAACTTCTTTTCCTTGGGTAATCATTAGGTCAGCCAACTCATCAACTAAAACAACTATGTAAGGCATATGCTTAATATCATTTTTCAAGCCCTCAGGAGCTTTTGATTTCAAAGTACGAATAGAAGATTTTGCAATTTTTGAATTAAATGATTCTATATTACGAGCCCCTATTGCAGAAAATATCTCATACCTTTTATCCATTTCTTCCATAGCCCAAACTAAAGCTTCTTTTGCTTTTTCAACATCAGAGATAACTGGACCCAATAAATGAGGAATTCCATTATACGGAGTTAACTCAATCATCTTAGGGTCGACCATAACAATTTTAAGATCTTTAGGTGAATTCTTATAAATCAAAGATTGGATTAAAGTATTCATAAAAACACTTTTTCCTGAACCTGTTGTACCGCTCACTAGTAAATGTGGCATAGCTGAAAGATCCTGAACTATAACATCCCCATAGACATCTTTACCTAAAGCAATCGGCAAGTTCATTTTGGTTTCTTTTTTCAAAACACTTAAAGTATCAGCAAAGCCCACCATGTGAACTTCTTTATTAGGTACTTCAATTCCAATAGTCATTTTACCTGGAATTGGAGTTAAGATTCTTATTGAAGGGGCCCCTAGTAATAATGCTAAGTCATTAGTCAATGCTTGGATTTTACTCGATTTAACGCCAGATTTTGGCTCAAGTTCAAACAAAGTCAATCGCTCACCCTGGTGCAATTTAACAACTTTAGCTTCAACACCAAAGCTCAATAATCGCTCTTCTAAATTATTTTTAATTTCCTCTAATTCCTTAGCTCCTAAAGCTGACTTGAATTTTTTAACTTTATTCAACAAGTTTATTGTTGGAAGCTTATATTTTTTCTTCGAGTCAACAATCTTGAAGAGTTGCTTATCTTCAACAACTTCTTCTTCAAGAAGTACTTCAGGCGCATCGACAAGCTTAGATTTTTTTTCTATTTTTTTATTTGCTTTTATTAGCTCAGGTTTTCTATTGGCTGTCTTACGTTTTGCGGTCTCCTTTGTCTTAGGAAACTCAAGAAGCTCGCACTCTTTATTCATAATGGCTCTTTTTAATTCCATTAACTTTTTAGAATCTGTCATACGATTCATAAGATCCTGTGAAAGTTCTACTGTCATACCAGAATTTGCCGCCTGCTTATAAGCTTGATATTCCGCAATTTGAGTTTCAGTAACTCCTTCAGCACTATTCACTTTAGCTGGCAACAGTTCTAAATAATCTTCAGATTCGGAAGAACTTTGAAAAAAAGACTTCAATTTTAAAGATACCCATTTTGCAATATCACCTGCAAGATACAGAGGAGAAGTAATTTGAAATTTATCTAAACCTATAGCCACCGAAATCGTAGCCACTACAATTGTAATTAATGATCCAGCAAAACCCAAATAATGAAACAAAGGAGAAGACAATTCAAACCCAAGGCTTCCTCCCAGAAGATAAGCTTTATTAACACCCATCTCGTTATGGTGATGAAATATTCCCAAAAATATAGCTAAAACAAAAATCATACAAACGTGAAACAAATTTTCCTTCATAAGTAATGAAAAAATTCTTTTAATGTCTGATAGCCTTTGACAGTAATGAATAATGATTTGAGTATTTCTAAAAATCAAAACTAATAAATAAAAATAAATAATGCCAATTTCACTAAAAAGAAAAGAAATGGCTGACAATCCAAAGACACCAAAACTATGATGAGTTGGCGCTTGCCCTTGACTTAGAAACATAATACCAAGAACAAAACTCACCAATAAGAGTGTCCAGCCGAGTAAAAAGAATATTTCTTGAAACTTAGTTTCTAATTTTGATATGTTAAACACAATAGTATACCTCTACACTGAACAAGCAAGAGGCATACCGACACTTAAACCCTATATATTTATACACTTAGACAATTTCTTTACTGTGACAAAAACACAAATTGTAAAATTATTATACACTTCACTTAACGACGAGGCCCTTTACCTGCATCAGGATCTTTTTTGTATTTCGCTTGAATACTTATATCACGATTAGGCATGGTTATATAAGCTTCAGAGACATTAGGGTCATCTAAATGCTCAACATCACCAACCCAATGAGAAAACAAATAACCTTCTTGATCAGTAGAGATTACTGGTATTACGTCTCCAACCAAGAAAGATCCACCGTACATCCCGTTTACAACTGTTAGATTCGCTCTAGGAAGATTACTATCAGCATATGTAGCTGTTAATGTTCGATCTTTATCCAACATAATAACAATTGCTTTTTCTTGATGTGTTGCTGCCAAAAATACCTCAGTATCACCAACCCACTTCCAGAATTCCTGACCTTCTGGAGCTGGATCAGCTTCAATCCTTACTCCGGAACCAGGTCTAAGATCGTCCTGTGAACCACTGCCATTAATAACAGTTAGTTTTAAACAAGACATTAAAAGAAATATAGGTAATAGATAGCTGTATTTTATTATTGTTTTCATAAATACAGTTTCGCCCAGTTTCACATTAAGACTTAACAGATTCACTACTTATTAAGCTTAAATTTATTGTACATTAAAAAATATTGTTTAATATTTGTAGCTTAAATCAAATACGCCAAATTAATATCGCGTCTAAATTTTAGCTATTTCACAATTAAAACGAGTTCTCGGTTAGAAGGGACAGAAAATTGTACATTAGCACTCGTTGGCTTAAAGCTTCCACTTGAAATAGTTTTACGTGAATTAATATCCCACCAAATGTAATTTAATGTATTAGGTTTCATTTGATAATTGATCACTAAACTTGACTCTCCTTGAGTAAAAGCAATAGCTTCTTTATTTAATGAACTGATACAATACTTAATTGAACATGAATTAGCTCGTTTAAGCTCAGATAAATCCATATCAGATGACAAACGTATCGCATCCCCCATTGCTAAGCGAATAGAGTTTGTCTGATTCCAGTCAATAGGTGTACTGTTATCTTCATTTCCAAACATATCATCCATGTAGGTAAACATTTTTCCTTGGGTTAAATTTTTCCAAACTGAAGAAGCTCTTGCAGCACGGGAAGAATTAGATCTTGGCGTACACAACGCACAGTCATGATCGTTATCATAAATGATTACTTTTGATACATTATTAAAACCAGGATCATTACTGCCATATAGCCCCCTTTGATATTTTGGTGAGAACCAATCAGCATCAATATCAAATAATTGATTGTTACTTCCGCCGTGATAGGTAATAGTGACACCAATAAGTTGCTGGTTCTTCTTAGATTTCATATAGTTTTTCAAATAATTGACCATTTCCTTTTGAAAAGCAAAAGACCCCACTGACATTTCATTACCAATTTCATAAAATACATTGTCATATTGATTTAAACGATCAACCAAGGCTCTAGCAAAAGCCTTTTGATAGTTTACAATTCTTGAATTCAAACGTGAATGT
>ENA-ORXR01004311-ORXR01004311.1-marine-metagenome-genome-assembly--contig:-NODE-4311-length-11995-cov-12.922890_pt1 | contig 11995 bp, 9 predicted proteins | sample MGYA00237866_ERZ511479 | MGnify/ENA metagenome assembly ERZ511479 | reverse complement strand
TCTCCGATATTAAAAATAACAAAATCATCTTCATACTCTAAGAAACCTGACACTTTTGTTCCCAATTCTAACTCATCCTTTAGTACAAGGTCATGAAGTGAGTATTTTTTAATAACACCAGACTCAATAGCAATAAATAAATCATTATTCCGAATATGAAAATTAGTTATCTGATCATTATACGAAACAAATTTATCTGAATGCAAATGTTCAACCTTATTAGTTAATAAATAGACACCATTATTTCTAGTATTTATCCAAAAATTATCATCAATATCTAATAAACATCTTGAAATATCATTTTCAAGAAAATATGGGTGGATTAATTTCGAACTAATTTGCAATTTTTTATTAATTGTTACAATCCCTAATTCAGTTTGAACTAATAACTTATCGTTAGAAATTGCAAACCTAACCCTTTTAATATCTTTCCCAAATAAGTTTTTAAAAGGAATTTCATTTATTACTTGTGAATTAAGATCTATAATAATTAAGTTTTTTAAATTGCCATCGAAAGTATAAATATTTTCCATAAAATACTCTATTCGCTCATTTCCGTGCGGAAGTTCAGTTTTATGTAATAAATTTACGGAATCCACTAATTCTAGATTTAACATAGAATAATAATGATAAATACCGTAATCAACGCTTATTATCACTGTGTCATTACTTAATCCAGCTCTAAAATTATTATGATAAAACTCATACCTGAAATCAATTTTTTTGGTATACTCTTCATGACTAACAATGAATTTAATCGTATCTTGATTTTTTCTTAAATGATGAAATTTCTCATTAAAATAAACATCCCCCTCCCAATCACTTACAGAATAAATAGATATAACCTTCTCCCCCTCCACAGGCACCGTAAATACACTGTCATTCCTTATATAATTAATCTCATTATTCCTAGTATGCAACCATAGCCTCCCCTCACTATCTTCCGTTATATTCCAGACATCATTCCTTGACAAACCATCCTTGGTTGTGAAATTCTTAAAGGTCTTACCATTGAACTTACTTACGCCACGTTCTGTAAAAAACCAGATATATCCCTTGCTGTCTTGCATACAGCCATAGACATGATTACTAGGTAGACCATCAGCCTTGGTGTAATGGATATAATTAGGCGTTTGTGCTATTCCATACGATGACAGTATACACAAAACGCTAATAAAAAGGATTGATCTATATGTTCGTTTATGCGTTATAATCTTTATAAGTTTTCCATCCAAAAAATAGTAATAATAACATCAGTATTATAGATGATACTAAACTGATTATCTCCCCTATCCTGAACGTATCAGGATCAAAAACAAAAGTAATCTTATGATTACCTGCAGGAATATTCATTCCTCTAAGGATATAATTCACTCGGATGTGATCCACAGATTCTCCGTCGATACTTGCCTTCCATCCCTTGTTAGGACCATACCATACTTCAGAGAACACAGCAAACTGATCACTGGTAGTATTAGATTCATATTCTAACTTGTCCGGGGCATACGTGAGTAGTTTTATATCCCCCTCCTTATTAAATTTCTTACTGCTGAGATAAGATTCAAATTCCTTATGAACTACAGCTTCGCCTAGTGGATCGAAAGTAGATAATGAATTTATCTCCGCATTTGCATCTTCGACAATATTTATCTTGTTTACAAACCAGGCATTACCTAGGGCTGCTGGGTTACGTTGCGCCGTAGCTTGATTATTATCTCCAGGAACTATAACATACTTTGTGTTTAACATGTTGAGAACCTTAGTATTTCCTGTCAATATATGCCTTATCTTAATATCTTCAAAGCGCTGTAACTTAGCAGCATGATTTCCGCCTATCGTCTTATGGAAATAAGAACTTGATGATTGATTAAAGGTATTGATAGAATTATCTAGTACCCTGTAGTGTATATCCTTATCTGCTAGGATCTGAGTATCTACAGGTCTAGGTTCAAAATTCCGCTCATAATTCCTTGCCGAAACAAAGCTCTTATTATTTACATAGTTCTTAGCAATTGGAAATAAATCTATCATGGTAATTGCTCCTATGATAATTATCATATACAATTGCTTAAGCTTACCCATAAGATAGAAATAGATCGCTGCAGCAACGACTAGTACGATTCCTAAGGAACGCATAGAGCTACTCCTCATAGCACTCAGCCTATCAGATCGCAACCCGTCAACATCATAACCGTATTGTATATAATTAGCATCTGAACTGTGTTCAGCATCGAACATAGATGGCCCTACTAGAATAAAAAACAATGATATCGCAGCTAGTATGCCTGTAGAAATAAAAAGAGGCTTCAAGAGACTTTTCTTATCCTCTCTTTTTAATATCTCATTAAAAGAAAGTGCGCCTAGTAAGGGAAATAAAATAGCTGCTATACTTAGTATGGAATTAGGTGTCCTAAACTTATTATACATCGGAGCATAATCAAAAAACAGCCTACTCAGAAATTCAAAATTCTTACCCATGGAAAGCAACAATAATAATAGCACGGATATCCCTAACCAGATATTCATATTCCTCTTTACAGTAAACATGCCCATTATAAAAAGAAATACTATAGATGCTCCAAAATAAATAGGCCCACTTGTAGACCCTAGACTCCCCCAATAAAGTGGGGCATCTATTCCTCCCCTAGTATTAGCTCCTTTTTTCTTCATCCCCTTGGCAAAAGCAGAATTAGCACTGAGGTGTTCCCTAGAACTTCCTCCCACAACATTAGGTATGTAAGAACTAAATAAATCTAAAAAACCATTACTCCATCCCATAGCATAATCCCATGCTAATCCGCTTACCGCACTACTGCTAGATGGATCTGCATTAGCTGATTTCAGAATAGGTTCTCCTCTCATGGTATCCTTGCTATACTCATAGGTCGTCCACATCTTAGAGGCTGATGTTCCTACGGCCAGAAATAATCCCAAAACCAAAAATCCTGTAGCAAAGAAAAAAGACTTCAGCTCAGATTTTCTTACCGCCTCTACTAACTTAATAATAACATAGATAAATAAACAGATACCTAGATAATAAGTCATCTGTATATGATTAGCGAAGAGACTTAATGCCATGCCTAAAGTAAACAAAATACCGCCCTGCCAATAACGAGATCGATAGGCCAGTATAACCCCGGCAATTACTAAAGGTGAGGCACAGATAGTCCTAACCTTCGTCATATGACCTGCGTGAAATAATACCATATTATTAGTCGTAAAGGCAAAGGCTATGGCTGCAATGATAGCAACCCATGGGTTGACACGCAGGACCAATAGTAGTATGTAGAAAGTTATCATACCGTATACAAAGTAACCAATAGGTCGGCTAAAACCCAAAGAAAAAACCCTTTCTATATATCTAGAAATATTAGAATTCTGTGGACTACCGATCTGATAAACTGGCATACCCCCGAACATAGAATTCGTCCACAATGGATGATCACCCGTCTTCTCTCTATATGCACTTATTTCTTGTGACATTCCTTTATAGACCATAATATCACCTGCGGGAACTACCTTACCCTGTAACTGTGGCGTAAAATAAATTATAGCTATAAGCAGAAAAGAAATGATTGCAATAATATGCGGTAATAGTTTTTTCAATATTGGATTATTCATCAGCTTCTTATAAAATTCTTGTTAGTGAAATTTCTCTTTCTTAGTGTCTAATATTCTCTGCAGTTTATTCGTCTTTATAGATTCCGACATAGTTTGCATCAGGTGTTACGTAAGCTCTATACATGCCTGCTGAGTTAAATGACATAGCAATATTTCCATACCGATCCAGTGCAACCAGTCCTCCACTTCCTCCTGCTTTTACTAATTTATCATTGATCACTTTCTCGGCAGCTTCCTCTACCGTAAGCTTGGCATAATCCATCATAGCAGAGACATCATGCGCTACTGCGTAACGTATAAAAAACTCCCCATGCCCTGTACAACTTACACCACAGGTATTATTATTTGCATAGGTACCTGCTCCTATGATCGGCGAATCACCTATTCTATTATAACGCTTATTGGTCATACCTCCCGTAGAAGTACCAGCAACAATATTACCAGCCTTATCCAGCGCAACACAACCTACTGTTCCATATTTGTAATCAGATTCTCCATAATCTAGTGCACCCGTAGAACTTTCTTTTTTGATAGCATTCTGTAAAGAGTTCCATCTACTTTCTGTTCTAAAATAATCATTGGTTACAATTTCTAGATCCTGTTCTTTTGCAAATTTTTCTGCTCCCTCGCCTACTAGTAGAACGTGTTCTGATTTTTCTAGAACGGCCCTAGCTGCTGAGATAGGATTTTTTATAATTTTCACACCTCCTACAGCCCCAGCACTCAAGTCTGCTCCATTCATTATAGAGGCATCTAATTCATTCTCTCCCTTGTTTGTAAACACAGCTCCTTTTCCAGCATTGAACAATGGAATATCTTCCATGTAATTAATCACTTTTTCTACTGCATCCATAGAACTACCTCCCTGAGACAATATTGCCTTTCCTACATCCAAGGCACCCTGCATTGCTTCTCTGAAAGCAGCTTCTTTTTCTGCTGTCATATTTTCTCTCTTGATGGTACCTGCTCCACCATGTATGACCATAGCATATTCCTTTTTAACGTTTTCTTCTATCTTTACTGTTTCTTTTCTTGCATTATTAGTTTCTTGATTTGTACAAGCAGGAAGCAGGAGACAGAAAAATAAGATGAGCCAATTATTATGTATACTTTCCATTATGCTGATTTATTTTCCTAGATATTTCTTGACGGCTGTTATCTTTTGTTGTTCTTCTTTGGTAAAATCATTCCATGCATTGCTGTATTCTAACTTTTCTCTATTTTCAAAATATTGTATGCTCAGGTAAATACTGAAAGGTATTACAGCTATGATTACAAAAAATAGCTTATTTACAAAGCAGCCTAGTAAAATTAAAATTAATGTATAAGCTGCATACATGGACAATATTGCAGCTATCAAGACAGAAGAATAAAAAACTTTTTTCTTAACCGTTGTATTCGTAATATATTTTGCCAAACTAATCGGGATAACATTAACGATGGTAGCAATGATAAGAAAAGGAAAAAGTAAAACCTGAAGGAAACGACTCCCTTGCATTTTTTCTGCATCCCAAAAATAATGATGATCATTAAGTTTTTCTATTACATCTTTGTCCTGTAGAAAGGAGAATAATTCAGTAGGTTTTTCTGTATCCATAAGTTCAGCAAGCTTCTTACCTCTCTTTAATATTTCCTCCTTATGATTCATTATAGGATGGGTAGCAGGATAAGCATCATACATAAATCTAGGATACCAAGTATTAAAGACCTTTTCGTTATCAGAATTTTCTAAATGTATAACGCCATCTTTTATAGTTTCATATAAATCCGTAGTTAGTCGAGAAATCTCCTTGTTTACTTCCTTATTTTCTCCCAGGATCGCGTAATCTTTAGGTTCTTTGACAGGAAAAACTTTTACAACAACACTAGATCTGAATATATTCGGATCACTAAAATTGATCGCAACGGGAAGCAGTCCCACTGTAGAATCTTCCTTTTCATCTAGCAGCGACTTCGCCATTCTTCCAAGACCTTTCTGAAACTTTCTTAGTTTTCTGACATACTCCGTACTGCCTTCTAAGAAGATCATTATAGCCGCCCCATTATTTAATTTATCGTTGGCAATATTTAGATTCTCTTTATTTTTTCTGAGTGCATTGAATCCATCTCTGAATCTAAATATCGGAATCTGGTGTGTGGAATCTAGGATCACCTTTAGCACTGGATTGTTGAACAGGTCTCCCCTAGTCAAGAAATGCAAAGAGATAGGAAAAAAGCAGGCCATAATGCAGGGTTCTAGAAATCCATTGGGATGGTTACTCGCAATAAGCAAAGGTCTGTCTGTAGGAATATGCTCCATGCCTATTATATGAATCTTCTTATAATAGATTTTTAGAAATAACCGAGCTATAGGCCGTAATATATAATATAACATATCTTATGCTTATGTCAAATATAAGTTTCTGATATTAAATATTTTAGCTATCAGAATGATTTATAGAATTACTTTTAGGTAATGAGCAGACTAACCGCACATCAAGAAGATGAAAAGTCCTTATATGTAAAAGGAATAATTAGTCTTTACGTACCTTTGGTGTAGATGTCAAATAAAAAATTAATTGTAATTGCTGGCCCGACAGCTATCGGAAAAACAAGCTTAAGTATTAAAATTGCAAAGCATCTTCATACTGAAATCATTTCCGCTGACAGCCGACAGGTATACAAAGAGATGAGTATTGGTACTGCTAAACCTACTAATAGCGAACGTGCAGAGATAACTCATCACTTCATTGACATAATAAGCATACAAAATGAATATAATGTGGCAAGATATGAGGAACAGGTCATCCATTTCCTAGACCACTATTTCCAAAACAATGATACAGCTGTGCTTACAGGAGGTACCGGTCTATATATCAAAGCAATAACTAATGGCCTAGATACCCTACCCTCTATACCCGATGCGATGAATGCTAAGGTCATACAACTTCTAGAAGAAAATGGAATCTCCCATCTTCAAAATATTATAGCAGAAAAAGATCCTGAGTATTATAAGATAGTTGATAAAGAGAATGTGCGAAGGTTGATTAGGGCTGTCTCTGTAATAGAACATACAGGCATGCCCTTTACAAATTTCAGAAAAGGAATCACGAAAAAAAGAAATTTTGACATAATACCTATCTCCTTACATATGGATAGGACTATACTATATGATAGAATCAATAAAAGAGTCGATCTTATGATCCAAGCTGGTCTAGAGGAAGAAGTACGCAGTTTGTCAGGATATAAAAATTTACAAGCTTTGCAAACTGTAGGCTACAAGGAGTTATTCCAATATTTTAGTAATGTGATCTCTAGGGAAGAAGCTATAAATAAAATAAAACAACACACCAGAAATTATGCTAAAAGACAGATTACCTGGTTTAAGAATCAATATAAAGCCCATATATTCTCACACTCAGATGTAGAAAAAATTCTTAATCATATAGAGAGCAAGCTGTAAAGAATATAAATTTTAAAAAAAAGCTAGCCTAAAGTATGGATAACACATTTTCAGGAGGTCTCCCTAAAGCCGCTTTATTATCCTTGATAAAAATAGGTCTTTCTATAAGTCGAGGATTATCTGATAAGATACGTACCCATTCGTCTTCGGAATAGCTATTATCTTTGAATTTGCTTCGATATATCGCTTCGTTTTTTCTTACTAATTCTTCAGCCTTTATACCTAATTTCGCTAGAATTCCCTTTATTTCCTTCATAGTAGGAACTTGGTCCAGGTATTCTACAATATTAGGTTCGAGGCCTTTAGAATGTAATAATTGCAGAGTTTCTCTGCTCTTTCTGCATCTAGGATTGTGGTAAATTTCCATTTGTCAAGTAGTAGTTATTAGTTACCTTATCGCTGGTTATCTTAAAGATTATTTCGTGCAAAGATAATATTTCAAATTTGAATTATTCAAAAACTAAAATCTAAAATATATGATCTGGTCTCAAAAGAACATGAACCTAAGCATTTTAAATGAAATAAATGCAAATACTTTAGTTTCTCACCTAGGAATTATTTTTACAGAATTAGGAGAAGATTTTCTAGCGGGCACTATGCCTGTGGATCATCGCACGATGCAGCCTATGGGTTTACTACATGGGGGAGCCTCCGTGGTATTAGCAGAATCGCTCGGTTCCATCGCTTCCTACTTATATGTAGAAAATCCATTAGAAACCCCGGTTGTAGGGCTAGAAATAAACGCAAATCATCTAAAATCAGTGAAAAGTGGTCATGTAAAAGGTATCGTTAAACCTATTAAACTAGGAAGAAATGTACATATCTGGGAAATTAAAATCTATAATACGGATGACGAAATGATATGTATCAGCAGACTGACAACTATGGTAAAAAGAACTTATACCAATTCTAGTTTAGAATGACGGTAATTATTTATTTTGTTCTTCATGTTTCTTCGTTAAAAAGCCTCGCCGAACCTATGGGTTCGCCTACGTTTTTTGCCTTGATCCATTTTGAACAATTCTAAATCCTTTTCCGTCATCTAAAAATAGAAATGGTATTAAACCATTTCTTTCTGAGAACATCACTGATTTTAGAATGAAAAACGATTTCTTTAGGCGATAGAAAAATCTCTTCACCACTACTGGACTACATTTTTTACCTAAATATTTAAAAATAGGTTGCTAGTCTAATGCGAGTCTTTTACACGGAAATGGTATTAATGTAAAATGGCTGCTTCATCAAGACAAATAAATTCCTTCATAATCCCTATTTTGCAGTCTAGATTACCTCAGGGTGATTGTGATCGCTAATTAAACAAACAAAATCTACGCAATGAAAATTATATTACACGTATGCCTTCTCCTATTATCTTTGACTGCAGTTGGACAAAAAGATTTTAATATAGAACTTGTTTCTCAAATAGAATTCATTGAAAACTGTAATGATATCTGGGGTTATGTGGATGCAACTGGTCTAGAATATGCTATTATAGGTACCCAGACAACTACCAGGATATTTTCTCTAGAAGATCCGGCTAATCCTATAGAAAGAGCGTCAATATCAGGTGCTTCATCTATATGGAGGGATATCAAATCCCTAGGTAACTATTTGTATGTAACTACAGATCAAGGAAGTGATGGTCTCACTATAATAGATATGACACTTGCGCCAGGAACTATAACAAGTAGTCTATGGCAACCCATTATGACGGTAGAAGGAAACAATATTCCACTAGAAACATGTCATAATCTCTACATAGATGATTCAGGCACATGCTACCTCTCAGGATGTAATACATTTGATGGTGTCATTCTGATAGACATAACAACAGATCCGTTGTTGCCATCAGTAATAGGTACGGCTAATCTTAATTACTCTCATGATGCCTATGCCCGAGGAGACAGATTATATTCTTCAGACATATTCATAGGTGAACTAAGTATCTATGATATAACTGAAAAAACAAATCCTATCTATATAAATGGTACGGAAACAACTACTGATTTTACTCATAATGCGTGGTTATCGGATGACGGTGATTATATTTTCACAACGGACGAAAAAGGAAATGCATTTGTGGATGCTTACGATATTTCTGATGAGAATAACATAATACTCATAGACAAGTACCAACCACTAGAAACTGCGGGAAATAATGTAGTTCCTCATAATACACATTATCATGATGGATACTTGGCTACTTCTTGGTATACAGACGGTATCGTAATTGTAGACGCTCACAAGCCAGATAATCTAGTCAAAGTAGGGTCTTATGATACATTCGATGGTCCTCATGGAGGAACTAACGGATGCTGGGGTGCTTATCCTTTTCTCCCTTCTGGTCTTCTTCTAGCTAGTGATAGATCCAATGGCTTATTTGTATTAAGACCGACTTATATTAGAGCGGCCTACTTAGAAGGTAGCGTAAGAGATGTAATAACTCAGCTACCTATTAATATGGTAAATGTTGAAATTTTAGCTAGCTCGCTCAACTCGGAAAGTACTAGCCCTACCGGATTTTATAAGACTGGTCAAGCTGAGGAAGGTACTTTCATGGTACGGTTCTCACATCCTAATTACCTACCAAAAACAGTAGAAGCAACGCTAGTGGCTGGAGAAATCACAATATTAGATGTAGAGTTAGATGGTAAACTACCAGCAGTATTAACAGGTAATGCAATAAAGGCTTCCGACGGTACTTCAGTAGCATTTGCTCATGTGTATGCTTACAACGAGGAAAGTTCTTTCTCCACACAAGCAGACGCAGATGGTAATTTTACTTTAGAATTATTCCAAGGATCATATACATTTGTAAGTTCTAGCTGGGGCTTTCTTCAGAAAGTAATCGATCTAGAATTATCCTCCGAACAGTCACTTACTATAGAATTAGAAAGAGGATATCAGGATGATTTTATTTTTGATCTAGACTGGTCTGTAAGTGGATCTGCGCCTCGAGGAATTTGGGAACTAGCTACACCAGTAGGGACAGAATGGCAAGGACTTATCGCTAATCCTGATGCAGATTATTCTGATGACCAGGGAGCAGATTGTTACGTTACAGGAAATGATCCAGGAACGAGCGTAGGAACTGATGATGTAGATAATGGTAATACTATACTTACATCTGATCTCATGCAACTCGGGTCATATAATGCACCTACCTTCCATTTTGGTCTATGGTTCTTTAATGAATCTGGATCTAACGCACCTGATGATGAGGTGGTTATTAGTGTAAATAATGGGATAGAATCAGCTGTTCTGCTCACCATTACGAATTCAGAATCGGAGTGGAACTATTACGAAAACATTACGCTTCCTGATGGCTTTGTTACAACGGATGACATGACATTCTCAGTAGAAACATCAGATCAGATGGATACAGGGAACTTAGTAGAAGCAGGATTTGATACGTTCTTAGTAACTGATGGTATGTTGAGTAATGCATCTGAGATAAATGATGATATCCTATTTGCTGTATCACCTAACCCTTTTACCAACAAAATAACACTTGACTGGTCTGGGGATAAAGGAATGGCTTCACTGTACAGCATGGAAGGTAAGATCATTGCAACTTACCCAGTAACTCAAGGAGTTAACCATATAATAGTATCAGGAAATATCCCATCTGGCAACTATATAATTAAAGTTAGAACAGAAAATTACACAAGCAAAACACTTAAGCTTGTGAAAATATAAGTGTAAAATGTAATTAGAAATAGAGCCTCCTTCTCATCTGAGTCAGGGGGTTTCTTTTTTTTTATAATAATATGTCAAAAGCTTTTTGTTATTATACATATTCACATATATTTGCGTTGCTTTAGGAATAATGGCCCGTTCGTCTAGGGGTTAGGACGCCAGGTTTTCATCCTGGTAGCAGGGGTTCGAATCCCCTACGGGCTACTAAAAGACACTTTATTTTAAAGTGTCTTTTTTTTTATTCTACTATCGCAAAATGATCATTTAAGCTTATGCTTCTATAATTTATAAGAAATGTTATAAGCTTTTCAAGAATTATTTTGCGTTGCAACGATTTAAACTTTACAGAATAATGACTTCTGAATACTGTCATAAAATTTCATTCCTACCTAGTATTAAATTTGACATAGGAAATAAAAATACATATGATATAAAAGGGCATGTTAACAAACAGATTTATAAATTAAGAATACCTATTGCTCAGAAAAACTAAGCTTATGAAATACGAATTAGTAATTTTTGATTGTGATGGAACCCTTTTAGATAGCGAAAGACTCACTAATCGGATAATTGCTGAGATGCTTACGGAAATAGGCATCCCCACAACAACGCAAAAGTCTTATGAACTATTCGCTGGGAAAAAGTTTGCTGATATCGTTGCACATATTCAAGATAAATCAGAAGCCTATGATGCTGATTTTGAATTAGAGTTCAGAAAACGAAGTAAAATAGTATTTCAGAATGAGCTAAGCACCGTAGAAGGGATTCCTGAATTGTTATCCCAGATACAGATTCCTATGTGTATTGCATCTAATGGCCCACAAGAAAAAATGGTGGTTAGTCTAAATGCTGCGAATATAAAATCCTACTTTCCTGACAATAACGTTTTTAGTGCCTATGATATTAAGATTTGGAAACCAGCTCCTGATCTCTTTCTTTATGCTGCAGAAAAAATGAAAACACCTCCATCTAATTGTATCATTATCGAAGATACCATCTCGGGAGTTATGGGGGGAATAAATGCTGGCATAGATGTACTTGCTTATAACCCTCATAACGATGCTGCTATGCTAGAGACACCAGCTAAAAACTTTACTTCCATTCAATCACTCATGAAATATATTCTACCGTTTGTTTGTTAACTTACTATTGTTTTGGTAGTTAAAAAACTATCAGTTTTGATGAGATTAAAAGCATCTTACTTAATATGGGATTACTCAATTCAATATCTAT
>ENA-ORXR01004310-ORXR01004310.1-marine-metagenome-genome-assembly--contig:-NODE-4310-length-11996-cov-29.194312_pt1 | contig 11996 bp, 16 predicted proteins | sample MGYA00237866_ERZ511479 | MGnify/ENA metagenome assembly ERZ511479 | reverse complement strand
CCTATCGCCGCTGAGGTGAGAGACAGCGGGGAGGCGGCCACCGTGCTGGCGCCCTCCTTCCCCCGCTGGTGTTTCTTCAACAATAACAAGGGCGGCAAGCACGGCAGCGGAAACCACAGCGGCGGAAAAGAACATGCCAGAACGTTCTGTGGCGGACAATGACAGCGGGAGAAAAGAGGGCCGCGGAAAAATCCTTGGCGGCACCGACGGCGGCGGGAATCACGCCGGCGGCAAAAACAGCAATCGCACCGACGGCGCCAGCCAGGATGCCGGCGGAAAGCCGTAGGGCGCCAACCACGAGAGAGACATCAACAGGAGCGATAACCACGGCGGCAGCGCGCACGGCAGCGAAACGCGCATTGAAGTTTGGGACAGTGGCGGTAAGCACGGCTTGGGCAACGTCGGCGGCAGCAGAGGCGGAGGCAAAGGCCGCGGCGGCGACGGCCGCTCCGGCGAAGACGGCGGCGGCCAAGAATACGTCGGCAAGAGCTGCGGTGGCAGGGGTGACGGCAGCAGTAATGGCGGTAGACAGTGTGGCGGTGGAGCTGTCTGAAAGCACGAGTACCCCAACGACGATAAGGTCTGCGGCTGCGACCGCTCCGGTTGCCGCTACTGATGTGGCGGCTCCCGCCAAGCAACAGTCGCTGGCTTCAAAGATGCCTGACCAGCGGCTTCCGCTGCCTATAATACCGTCGTCGACAGCGCGTCCCCCGTCACCACCGATGCTGACGGCGGTGCGGCCCAAATCGATATGGGCGCAGCTGCCTCCCACGGCGGAGCATATTGAGACAGCTCAGTTTCCGTGGCTGAAGGCGCTGCTGCCGCCCACGGCTCCTACCGTCCCATCGGCGGGCGCGGCGAGTAAGGCGCTGTCGAAGACGTCAATTGGGAGCATGAATTCGCAGTCGAGCGCTTCGACAGAAGCGGCGTCGGCAACAACGGCAATGTCGTCTAATCGACGACCGCCGCATTTCTCCGTGTCGTCGCCGCTGGCTCTCACACCTGTTGGCGTTCAGTCGCGGTCGACCCCCTAACTCTTGTCTCCGACCCCCAAAAATGCATGCGCATCAGCCTCTGAGCCCAAGACTGCTTCTGGTGCACCTCTGCGTCCACTTCGGCAAGCGCGGCCCCCCAATATTCCGTCTACGGTCTCCCGTACTCTTGGGTACCGTTCTCCCGGCACTCCCTCCGCCTATCCACCGTTCCCCGACGGGCGTCCGCCCAACCTTCAGCCGCGCAACATGCTGCCGTCCAACGCGCTGCCCCTCATCCAGCTGCGCTCTGACGCCCTACCTCCCTACAGGATGCGGCCTGATACACGGCCGTTCGACGAGCGGATGGCCAACGCCACCAAGGAGGGTGCTGCTGCGCTGCTCTCTGGTGCGCTTGCCGTGTCTCCAAAGTTTTTTGTAGCCGAAGCACCCCCACGGCGGCCAAGGGCGGCGGCCAGGCCACTGGCGGGAACTGTCGCGATGTCTGTGAGGTCGGTGGCGGCGAGACTGCTGGCAGCCGCCACTGCAGCTGGCGCACCCACGCCGCCTCAAGCGCCCCCACGGTCCGCAGCAGCAAAGATACCGCCGCCGAACAAGCCGCCGTCGGTTCCTAATCCGCCGCCTGCCAAGACACGAGGTTCCTTTAGGGCGGTGGAAGCATTCAGGCGACTGTTGCCGCCAGAGCCGCCGCTGGGCAAGAAGCCTAAAAGGGCCCCAACTTCAAAACCTACAGTGGCATTGAGACTACGAGCGAGCACACGCAGCGCGGCAAGTGAACCTTACGCGCTATCGACAAGGCGTGCGCCCGCAAAGGTGTTGCAGGAGACCGCCGGATCATTGACGTCGACTGCGTCAAGACGCGCGACGCCATCGGCAGCGCCGTATATCCGAGCTTCAGTGACGGCAACGCTGCGAAAAAGGACGCCTGCTACCGCAACGCGGGTGACCGCCAAGGGCGCTACCGCGGACCCCCTGGAGCAATACCCCACAACCACACCGAAGACCGAAGCGGGTGGAAGCCGCCCATCCGCCGCTTCTTATAAGACCTCGCCAAGTCCCTCTCTCGTCGACATTACAGCGGCAGTAGCTACAACTAATACGGCAAAGGCACAATCGCCACAGGCAGCGCCTGGCGGCACGTCGGACGGAGAGGACTGCGGGGCTTTTGCACGCTCGACATCTGGAGAGGACGAAGACCCGCCAGTCCGTTCTCGCGGGTCGAAGCGGCCTAGAGCGAGTCTTCGTGTCCCTGCATCCGACGCAGAAGAACAAGCCGCCAAGTTGGTGTGCCGAGAGCCAGCCGCGAAGTCGGCGCACGGAGAGGCCGCAACTCAGCCTGCTCGTCGGTCGCACCGCAAAAAGGGGCGCCGCGGTCAAGCGCGATGAGCATGGGGACCGGCAGTATCTCTTAGAATTTTATGCCGCGTATCATGTGTTTGCGTGCGTCTCGTGTTTGGATGTTTTCATGAGGTAGGCAATGGAAAGCTCTTCATCATTCTATGGTCAGCTCAGCAACAAAAAAACAGACCTTGCTGCGCTTGGGTGCCAAACATACAGTTCGCGAATGGTGCTCGAGCAAATCAAGTCACCTCTGGAAAGAAGTCGAGCGCAAGACGAAAGTTGTTCGCATTTGGCTTTGGATTCGATGTCTACTGCATTAGCGTCGCAACAGTGCCTATAAGTATAGCTCGACCAAACTGAACGAATGAGCTTAAATATCATACCTGATCACCCGAGTTCGATTGACGGGTGATGCATTTGACCTGCCTTTTCGGAGCTACGCCAGAGCCGAACTCGAAGGGGGGGGGGGGGGGGGGCGAAGGCGCGCGCTCGTGGCGAGCGTGCTCGTTGCGCTCGCGGTAGTCGCAGGCACCCCACTCCGCAGGGCCCATGAGTGGTCACGCCGGCAGTTTATCACGCCACGCGCTGGCTTCCTATCCCTCCGTCATCACGTTCTCCCTCGCCATATGCCCCCTCCGTCAGTGCACTTTTCCTTGCGCTTCCCCACTCCACCCCCTTACTCTCCACTTGAACTCCCATCACAGTTTTGCACCCTCATTCTCCCCCTGACCATGAACATCTCCTGCGCTCAGTTGTGCGTCGACACGGACCACTTGGCGCCCTTGAAGCCACCCAAGTACCTGGCGGCTGTCAAGCGCGGGGATACTTACCCACCCGGATCCGCCTACATATCGGAGGCGGTGTTGCGCATGGTGACCGGACACGTGCTCAAGGTGTAGCTCAGACCCGACCAAGCGAGCATGTTCGAGGCGCAGCGTTTCATGCGGACTGTGGATAACGGCGTGCTTTGTGCGTCCTATGTTTTGCATCATGATTTGTCAACTGCTCCTTGTTCCGGTGGGCCTGGCAAACAATGAGAGGCGCCAGTATTACCTCAAGATTGCTTCAGAGTTTGCTGGGAGCATGTGAGACTGGCTCTTTTGCACTGACCCTGGCTACAAATGCAAGGAAAATGTCTGTCCGGCGGACGCGAACGATGTCGTGCATCCACAATCGCACGCCTTCTTTGAGTAGCTTAACAGTCCTTGCAAACCTCCAGTCTTCTTTGTTGGCCCTCTACATGACAATAAATACGTTGAACAGCCGCCGCGTTGGTTGGCAATACGTCTGTGGCCGCCGCACGTCCAATCAACAGCATGTATATGGGCGCCTCCCCCGCCTTGAAGACAAAATCCTCGGCTGCGGCCGTCGGCTTGGCGTCAAGGACTGGTACGGAGGTACCTACCACGTTTATGGCCACAGCCGTCGCGGCAGAGAACAACAGCAGGGGTCGTGCGCAAGGCACGAGTCAGCAAGACGCTGTCGGCCGCATTCGACTGGGTCGCCACCGCCCTGTCAGTGGCGGTCGACTTGGTGTCGTCTAGGGAGGTAGCGGTCGCTTCCACAACCGGTGAGCCCCCCACGACCGCGTGCACCAGAAGAGCATCGGGGGGTGTCAACAACAAAGCCAAAGTCCTTCCGCTGGCCGCCTTTCGTCTTGATTGCCACCGGAACGTCTGCGGTGGTTGGTACGGTGTCCACGGCGGCAGCGGTTGGACCCACAGCGTCCGTCTCCCCCACTGCCGCCGCTTCGGCCGGTCGAATGTCTCTGCTCGCAACAGAGTCGACCGGCGCGCGCTCCTCCGGCGCCCAAGTCTTCTCAGAGGTTGCGTCCTGGTGGAAGCGCCGAAGGTGTTTGTGGTGGACGTCACCACGTCCTCCACCGCAATCGCCGCCGGTTCTGCCCGCTGCTCGTCCGTGGGTGTTCTTTACAGGACCGGAAAATTGGCAACGACCGCCACCTAGGTTGCCACAGGTCCCACCAGGTCTGGGGTTGACGCCGCGATGCCGACGCGGTGGCGGCGCTCTTCGCCATATTTCTGCCGCAACAACCGGCTCGTCCGTCAGCGGCATGTCTGTCGGGGCGGAAGGCATGGCAAGCAGTGTTCCGTCGGCCGCCAGTGCCTTGCTTGCGGGAGCCAACTCGTCGGCGGCGATCACCTTGGCGCCAACGGTGGCGGCGGCAGCTGGTGACTTGACCGCCAACGCCATCGCCGTCGTGTCGCCTTGTTGCGTGTGAGCTGGCGCAGTAGAAAGAACCGGCGGCTTTCCCTCACACTTTCCTAATGGATGGACTTGGCGACGTCGGCGGCCGTCGGCCTGGCGGCAACAGGGACGGCAGTGGTAACCAAGTCTCGTTTCAGCGTCGTTGCCTTCGCGTCGGCTGGAAACCTCTCCGAGCATGCGGCCGATGGGAACGGCTCGGCTGGTCGGACGACAACGCGCCGTTGTCTGCATTGAGATTGTCGACGGACGCCGCTTCGTTGGTTGAGATACGCGGGGCGCAAACTGCGGCTGCGTCGGTCTTTGCCTTTTCCATCCTGACCGCAGCCTCCCATCCGACCGTCAATGCGTCGGTAGACTCGCCGACAGCAACTGCAACTACGGGCCTCCGCCAGTGAAGCGTGGGGTTTGGGAAAAAAGAACAGGAAGACGCCGTGGGTAGCATGACGAGGGGCGGGGGTAGCATGGTTGGGGGGCGGAGGTAGAACATAAACGGGGCGAAGGTAGCATTCATGGGGGGGTGGGACAGAACATCTGGGGGTGGGTAGCATGGAAAGTGCATCGCAGCGATGTCCATCGTCCCAGTGCGAAGTTTCATGTCATAGCGCCTACGCAATCTGGGGCCGCGGCCAAAGCCGGAAGCTCTGAGGGAAAGCGGGCCCGGCCCGAAGAAAGAACTGCCACATCAAAGTGAGAAAGCCCGCCCGCCGCCGCCGAAGCGATGGAACGGCGCCGTGCAGCTCCGGGCCGGCTGTCACAGCCCAGTGGTACGCATTACCAGGCTGGGCGCGGCCGAGGCCGCGAGAGTATCGCTGCGGGGCACCAAGGCGTCACCCAGCACAGGGTTCTGGAGCGGCCCTCCAAATAGAGCCTCTGGGTGAATGCAAACCGCCACTGGGAGCCCCGCGGTGTGATGGGAGGCCCTCACCTGGAAATGGCGCACTCTCGGAAAAGATCTTGAGGCAGTTGCGATGTAAACCGAGCTATTGGGGGAGGTACGCATTGCAAACGGTGCGTCAGTGGTTCTCTGGGAGGCCATCTGAAGAGATGGACGCGTGGCACAACAGAGCGCGTGCATGGCAAGGGTCCACACAGTGCACGAACCAGTATCGTGCCCTCTCAGCCTCACTGAGGCGCCTCCGATGTCCTGTATGGCTATGTCTGAAGACAAGCGAGAACATACCGCAGAGCGGCAACCAACCGCGCATGCATACTTAGCGGACCTGCAATGAAATGCGACAGGATGTGTCAGTCAGCGGGCAATCCGCCGATAGAGCCCGACTTCGACAAAGGTGTCAGATGCAGATTCCGGCTCGGGCTTCGTCTGCCAATGAAGACCTGTACTGAAGAGGTTTCCAAGACCTGGTCGTGCGAGATGCACAACCTGCTCAATGGAGATGTAGATCTATTGACAGAAATTGTTTGCTTGTGGGATAAGTTAGCGTAGTCATTGCTGTGCTCGTCAGCGAACCTTGCAACCCACGGATCCATCCATCTGAGCAGCGGTCACGTGGACAGGAAAGGCGACCCGTCTGTAGATACCTTGCAGCGTCTCTCACCTGTATCGCTCGTTCCATGTAGGAGCGTGCCCGCTTCCTAAATGAATAAGGCTGTAGTTCTCCCTAGCATGCTCACTTGACAGTAGTGTGATGCTCTCCGGGCTGTTCGAGCGTGCCCAACTGTTAGTGGCGTGGAGCTCTCTGTGCTGTTCAGGTCTCTCTGCGACAAGACCCGAGTCTAAACGGTTCCGCAGAACCTCGAGTCCTTTATTCGCGTGCGCAGGCAATGGAGCCCGTATGCCCGGGTGACAGCGCAGTGCCGGCGGATCAGAGGTGTTCCTACGCCCACAAAGGATCCCGACCGACTCGCCGGCACGGCAGCGTCATCGGCTCATACGGGCTCAAATGGCCGCCGCTTCAGGCCATATGCGCGTGTCGGGACGGTACGTCCCCTACGCGGTCACAATCAGTCTACCATTTTGGCTATTTACACTGAATGTACCCAAGAGTAGAACACTGGCTTACTATCACGAAACGTTTTGAGCACGCCATAGGGGGGCCACGTTAGACACCTCGGCCGACCAGGTGCTGGTCTCGGCCGCCTCGTGGACACACAGCTCTGCTGATCACGGCTGCGTTCAACTCCCACTGTGTGCAGTCCTGGATGCCTGCCGGCAAAAGATTCGGGGTGTGAACCATTTGACGCCAGTGTCCCGGCCGAGTCCACAGCGGCACGGGGGTGAAGGCGCCCGCCGCAATTAAGGCGATACGCGCGGGCGCGTGCTCAAGCGGACGGACGGGCGCGCCTTCTCCCTGGAGATACGGGGGAGACGCGAACGCCACTCGTTCGCGCCGGCGCGTGCGGGTGCCGCCAAGTCGTCAATACCAGTCGCCACGAAGCAAACAGGACCGGGGGGGCACGGCACGAAAGGACGCCCTGATCAGGTCTGACGTCGTGCAAAGGCGTCGGCGCGAGCCACGCACATGCACCACAGGGTGGGGACGCGTGCCTCTGAAAGAAAACAAACAGGGACGCTCGGAGCCTACAAGCTGGCAGAAAAAACTGTGGGGGAGCGAACGGTGCAACAGGAAACAAGAGAAGCACATTTTCTTTCAGGGGGGTAGGAAGCGGATCGGGACGAGAGGGAGCCGTCCCCGCCGCCTGGCGTCGCGCTTGTCGCCCCAGGCGGCGTCGGCGGCTTGCTGCACATTCTACATCCCATACAAGACCCACGAACCAAAACCCATCGATAGTCCGAAAAACATTTCTTGTCTGAGGTTGGACAAGCTTGAAATCTTGCGAAATCATTCTGTTGCCACAATTCGGTCTCAAACAGCAAGGCCTCACCCTGCCCAATATCTCCCTCACAACACAGGCACCCTTCACGTTTGTAGTGCTGTATAATATTCCAATGAAAGACTGAGTTGTTCTGGATCTCCTGGGACGTCTTAGCCTCGCCGGGAAGGCGGCCCGCGGAGTTGCGCTTGCGGGTTTGTCGCCTCGGCGACAGGCGGATGTTATTGTGAGCCGAAACACATCCGTAGCGAACGATGAAACTCCGCTTCTTCATGTAGGTCAAGGCGTTCTTGTACTTCTTCTTGATGGGGTGCTGCCTCTCGGCACCCGACGTGTCGTGCCCCTGGGAGAGCACCGGGTACTGGTCGGCGGTCAGAGCTGGCGAGCAGTTGCGGCCGACACGGTGGAAGCGGTGCACAAGCCAGGCCGTGAGAGACTGGTGCAGGAGCCATGGCACCTGGCGAAGCTCATTGCGCTGTGCTTGGCAAGAGGTGTCTAAATATACCACCCGAGCGAGCTGTACAGAACTTTGCGACAACAAAGACAGGACTTGAGCCTGGATCTCCGTCCCTTGCATGAGTTCTAAGCCAAGGATGTATCCGCACCCGCACATGAACGTCAGGACCCCTGGCGCCCGCACGACGTTTTCAGGAAAGTCGTGGCGACAGTCGTCCTCATCCCATGCGTTCTGCTTCTTTTTCTCGCCGGATTTGTCGCCGTCTTTGCCTCCCTTCTTGTTGCCGCCCGTCTTACTACTAGCAGTGTCTGTAGCCCGCCTGTCGGCCGCGTTCTTTCGCTGCCGCTCAGTGGTGTAGTCCTCCAGGAAAACGCGCACCGCCTTGCGGCCGGACCAAACCTGGCCGGAGCGCAACTCGTTCGCTTGTGTAATAACGCATGCTGTGGACGGTCGGACGACTACGACGTGAGTCGCCGCGTCCCGCACGCCTCGGCTCACCAGCCACGCTTCGTGCTTCTCGATGGAAGTTTCCGCCCACTTATCCCTGAACGCCTGGGCATCCTCGCCGTCCATGGCCTCTCAGCGGACGAGCGCCCGCGCGTCCGTGCGGCCGGAAAAAGATAGAAGCTCTCCAACAGCTCTTCTCAACGACTGTGACGCGTCCATGTGATCGCGCAAGAGCAAGAAGAACTGCCACACAGAGAGAACGCCGTGGATGCAATCCACGTATTGTAGCCAAACCTCACTGGCCATGCCAGCGATGAGAGCGCGCGGCAAGATCTGCACGTCGAGCATGTGACAGCCGTTGAAGTCATTGAGTTCCGGCCCAGCCAAAAACGCCGAAACAAAAACGCGCACATTGCGGCACCGGTCGAGCTCCATGTCAGCATCGTCGGTGGCGGGGGACACAGATGCGATGGTGGTGAGATTCACGTTTCTGGATGCCGGCGCGCCGCCGCCATTTCCACCCACACCATCGATGGGCACGGGGTCCACAATGACCTAACGGACCAGCTCAGCTTGTACGCCGTGTTGGCGGTAGTCATCTGGAAGCAGAAAGCGGCAGCGGTGCGCGCCGGCACGTCCGTTCTCATTTCCGCCGCCGCGTCGGCCTGCTGCGCGTCCGCTTGAGAAGCAGGAGATTCCGGCAGCGTTTCGTCGGCTGCATGCTCTTTGCTTGCGTTGAGCGCCTGGACAGACGCGTTAGGCGTGGCGGCGACGACGGCTGCGACTGCCGCCGCCACATCTGCGCAAACAGCCGCCGCGAAGTCAGCCGGCAACACATCAGATGGCCAGTCGTCATCACGTGCGGCTCGCACGGCTGGCGAGCTGCAATCGTTCGGACTGGTCGCCTCCTCCGCCGTCTTGACAGAAAGCGGCCCGTCTGTGGCGGTACGGTTGTCCCTGACGGCGGCCGCGGTGGCCGCCACCCCTGCCGACCCCGCCTTCACCGCCGCGCCGGCCCCCGACTCGTCACTGGTCGCCACTGATGAAAGGGACCGGCTGCCGTCGACCGAAACCCCCTGGATAATGGCTGCCGTCCGGTTGGCGGTGCATGCTTTGGCGCCGCCGGTGGCTGGGGCGATGGGCACCGCGCCCGATCCGAAAAGAAGGGCCGCGTCGGCAGGCAGCGCGTCGGAGGGAGCAGCTCACACAACCGGCAGCCTCCTCTAGGCCACGTGCCTCTTTCCAGCTGGCTCCTCCCAGTCGGTGGAGGTTGGCTCGGCGCCTACAGGGGCGGCCGCTGTTGGAGCGTCTTCCGCTGCCTTCAGCAGCGCCGCGGAGGCCGGCCGCGAGTCGGCGCAAGCGGAAGACGGGACCGCAGGCTCCCTTCGGCAACAGCTCGTTCGGTGGCGGGCTCGACGTTGTGGGCGGCGGTCGTCGTGGCGCAGAGAGCGGCTGTGGCTGTCGCCGCCAGGTCAGTCTTCTTCAGCTCCGTAACGCCAGCGGCCTGCACAGTCGCGGACCCACCAGATGCAAAGAGCACGACGCCGTGGCCGCCTCTCGCCTCGCGACAGCGACCGGCTCTTCGACAATGGTTTGTTCGGCCCCGACAAGGCCGACGGTCAGCTCGCCCGTCCGCCGGACGGCAGTCACCGACGGGACCCAGACAGGCGCCGTGGTTGTGGCCACCACATGCCATTGGAGGGGCCATGCAGAGAAAGCTCGAAGCAGTTGGGGGAGGGGGTGGAAAAGAGGCGGAAAGCGCAAAGCCGGGGAACGCCCTCGGTATTAGGAAGGGGGGAGATGCATCTCGAGTGAAAGAGGTTCGCTACCCTCAGGCAGAGATCTGTAGCCATGAACTCCGAACGAAATGCGCTGGGACCCCACTGGAGAGGCGCACTCTGACAGAAACGATTAAAGCGCCCGCAACAGGGCCTGGCAGCTCGGACTTTGCGGTCACGGGAGAACTCTCCACGCGAGGTGCCTCTGCAGGCTTATCGGGGGCTTGGCGCCTGCAAGATTCGCGCATACACGCTGCGGAGCCCTTTACAGGCCGTCCCCGTCACATGCAGATATTAGCGCTCCAGAATCGCGCCGTTGTGCGACAGTGGAGCCGTTTGTTCGGGGTCACAACAGGGTTAATGAGATCGTGCCACTGTACGCACAGGCGCGCCTCGCAGTCTAGAAAGGACACCTCGTTTCAGTTGCAGAAAAGGCCGCGGCTCCCATCTGGCAGCATCAGTTGTCCCGCGGACACCCGTCTGCGGGCTTCGAATCTGGGCCTCTCCACGCCACGATCTGCCTGCTGTCAACGATCTCCAGATGGTGGCGGTTGCGACGGCGAGAGACCCGAATCAGGTGAGATCGCCAAATGATCTCGGTGACCACGGTGAAGTACGAAAGTTTTGATGAACGGTTGTGATACGCCACCTATTTAAAATCCAGAGAGTATCAACTGCTCACCCTGAATATCGGGCCCCGTTACGTTCTTGGAAGTGCCGCGCAACCAGGAGAAGGGACGTTTGACCAGGCACCACCGTTCCATGTCGTGTTCACTGCTGGGCAGGAGGGCTGTTACGGCAAAGATCGTCGATCTGTCAATAGAAGCCGCCACTAGCGACGGCTGCCCGAACGCCGACAATGAGGGCGTGGCTTCCATAACGCGGCATACGGCTGAGCGTGAGCAGCCCGTCGCCTTTTCCGCGCCCGCGGACGAGCGGTCAGCCGACACGTTGGCGGTTGTGAGTGTAGAACTGCCGGCTGCCACCTCTGCCGCTGTTGGCGTGAATTCGAACGCCGACGACCAGGCTGTGGCTCCTACTGAAAACCAGGGCCTTTCAGACTCCGGGGTTATCAGCAGAATCTGGGATATATCCAGATATATCCGGATATTTCCGTTAGAATCTTCTCGCCATCCAATGTGAGAGCGAGACGGAAGACACTGCAGGAAAGCTCACCTCATGCTCAGGCTCTTTGTGACAAGACTGATGAACATAAGATGTTCCTGCGAGCAGGATGCCGCTGCTGACAGAACGGTGCTTTCTCGGAATCATTATTCCGAAGCCCCTGCTGAAAACTGAGGCGGCCGATAACAACTTGCAGGTCCCTTTCGCCACGTACTCGGGTGTGCGGCCGGCCGACGCAGCGGCGGAGGTGGAAACTGTGACAGCACGCCCAGCCAACCCAACCCAGTTGGGGGGAAGGCGAGCCAGACCGATTCGCCGGGTAGTCCTGTCGGGGAATACCCTTCCCGCAAGGCAAGCCCGACGAGCACACATGCACGGCGTCGACCGGGGGAAGACGCCCCGAGCGGAAAACACGAGTTGTGTGACCGGAAGTTTACTTGCCTGCTTCGAAGGCCTCGAGGCGACACTCACGCCTCGCACTCTGATCCCGTCCACAGCCCGTATGTTCCCCTCCAACCCTCAAAAAAGACCTCCTCAGACACCTTCAGAGGGCCGTCAGGAACCCTCCTCTCACGGCCAATGGGGCCAGTCTCAGCGAAGGACGGTCGAAGCGTCGGACACCGCCTTGCGTCGGGACGGGGGAAGGGTGCTACATGACACCCTCGCGGCGCCCCAGTGTCCGGCGCGTGGCGTAAGAGCATTCCCACCAATGTCGGGCCAACGCCATATTGGGCACACGTTGCAGAAACGTGTCTCAAACTCGCCGTTGGCCAGTTCTCGGGGCGGGTAACAATGTCGAACGTGCACGCGGCGTTGCCAACGGAGGTCAAGCGAGTT
>ENA-ORXR01004309-ORXR01004309.1-marine-metagenome-genome-assembly--contig:-NODE-4309-length-11998-cov-8.579314_pt1 | contig 11998 bp, 4 predicted proteins | sample MGYA00237866_ERZ511479 | MGnify/ENA metagenome assembly ERZ511479 | reverse complement strand
TAGGATATTCGCCGATCCACGGAACTGTTATGCACATGATCCTCTGAATCATGCTGAGGCCATCTCACAGGAGCTTTTCATGGCCAGCTCGAGACATTCTTTCGCGTCTACTCGTTATAGATTTATAAGCCGGCAAATTTAGAACTATCCCGGCGATGAAATACCGACCCGCAGTGTGGCCAAGGGCCACTGGAGGCCAGGACGAAACGTTTGAATGGCTGGGCTGAGCTCTAGCCTCTAACACGAAATACAAAAGTAGTGCACCCACACAATGACGCAGAGAAGTACAGAGATGGATCTGCTGACACCTGCGCTCATGGCCTATCCAGCGTGGTCGATATGCCCAAACGTTCTGCCAAACGAAACACAGACGGAGCGAACGCACGGCAAGCTTACGAACGGGCAGACGAAAACCCGTTGGTCTGGCGTCCGTCTGTCAGACGCCTGCCAGACGAAAGGCTTACGAGTCCGGCTTTCGTTTGGTTGGTACCAACCTCCGACGGTGGACGTTTGGGGCACGTCTGGCGCTTGTGGGTCCGGGTGGCGTGTGTGCGGGGTCTGAGCACCCACACCGAGCGACACGGCGGGTACATATGCGGTGGAGGAAGAGTCCGGGGTGAAGGAGAGAGCGGGTAGGCAACTACACTTTGACCACCACCACCCTACTTTCCAACAGTGTCGCCCGGCGGCGCCCTGTGGCGCGTGGCGTCGCGCAACAGAATGGGCCGCCGCCGCGGCCGTCGTCGGCGGCGGCAGCGACCGCCCACCGGCGCATGCCCGGCGGCCGGTGGTGGCGCGTGCAGCGGCCGCAGGCGCGGCCGCGGCAGGCGACGACGCTGCCCCGGTGGGGGCGGCGGTGACACGGCCGCCGCCAACGACACACGGCGGCGACGCACGGCGGTGGGGTGACTGTTGGTGGCGGCGGCAGCGGCGGCGGCAGCGGCGGCGGCAGAGCCGGCGTTAACGACGGCACCGGCTTCGGCGGCGGCGACGGCGACGGTGGCAGCGGCGGAGGAGGCGGCCGCCGCCGCAACCCGCCCCAGCAGCGCTGCGGGCCACGGGCGGCTGCCGCGCCGCGGCCGTGGCGTTGGCGCTCGACCCGCGCCGCGGAGCGTCGGGCAGGTGCGTCGTTTCCAACGGTGCCACCCCGCTGCCACTGCCGCTGCCGCCGCCGCCGCCGCCACGGGCGCAGCGGCGGGGCCGCCGCACGGCGTCGTCGGCGCCTCGGCGGTGGAACCACGCTCCGTCGCCTCGCCGCCGAAGCGGAAACAGGCGGTGGAACCTGAGCGCCGGCAGGCAGTCAGCAGCTGCCAGTCCCCGTGCGGGATGGGAAGCCGAGTTGCCACAGCGGTGCGGTGGGGGGGGGGGGGGGGGGGGGGGGCGGGGCTGGCGCGGTAGGGGCGGCGAGGCGGGACGGCGTTGGCGGGGGGGAGAGGCCGCCCGGCCACGCGAGTCGGCGCGCGCGGCCGCGCGGGCGTGTGGGCGGCCGTGGCGGCCGCGGCGGCGACGGCGGCGACGGGCGGCGGGCGGTGGGCCGACGGCCGCCTGGTCCGGCGGGCCGGCAGGGTGGTCGGGGGCGGTCCGCGGGGCGGCGGCGGCGGGCCCCGCTGCAGCTGCCCGCGCCACGGACGCGGCGGCGGCCGGCGGCGGCGGCGAGGCGGCGGCAGGGCGTGGGCCGGCCGCCAAGGGCAGCCACGCCGCGTCGGCGACGGCGTCGGGGGAGGCGCCACCTCCCGCCGACCTGCGCCCATCCGGCAGCGGCGGCGCGCTTGCCCGGCGTGGGTGCCGGGCCGCCGCCGGGGCCGACCGGGGGCGGCCCAGCGGGGCACGGGACGATGCGCGCCGCGGCGGGCCGCCGCCCCCGACGACCGCAATCGCCGGCGCGGCGGCCGGGAGGGCGGCGCGGCGGCGGCGGCGGCGCGCCGGCGAGGGGGGAGGCGGGCGGGCGGGCGATGGGCTCGCCCGTCGGCAGCCAGCCCGCAAGCGCGGGGGCGTCGGGGAGCGGTCCCCGCGCGCCCGGTTGGCCGACGGGCGGCGCCCACGCGCGCCCGCCCGCGGGCGGGGGCCGGGCCCCCGGCCCCTCTCAGCCCACCGACCGGCTGCGGCGGCCAAAGCGGCGGGAGGCTGGCACGGACGGGGCGGCGGAGTGGGGGGGGGGCGGCGGGGTGACGACGACCGGCGCGCGGGCGGCACGAGGGGCCCAGCGGGCACTGCCTCGCGCGGAGGCAGGCGGCCGCGGGGGCCGCCGCGGCGCCAGGGGCGGCCGGCAGCGGCGGGCGGCGGACCGGCACCTGCGGCGTCGGGCGGAGCGGCAGCGGGGTCGACATCGGCGGGGCCGGCGCCGGCGGCCGCCGCCGCGGGAGCCGCGGCCCAGGGCGACGACGCGGGCACCCGCGGGGCGTGCGGCGAGGCGGGCGCACGCCGCGTGCCATCCGGCAAGGCCGGCCACGCGGTAGGCGAGGGGCCGCCGCGGGCGCCCGCCGACGCCGCCTGGGGCAGCCCCCAAGCACGGGGCGCCCGCGCACCCGCCCCTGCCAACGGGGAACGGGGGGGCGTGGCGAGATCGGCGGCGGCGGCCGCGGCGCTGCGGCGTGGCGGCGCCCAGCCGGCCGGCGTCGGCGGCGCCGCGGCGGCGGACCGCAAGGCCGCCAACGCGCGAGCGCACGCCGCCCGCTGCGCCGCCACGTGGGCGGCGAGGGCGGCGCGCAGCGGCGGCGGCATGCCCGCCCGCGCGCCGACCTGCAACACCTTGGCGTCGAGGCGGCCGAGGCATCGCTCGGCCGCCTCGATCGCCGCGGCGTGGGGGGCGGCGAGCTGGGCGCGGCGCCGCCCGCCCAAGAAAAGGGGAGACCACGGGGCGGCGTCGGCGGCCACGCGCAGGAGGGGCGCCGTGAGGGGGTCGCCGAGGCCGGCGCGGAAGGCGTCGGCCGCGGCCGCCACGACCGTCACCGCCGCCGTGGACCCAAAGCGGTCCACGTCAACGACGGCGGCGGGGCGCACGGCGGCCGCGGCTGCGACGAGGCCGCGCAGGCGGCGCGTACGCTCCGCCCGCGACACCCCGGACACGTGGAGCGTCACCAGTGTCGGGGGTGCCGGGCGGCGGCGCGCCGCCCGCGTCGGCCGCGTCAAAGCCGCCACGGCGGCGACGGAGCGGGCCTCGACCACGGCCGCCGCCACGCCATGGGGCGCGTGCGGCGGCGGCGGCGCGGACGAATCGGCGCCGCGGGCGGACGGCGGGGACGCGGCCGGCTCGGCGACGGCGGCGGCGGTCGCCGACGGGGGGGCGACAGGCGACGGCGAGCGGGACGCCGGCGGCGGGGCGGCAAGCGGCGTCGGGGGCGCCCCCGGCGGGGCAGCGGCGGGCGGCGACGCGGCGGGGGGCGGATCCGCACCGCGGCGGCGGCCGCGGCGGGTGACGACCGTCCATGGGCGGTCGTCGCCGCCGCCGCGCCGCCGCGGCCAGGTCACGGCCGCCGCGGCGTCCGACGCCGTCGTCGAGAGAGAGATGGCCGCCTCGGCGGCAGCGGGCGGCGGAATCCCGCCGGCCGCCGGCTCCAGGGCGGCCGAATGGAGGGGAGCGCCGTCTTCAGCCGCGCGCCGGGCAGGAAGGGCGAGGCGGCGGCCGCGAGAGGCGCCGCCGCCGGCAGGGCAACGCAGCAGGAACGCCCAGGAGGCCAGGGAGGGGAGGGGGGAGGGAGGAGCAGGCGGGGAGGGAGGCGATCCGGCCGCGGAAGGCAAAGAAGCATCACCCGCGGCGCCGGGCACACGCGCCCCACCCCCCACAGCGGCCCCCACCGAGTCCCCCCCCGACCCCCCGACCGAACAAACAGCAAAGGGCCCCGGCGCCGACGACACAGCACCCCCAAAGGCCACGTCAGGGCCCCAGGGGGGCGGCACGGGCGGCGCCAAGACACCGGGGGGGGGGGGGGAGGAAGACGAAGAGCACGAAGCAAGACCTAACTCCCCGCTTAGCGGGGAGCGCCACTCCAGCAAGTACGTATCACCCCCCAAAGAACCCCCCCCCACTGTAAGCGGAACCCGATTGGACCGGATCAGATCGATCGCCGATCGAACCAATCTAGCACGCTGTAAATCGCTAAAATCAAGGTTAGACGGCGACACGGCGTCTAACAGAGAGACCAACCCCCGCGCTACAAACTCCGCGCGGTCGCGATCGGCCCCCATCGTACCATCTCGAGAAAAACAAAAACGGGGGGGGGGTGCCACAGCACCCAGGGGCGTGGCGAAATTGAGCGAGGCGCCGCCGTCGACCGCCCCTGCCGGGCCGCAGCCGTTGACTGCCGAGCCTCCGCCGCGCACGCGGTGGCCCGGCGGTCGACTTACAATCGCCGCGCACCGGTGGTCGGGTTTCTTAATGCCTTTCGTCGCGCCGCCGTCGACTCACCCGGCCGCCGCATTCGTACCTCACCACCTGCCCTTGACCACCGTCACCAACACCGCCGCTGCCGCGCATACGTTCCGTTTGGCGAGGACGACGCTGTCTCCGTTCCGCTTGCCACTCGCTTTCCCCGTCCTTTGCGCGTCTGCTCGTTGCCACTCCATCCATCCCCCTCCGCCGTCCCCACCCGTCACCATGGCGATGAAGAACTTCCTCTTCACGTCTGAGTCGGTCAACGAGGGCCACCCTGACAAGCTGTGCGACCAGGTGTCGGACGCGGTCCTGGACGCGTGCTTGGCCCAGGACCCGCACTCCAAGGTTGCGTGCGAGACCGCCTCCAAGACCGGCATGGTTATGTGCTTTGGCGAAATCACCACCACCGCCAAGGTCAACTATGAAGAGGTCATCCGGGAGGCGATCAAGTCCATCGGCTTCGATGCTGAGGAGAAGGGCCTGGACTACAAGACCTGCCGCGTGCTCGTTGAGCTCCACGCCCAGTCGCCCGAGATTGCGGCCGGGGTGCACGAGGGCCGCACCTCGGATGACCTGGGCGCTGGTGACCAGGGCATTATGTTTGGCTACGCCACCAACGAGTCGGACGACCTCATGCCCCTGACGCACTCGCTGTCGACCAAGCTCGGTCACCGCCTGACGACCGTCCGCAAGGAGGGCATCTGCCCGTGGGTGCGCCCCGACGGCAAGACGCAGGTGACGGTGGAGTATGAGCGCGACGGCGGGGCGCTCAAGCCCAAGCGCGTCCACACCATCGTCATCAGCACGCAGCACGACGATGATGTGAGCAATGAGAAGATCCGCTCGGACCTCATGACGCACGTCATCAAGGAGGTCATCCCCGCGCAGTACCTGGACGATGACACCATCTACCACCTCAACCCATCGGGCCGCTTTGTCATTGGCGGGCCCGAGGGCGACGCGGGCCTCACGGGCCGCAAGGTTATCATTGACACGTATGGCGGCTGGGGCGCCCACGGTGGGGGTGCCTTTTCGGGCAAGGACCCGACCAAGGTCGACCGCTCCGCGGCGTATGCCGCCCGGTGGGTGGCGAAGAGCATGGTCGCCGCCGGTCTGGCCGACCGGTTGCTGGTGCAGGTGAGCTACGGCATTGGGATTGCGGAGCCCATCTCGGTCTTTGTCGACTCGTACGGCACGGGCAAGAAGTCGGACGATGAGCTGCTGGCAATTGTCAAGAAGAACTTTGACCTGCGGCCGGGCGTGATCATCAAGCAGCTCGACCTCCTGCAGCCGATCTTTAAGAAGACGAGCGCGTACGGGCATTTCGGGCGGGAGGGCTTTGCCTGGGAGAAGGTTAAGGAGCTGGAGCTCTAAGCAGCGCGCTTTGCGCGTGATGCGATTGCTCTGTAAACGCTGTTTTCCCCTTCGGGCTTATGTAGATTTGTACGTGCGTGTGTGTCGACGGCCCCTGGCAGCAGGTAGACGCACATATCGTGCTGGTTCACGGTTCTACGTCCTGTCCAGAGGGCGCTGCTGTCGCTGCCTGCAGCCGTACGGCCAGCCGTAGACTAGATGCTGTCGCCCTTGTTGCCGGCAGGTGGCTATGGTCTCGGTGCTAGGATGACCTCCCAAGGTTCTGTTTTCTTTTTTGTACACTCCGCCCAGGGCGTCGACCTCATAACCCCCCCCAGAGGTTCGTCACCCCCCGTCGACCTCCTACCATGCACCCCCCCTCGCCCCCCCCCTCCCCCTCACTTGCGCGGCCAGCGCTGCCAGCACCGCACGACGCTACCAACCACCCCGCCGAGCGCCTCCCCCGTGCCACCAACGACGCCTGGCACGGGCGCGCGGAGCATCCCCACGCTCATGAGCACGTCGCCCGCATACTTGACGGCCACCACCCACTGGTAGGCACGCTTGCGGGCGACCCAGGTGCGCACGCCCGCATCGTCGCTTGCGTCGGTGGCGGCGCCCGCCCCCCACCGCTCCCGCCACAGCTGCTCCGTCGCCGACGCTTCGCGGATGGCTACGGCGGCGGCGGCGACCGCCGCCACGGCGCGCAGCAGCGCCGCGAGGCGCGCCAACTGGCGGGGGCGGGGGGTCGGCTTGGCGCCCCCCCCCCGCAAGCCGTCGGCCGCCGCCGGCAGCGCCGCCGTCGTGCGCAGGCCCGCCACCAAATCCACGCCGTCGGCGAGGAGGTAGGCCGCCCGCGCCATCTCACTCACCGCCGCCGCCGCGTCCAGTGCGGGCGTGTCGAGCACCGGCCGCGACCGCGGCGGCGGCGTGAAGAGGGTGGGGAGGGTGGCCAGCCGCACCAGCCGCCGCGTCGTGCCGAGCGCCGCCTCGAGTGACGATGGTGGGGGAGGGGGGGACGAGCTGCTGCCGCCGCCAGCGCGGCGGGCGGCCGCGGCGGCGGTGGCCAGGCGCGTCAGGGCGGTGACGTAGTGTGCGAGCCGCAGCAGCGCGTCACGCGTCGGCGGGTCGCCGGCCATGGCGGGGAGGGAGAGGGGGCTCGTCGCGGGCATCGTGTCGTCCAGGGGCGCCGCCATGGTCACAACGTCGGGTAGGCGCGGGTGGGGTCAGCACCACGGGGACGGGCGGGGGGGGCAGGAGAGGCAGACGCGCCGGCACCCTCTGCCGACTGCTGCTGCTCGCGCACAAGAGCAGCGGGGGGCAGGGGGTGACGGCGCAAGAGGCGCTTCAGCTCCCGAGGCGGATGGCGCCTGTGGTTGGCGCCGGCTGCCACACCGCGAGGCCGACAACGACGGGACGGCGACAGCGGCGCCGCAGCGCCTTCCGGTGTGCGTTGTACGCCCGAGGCAACGTGGCCTGAGTCTGACTGATTTGGCCGGCCAGACGATGAGGCAGAGAAGGTTGTTCGTGCCAGACTGCTGTTCTAGAGCGACATGTGACCAACGCACACGGGCCAGCGCATTTCTTGGTTTTTTTAAAACAGGCAGCAGCGGCGACAAGCTGGTTCACACTGCAGAAAACGCAAGAGCAAGGTGGCCGGGAGTCCCGCACGACATGGTGCCAGTACGAAGCGGCCGTGCCGCAGAGTAGCGGCCGACCACTGACGAGTGGGCCTCGTGCGTACACGATTCAAACGTTCGTGGTGTGGGTCCGACCCTTGCGCACGTGCGACCAAGTGCGCACGCAGTTGAGGAGTTGCGCACCAATTTCGAAACGCATCCATTCAAGTGCGGCGCAATTGGCCCCGCGCGAGCCGATCTCGCTGCCGCACGCCACGCCCGCCGGCCGCCGCCCATGCGGACCAGTCTCGCCGCCGCGCCACTGCCTCGTGTCTGGGCGGCGCGCAGGCTGCTTTTCTGGCAGCGCTGACGGTGGCGGGACCTCGAGGGCGACGCCGTTGTGCGGCCGACTGCGAGGTGGCGCCTGCGGCTGCCGGCCGGTGCAAACTGAGCGCCCCAAGGCGCCCGACTGGAGGACCAGGAGGTCGCCCGTGGGGATTGCAGGGCCGCTGCCGGCCCCCGACTGCGTCGCTCCTTCTCGGCGGCTCGGCAACAACCACGGGGAGCGCTTGCGGCCACGCGCTAGGCGCGGTCGAAAAAACAATCAAGCGAGAAGAGAGAAAAAAAAAGAAAGGGGACGCTCTCTGACAAGATAGAGCCCGTCTGCCGGTGGGTACTAGATACTTATGCGTTGACCCACTCGACAAGAAGAAAAAACATGAAGCGCGCCTCTACGGTTCAACAGACATTACGCAAACCCTAAGCTGGCACACCGGACACATAAAAAAATATAGACAGAGGAACAAGAACAACACGACAAGCAGCACGCAAACAGGCCCACCAGGCAGCGACGATGGCTTCTTCGCCGCATCGGAAAGGAGCGTACCCCGCACGGGGCGCCCGCCACCGCCTGCAAGCCCCCAAATACAGTACGTCTCTACATCTATCCTCCCACTCCACCAGTCGGGGCAGGGCTCACAAGCCGTACAAATCGCGCAGCTGCGCCTGCACGGTTGTCGATAAGGCCGTTACAAACGTAGCCCAGCCGGCGCCTGTCGCCGCCTTCCACGACGTCAAGACGGCCGCCACGACCGGGACCACGTCGGCCTCGTCGGGCGTCATACCAAAGTCGGCAGCAAGCTCGCAAAAGCCAGCCATCCCCGCCGCAATGCCGGGCGCATTGCAACCAAGAGCCACGCACAGGCCGTGAACCGCCTCGGCGCGCTCCCGGCCCGGGTCCCCCGCCGCCACCGCCGCGGTCACGAGGGGAAGCGCTTCACAAAGCACGGGCGCGACCTGGTCAGGCAGCGCCCACGAGAGCCGGCATAATGTGACCGCCGCCATCACGGCGTCGTCGCGCGGCTCAAACGCCGCCGCCGGCCGTGCCACGATCGTCTGCATCAGGGGCGGGAGAGCCTCGGACAGTGGCGGGGACAGCAGCGCCGCCTTGTCGGCTCCGCTCGCGCCGTCGGCTTGCACCACCATCAAGCTCAATTCGGCGAGCGCCCACGCACCGGCCGAATCGCGGCGCGCGGCAGCGCCGGCAAGGACCGTGAGGGCTTCGGCAAGCTTGGCGTCCCACAAAAGACTCTTCGAGCGCATGCGAGCCAGCTCCCCCAGCAGCCCGCACGCACCGGAGCTCGCATCCCGCGCCGCACTGTCGGGCTTTGCGGCCGCCGCGGTGCGGCCAATGTCGCCAACCGCCACAAGCAGCGGGATCAGCGCCGGCTCAGCGGCCACCAGCGGCTCGGCTTGCGGACCGAGCGCCGTGGTTACCGCGCTCAGCAGGTCCAAAGCGCACAGCACACGCTGCTCGTCGCCATCCGCCGATTCACCCGCCGTCGCACGGACAACGACATTGTTCAATACTCGCACGCCACGCGAGAAGAGTGGCGCCGAGAAGGGGTGTGCCTCACTGCCGAGCGACCGCACTACGCGGGCAATGCACTCAAACAGCGGCAGCAGATCCATGTCAAAGTCGACCAGCATGTTCCACCGCGCCACCAGCGGCCCCAGCAGTGCGGAAGAAAACGCAGGGTCCCCGAGCGCCGGGTAGCCAATGTACTCGGCCAGCGTCCCCGTGGTGTCGTACAGGCTCAACCGATTCCGTGCTTGGTACTGGTCAAAGGCAGCGGAGAGGGCGGACAGCAGCGCCGGCAGGTACGGTTGCATGGCCGGGCCCGCTGCCTCCAATAACACCGCCAACGAGGAGCACGCAGCCTGCTGCACACGTTTCGACGAGTCGGTTAGGCGCGCAACGAGCACTGACGCCGCCGCAGGAAGCGCGTCCTCCTTCCGCGACGCCAACCACTGCGCGTACCGAGAGAGGGCCCAGCACGCGATGGTGCGCACAAGGGGGTAGTTATCGGCGGCCAGGCGCGTGAGGAAGGGGGCCAGATGCGGTAGGTTGGGGACCATACCTTCATAGCAGCCCGGCGCAATCGCACCCAGCGCCAAAACCGCCGACTCACGCACGAGCCACCGCGAGTTGTCCGCCAAGCGCTCCTCCAGCAGCGGCTGCAGGTGCGGCAGCAATTCAGCGCCAAATTTGTGTGCCAGCGCGTCAAGGCCGGCGGCGGAGCACTTGCGAACGTTCCACTCGCCAAAGCCGTCGTCGTCGCCAATGTCGTCGTCACTGTCCTCGTCCTCGTTGTCCTCGTCGCTGCCACCGGCGGCACCCGCGTCACCACTTTCTGGCGGCGCAGAGGTAGTCGTGGACTTGCGGGGGCTGTGCTCCGCCCCGCCACCGCCGCCGCCGCCTCCCCGGTGGGTGTGGCTGTGGTGGAAGAAAGGGCGGATATCCTCCGGTCGGTCGGGCACGGCCGCGTCGTCGGTAGAAAAACTTAAGTCTACGGCAGCAATATCATCAGACGCATACACCATATTGTCAAGGAGGATTGGCAAGAGCCGGGGAAGGAACGGCCGAATGGCTGGCGTGGCGGCAGGGGTAACAGCCGACCAAAACTCGCAGGCCTCCAGCGCCACGGTAGTGTCCCTGTCCGCCGACGACGCCATCATCGTCGACACTAGGGCGGTCAAGTGCGCTTCGCTCGACAGGACTGCCGGCTGACTGTCGAGCAGCACACGCAGGGCGGCCGTCACGCGCCGCCGCACGTCGGGCGACGGGTCCGCCGCTGAGTTCAGCAGCGCATCCCGGTACGCCGGGAGGTGCGGAGTGAGCGGCGCCGGGAGCTGTACAAGAAATTGAGAGAGTATGTGCACGACCACGCTCCGGACCGACGGCGCCGGGTGTTGGAGAAAATAGAGCAGCTTCGGTATGATGGCGTCCAGTGGACGGGACGGATCCTCCCCGAGCCGTGACGGAGACTGCTCGCAGATGGTAGAGAGCGCGTGAAGCGCGCCGTCCTGGAACGAGGCCGATGAGTCGAGACAGTGCATGAGAGAGGGCAGGAGCTCAGGCCAAACTGCAATGTACGAGCAGGGAAATGCAGAAAAAACCCACAGAAAAAAAGGAAAGAACCAACAGCGACGCAAACGAGCACAAACAAAAGAGGACCATGAACAACTGATACGTTAGCTGGCTGAGAAAAAAAAATAAGATAAAAAAAGGAAACACGACCGAATGACGGACACGCAGCGGTGGGTAACATACCTTGCAGTCCGGCCTCACTCACAATTGCCGTGATGCACACCGCCACCGCCGAGCGGATGAGCTTTGAGTCGTCCCCAATGGCCGACAGCAGCTCCCCATTGATGTACGCCTGCATGGGCGACTGCAACGAGTTGTACAGCCGCTTGAGATTGTTCTTAAGCAACAACCCCGCCGCCTGCCGCACGCCGACCGCCTCCGCGTCACCGGGCTCGGCCGCCGCCGCCCGCGCGTCGGCGGGCCCACGCGCGAGGATGTACGCGAGGTAGTTGTTAAACTCGGCATGCTGCGCCATCGACCGCAGTTGCTCATATACCTCGGCTTGGACAACCGTCGAGCCGCATGTCGAGCCGCGGAGCATCACCACCACCCGCCGCAGGCCGCCGGGGTCGGGGGTCCACCCAACGGGGGAGGCGGCCATAAGGGCCATGGTGGCAACGGCCGCCGCGCAGGGCGCGGCGGCTGACGCGGCGACCGCCGGCAGCCGCCGCGTCGCCACGCCCCGACACGCGGCGGCGAGGGCGTCGAGGCGGAGCTCCCGCGCGAGCCGCGTCAGCGCCAACACGTTGGCGGGGGTGACGGAGGCGGCAACGTAGGCGGCCGCCGCGGCGACCGCGTCGGTGATGGCATAGGCGGTTGCGGCGGTGAGGACGGGCAACGCGGTGGCCGGGCCGAGGGCCGTCATGGGCGTGCCGTACACGTACGCGACGCACACGCGCACGGCGGCGGCGTCGACGCCGGTGAGGGGGAGCTCCGTGACCGACCCGACGAGCCGCGCGGGGCACAGGGGGCGACCCGGCACGCCCCCGTAATCGGCGGTGGAGGGGGGGGTGGCACCGCCGCCGCCGCCGCCGTCGGCGGCGGCAGCGCCCGGCGGCGGCGGCAGGGGCGGCGGCGCCGCGGCGAGCATCGCCCGCCACACGGGCGACGCGGCGGCGAGGACGACCCGGTGGGCGGGCACCGCCGTGCCGCCAACGGTGAGGACCGCGTCGGCGAGCGGCGCGAGCGCCGGCGACCGCAGCGCCGTGAGCGTCGCGGCCGTGC